>Ga0111538_10011883_pt1 | contig 11511 bp, 9 predicted proteins | sample SoiMethybrSBSTD1_FD_79669 | JGI IMG/M metagenome (GOLD analysis project Ga0111538, IMG submission 79669) | Bulk soil microbial communities from a Populus tree surrounding site in Tennessee, USA - Soil MetaG P. TD hybrid SBSTD1 (version 2)... | ecosystem: Environmental > Terrestrial > Soil > Tree...
AGCCGCTGGAGCGCGCCGCGCACCGCCGCCAACTGGACATCGTGGGCCATCGGTCCCATCTCGCTCGTCTCGTCGAGAGAGTGTCCGAGCCGCACGTCTGCGAATGCCGCACACGATGCCTCAAAAAGCGGCGCCGCGAGCGAACGATGGACGAACACGCGCCCGAGCGCGCGACACCACTGGCCCCCGAGCAGCGTAAGGCCGGCGCGGATCGCCTGAGCCGTCGCGGTGATGTCGGCGCCGGGGAGCACGATGAGCGGATTGTTGCCGCCGAGCTCGAGCTGCACGGGGCGGATGTACTCCGCGCTGCGATGCGCGACGGCGCGCCCTGCGCCGAGCCCGCCGGTAAACGAGACCGCGGCGATGCGGGTATCGGCCGCCAAGGTATCCCCCACCCCACCCGCGCCGTGCACGAGCTGCAGCACGCCGGAGGGCAAGCCGGCCGCTTCGGCAGCCTCGACGAGCACCTGGCACGATTGCGGCGCGTATTCGGACGGCTTGAGGATGACGGGGCAACCCGCAGCGAGCGCGCTCGCGACCTTGTGAGCCGCGATCGCCGACGGCGCATTCCACGGGACGACGACGAGCGCGGGGCCGAGCGGCAGACGATGCTGCTCGACGAAGCCGCCGCCCGCCGCGCGACGGATCGGAGCGCCGCGCTGCTCGATCTGATCGGCGGCGGCGAGAAACGCGCGTGATGCGATGGCCGCGAACTTTCGCGTCAGCGCGAGAACGACGCCGCTCGCCTGCGCGTCGAGCCGCGCCATCGTCTCGCAGCGCGGCTCGAGCTGAGCCGCGATCGACCGCAAGACCCGCGCGCGATCCTCGGGGGTGCAATCGCACCAGGTGCCCGCGTGGTGGATGCGCGTCGCCGTCTCGAGCGCGCGCTCCAAGCTCGCGGGAGAGCTCGCGCGCATCGGCGTGAGCCGCGTTCCTTCGTTGGGATCCGAGACCCAGCTTTCCAGCGTGACGCTGGGCGGCGACCACTGGCCGTCGATGTGCTCGCGGAGGTCGAATGTCGCAAGATCGCTCATCGCTCGCTCTTCTCCGTAAAGACGCGCGTGGGAAGAGGACGATCGTGCACGTCTCCCTCGGCTCCGCGTGGGTCGAACGACGCGCGGCGGTCGGCGCGGGGGGACACCTGTACACCTTCGGCCTGCAGAACGCGCCGTACCACGCCGTCGCGCCACAGAACCGTGGTGCGCGTGCGTCGTCCTCCGCCGCGGAGCACGATCACGTCGGGCTCGTTGTAGCGCTGCCAAGCGGCGTCGACTTCGCGGGCGCAAAAGACGAGGACCCCCGGGCCTCCCGAAATTCCGACGTGCTCGGGCGCGTCAGGACCGAGCCGATCGAAAACGAGCACGCCGTCGCGGATCAAACCTCGGAACGTGCGCACTTCGAGAGGGCGACCACCGCACGAGACGTTGGTCTGAACGTAGTTTTGGCCGTCGAAATCGAGGTAGACGAGCCGTTCGTAGGGTGCGGGGCCGGGGCTACCGCTGTGCGTGTCCTCGACGAGCGGGCGACCGTCGGGCGCAAAGACCTCGACGTGCTCGTGCCAAACGCCGCGCATACGCGACAGGGTGTGCGCGACGCCGCCGGGGAAGCGCGCCCAATCCACCGCTCATCTCCCCTGCACGCCGAAAAGCGACTGCTCGGGCGCGGAAAGGAGCATCGTGGCGGCTTCGAGGCGCCCTCGCTCCGCGGGAAACGCCTGCACGAGACCCATGGCCATATCGCGCAGGGCGCGGGTCGCGGGGTGCGCGTTGCCAGTGCCGCTCGTGCCCGCGGCCTTGAATGCGCCCTCTGCGACGCGGAATGCCGCTTCCGCGACTTCGCCTTTGCAGAAGCGCCATTGCCGCACGACGTCGGCTTTGGGCAAAAGGGGCGGCTCGCTCGTCTCGAGCTCGAGCTGGCGCCGGAGCCACAGCAGGGCCGTCTCCAAGCTGACAGCCATGTCCCCCACGATGACGCCGTGAAACGGGCTCGAGCCGATCGAGCGCCCCGTGTCGCTGAAGGTGCGGCGCGTGAGCTCGGTGATCGTGTGATGGAAGATGGACCACGCGGCCCCGGCGTAGACGGCAGTGGCGGCCAGTTGATTGCCCACGAAGCTGCCGCGGCTCACGCGCATCATGCGCGTGAAGGCGCCGGGCACCGCGAGTGCCGCCTCGGCTGGGACGAACACGTTGCGCAGGGTGATGCCGTGCGTCGCCGTGGCGCGCATGCCGATGGCGTCCCAGCGATGTCGTTCGGCGACTCCTTCGGCGTCGCGCCGCACGAAGAAGAGAGCGAGGCCATCGACGGACGTGTGACCGGCGAGCTTCGCGGTCACCAGGTACTCGTCCGCGACGCCCGTTGCGCAACCAAATGACTTCTCGCCCGTGAGATGAAAGCCGCCGCGCGCGGGGACTGCTTCGGTGTTGATGGTGACGGCTGCCCCCTCGGTCTTCACCGTTTCACTGGCGAAGTTGGCGAGCCACTTTCCTTCCCTCCCCATCTTGTTGAGCAAGCGCTCGGCAAATGCCCGCACGTCGTCCGTCTCGGCGGGTGAAAAGAGGCCCGCCTCGATCGCCTCGAGGGCCAAGAGGCCGCGCGACGCCGAGCTGCAGTGGAAGAACCACGCGAGCGCCGTGGAGGGGCACGCCGACCCCATGGCGAACGTCGCCGCGGCGAGATCGCGCAAGGTGCCCCCGAGCCCTCCGTACGCCTCCGGGACGATGAGCCCGAGAAGACCCATGTCCCGAAACGACGCAATGTGCGGGCGATGAAATTCGCCCTGTTGGTCAGCGCGTGCGGCGTGCTCCCGCAAGAGCGGGAGCACGGTTTCGACGCGCGTCGCGCGGGCGCGCTCGGCTAGGGTCATGCGTTCGACCAACACTTCGCCCGTGAGCTTGGGAGGCTCCGCGGGGCGGGCGGGGGGCACGTCCGCGCCAGACATCACGCGGCTCGCCTGAGAATTTGGCGCAGCTGCGTCGCCACTTGTTCGCCTACCAGCCGCGCGACCTGCGCCCACACGGGATCGACCTCGGGATCGAAGATGAAGTCCTTGTTGCGCTGATCGCGCAAGGCGAGATGCGCCTTGTCGACGTTTTCCATCGCTTTGGGGCTGATTCCGCCTTCGACGAGCTTGAGCCAATGATTGAGGTACGCCTCGGTCGGCCCGGAAAGCTTGCGGAAAGCCTCTTCGTTCGCGCGGAACGCGAGAAGCCAGGGGGACATCAAGGCAAGCTGGCGAAGCTTCAAGTGCGCGGGCTCGGTGCCCACGATCGCCTTGGCGGCCTCATTGGCCTCGGTGAGGGGTGCGAGGGCTTCGTCGATGTAGGCCAGGTTCTCGCCGACATCGACGCGCGGGATCAGATCGAGGTGGAACGCGTAGAACTGACCCGTGTATACGGAGTCGATCGTAAAGTGCGGCACCGCGCTGTCCGGGCGCGCGAATGCGAACAGCATGTGCGAATCGAGCCCGATTGGCGGCACCGCGATGCTGATGGTCACCACTTGGTGCAGCGGCCCGCCCGTGAAACAGCGCAGGGCCCCGACTTGCCCGAACTGACTCTTGAGCGGCACTAGCGGTCCACCCTCCGAGCCCAGGGTTTCCTTGAGCTTCAGCCGGTCGACGATGGTCGAAAGGGCACGCTCCATGTGTTGTCGCGACAGCGATTCGTTGCTCATCACACCGCCTCCTGTTTTTTTCCGTTTCCTTTGACGAGACGCGCCACCGGCACCTCGGGCACGACCCAAGCATTTTCCGGCACGTGCTCGTCGTGCCGATGCGGCGAGGGGATGACCGACGCCTTGCGCCCGGAATCGCGGTCGAGTTTCTCGCCGTCGATCCCCCACCCCATGTCGATGTACTTGTTGCGCAGCTTGCGGTACGCGACGCCCATCGCGTCGCTCTTCAAGTGGAGCTCCGCCGCCAAATCGTACGGCAAAAGCTCGGGGCGCTGTGCCTGCACCGTGGGCAAGTCTTCGTCGAAGATCTTGTAGACGCGCCGCCGCGCGTCCTTGTCCGCCCAACCGCCGAGGAAGAAATTGCGATACTGCACGAAGAGCGTGCGCGTGGTGCGCTCGTCGACGGGGATGTTCGAATCGATGATGATGTTGCGCCACTTGCCGAGATCGAGATCGAGGCGCGTGATGTTCGGCATCAGCACGGTCACCGTCGCTTTGACCGGCGTGCGCTTACGACGAAGGAGCGACCAGAGCCCCTTCGGGCGCGGTGGCATGAGCGTCGCGCTCGACTCGCAGCTCCAGTCGGTGATTTTGACTTCGTAGTCGTCGATTTCGGGATGCTCGGGATTGCCGAACGAGTTGCGATGCACGAAAGGCGTGTGGGCAATGTCGACGCCGTTCTCGCAGACGCGCGCGTAGTTGGCCTTCCACATCACTTCGCCGGTCACGGCGCGCCATCCGGGCTGCTCGGCTTCCGGAATGTGCGGAAGAGGCGGCCGCTTGTCTTCCGGTAGATCGCCGAGGAACACCCACACGAAACCGTAGCGCTCGATGACTGGGTAGCTGTCGACGCGCGCCTTCTGCGGAATGGCGGCGCCTTTCTTGTTGGCGGGGATCTCGAGACAGGCCCCCGTCTCGCCGTACTTCCACCCGTGATAGGGGCAGCGAACGCAGCCGTCCTCGACCCAGCCGCCCGCGAGCGAACCACCGCGGTGGATGCAAAGATCGGAAAGGGCCGCGACTTTCCCCGAGGGTCCGCGGAAGAGCACCAAGCGCTGGCCGAGGGCCTGCACTTGCACCGGCTTCTTCTGCACCTTGGCTCCGAATTCGAGCGCGTACCAGAAGTTCTTGAGCATCTCTCTTCTCTCCCGTCAGGCCCTTCGTGTTGAATCAAGGTTCAGTTTTTGGCCAGGCCTCGAATTCGGATTTTTCCTCGTGTCCCCAAGTTGAGGTCAATGCTCGCGGAGAAGAGCTCCACAGCCGTAGACTTTGTCGCCAATCCCGTTGCGCCTGAGCGCGAGCCACCACGTCGATGCGTTGATGGCGATGACGGGCTTTTTGAGCCATCGTTCCGCCTCGTCGGCGAGGCGGAGCATGCTGAGGTTGGTGCCGCATTGCACGATGGCATCGACGTCGTCCCCATCGACGGCCCTGATTGCGTCGCGCAGGCGGTCCTCCGACACGTGGGCGATGGCGACGGCGGTCGGGCAACGCAGCCCTTCGATACGCTTCACCTCGAGCCCCAGATCGCCGAAAAAGCGGACGACGTTCTTGTCGCCAATCGGCTGGTACGGCGTGATGACGCCAATTCGCTTGGCACCGAAGATGCCGAGCGCGCGCTCGCACGCCTCGGCGCCGGTGACCGGGTCGAGCCCGGACATGCGCTTCACGTTTTCCACGAAGCGTCGATTGCCGTCTTTGCCGTCCCAGAAGGTCTCGGCGCTCATCCCCATCACGAGGCCATCCGGCTCGCTCGTCATGACGCGCGCGATGGCGTGCCCGATCTCCTCGCGAATCTGCACGAGGAGCCCTTCGAACGCGGAGTCGCTCGATAGATCCTGATTGCGGATGTGAATGCGTGACGCATGCGGCGTCACCCCGGGCACGCTCATCCGGTAGAAATCGGGTTCGACGATGGTGTTCGTGCTGGGAATGATGACCGCGAATTTTTTGCGGTATCCCAAAGCATCGCGGCTCTTTTCGCTGGTTTCAGCCATGGATTGCCTTCTTGGTAATGGCCTGCGCGAGCTGCCAGGGGCGCCCCGCGACGAGATCGGTTCGGTGGGAAACGACTTTGTTGTGCGCGCGCGACGGATGAACGGTGCCGCGGATCACGCGCCCGCTGACGTCGGCGGCACCCGTGACGACGGGGTACGACAAGAGGCCGTCGAACGGGCGACTTTTCCACGGCGTCATCACCGTGAAATCCTCTTCCAAGGTCATGATACGGCTCGCTCCGAGCGGACTCTGTTCCGTCGCCGCGATGAGGCAAAGCCGGTTCTCGGCGGCGCGCTCGAGGAGACCCGTGGTCAGCTCCCACGCCTCTTGAACCGAAAACGGCACGGCGAGAACGTCCGCCCCTGCGATGGCGGCCAAGCGTGACATCTCGGGGTGGATCGAATCGGCGCCCGGTAAAACGGCGAGACGCCCCCACGGGAGATCGAGCGTGCGCAGCGCGTCGCCTGGCGTCGCCCATTCGTGACGCTTGCAGCGGTGCAGCAAGGGTTGTGCCCACTCCACACCTTCGGCGCCGATGACGACGCCACTCAGCCGGTGATTTCCACCATCGTGCGTGACGAGCGAGGCAACGACGCGCGCGCCGCGCTTGCAAGCCGTGGCGATGGAATCGATCGCGAGTTGCGAGCGCCCGAGCGCATGAATGGGGTCGGGGACGGTTCCTCGTTCGAAACAAAAGAGCTCGGGCAACACCACGAGCTCGACGCCATCCGCGGTGATCTCGGCGACGAGGTCCGCTACCTCTGCGACGGCCAATACCCCAACCGCGCGCGGGAGGACCACCGCGACCTCGAGGCTCGCCGCCGCTCGATGCGCAGCCGGCGTTCGCGCTGCGGGATCTTCGCCGATCGGCGCGTAGAGCTCCGGCCGGCGCACGGCGAACCGGTCGGTGCCGTCGGGGCGGCGCTTGTCGCGCGCTTGCCGCGGATCGATGTCGGCAAAGACCACCGCTTCTCCCTCGCGCGGCGCGATGGCGAGCACCCTACCGTCGGGCGCCACGATCTGGCTTTCCCCCGCGCCATGGAGGAATCGCACTGGGATCGACGTCGCTTTGCTCACCGGTTCGAGGAGCGCCTCGGGGATCAGCGGACCGCACTTGTTTGCGGCCACCACGAAGACACGATTCTCCGCGGCCCGCACCGGCACATGGAGGCTCGCCTCGTCCAAGGCGAACGAGTTGAGCGAGTTGCAAAGGATGTCGGCGCCCGACAGCGCGAGACCGCGCGGCGTTTCGCAGATGACGCCGTCCATGCACGCGTAAAGGCCGATGCGGCCGAGCCGCGTTTCCACAACCGGACAGGGCACGATCGCGCGGCGCAGAAAGTCGTTCTCGTGCCCGATGAGCACCTGCTTGTCGGAGGCCGCCAAGCGCTGCCCCTGATCGTCGAAGAGAATCGACGTCGCGGTGACGGCGTCCGCTTCGCGGCGCACGGTGCAATTGACGACGATGTGCATCCGATGACGGCGCGCGCGCTCGCCGATGGCCGCCAGAAATTCGCCGTCCAGATCGACGGCGACGCGCCGGCAATGCGCGTGGTCTTCGTACCACGAAGCGTGGTTCGCGAACTCCGGCAAGACCGCGAGATCAGCTTTGCCCTCAGCAGCGCGATCGATCATGGCGAGGCACGTCGACCAATTGCGAGCCACATCGTCGCCCGCCGCGAATTGGACGGCGGCTACGCGCACCGTTTTTCCTGCCGTCATGAGCGTCGCTCCTCTCGCGTCGCGCGCGCCGCGCGGTACGTGCCGGTTCGTCCTCCCACCTTGCGCCCCACGAGCTCGCCGGCGAGCTCCACCGCCGACCACAATCGATCGAGATCGATGCCCGTCGCCAGGCCGAGCTTCGCTGCCAAAAAGACGAGATCCTCGGTCGCCAAATTGCCCGCGGCCCCCGGTGCGAAGGGGCACCCGCCAAGGCCGCCCACGCTCGCGTCGAACGCGGTCGCTCCGACCTCCATCGCGGCGTAAGCATTGGCCATGCCGAGCGCCTGCGTGTCGTGCAAATGCACCACGAGCCGTTCGGTACCCGCCATCTGGAGCAAGCGCCGGCACCGGTCGCGCACGGTGCGCGGATCGGCGTGACCGATGGTGTCGGCCACCACGAGCTCGTCCGGGAGCTCGGCCAGCACGGCCTCCGCGGCTCCATACACGCGCGAATCGGGCACTTCCCCTTCGAAAGGGCAAACCCAAGCGGGGGCGAGACACGCGCGGACGAAGAGGCCATCGCGCTTCGCGGCGCCAATGATACGTCGCGTGGTGGCGATCGCATCGGCGATGCCCATGTTGCTGTTGCGCTTTCCGAGCGTCTCGCTGATCACCGCGACGACGACGATGCCTTCGATGCCGCTCTCTTTGGCGCGCCCGTAACCCTTTTCGTTGATCACCAACGCCGTCCGGCGCACCCCATTGTCGCGCCACGCGCGCGAACCCGCCTCCACCGCTTCGGCGTCCGCCATCTGCGGCACCGCCTGAGGATTGACGAAGCTCGTGATTTCGAGCTCGCGCACCCCGGCGTCGATCAACGCCGCGCCGAGCCGCAGCTTGTCCGCCGTGGAGACAGGCGCTTTCTCGTTCTGCAGTCCGTCGCGCAACCCGACGTCGCAGATGCGCAACCGTCGAGTCGTGCCGGACGAGGGCCCGGGGGGCGTCGACGGAGGGCGCGTGGACGGCGGAACCGGCGCGTTCATCCGATGACCCCCCGCGCTTTCCAGTCTTCGATGTCCGCGTCTTTCTTACCGAGAAGCTCGCGCAGCACGACCGTCGTGTGCTCGCCGAGCCCGGGGGGGGACGTGTACACGTCTTCGTACGTCTCGCTCAATTTGATGGGGTTTCCCGGCATGCGCACGGTCCCCCCTTCCGTCAAACCCACCTCGACGATCATGTTGCGCGCCAGCACTTGCTCGTCCGAAACCGTGCGGGCAATGTCATTTACAGGTGCGCAAGGGATGCGCGCCGCGCGCAGGCGAGGGAGCCAATAATCGCGCCCCTCTTCGCGCAAGCGCTCGCCGAGCCTCCGCACGATGAGCTCGCGGTTTTTCCAGCGCCCGGTTCGAACCTCGTTTTCCGGCGTGTCGAGCTCGCTGAGGCCGGTGATCTCGAGCAGCGGTTTCCAGAACCCGTCGAAGATGACGGCGATGATGATCCAGCCGTCCTTCACCGGAAACGTCCCATAGGGTACGTGCACGAAGTGCGAGTTCCCCTCCGGGCCCGGCGCTTTTCCGGACAGCCCATACATGGTGGCCATGTAATTGAGCCAGCTCACCTGCGCGTCTTGCATCGAGATGTCGATGTGCTGCCCGCGCCCGGTGTGATGGCGCGCCTGCAGCGCGGCCAGCACGCCGATGACCCCCATCGTGCCGCCGCCGAGGTCGCCGATGGGAATTCCGGCGCGCAGAGGTTCGCCGCCGGGGACGCCGGTCACGCTCATTCCTCCGCCCGTGCCTTGGGCGACGATGTCGAACGACGTCCAATCCCGGTGCGGCCCCGTCTCTCCGAACCCCGTGATGCTGCAGCTGATGACACGAGGGTTCACTTCCGCGAGGCGCGCATGATCAATGCCGAGCCGCTCGCAGACCCCCACCGAGAAGTTGGTGATCACCACATCGGAGATGGCGACGAGCTCGAGGAAGATGGCCATCCCTTGCGGATTTTTGAGGTCGATGGCGACGCTCTTCTTGTTGCGGTTCAGCGTGAGAAAGTAAGCGCCCATCCCATGGCGCGAGTGGCGCGGATCGTCTGCCAAAAGCTTGCGCGTACCTTCGCCCGCGCCGGGGGGTTCGACCTTGATCGTCTCGGCGCCGAGATCGGCAAGCATCATCGCGCAATAGGGCCCGCTCAGCATGTGCGTCAGATCGAGGACGCGGATTCCATCGAGCGCTCTCACGACTTGGCTCCCAGCTTCGCGAGCACCGCCGCGATCGACTCGACATCGCCGTACTTGGCATCGATGTCGAACAAGTTGGCTTCGTGCGGCTCCGGCCCGCGATCGCCCACGCATTCGCGCGGCACGATCACGCGAAATCCGTGCTGCATACCATCGACGGCCGTCGCCCTCACGCACCCGCTCGTCGAGCACCCCGTGAGGAGGATGGTGTCGACCGCTTGCGCGGTCAGCAACGATCCCAGCGAAGTTCCGAAAAACGCGCTCGCATACTGTTTGACCAGCACCGCTTCGTTCGGTCGCGGCGCAAGCTCCGTCACGAGCTCCGACGCCGTCGCACCCGCCGTAAGGCGGCGCAGCGCGGGGATCTTGCGCACGAAGAGCCCACCTTCGGCGGCACTTTCCGAATACTGCACCTTGGTGAAGATCACCGGGATCTCGTGCGCGCGCGCCGCGGCGAGGAGCGGCACGGTTGCCGCGACGGCTTTGACGACCGCGGGCGCATAAAACGGCTCTCCCGGCCGCGTATAGCCCTGCATGAAATCGACGATCAAGAGCGCGGGGCGGCGCCCCCAACCGATGCGGGTGCCAAAGGGACTCGCCTTGTCTACTTCTCGTGCGTCGACTGTCGTCATGGGGGTCTCGGCGGCTGCGGTCTTTGGGGTGCCGCGCTTCTTGGCCATGGTGTAAGCGACGATGCCCCCCGCGGCGAGTATGTCCAACGCAATGCCGCTCAAATTGCGCACGGGAAGAACCACGTCTCGCCCCGCAGCCCGCACGGTGCGCTCGGCGATGTCGACGACGAGTTGGTCCCCCGCCGTGATCTGAGCGATGGAATCGACTTCGATCACCGGCAACCCCAGGTTGACTCCGTTTCGGTAGAAGACGCGCGCCGCGCTCGTGCACACAACCGCGCCGACCCCCGCGTGACGCAGTGCGGCCGGCGCGGATTCGCGCCCCGAGCCAGCCCCGAAATTGTCGCCCGCGACGACGATGTCCCCTGGCGCGACCTTGGTGGCAAAGTCGGGATCGATGCCCGCCATGGCGCACTTTCCGAGCTCGGATCCATGACGATCGAGAAAGCGCCCGGGCAAGATGTCCTCGGTCGTCACCTCGCCGGGATAGACCCAAGCCTTGCCGCGGATGACGGTGTTCATCGCGCCGATTCTCCGAGCACCTCGCGCGGATCGACGATGCGCCCCACGAGCGCCGAAGCCGCAACGGTATGCGCAGAACCGAGAAACACCGACGCCTCGCGGCTTCCCATGCGACCAGGGAAATTGCGCGTCGCGGTCGCGATCACGCGATCGCCGTCGCCTTGCACGCCACCGTGCACGCCCGCACACGCGCCGCATCCCGGCGGCAGCACGGTTGCGCCCGCGTCGGTCAAAGCCTCGAGCGCGCCGCTCGCCAGGCACGCTCGATAGATGGCGCGCGTGGCCGGCGTGACCAAAAGAGGTACGGCGACTTTACGCCCGCGTAGCGCGCGCGCTGCGGCTTCCAGATCTTCGCGGCGCCCTCCCGCGCAGCTGCCGATCCAAGCCATGTCGACGGTTTCGCCCACTTCGGACGCCGGCCGCACGTTGGCCGGCGACGGGTGGCACGCCACCATGGGCACGACGGACGCCACATCGATGCGATGACGCAGCACGTAGTGTGCGTCGCGGTCCGGCGCCTGGCCGTTCTCGACGACGGCGTTGTGCGCCCCCATCTCGCACCCTTGGTTGGCGAGAACGAGCCGCTCTTCGGTCGATGCGCTCGCCGTCCATGTGCCGCCGATTTCGATGGCGCGCTGCAGCCCGAAGACATTCCCCAAGTCGGCGAAGAGCCGCATCGTCACATCGCGCACCGCCGTGAAGGCCGGCAGCACACCGTCGATGTCGATGCGCACGCTCTCCGGTACGCGGAGCCACACCTGCCCCGTCGCGAGCACCGTCGCGAGC
>Ga0111538_10011884_pt1 | contig 11510 bp, 10 predicted proteins | sample SoiMethybrSBSTD1_FD_79669 | JGI IMG/M metagenome (GOLD analysis project Ga0111538, IMG submission 79669) | Bulk soil microbial communities from a Populus tree surrounding site in Tennessee, USA - Soil MetaG P. TD hybrid SBSTD1 (version 2)... | ecosystem: Environmental > Terrestrial > Soil >...
AGACTCGCAGATGCAGACAGTATGAAAAGTCGCCGGTCCATATGTAGGCCGCCTCTTATTTGTCGTGTTCCCACTCACTCACCAAACGAAGAGAAGCTTACAGATGCTCTTGTCGCGGGCATAGCCGCCGATGTCCGCTCTGTGCCATTAACAGACGTGCAGTGGCTCGACTCGCGAGGCTGTCGATGAAAGCGAAAATCGGAGTGGCGATCCTGGTCCTGTCCGTTGGCCTGCTCACGGCAATGCCGCGGGCGCAAACCGACATCGACAATATGCTCGTGAGGCTGGCCGGAATTGCCGCCGCGGCTGCGGCGCTGATCTCCGGTATCGGTCTGGCGTGGCTGGGGCATCGATGGGAAACGTGACTGGACCAATTGCGCGGATGGATCAATGGTGCCGCTAGATCGATCCCAAGCGATTAACTTCAATGTGCATCATTCATCCAGGCAAAGCCGTCATGATCGTCAGGTATATCCCGATAGTAAGGACGTCCTGGATGATTGTGGCCACCGGCCCTGTGCCGAAGGCCGGATCAATTCGCGTGCTGGAGAGTATCCATGGCAGGAGAAGACCAAGGGCACTGGCCAACGTTCCCGCAAGTAGAAGGGAGACGGCGACACCAATTGCCAATGTCAGGTTCTCGAAAGCGACCCAAACTCCGAACAGCGCAAGGAAAGCCACTACGCAGCCAATCATACCGCCGGTCAGAATTTCGAGCATCAGGATCTTCGGCAACGGTCGCCGGTGTACCGAGAGCCCGCGTATTGCGATCGCCTCGGTCTGGGTGCCGGTCGCGTCCGCGATGTACACGAGAGCTGGGATAAAGAATGCAATGGCTACGTTGGCTTGAAGGTCACGCTCGAACCACGCCATGACCGCCGTCGCCCCTGTGCTCATGGCCAGGCCGACAATCAGCCACGGAAGGCGTTTCGTGACCCGCCGTATTGGCGGATCCTCGAGCGCATGCCGGGAACCTGCCTGCTCTCTTAGGATACCGACAAGGCGGTGCATGTCCTCGCGATGCTCATGCGCCAGCACCTCGCGCAACGTTACCGGCGGGATGATGATAGTCCGGTCGCACCGTGCTCTGCGTGTGAGCAGCGAGGCTCTACAGCTCTTTCGATATCATCCCTTTGTTGGTGGTGTCTGTTTCGCTGTGGGTGTAACATCCCCTCCAAGCGTTGCGCAATCAATTGACGGTTGCCGTGTGTCGCAGTCTCCTGCTCAGCACCGCGCTGAACCAGCCATGTGACTCGATTTGCTGGGGGTGGTATTGCGCACCCTTGGGCGGCTCCAACGGGGTTTCTTTCGATAGGTGAATCATGGCCGATCTGAATGGCGCCGGCGGCGCAAAGACGTTCGCCTTCGATTCCTTTGCCGACACGAGCATCGAGAATTTCGGCACCTTTGGCACCGGCAGTACTCCAACGGATCCATCCGAGCTCGACACCCTGGCGTTCGGACGGGAACACCAGACCGCCCGCAACCTGATGCTCGGGCAACTGGGAACCAGCGTCATGATCAGCTTTGCCGGCGACGAGCCCGGAGCCGGCCGCATCGCGCTCGAAAACACGGCCATCGAGCAGCTCGAGAACATCGCGGGCGCCGGCAATTTCCAGTTCGCTGGCGAGGCTGCGCCAACGAACAGCCTCGACATCTGGAACGCAACCCAAAACAGCTCCGTCGTCGGGCGGCCGGGCACGGTCAGCTTCCTGAATGCGCTCGACAACAACACGACCGGATGGAGTTTTTCCGGCGACGTCATCAATGGACTGGGCGGAAACGACACGCTGAACGGCCTCGCGGGTGACGACCTGCTGCGCGGCGGTGACGGCAACGACCACCTCATCGGTCACAAGGGCAACGATCAGCTGTTCGGCGAGGACGGTGACGACCGCCTGGATGGCGGGCGCGGCAACGATGTGCTGGACGGCGGCACCGGCGACGATCTCATGACCGGCGGCAAGGGCAATGATACCTACGTCGTCGATTCCCTGGGCGACGTGATCGTCGAAGCCATCCGGAGTTCGCGTGGCGGCGGCTGGGCCGATGAGGTGCAAAGCTCCCTCTCCTTCAGCCTTGCTGCCGATACCAACATCGAAAACCTGACCTTGACCGGCGAAGGCGACCTCGACGGCTTCGGCAATGCGCGCAACAACGTCATTGTCGGCAACGCCGGCGACAACGACCTTGGAGGCGGTCTCGGCAACGATCGGCTCGAGAGCGGCGGCGGCGCCGATTCGTTCGACGGCGGTGCCGGTGACGACACCATCGTCCTCGCCGCCGGCGACTTGGTGCAAGCCGATGGCGGGGACGGCATCGACACCGTGGCGGTCAACGACTTCGGGCCGAAGCTCGACTTCGCGGGCGGTCTCAAGACCCTGTTCCAGAGCATCGAGATCCTGGATGCAGATCAATTCATCCAGAACGAGATCACGCTCACCGCGGCCAGCATTATCGACATGACCGGCAGCAATGGCAGCGCGTTCGGTCCGGATACGCTCCTCATCAAAGCCGATGAAGGCGACTTCATAATCTTCTCCGATGAGGGATGGGCGAAGGGTGAGGCAGTCACTGATCCATTCGGCCAGAGCGGCACGTACGTGAGCTGGACGAAGGGAGCGGCGACGGCCTTGATCGCGGCCCAGGCAACCGCCTTGGCGGTGCCGCACGCCGACCTCGCTCAGCTTTCGCCGGATCAGGGGTTCACGATCGAGGGCGGCTCGGGCGTCGGTTGGGCGGGTGACGTCAATGCTGACGGGATCGACGACTTCATCGTCAACGCAGACAAATTCTATGTCATCTTCGGCAAAGCCGACGGTCTGGACGAGGTCGACCTCGCCGCGCTGACGCCGGCGCAGGGCTTCGTCATCTCGCGCAGCGGCTCGCCGGGCGATCAAGGCGGGCTTGGCGGCGGCGAGAGCGGCGACTTCAATGGCGATGGGATCGACGATCTCATTTTCGCGGCGCCCTTGGCTGACACCGGTGGCGGCGCTGATTCCGGCGAAGCCTATGTCGTGCTCGGCACGGTCGGAGGGCCAGGCGACGTCGATGTGACGACGATGTCCGCCGCGCAGGGATTCCGCATCTCGGGCAGCGCTGCCGGCGACCAGGCTGGCGCCACGGCCAGCTCGGCCGGGGACTTCAACGGCGACGGCATCGAGGACATCATCGTCGGCGCGCGCGAAGCCGACCCCCTTGGGCGTTTCACAGCCGGCGAAGGCTATGTCATCTACGGCAAGCTGGGCGGTCCGGGCGACATCGACCTCGCGGCCTTGACGCCCGATCGCGGCTTCCGGCTCGCCGGCGAGGGCAGTTTTGACTACCTCGGCCATGCCGCCAGTTCGGCCGGCGACATCAATGGCGACGGCCTCGATGACATCGTGATCGGTGCGCCATTTACCGGCGATGGCATCGGCCAGGCCTACGTCATCTACGGCAAGGCAAACGGCTCCTTTGACATCGACCTTACCACCTTCTCGTCGGTGGAGGGATTTACGCTCAGTGTCAATGACGAGTTCCTCCTCGCCGCGGCGGTCAGCGGCGCGGGCGATATCAACGGTGACGGCATCGACGATCTGGCGGTGAGCGCCGAACGCGCCGGACCCGGCTTCGTCTATATTGTCTATGGCAAGGAAGGCGGCCTCGGCGATATCGATCTGACCACGCTGACCAACGAGCAGGGATTCCGCATCGCGGATTTCGATCTCGAACAGCAATCGGAGCTAGGCCGCAGCGTGCATTCGGCGGGCGACGTCAATGGCGATGGGATTGACGACATTGTCCTCGGCGCGCCCTTCCTTGACGTGGCGGCCCGGCGAGAGGCCGGCCAGGCTTTCGTCATCTATGGCAAGGAAGGTGGCTATGTGGACCTTGATCTCGGCGACCTGACGAAGGAACAGGGATTTGCGGTTTGGGGTGCGTCGTCATATGACGGCACCGGCCACGATGTCAGCGCTGCGGACGTCAATGGCGATGGCTTCACCGACGTGCTGGTCGGCGGCAACGGCGCGCATGTGATCTATGGCGGGGACAGCACGGGGGCTGTCACGCATCCAGGAACCTCAGGCGACGACGAGCTGGCCGGAACGGCGGCCGACGAGGTCTTTGTCGGCGGCCTCGGCAACGATGAGCTCAAGGGCGGTGGCGGCGTTGACGCGCTCCAGGGAGCGGCCGGCGACGATGCCATTCACGTCAGCGACGGAAGCTTCAAGAGGGCCGACGGCGGCACCGGTTCAGACGTGCTGCACCTGGACTTCGACAGCCTCATCGATCTTGGCAACATCGACGGCGACACGGCCACATCCGATCACACGAAGATCCGGGGCATCGAAACGATCGACGCCGACAACGGTTTCGCCAACGAGATTTCGCTGCATCTGGCCGACGTGCTTGAGCTAAACGTCGACAACCGGGATGTCGGCGGCGTCGCCAGCCTCGACAATGTGCTGAAGATCGACGGAGATGCCAACGATAGCCTGTCGCTCTCAGACGATGGCTGGGGTGCGCCGGATACGTCCACCCTGCCGGGCTACGCGATCTACGCAGTTAACAACGTGAAGGTAGCGATCGATCAGGACATAGCCGGGGCTGTATGACAAGTCTCATAGACCTCAGGAACGCCTGCTGCCGCGCTGGTTCGAGCTCTTTCCCCCTCGCCAGTTCCAAGAATGGCTGGCGGAACGCTTATCCCCGTGCCTCACTCAGCGGCTCTGCCGTCCCCGTGGCATTGATCTGGATCATCGCAGCGCGGCCCCATTCCCGCACGCTTCACCATCGGTTCTATCCTACTAGGACAGCACCCTACGATCGCTCCCGAACTTCGCCAGATGGGCTCGGATCGTCCGCTATGTGCCATTTCCGGACGTCAACTTCTGGTGAAACTCGGGTGTTGATCTGCTCTGATGCTCTAGTCTCGTGAGCGCGCCAAAAAAAGGCCCAGAGTCGCACAAGCTCCCAGCGCCCCAGCCGTTCCCCAACGCCATGGATGAAAATGGGCGCTGGAAAAATCAAGAGTCAGCAAAGGCCTCAGGCTGATGTGAAGCGGCTACAAACTGCGAGATCTTATGCCGGCAACCCCGCCTCGCTGAGTGCCTCGCTCAAGGGCACGCCAAGCGACGGATGAATATCGAAGATTGCACAGAGTCCACTGATGGTAAAACCCGGCTCCAGCTCGAGGACGCGCACGGCGGCGGCTTTGCCCGCGTCGAGCTCCCCAAGCTTTGCATGCGCTGCCGCCAGCAGAACATGCGCAAAGCTCCAATAAGGATTCGCCTGGAAAATATTGTGCGCCGCATCCGAGGCCGCCTTGTACTCGCCGCGCTGGATATGGCCGAGCGCAATCGCAAGCCACGGGGCATAGCTCATCGGATCGAACGGGCTCAAGCGGAGCGCGCGCTCGCCCCATTCGATGCCCCGGGCCGCATCGCCGGCATAGACCATCACAACGCTGCCTAGTATGTAGGTGAGCGCGCATGACGGGCTGAGGGCCAGCGCCGCCTCAAAGGCTCGGCGCGCGGCGTCGCGGTCGTGCGCGACCAGGCCCATGACGAAGCCGCCAAGCGACAACGCGATGGCGTCGTCGCGCCCGTGGGCGATTGCCGCATGGGCGTGGCGAATAGCCCCAAGTCGGTTCTCTTCGCGAGCGCCGCCGCGCGCGAAAATGATCTCGTGCGCCCAGGCGGCGAAGCCATGCGCCAGCGCGTAGTCAGGCTCCTTCTCCAACGCGCTTTCGAGAAGCGGCAGCGCCCTCGCGGCACCCTCCGGCATCGCTGGATAGACGTGCGGAAGAGCCCGGAGCACCAGATCGTAGGCATCGAGATTCTCGGGTCGCTTGCGCTTGACGCGTTCGATTTCCGCCTGACGAAGGCTCGGCTCAATGGCCGCGACGACGCTCATGGTGAGTTCGTCCTGGATCGCGAAGATGTCGTCGAGCGTGCGGTCGTAGCGATCTGCCCAGACATGCCGGCCGGTTTCCGCCTCGATGAGCTGTCCGGTGACGCGGACACGATTCGACGCCTTGCGCACGCTCCCTTCGAGAACGTAGCGCACGCCCAGTTCGCGCCCGGCCTGCTTCACGTCCACGGACTTGCCCTTGTAGGCGAAGCTCGAGTTGCGGGCGATGACGAACAACCACTTGATGCGCGCGAGGCCGGTGATGATGTCCTCGACCATGCCGTCGGCGAAATAGTCCTGCTCGACATCGCCACTCAAATTGGTGAAAGGCAGCGCGGCGATCGAGGGCCGGTCGGGAAGCGCGAGCAACGCCCGCTCAGGGTTGGGAGTGGCGCTCCTGGGCTCGACGTGCGTCTCGATGCGATAGACATGGATCGGTCGGGCGATGTTCTTCACGCTATGCTCGCCCAGGTCGGCGAAGCCGATCGGAAGCTTCTCGGCGACGTGCTCGCGCACCGTAGCGCTGACGCAGATCTCGCCGGGCTCGGCGAGCGTCTGGAGCCGTGCGGCGACGTTGACGCCGTCACCAAAAATGTCGTCATCCTCGACGATCACGTCGCCCACGTTGATGCCGACGCGAAAGCGAATGCGCTCGCTTTCATTGACGTTGGCATTTCGACTCTCCATTCCCTGCTGCATCACGACGGCACAGCGCACCGCATCGACGATCGACGCGAACTCGATCAGAAGACCGTCACCCGTGGTCTTGACGATGCGGCCCTGGTGCTGAGAGATCAGCGGATCGATGAGTTCCCGCCGATGGATCTTGAGCGCGGCGAGTGTCCCTTCCTCGTCGCTACCCATGAGGCGCGAGTATCCCGCCACGTCCGCGTCGAGAATAGCGGCGAGCCGGCGCGCGGTGCGTGCCTCTGCGTTCATTCGCTTTTCCGAAGGGTCGGCCCGACACCTGACGGGCCAGCACTCCTGTGGAGTGTGCCTTGGTGCGACGAGCGTGGCAACCGCGCGCGCAACGCCGCCTCGTCCGCCTCCATGATACGGCTATAGCCGACGACATCAGCCGCCAAAATGGCGGCGAGCCGGCGTTGCACGGGTTCTTCGGCCATGGGGAGCGATTCCTTTTTCGGAAGTCGCATCGGACAAGATTGTATGTAGGCCCCGTCGCGGAGTCTATGGGCGGGACTTCTGGGCCGGGATTAACTCTGAGGACCAAGTGGCTCAGCGAGAGGCACGGTTCACCTCCGACAGCTGACCTATCCGGATGGAACCGATTCGTCCGGAAGGTGCCAACAGCGACCCAATCACTTTTGCACTTGATGCACCTCGCGCGGCTCTGGCGATAGCCGAGCAATAGTCGCGCAGCCGGGGAGCGTTGTACGTTTCCCGGGGGCGCTATGTCATCGACGCCAGCTTTTGCCGCGGTGCGACCAGGGTTAGGGCAACCATCATCGTCGCCAGCGACAGCCAGACCCAGATCGAATTCTGCTCTCCGAAAATCACGATGCCCCAGACAACGCCGAACAGCGTGACGAGGTTTGCGGTTTGGCTCGTGAATACTGGCCCGGCGGTCTCGATCAGATGGAGATACATGGCGAAGGCCACCGCGGCGATGAAACCGAGGCCGAACATTGACCATTCCACCTCGCCCCACGGCCAACCCAAGGAAACAAAGGTGCCTGTCGCATAGAGAATTGGAATCATGATCACTGCCGATGCCACGAACATCCCGACAGTGGTCGCGAACGGCGTCGCGCCGCGCGGCGTCCAGCAATCCAGCATGATATTCAGCGCAGCGTAGCAAACAGGCGCCAGCAGACAGAACAAAACCCACGGAACTTGCGCCGGGTCCGGCAAACTCTGTTCCGGCCCGACCAGAAGGATGATCGCGCCAGTGCCAAGGAAGATCCCGGCAACCCTCGCCAGAATGAACACTTCGCGACCGAGCAATGCCGCCAACACGAACGTCAGAATGGGAAGTATCGCGACACAGATGGAAAGAACACCCGCGGGAGCGTGCGCGGCAGCATAATAGAAGATCGTTGCTGGCAGCACCAATCCCAGCAAACCCGCCGCGATGTAGAGCAGGACCAGTTCACCGCTGACAGGGATTCGACGCCGACCAGCCACGCTGAAGGCGACAAGCAGGATCGCTGCGACCGCCACCTCCCAGAACGTGATGCTGAGCGGATGAACGCCGCCGACCGCGGCAATCCTGCCAAGGGAAAAGGTGAGGCCCCACCCCATCCCCATGATGATCAGGATACTCCATGCCCTGAGACGCACGATCATGGCTGACGCCTGGCATTCCCACGCAGGAGCACCCCGCAACTATACGCTTCTGGGGACCCGAGCGACACATCGGTGTCACTGAACTCATAGATTCGGTTCCTGCGGCAGCGAGATTACTGGATTAAATTCTCCGGTCCGGGTCGCCTTGGGTCGATCAAGCCAGGTTCGCGACGGGACGCGGGCGGCGGTCCGACGGCCTATCTCGCACGTCCGCTAGACCCTCGGCATCCGACCCTCTCGCTTAGTGCCGACATGTCGCAGAGGTGCCATGGCGATCGGAGGCCGGATAGATTGATGCAAGACCACCACCGCCAGATCGACCAAACCTCTTGCGACGCACGGCCGGACCATACATTGTGCCAGAAGCGGCCATTCGCAAGTCAGACGCTTCGCTGTGCTGATGCGCGCTCGTGGAAGGGCTGCACGAAGGTCGCGTCCCAAGAGCCCGTTTCCAGAAATTTCTGCATGACAGCGACTGGTCCGGCGATTTCAAAGTCGTTGCGCGCGAGCCACGCGTCGTTGTGGTACGAGTTCTCGTAGCGAGCACCGCTGTCGCAGATCAGAGTCACGATCGCACCTCGTTGCCCGCTTGCTTTTGTCTCCGCCATCAACTGTAGCGCGCCGACCAGATTGGTGCCGGTCGACCCACCAACCCTGCGACCGATGGCCATGCTCAAGACTCGCATGGCGGCAAGACTAAGTACGTCCGGCACTTTGATCATGCGATCGACCACATCTGGGATGAAGGAGGGCTCGACCCGCGGCCGGCCGATCCCTTCAATGCGCGATCCGGAACTCGAGGCCGCACGGGATCCGGTACGGTAGAAATCGAAGAACACCGAGCGCTCCGGGTCTACGACACAAAGGCGCGTGGGGAGGCGCCGATACCGGATGAAGCGTCCGATGGTGGCGGAGGTGCCGCCAGTCCCCGCCCCACACACCACCCAGGCCGGCAACGGAGTCTCCTCCGCAGCCATCTGTGCGAACATGGTCTCGGCGATGTTGTTGTTGCCGCGCCAGTCAGTAGCGCGCTCGGCAAGGGTGAACTGGTCGAGATAGTAACCATTGCCGTTCGCGGCCAGTTCTTGAGATTCGGAGTATACCTGCGTCGGGTCGTCCACCAAGTGCGATCGCCCGCCATAGAAGGCTATCTGGGCGATCTTCTCCGGCGACGTGGAGCGCGGCATCACGGCCGTGAAAGGCAGGCCTAGGAGCCGGGCGAAATAGGCTTCCGAGATCGCGGTGGAGCCTGAGGAGGCATCGACGACCAGTGATCCTTCACAGATCCATCCATTGCACAGCCCATAGAGAAAGAGCGAGCGTGCAAGTCGATGCTTCAGGCTACCGGAGGGATGAGTCGATTCATCCTTCAGATACAATGGAATGCCAGGAAGGCCCGGAAACTCGACGCGCTCCAGATGTGTGTCGGCTGTACGCAACGCATCCGCCTCCACGCGTTGGATTGCGCGACTTACCCAATCTCGAGGGGACATCCGCGTACTCCTTCGCTCAGCGAGTCTGCAAGCTGAGAGTCACCCCACTGGCGCACATTTTGCGTGCACGATCGCTCGCACAAGGCGAGCATGAGCCGAATACGTACGACTCGCAACGGGTCTCGCTTGGACCTTTTCGATGCTGGGCGAGATAGTGGCCGTTCAGCTATTGCTTGGCCACACAAAGATCGAGAGCACAGTTCGCTATCTCGGGATCGAGGTTGACGACGCTTTGACGATCGCTGAGCAGGTTGATGTCTGAACTACCGGGGCAGAGCGGACTCGCTCTGCCCCTACCCTATGGCAGAGTTGTGCAAATAAGCGACATTGAGCTGCAACTACGTGACCGCTCGATTGCCGGTAAGCGCCTGCATAGTATTCCGAGGGATCGTGTATCGTGGACCGCCGGCAAGTCTTAACCCGCCGCTACGAGCAACTGGCCATCCAGGGAGGAACCCATGACCGCTGCGTTCTTTATTGTCCGGTCTACTGTCGCCGATCCCGCAAAGCGCGCCGCGCTCGACAAGTGGTATCAAAACGATTTCTGGCCCGACGTCCTAAAATCCCTCCGCGTCAAAAAGGCGTGGCGGTTCTGGAGCCTTAGTGACCCCGCTATTCATCAGGCGACTTATCAGTTCGGTGATGAAGCCGCGCTCGACCGCGCGATGAAGGAGGAGGTGCCATGGCTGATCGACAACTTCGTGCGCGACTGGCCCGACGTGCCGCGCGTCCGCGAGACCTTCGTGCTCGCGCAGGAATTTGGAGCGTAGCTACCGCCTCTTCGCGGGGCCGGATCGAACCGAGCGCGCATGCGCGCGCCTTTTTGGCGCGCGCCCACGAAAGGACCCATGCGTTATTTCCGGCCGGGGCTGCGCGGACACCTGCCGCCGCAATTCTTCGCGCGAACAACGCCGGTGCCGGCAGGGCAGCCGGTGAAGGCCGTCGCTGCTGGCGAATTTCGCGACACAGCAAAGCTAGGAGCAGTTTATGACTGAGATCCGCACGAAGTTCCTGTTCCGTCTTGCTCTGGATGTCGGTGCCCACCATGTGGTGGGTCCGACGCCCTTTGGCAGCCGCCGCGTCGCGCCCATTGCGGGCGGCACCTTTGAGGGGCCGCAGCTGTCCGGGATCGTGCTGCCCGGCGGCACCGACTGGATCACGGAGGATGCTGCCGGTTCCTGGTTCCGTATCAACGTGCGCGTGCCACTACGCACCCATGACGGCGACTTGCTGATCATGGCTTACCAAGGCTTTCGCAGCGGCCCGCCAGAAGTGCTCGCGAAGGTCTCGCGCGGAGAGACCGTCGATGCCGACAGCTACTACTACCGCGTGTCAGGCTCCTTCGAGACGGCATCGCCCAAGCTGGCTCGTCTCAACACGCTGGTTGTCGTCGCCAGCGGCTGGAGGACCTCCGCCGGTCCAGGATACGACGTCTTCGAGGTGCTCTGATCGCAAGCTCTCCAGCACATCGCTGCAACCGATCAATCAGACGATGGGCACCAAGCGTGCTGCGGTCGGCGTCCGTAGGGTCCCTGACCGAATGCGAACCTGATGCTCCGCCATCGCTGCGCTCCGTTTGACTGTGTCGCAATTCAGAGTTGCGCCCGAACGTAACCCAGATCTGGCGCCGGCGAAATCCGGGTTTGTCAGCGCGAGCGCCGCAGGCCGGTTCGAACACACTTGACCCTAGATTTGCCCACGTTGATCACGTCGTGGACCACGATCAGGTGATGCTCCGTGTCCACCGCGACCTGCACATTGTAGCCGACGACGCCTGAGCCTCGGCCGCTCGTTGCCATCGAGCGGGAGTCGGGA
>Ga0111538_10011885_pt1 | contig 11509 bp, 14 predicted proteins | sample SoiMethybrSBSTD1_FD_79669 | JGI IMG/M metagenome (GOLD analysis project Ga0111538, IMG submission 79669) | Bulk soil microbial communities from a Populus tree surrounding site in Tennessee, USA - Soil MetaG P. TD hybrid SBSTD1 (version 2)... | ecosystem: Environmental > Terrestrial > Soil >...
CGCGTTGACGCAGGCGTTGCAAATGGAGGATTACCTTGTTGTCGGCAACGCCGTAGGGAGCAGTCACTCGCTTTGCTGAAGGATGTTCCCTCAATAAAGCTGATCGTTCTAAATCTCACGCTGAGTGGCGTTGAATTAATCAGACGCGCGTGTCGGCTTCGGAACGACCTGCGGGTCCTTTTCCTAACTGACGGGTTGGACAATACTCCGTTCCGTCAGTCGGACTCTGTGCTCATGACGCCGATCAACCTCTCTCGGTTCAACGACGTCATTCAGCGCATTCTGTCGACACAAGTCCCTAAGAGCATGGACTTGGGGCTCGGACCTGAGCGACGGCGCGCGGCGGCAGAGACCTGACCTGACCTGTCACCCGTTTGATCCGAAGGTCCTGCGTGAACATCATTACAACTTCGGCCCACAAATAGCTTACCTTCTTGGTACGCACAAGGCGCCGCATTCACAAGAGAACACCCTTGCCTTGCAAAGCCTTGCGCGCGCGTCCGATAGAAGACATTTTCATGATTTCCTTCGTGGAAAGCTTGACATTGAATTTCTCTTCTATTGCGGCCACAAGCTCCATCGCGGTTAAACTGTCCCATTCCTTTACATTTTCCGGCGCTGATTCCTCGTCCAGCTCTGATGGATCGACATGCAATACCTCGGCAAATAACTGAATCAGTGCATCACTCATTTCGTCTCCCGACTCAGAGTCCGGAATGTCTCTCGACCTGGAACCTTTAAGCCCAGGCCACGAGGAAGAGTATCCGGGAATGGCTCGCGCACAGTGCGGAGTGTCCACGTTACATTAACAGCTGTTTAGTATAGCTGAACACTATGGTGAATCGACACGCCGCAAACAGCTAGGTTCTTGAGAAGGGCGGCACTGAACCGGTTGAAGAAATCCCTGCCAGGAAGACGATAATCAAAGCGGTTAGAAGCTCAGGTTTGCCAAAGCGGCAAGATCGAGATGGCCTATACGATCCGTCGGAGACTTGTCATAATATTTGAGCTCCGCGATCAAAATGAACTCACTGTGACTAAATAGTGCGGAAACTTCAAAAACGCGCATCTCGAAAACACGCCTCCGGCATTGGGCCAGAGGTGCGTCGGTTACGTGTGTTCAAGCGCCTGTCTGTGCGAAGTCTCGCGACGAAACTCGGCTTTTCCCCAAGTTTTATTTCCCAAGTTGAGAACGGTCAGGCATCGCCGTCGATTGCATCTCTCGAGCGTATCGCCGGGGCCCTAGGGGTTGGCCTTCGTGATCTCTTTCCACAGCCTCACTCCGCGGTTACGCCTTTTTTGAGAACGGTGGAACGCCCCACAATTGTCAGCGAATGGTCCAAAGCCCGAATCGAGGCGTTGACTATGCCGGATGCTCCTGTGCCCATCGATGCGATTCTTGTGGATCTGCAACCACGCGGCAGCAGCGGGAGCAAGCTCCATTCGGGTCCCTCTCACCGATTCGCCTTTGTTTGGCAGGGGGCTGTTGTCCTAAACATTGGTCAAGATGAGTACCAGTTGAAGGCCGGTGACGCCATAACGCTACCGGCCGGCGCCTTACACCAATGGACCAATCGTTCGCGGCGTAGGGTGCGTATTGTGATTGTTTGGTTCAGGACATAGAAAGTCACACGGCACCGAGCAATTCCAGGACATGGAAGCCGGAAAGCAGTAGACCTGAGCTGTCCGAGATTCATTCCACGATCCTGCTGTTGAATCGTTCTGTTCTGCGGGCGGGTAGTGTTGCAACACAAGTGCCGAACTCCTATTTCGGCAGCCGCTTTTCTTCAACCAATGGGAGGCGGAAACAGTGAAACCTAAAGACTGGAAGAACTTGACCGACGAGGAAAAGTCGCGGTGCATGCACAGCTTTATGGAGGATCCGCGTTTCAACTGGCTTCTCAATCAAGCCCATGAGATCACCGGAATAGACTACGATCCTGCCCTTGCCGAAGCGGCCGTGGGTTCAGAACCGAATCGTTCTGCCGCTTACGTTCTCATGGCGAGCAGGATGGTAGAGACGCTCAGGGCTGCCATTGGCACTTTGCAAATGAGAGAACCGATAGAGCTGTCAAACATTCAAGACATGGAGCTCATCGCTGAAGGACTCCTGATCGATCTGAAGCTCCGCGGTGTCCACATTTGAAGACCCAAGTGGTCGATCGTGGCGGGATTGAGGTAAAAGCCTTCGCGTAACGGTTTACCTCGCCGTCATCGAACCTGAAACTTTGCTCCTGTTCCACTGATACTCGCGGCATTCCGCACAGCTCGCCTTCTGGGACTTCGTCACAATCCTTCCAGAAGTCAGACTGCGGACATAGTAGCTGTACTGTTCCTCACACTTTTGTGGCGCGGATGTACCCGCTGTGAAACTCTGATTGCTCTTCAAAGGTAAAGCTATGCGGCGATCGGCGCGGAGTGTTGGTAACCTATCCACCTCGAGCCATCTGGCCCGCGATGATAAGCGCGAATTCGAGTGGATCGATAGGTTTCGCAACGTGTATCTGATACCCGGCACTTAGCGCCCGAACGCGGTCTTCAGCGCGTGCGTACGCTGTCAGGGCCACAGCTGGCGTCCAGGCGTTGCGCTCTCGTTCCAAATCTCTAAATCTCCGAATGAAATCGTAGCCATCTGCACCCGGCATACCGATGTCTGAAACGACAATCGAAGGCTCCCATGCTCGAGCTATTGTCAGTCCTTCTTCAACCGATCCCGCATCTCGAATCTCGGCCTTGCATTGTTCAAGGACTGCTCGCAGCAGCGTACGCGTCTCCAGTTCGTCATCAATGAGTAGGACCTTTACCCCCGATAAGTTCGGGGGTTGTTGCAACACAACGGGACCCTGCATTGGAGCCTTTGGATGGATCCGATCGTCTGGATCTTTGCCTGTATGTACGATTCTGATTGGGAGACGAACGGTAAATGTAGCGCCGTGTCCTTCACCGGGACTGTCCACTGTCACGCGGCCTCCATGGAGCTCGACAAGATGACGGACAATGGCCAAGCCCAGACCGAGCCCACTATGTCGGCGAGTTGTTCCACCTTCGGCCTGACGGAATGGATCAAACACGTAAGGTACGAAGTCGGGTCTGATCCCTTGTCCTGTATCGCTCACGATAATCTCGATGTGAGAGTTAATCCGTTCGACGCGCACTTGTACGCGTCCATTGCGAGGCGTAAATTTTATGGCATTGGAAAGAAGATTCCACACGACTTGCTGCAGACGGCCCGCATCCCCGGAGACCGGGCCCGCATTCGGATCGAGCGCCGTTTCAACTCGGATTCCTTTCGCCTCAGCCGCCGGTATTATGGAACTAATCGCGGACTCCACCACTGAAGCAACCATCACGGAACGTACGTCGAGGCGAAACTTCCCTGTAATAACGCGGGATACATCAAGCAGGTCCTCGACGAGCTGCGCCTGAGTTTTGGCGTTCCGTTCGATCGTTTCGATCGCTTGAATCGACTGTTTGTCACCTAACCCACCCGCGCGTAGCAGTGTCGCCCAGCCGAGAATAGCGTTAAGGGGTGTTCGCAGTTCGTGCGAGACGGTCGCCAGGAATTCGTCCTTCAGTTGACTTACCTCTTCCGCCCTGGCGCGTGCCTGTTGTTCGCGGTCGAGTAACTGCTCGCGTTCCTCCTCCAGTCGGCGACGCTCTGTAATGTCGGCAACGACGGCGACCCATCCGTTCACCGATCCGTCCCTCTCCTTGGTGGGCACATACGTGGCATGAATCCAACGGGGACCGGGGCCTTGATAGTTCACGAAAGCGACATATTCCTCCCTGTGTCCCGACAGCGCCCGGTCTACATGCGGCCGGATGGTGTCGAAGGCCTCAATACCAATCACATCTACAATTGGCCGGCCGACAATGTCTTCAGCATTTCGCCGAAGCCAGTGTGCATAGACGGGGCTAACCCACTCGTAACGAAGATCACGACTACAACGTGCTACCGCCGCCGCCATGTTGTCGGTCACCAAACGCAATTGCTCCTCTGCAACGCGTAATGCCTCTTCTGCCTTTTTGCGTTCCGTAATGTCGACGCACGACCCGATATAGCCATTGAACGTGTCGTGGGAGCCCAGTAACGGAATACCCTTATCCAGAATCCAACGATATTCACCGTCGTGACGCCTCAGCCGGTATTCCATCTCGAATTCTTTCCGGTCATTAAAGGAACCGACATAGGTCGCGAGACAGCGGTCAAGATCGTCAGGGTGGACCCCTTGCGACCAACCGTCGCCGAGTTCCTGTTCCATGGCACGACCGGTGAAATCCAGCCATTGTTTATTAAAGAATGTGCACAGCTGGTCTATTCCCGAGATCCATACCATGACGGGGGCTGAATCGGCCATCAGGTGAAAAAGGCGCTCACTGTGTTTCAGCGCTTCCGCAGAACGCTGAGCGTCCGTAATGTCGCGCGCGATCTTCGAGGCTCCGATTATCTTGCCGCTCGAGGTTCTGATCGGAGATATAGAAAGCGAGATCGTGATGGTTGTCCGATCCTTACGGATGCGAGTCGTCACGTAGTGATCGATGCGTTCGCCTCGCCTTAGCTTCTCGAGAATTTTCTCTTCTTCATTTTGAAGCTCGGGAGGAATCAGCATTGTGATAGGTCGCCCAAGGGTTTCTTCGGCAATGTATCCAAAAATTTGCTCTGCGCCCTTGTTCCAGCTGGTGATCACACCATCGAGCGTCTTCCCGACAATCGCATCATCGGATGACTCGACGATTGCTGCCAGGTGCGCGTGCTCCATCTCGGTTCGGCGGCGTTCGGTGATATCTCGAAAGATGAGAACCACGCCAAGTAATTGGCCGCGATCGTCGCGAATTGGTGCGGCGCTGTCATCAATAGGAATATCGCGCCCGCCTCTGCTTATCAGGACAGTATGATTGGCAAGACCCATGACAAGACCTGTCTGTAGCACTTTTTGAACGGGATTTCGTACTTCTCCACGGGTCTGCTCATTGACGATTACAAAGACTTCTTCCAGAGGCCGACCGAGGGCTTCCCCTTGTGTCCAGGCAGTTAAAGATTCGGCCATGGGATTCATGAAGACTATCTTTCCCGTCGCGTCGGTCGCGATGACGGCGTCGCCAACGCTGGCCAGCGTTACCCGCCACCAATCTCCGAAGAGGGGTGAATTGGAAGGCCCCTGAGGCATAAGTTCAAAAGCTCCATCGGTGGCAATTACAGGCCTCTGAACGGCGTGTTGGATTAGGTCTGCTTGCCGAATGGCGGAGCACTCTATCATCGGGGCTGACATAGCCGCAGCGGAAATGTCGGAAGTAGTTAACTTTGTCTTTGCCTGTGGCACTCGAGTTGCAATTGGAACCTACATGTGGCGGCATCTTGAACCCGAGAGACTTCACCACGCAGTCCAGGGTGCTCGTCTGCTTGACGGTGAGACTGACCACCTCGTCTTCTGCGGCCTCTGCCAAGAATTATTGATTCTATTTGAAGAACTGACCCGCGCAACATCGGCGACGCAGGAAACGAAAGCCGCCTAATTCACGAAAGCTCCGGCCTGCTTTTAGCTAGCCATTCGTTCCGTTATTGCGTGAACCGACCGGAAATTAAACACTTGATACAAGGTGGTGTACTCGGAAGAAACGCTACGCACCACATTGCCGCAACTCGTTATCATTTACTTGATCCAGGCCGAAGAGCCCTGAGGATCTTCCGCGTAAGCGCGGCACGACTGGCGAGGTCTTTAGGATCGATCAAAAGCAGCTGAAGTCCACCAGATTGGCAGAGCAGCTTCTTGGTGGCTGTCTTCTCATCATAATCCGGCTGTCCCTTTAACCCTAAGAACTCGACAAAGGTTTCGCCAATCTTAAAATCCGCTCGAAGATTGCTTGATGGATAGCGCGGCTCTCGTTCGTGTGATATCTGCATCTCCGTAAGCAGATCGTCGATTGTCTTCTCCCCGATCGAATAGCAGACATGGCCGTCGCGGGCTAAACATTGAGTGCCGCGCATTAGGCGTCGGCTTCCGTTTTCTAGCAGGCCTGCAGCTATTAGCGCCCTCCGGTCGATCATCAAAGAAGCCCGACTAACTGCGTCCGGAGTCGAGCTGGAGATGTACGTCCAGCCGACACGGAATGTGTGGTGGAAGTATCGGCAGAAGAAGGTGGCATCGCGCCCGTCACACGTCGCCAATCAAACCATTCGTATTCGGACCAAGCAAACTGTGGCTCGTTCCTGATCGTAACGCATTATTCCGTTAGCCGACTATCCAGCCAGCTGAGGCTGGCCTTCGATAAACACTGCGGCGTTACGCGCGAGAGCGTAACCTTCTAACGGCTGAACTTGTTCGGCATTTCGAGCAATGTTATCATCGGCGCCGCTTCCTCCTGACACTATGCGACTCCTTTATGCGGGAGTCGATGTGCTCCGCTTACAGGAGTTGTCACCATGAACGCAGGCGCTGTACTTCGGTTGGGTCTGCTTGCCGCATTTTCGTCGGCCCTTGTGGCACAAGCGCCGACTGAAGTGCCCCGAATTTGGGATGACGCCGCACTCGCGGATTGGGCGACGCCAGTAGCGGGCCTCAACGTTCGCCCATCGCACTATTCGTCGGCCGAGTACTATGGCGTACCCGGGGACAACCTGCGCACCTATCCCATCTATCATCCTGACAGCGAGCCGGCTGGGTATTGGGAGGAACTAAACAAGAAGAAGCCCGAGCTGCTGGTGGACGTGTCGAAGATTCGAAGCAAAGAGGATTGGATAGCAGCAGGTGAACGTGCGTTTCGGGAAGTCGACAGTTTCTGGAGCCGGACGAACGACCCGGCGCTCATCGCGCAAGCTCGGAATGGGCAAAATTTCGAAGGCGTCCTTAAATGGCCTGACGGTACCGTTGGCGAATCGCGCTGGGTGGTGACAGAGCAAGGCATCATGCTGTCACGCCGAGATTGCGGGAATTGTCACCGGCTCACCATTGGTCCAGACGGCACACCTGGGATTACCGGGGGACCTCCGATTGGAGGCCGCCCCGCCGGAGTTTCACGACTCGAGCCTGCTGGGTTGGGTGACCCGCCTACGCTGGCGCGATCAATCCCCCGATTGTTCCTCGGCGACACCGTGCCGATCGCGATGTGGCGGATGTTCACTGTGCCGTGGGCACCGGATGACCAAGTCGAGCGGTTACGGAGCATGGACGCACAGCAAGTATCGCAGCAGGAGATGCAACGGCTTACGCAGATCGGAGCAGGGTTCGACGTTTTCCCACGTCCTAACGGCAGTCCCTATCACGCGGCCAAGGGTCCGGACCTGAGGCTTCTCCGATACAACCGATACATTGATGCGACCGGCACGCACCGACTTCGTGGCCCCGAAGATGTCGCGCGCTACGCGGCGCTGATAACCGGCGCAGATCGCATGGACTTCGGCTCTCATCGAATCCTCACCGACGAACAGCGGCGAGTGCGGTTCAGATACGCCGACGAAGTGTTGTATGCCATCGGCGTGTACCTCATGTCGCTGGAGCCGCCACAGAACCCGAATCCCGCTGCGGCGGATGTTCTGATGCGTGGCGAGCAGGTCTTCCGTCGTGAAGGTTGCGTGAACTGCCACGTGCCACCGAATTACACGAGCGGTAAGCTCACGCTCGCCCAGGGGTGGGAGCCGCCGGCCAATCATCCCAATCGTGACGACATTGCGTCCGTCTCGGTAGGAACCGATCCGGGACTGGCACTCAAGACCCGCAAGGGAACGGGCTTTTACAAGATACCCTCGTTGCGCGGCGTCTGGTACCGGCCGCGCTTGCTTCACGATGCCTCGGTAGCGAGTCTCGAAGAGATGTTCGATGTGGCACGTCTCAGTCCTGACTACGAGCCGAAAGGCTGGAATCCGCCCGGTGTGACGAGGCGCGCCGTGCCGGGACATACCTTCGGCCTGTCGTTGAATGCCGAAGATCGGAGCGCACTGCTGGCGTTTCTGCGAAACCTCTGAACTCCTCAGAACGAAACTACTCTCACAAATCGCGCAGCCGTTTGATAATGATTCGCGGATACGGGTGGACGGCACTTGTCCGTAAACCGACGTCCCGAAGAAGTGATACCGGAATGATTCCAGCGGGTCAGCGCGACTGCTATCGACTAACCGGGCGTGACGGGCCCAGCAGTCCGCCGCCACAGAACACGGCGACTATTCTCAAGCCTGAAGTAATGACGAAAAGCAAAAGCAGAGGCCACGCTAGGAACACATATCCGAACGGATCGAAGTGAAGTTGGCGGGCGTATGCGAACCTCTGCCACACAAAATCAACTGTTCCATACATCAAGGTGCTGGTGGCATACGTAAGCAGAGCGGCGCGCCATTGAGCACCGCCAACGCGCGAGACAATCCATCCGACCGTGGCATTAACACCCACAAAGGCCACGGGAATCCCTGCCGCAAATAGCCAAAATAAGTAATTGTCCAACCTGGCAAACCTTGCAAAAACACGAATGCCGACGAGACCTATTAGAAAAGAAGCTATCCATCCAGCGGTTATCGCGCGAAGTACCACCCAACTGTGCTGCTTCACCTGACTGAGCCAACCCGTCGCGATGGCCGCAATCGCCTGTCACCAATACCAAAGAATCCTTTGGTTTTCTTGATAACGTTCAACCAAATCACCGACGACCGCATCATTATTGGGACTACATCCAAAGCGTTTGAGAAACCACGTTGGTAACTTCGGCGGGTGAGTTGAATTCATGCCTTTTCCCTTTCCAAGAGTGGCAGTCCCTTCCATAGTTTGACCAAGGTCCGCTGAGTGTCACGAACCTCCTTGAGGCCCTTCGTCGTAACCCTGAAGTATCGCTTGGCACGTCCGCCGCGTTCGGGTGTAGGCTCACCGACTCTCGCGACAACCAAACCTCTTCCCTCGAGACGTTCGAGAGCCGCATAGACACTCCCGATGGCCACGTTATGACCACTGTGTTCCTCAATTTCCAGGGATATCGGGACGCCATAGGCGTCGTCTCCGAGGCGAATCAACGCTAAGATGACCATCAGTTCAAAGTTGCTGATCAAAGTTGGGCTGCCCATTTATTCCCAGAGTATGAATTAATGCTTGCAGTCCGTCAACTGTGCGTTCGTTGCTTGAGCAATTCAAACCATTCGGATCAGAACCAAGCACGCACTCACTCGGTCATAAGCCGATTCACTTGTACGAGGTACCGACTACGTGGGACTTGAAACCAGATGATTAAATGCTGCGGGGTTAGTCGGTAGGAATTCGTTGTCTAGTTTTTTAGGGGAATCGAAGTTGTGCTACAGTCCAACAGATAAAGAGTATCCATGCGACGACAAATGCGATGCCGCGTGTGCGCAGGGTTGATTTGGGCTATGGCGCTGGCGCTGTGGAATGGTTCCCCGCAAGCTGCGCCATTCCAGGCGGGAGGGGCGGAACCCGGTAACATTCGGGCCTGTTCGCTTTTCACGCAGGAAGAAATCAAGAAGCTCTATGGAGCGAAGTGGCCGCCCGTCTGGGACCAGATCCGCATCCCGCCGGATGAATCGACGTTATCGGGCGGGGGGTCGGAGTGCGAAATGATGGGGCTGGCCATCCAGTTGGATGCCGTTCCCGTTTCGCGCTTCGAAGCAAACCGGCAGTCGTACGCAGCGAAATCAAAGTTCGAACGCCTTACCGGCATCGGTGATGAGGCGTGGTTCTACGAGCAGGGTGCCGGAACTTCTGTACACATCATTGGTGTCTATGCCCGCTCGGGGCAACACGTCTACGTTCTCTCGCTAGACGTGCGCCAAGGCGAAACGCCAAGCTCACTTAGGCCGGTTGTCATCGCAGCTGGCCAGGCGGCAGCAGCGAAGCTGCGCTGATTCCACTTCCGGACCGAGGAGCTTGGGCTGGACGGCCGTTTTCATTCGTCGCGGAACGGATGCACGAGTGCAAAGCGAAAGCGACTTGGAACAACCCAAGGCGGGCAATTCTGACCGGGTAGCTGGCGCCGCTACGCCACAATCCGGTAGGTCCTCTCCCCCTCCTCGCTCTTCGTCGATTCGACCTTCAGCTTCATCTTCTTCGTGACCTGCGCGCGTCAATCCAGCGGAAGCCGTCCCGCGGAAATACCCTGATCGAGACGCCGCCGAAGATCGGAAAAAGCTTGTGTCTGGACGTAGAACCGTACCGCCTCAGAAATGTAACGACTGCGGCCCCGTTTCCCAGCCACTCGATCAAGAACCTTGAGGGTCCTATCGGGAAGGACGATGTGGATTCGTTTGCTCATACGGTGCCCTCAGCCGGAAGGTTCGCTTTGATTTCTTCAGTGGCAGCATCTTGAGCTCTGTGCTGTGCCGCCGTGGCCTCTTGAGATTGCATCCGCCAGACAGTTCCGAAGGCCCCGGTCCACATTCGCGTCGGCGTCTAATTCTCTGTAGGTCGGTTAGCACTATCGATGACGCGGACTTCTACAGTGGCCTTTGTGGCCTCCAATCTTAGCCCGAGTTGTTCCTCAAGCGCGGTAGCGAGGGACGGACCGGTCAAGAAGGGGAATCGGTTGTTGGCACGCATCTCGCGAACCCCTATTTGGTCGTCGCTCGGCGCGAATTCGAAAGAGTAACTGAATTCGCCTGTGATACCGGTCCTGTCGAGAACCGGGCGGCGGGTCACAAGCATGAGTTGCTGAGCTAAGCCCGCCATGGACTGCTTCTTACCTCCGACTGATGTCGATATCAGTCCATCGGCATTCAGCCCAGTATTAACTGCGTATCTGGTGCCGTCGCCCTCCTTCCATGCCGTAAGTTTGGGTGCGCCTTTCCCCTGCCTCAGCAAATAGACAGGCAATTCCTTCATCTCGCTATGCAGCACAAGTTTGAAACGATCCTTAAGCATGGTCTGGATCATCAGTTGGAGTTTCGGAGCGTTGCCGAGCGACAGCTGCTGCAGTGTATAGCTCGGCGAGCCCTGCGGAATGATGGCCTCGATATCGAATTTCTCCGACCTGATCCAATCCGGTCCTCCAGAGAGAAGTTCAACCTCGGATACCTCTAGTGAACTACAATCCAAACCATAAGCCATCGTAATGAGGCGATAGAGAGTCGCGTTTGTGACGACAAGTCGCCCAGGATCCACGGTTGCCGGACTGCCCCCGCATGCCGGAGGGGCCGCCCCACCGCCTCCTCGCCACGGGGCGATGCGCGCCCAGCCGTCGCCGAAGCGAAGGGTCTGCTGCCGCACAGAAGCAGGGTAATGGTCTGACCGGGCCGTCGCCCTGGCAGGGAACGCCCGGACGGACGGTCAGCTCGCGGGCACGAAGCCGCGCGGCGTGATCAGCGGGAGGTCCAGGTAGGTGACGATGCCCGGCGCCGCCGCGCACACCGCGGGGATGGCGTCGATGGCCGGCATGGCGGTCATGATCATCCCGAGCACCATGAAGTCGTCGAAGGTCTCGGCCACGAAGTCGGGGGGCGGGAAGATCTCCATCCTGAGCCGCACCGCCGGCTGTCCCTGGATCTCGACCAGGTAGCCCTCGCCGACCTCCCAGTTGGGCTCCA
>Ga0111538_10011886_pt1 | contig 11509 bp, 6 predicted proteins | sample SoiMethybrSBSTD1_FD_79669 | JGI IMG/M metagenome (GOLD analysis project Ga0111538, IMG submission 79669) | Bulk soil microbial communities from a Populus tree surrounding site in Tennessee, USA - Soil MetaG P. TD hybrid SBSTD1 (version 2)... | ecosystem: Environmental > Terrestrial > Soil > Tree...
GAGCACCAAATAGCGCGGCCGTATCATCGCACGCTGCACTCGTAGGACTCCGCTGCATCGACGGGACCTTTGTTGTATTTGGGGTACTCGGGATACGAGCACATCGGGAGGCTGCGCCCTCCACCAGTAACGACAATAGACTTGCCGGGCGCCACTCTCTTTTCCACCCAATCGACCAGAAGCGTCACGCGATCGAACGTGCTCGGAAGTTGCCGGGCTTCCTGCGGCTTGCCGTCGCCGTCTGTCACGTAGTTCGTTCCTGTGAGTCCGTGCCCCGTTTGCGGCAGAACGAACAATCGTGCAAAGGCATCCACATTCGAGCGGCCCATCTTATCGATGACCGACTTATAGTAGTCCAGTTGCTCGCCAGGCGGCGCCGTCGTGTCGTTAGTGCCGATCGCGACGATCATCTTGCCGCCGCGTTTTTGGAAAGCGGAGAGGTCGGGATTCGTGGAGTCGAGAATGGCGGAAAGCTCGCGCCGCCGTTCGGTGTACTGACTCTCGGTGTATTCCAACGCGTTTGCATCCAGATTCTTCATGAGAAATCCTGTGACGCCAAGTTGCCCGAGCCATGTGTATTTGCCGGCATTCGCACCCGCACCTTCCTGTCCCAGAAAACGCGTGTTGGCAATGATGCTACCGCCGCTGACGTCGGTGTTTGGAAGCCACATACCGAATGTCGTTTTGCCGTTCGCGAGCGATGACACAGGGTATCGGCTGTACACCCATTCGAGCGTCGCGATCTGTCCGTCGGTAAGACAGGCATTCGCGCTCGTGTCCGCCGGGTTCGTATCCTTGTTATCCGGGCAACGCCTGGCGGCCCACGGATGTCGGCCCGGCTGTCCCTGCTTGACGTCGAAGATTTCGCGGCATGCCATGTAGTTGTTGACGATTCCGTCGGCGAGTCCATCCAACTTGTCGCACTGCCGCATAAATTCGCCGCGAATCGCATTCACCTTTGTGTTGGTGACCCAATGGTCGAGCGGTATCTCCTGAATACGATTCAGCGCGCGGGCTAACATGAGCGAGGAAAATCCGACGATCGGGACGTTTGCGGCTACGCCGTCATAGTCCTGCGGGTAACGCTGCGCGACCGTGAGCGCCTCACGCCCGCCTTGTGATGAACCGATGAAATAGTTGAAGGCGGGTCGGGCGCCGTACATCCGCTGAATGAGAACCAGGGCTGCATCGTGAGTCTTCTTCAATTGCATGTAGCCGAGATTTCGGATCGCTTCGTCATTTAGAGCCCAGTCATCCGGGTTGCCGGCATTCCCGCCGCCGGCTGTCGCGCCTCTTTCGCCACCGAATCCGCGGCCGCGGCCGCCGGCAGGCCCAGCCTGATGGCCGGAATCGCTGCCGTAGGTGACGAACCCTTGTCCAAAGGGATTTCCGGTGAGACCTGGAATGCTTCCGTTCATGCCGCCACCGCCCAACTGTGCGGCTCGTCCACTCCACGTGGATGGAAACGCGACCTGGAAGTTTATCGGTCTCGCCGACGGCTCACGATCAACGGGCGCCATCGATCCAGTCACGGTGCAATATGGGGAGAGACCTCTGGCTGCTTCGACCCACCGTGGTGCATCGAGCGTCACTGCGGACACCGGCTCTCCTATTGCCGAGATGGGAATGCTGGCGCCGAGCCTTGCTGCGGTACAGTCGGCCTGACTGATTGTCCGGGAAGTGGACTGTGCCTGGGTTCGAGCAGCGGCTGAACAAAAGAAAGCGGCTGCCACTGCCGTGAACACGATGCGGATTCGAGTGTTTTTCATAATGGCTTAGTCTCGCTTCCTCGGGACTTACGGCCGCGGGCCATAGTGAGGAGCCGCCGCACCGACTTCAAGGGCGCCGAGATCCGGCGCCCTTCCGGAAAAGCCATCCGTTACATTGGGCAAAGCCACGCCTCGATCCACGGCCGCCGATCCACTCTTGAGCCTGAAATCGAAATCCTCCGCCTTGTAGAGTTTCTGGAGGCTTGGAATATCCTGCGCATCGAGCCGCCGCACGTTCATGAAGATGTCGTAATCCAACAGGACGCTGTGACGATCCTGACCGGTCGCCTGACTGTATTGCGCAAGCGTCGCATAGTCGCGCGTTTCAAGGTTGGGCTGAAGACCCGGTCCCAGAGGATCCATTGCAACTGTGAAGGGCGGCGAACTCCATCGGAACGACATCGCCGCTCCCGGATTCGGCCGAAAGCCGTTGTAATCCGATGACGTGTAGTTCGTGTTGGTTGTAACACTGAAGATCATGGGTGTCGAGTTCTGCCCGAGCATGAGATTGTTGCGCCAGTGGGTGTTCTGGGGATTCCCCGTGGTCTCGGAAAGAATCGTGTTGTTATAGAAGAGAACACCCATGGACCCGCTCGTAAGGCGAGTCGAACCTCCCGGAAGGTTGTATGCGATGTTGCGAATCCAATACACCGGGCCTCCGAGCGCGGGCTGATTGCAGAAGGCGTGGGATGCGTGATTGATGAGCATGTTCCGCATCACGCGGATATTGTGCATGCTCCCATCAGCTTCGATCGGATTGTCGTGGGAGTTCGTAATGTAATTGTTGTAGACGTCAATTGCCACAGGGCGCCGATCCCAATATTCCTGAGGCGGGTATTTCGGTCCGTCCCCGATGCCTGGGCCGGTGGCAACGGACCCATCCGGATTCCCGTAAGTCTCGACGTTGATGCCGTCATGAAAGTCCGCGATATAGTTGTACGCAACGACGTGACCCGGCCCATAGAGTTTCACAGCAATATAGGATGCCATCTTCGGCGGAAAGATTTGTCCTTCCACGCCGGCAAATCTGCTCCAGAGTTGGGGGCCGGCCCACCCGATGAGATGGCTCGGATCGTTGCGTCCCTGGAACCAGTTATCTCCGATGTAGAAGTTGCTTGAGCCCGAATAGTTGCTGAATACTCCGGCGCCTACGTTTTCGAATCGGCTTTTTTTCACAGCGAGGCCCTTCGACCCGATTAGAAATTGCGTGCCGGCAAGGATGGCGATTTCCGCATTGCGAAATGTCAGGCCTTCGAAGTAGGTGTAATCGGCCGCGCGTACGTCGAACAGCGCGAAGTTACCGGCGCCGTCAAAGATCGCTGGACCGTCCCCAGCGGCCTTGATTGCAATCGGCATTTCCGGCGTGCCGTCAGCAGTCATGTAATACGTTCCATCGAGCGGTACCGTCCGGTTCACCGAGGCGTCATTCGTGTACTCGTAACGGTTGTACTTGTAGAGTCCGGCGTGCACCAGGATCGTGTCGCCCGGCCTGACGCGGGGTCGGCCCGCGGTAGCCCAGTCGGTTCCAGCGCAGGAGTAGTTGTACGCGCACATCAGCCCTTCGAATGACGGTTCGATCTTCTGTCCTGCGAACCCATGAGGATAGACGTGAAACACACGGCCACCTTCGTATGGTTTGGGTTCCGGGCGGGTACGCACGGTAATAGTCCGCTGTGCGACTCCTCGAACGCCGTCCGGGTCCGACAAGACAAATTGCGCTTCATAAGCTGTATCAGGCGCCAAATCGAGAATGCTGCCGGCGAACATGTTTGGAGAGATCACGTCGACCTGCGAAGCCTGGTAGACGCGTTCACCCTTGAGCCGCAATAAAGGCAGAGCATCGCGCCAAACAGAATCTCCTTTTTTACGGTAAGAAACCGCGACGGCAGCATTTCGATTCTCGTCGCCCTGAATGAACCATTCAAAGCCCAGATTGATCAGGGTGGGTGGATCGATCAGGAAATCACCGGCCGTCACAGCATTCACATCCGCCGGCGCCGCACCGCGGCCCCGCGCGCCCTGTCCGGCTCCTCGGCCGCCAGGCGCTTGTCCCTGAGCGGGTGTTGGAATCGGCGCTTGGGAAGTTAGAACTTCGATGCTCAATAGCAGCAGGGCAATGACTGCGATGGCGCTTATGGTTTTCATATTTCAACTCTCCGAAATCGATTTCTAACCGCGACTGGGTGATCCCAAGGTTCGTCCCCATACCGAATCCGTGAAGGCAGTTTCAGTGCGCCGATAATACAGATCAGTGCCGACTCCAGCAAGTTCAGCGATCAGAGTTCATCCCATTATTGAATCGATTGTTGATTGTAGGAACATCGTCTGTTCACTACACTTGCTCGCATTAATTCCGATGAAAGGCTCGTTCAAATGACGAGACTGCTTGATAGAATTTCGGTTTTCAAGATGTCGCGTTGTTTAGGTGTCATCGTAATCGTGAGTCTGATGGTAGCGGCCGGGCCACTCGCGTTCCAGGGCCCCGCGTCCTCTGCCCGATTCGTCGGGCAGGCAGAACCGCCCGCGTCTTCTCTAAGTCTCTGGTACCGGGCGCCAGCCGCGGATCATCCTCCGAACACAACCAATACGGCCGCTCCAGGCGGAAACGCGGAGTGGGTTCGTGCGCTTCCTGTGGGAAACGGCCGACTTGGCGCGATGATTTTCGGTGGAGTCGAGCACGAGCGGCTGCAGCTCAATGAAGACACGCTGTGGGCGGGCGGACCGTACAACCCGGTCAACCCCGAAGCCCGCGCGGCGTTGCCCGAAGTGCGGCAGTTGCTTGCGGCCTCACAATATCGCGATGCGGCGACCCTGGTGCGGCAGAAAGTGATGGCGAAACCACTCGCGCAGATGCCGTATCAAACGCTGGGTGACCTCTACCTCAAGTTCACCTCTGCTGATGTGGTGGAGCAATACCGTCGAGATCTCGACCTTGAGAACGCGGTCGCACATGTTTCTTATAGCGCCCACGGCGTGACATTCGCGCGTGAAGTGTTTGCAAGCTCCCCTGATCAAGTCATCGTCGTCCGTCTGACGGCCAGCAAGCCTGGACAGATATCGTTCGAAGCGCGGATGCAAACACCTCAGCGTGCCACGGTGGAGGCGTCTTCCGACGGAGACCTGGTGATGCGCGGAGTGAACGGCGATGGCAACGGATTGACAGCCGACGGAAGGCCCATTCCCGGAGCGTTGCGTTTCGAAGCGCGCGTCCGCATCCTCCCTACCGGGGGCACAAGGTCAGCGCAAAATAGCGCGGTTATCGTTCGTAACGCCGATGCGGTCACGTTATTAATAGCTGCGGCTACGAGCTATCGCAGCTATAGCGACGTCAGTGGCGATCCGGCAGCGCTCGTGGCGAGCACGCTCGGACGTGCTTCGCGCAAGAGGATCGACGTGCTTCGCACCGACCACGGACGGGATTATCGTCAGCTCTTCGATCGAGTTCATCTGGACCTGGGAGAGTCCAGCGCGTCCACGCTGCCGACAGACGAACGCATTCGAGCATTTGCCACAGGAAACGATCCCGCGTTGACGGCTTTGTACCTTCAATATGCCCGCTATCTGTTGATCTCCAGTTCGCGTCCGGGAACACAACCGGCCAATCTGCAGGGGATCTGGAACGACAGCATGAACCCGCCCTGGGGCAGTAAATACACGATCAACATCAATACGGAAATGAACTACTGGCCGGCAATGCCGCTCAACCTTGCGGAGACGATGGATCCTCTGACACGCATGGTCGAGGATCTCGCGGTCACAGGCGCAAGAACAGCGCGGGAAATGTATGGTGCGAACGGCTGGGTCGCGCATCACAACACAGATCTCTGGCGTGCAACAGCGCCGATCGACGGACCCCAATGGGGTATGTGGCCAACCGGAGGTGCGTGGCTGGCGGTGGCACTTTGGGATCGCTACGAATACTCCGGGGATCGCGGATACCTGCAGAAGATTTATCCGCTCCTTAAGGGTGCTGCTCAATTCTTCGTGGACACACTGGTGGAAGATCCGAGTCACCGGTGGCTCGTGACATCGCCTTCACTATCTCCGGAAAACCCGCACCCGTTCGGCACGTCGTTGACCATTGGCCCGGCGATGGATCAGCAAATCCTGCGCGAGCTCTTCTCTGCGGTAACGCGGGCTTCCGAAGTTCTCGATGTCGATCGTAACCAACGTGTCGAGTGGACAGCGACTCGTGCCAGGCTTGCCCCGCTTCAAGTCGGAAGCGCAGGACAGCTCCAGGAGTGGCTGGAAGACTGGGATATGCGCGCGCCCGAAATGAACCACCGGCACGTCTCTCATCTGTTTGGGCTCTTCCCGGGACACGACATCGACATCCGTCGTACACCGGAACTGGCGAGGGCGGCGAAGCGTTCGCTCGAAATTCGAGGCGACCAGGCAACGGGTTGGGCAACGGCATGGCGCATCAATCTGTGGGCGAGACTTGGGGATGGTAACCACGCGTATGAGATCTTGAAGTTTCTCCTCGGGCCCGAGCGAACCTACCCAAACATGTTCGACGCCCATCCTCCATTTCAAATCGATGGAAACTTCGGCGGTGCGTCCGGTATTTCCGAGATGCTGGTTCAGTGCGATGACGGTGAGATTCGATTGCTTCCTGCGTTGCCGAGCGCCTGGCCGGTGGGCCGTGTGAAGGGGCTGCGCGCGCGCGGCGGTTTCGAGATCGAGTTGTCATGGAAGAACGAATCGGTGGAAAGAGTATACGTTCGGTCGCTGCTCGGGCGCCCCCTGCGGCTTCGTCGAGGTGAAGCTGTACGAAGTTTGCCCCGTACTGAGAAGGGCGTGATTCTAGTTTTCGCTGGCGACGATCTCCGGCCGGTATCCAACTGAAGTGCGAAGTTCGGCGAGGTCCCTTTCAAAAAAAGGCGGTGGCCCGCACTTTTTAAGCAGTAGGTGCGGCGGGGGAGGGATGCCGACCGAAACTGGAGAAGGCGGACCACCGGGTTCGAGCTGACGATATGCGAGGACGAACCGCGGAGACCAATACTTTTAAGTAAGAGGCGCTGCGTATGAACGGACTTCAGTGTGGAAACCGCGCAGGATAGTAGAGAGTTCCGTCGTGACGCGCTGCGGTGATGCGTCACGACGGACGATTGAAAGAATTTAGCGAGCAGCTTTGGTGTGCTTGCCGAAGAACGCAAAGATGTCTGGAGCGCCGGTGGTGAGCACGCTTCCGTGATCGCCGCCAGCGACTTCGACGTACTCATGCGTCATCTTCAGCTCCTTCATCTTGTCGATCCATCGTCGCGCGCCGGCAACCGGGACCAATGTGTCCATATCGCCTTGCACGATGATCATCGGAACGTTCTTTGCCGGTTCGAGGCTGAAACGATCGGGATCGAGGCCCGCTGGCGCAGTAGCCGGGGCTTCAGCACCGATGGCAGCCCAGATCGACGCGTACTTTACGCCAAGGTACATCGTGCCGGCGCCACCCATCGAGTGACCCATCAGGTATGTCCTGTTCTCATCGACATTGAATTCCTTGCGGATCATGTCGAGGACGTTCATCACATCCTTTTCGCTCGCTTCATGTAGTTTGGCCGGATCGGTGATCGCAGTTCCTCCGGCTGGGGTTGGTGCCGGTCCTCGCGCTGCTACTGCGCCACCTTGAGGTGCTTCAGCCGGAGGCGCTCCGTTGGCTCCGCGCGGAGCCCCTGCACCACCACGGCCACCACCACGGCCACCACCACCTCCGAACCTTGCGGGTGCTCCATACCAGCCGCCCGAGTTATAGCCCATCGGCCCCACGAAAATGTACCCGCCCTCTTCCGCCAATTGCAGCGCATTCCCGCGCATCATGGTGTTTTGATCGCCACCCAGTCCATGCAACGCGATGATCAACGGATTCTTCTTGTCCCTGGAGACTTTCGAAGAGACGAAGACCGCATAAGGTAGCTGTTCGTTGGTGTCCTGGAATAGATACTTGCGCTGTTGAACGCGAGGATCAACAGTTCCGCGTCCCCCGCGTTGGCCAGGTGCCGCTGCTGCGGCGGGTCCGGGCTGCTGAGCGGGCTGTTGACCCAGGTGAACCTGCGTCGAAGCAAACAGGAACCCGGATACCAACGCAACAATCAGTGCCGATTTTTTTCCCGAAGGTGAACTCATCGCTGCTCCTTATATAGATGATGGTACGTTCTGCGGGGCATTATACGAGGTAATCGATCATCTGAAAATCATTTGTCCGTGGATTGAGTAGCTGGCGCCGGCAAGATGAGGTTATCCTCCCTAGTCTTTGATGAGACGAGGCGGAGGAATCATGAAGCGATTGGGACTAGTTGGTGTTGCGGGTTTGATCATTTTCGTATGGGCGCGACCTGCAGCGGTCGTCGGCCAGTACGGAGCGAAAACCGGCGACTGGACGTCGTTCGGAGGAGATAGCGGAAGCACGCGCTACTCTCCACTGGATCAGATCAACCGCGACAATGTCAGGAATCTCCAGGTCGCATGGACCTTTAAGACCGACAACTACGCTCCAACGCCGGTGCCTCAAAACCAGTCCACACCCATCATGGCGAAAGGAGTTCTGTACTTCACCGCGGGGCCCAGGCGGCACGTGATTGCTCTCGATGCCGCGACAGGAGAAACGCTTTGGAGCTATCGATTCGACGAAGGAGTACGCGGCGATCGTTCCCCGCGGAAGAATACGCGCGGGGTTTCTTACTGGACCGATGGCCGCGAGGAACGGATCATTCTGGTCACGCCGGGCTTTCATCTCATCGCGCTCGATGCAAAGACAGGCCATCCGGTAGCAGGTTTCGGAAAAGCCGGGATCGTCGATCTCTACCAGGAGCTTGACCTCGACTTCAAAGGCGACCTTGTGGGCCAGCTTGGCAATACCTCCCCCGCCGTTGTTTCAAACGACACGATCATTGTCGGCGCTGCGCTTCCGGTCGGAATGCGTGTGAACAAGGAAAACGTTAAGGCCGATGTTCTCGCCTTTGATGTGCGCACCGGGAGAAGGAAGTGGGTCTTCCATACGATCCCTCGCAAAGGGGAACCGGGTTACGACACGTGGAAAACGGGTGCCGACTACACAGGCAACGCCGCTGTGTGGCCAACGTTCACCGCTGATGATGAACTCGGTTACGTGTATCTGCCGGTCGAAGCGTCGACTAACGATCTCTACGGCGGAAGCCGTCTCGGGAATAACCTGTACAGCAGTTCCTTGGTGTGCGTTGACATTCGAAGCGGCAAGCCCGTCTGGTACTTTCAGCACGTGCATCATGACATCTGGGATCGCGACACGCCGAACGCCCCCATCCTAGTCGACATTCGTGTGAACAATACGCCGATTAAAGCGGTGGTCCTGCTTACCAAGCAGGCTTTTGCATTTGTATTCGACCGTACGAACGGCCGCCCGGTGTGGCCGATTGAAGAACGTCCGGTTCCGAAATCCGACGTTCCGGGAGAAGAGGCGTCTCCGACGCAGCCATTTCCCACCAAGCCACCCGCTTTTGACCTCCAGGGATTTTCGAAGGACGATTTGATCGACTTCACTCCTGCGTTACGCGAGCAGGCACTCGCCGCGGTACAGGGCTTCCGGCTGGGACCGCTCTTCACGCCGCCTTCGCTCGCATCGGCGCCCGACGGAACACGAGGGACTTTGATGGTTCCGCAATTCAATGGCGGAGCGAACTGGGAAGGCGGTGCCGCCGATCCGGAAACCGGTTTCGTTTATGTCGGAACCGCGCGCAACTTTTCAACGATCGCACTCGCACCTGCGAACGGGCAAGTAACCGCGGACTACATTGGTGCCGCGGCAGGACCGCGTGGCCCGAACGGGTTACCCCTGCTCAAGCCACCCTATGGACAAATCGTTGCGTACGACATGAACAAGGGCGAGATTGCCTGGGCAATCGCCAACGGGGATACGCCTCCGAATATCAAGGATAACGAAGCGCTGAAAGGACTCACCATTCCGCGGACTGGAAGTGTGTCGCACGCAGGGATGCTCGTTACCCGGACACTCCTTTTTGCAGGAGAAGGATTGACGGGATTACCCTTCTTCAGAGCACACGACAAAAAGACCGGAGAGATCCTCTGGGAAACCAGAATTCCTACCGGCGGGCCGCAATCCGGATTGCCGATCAGCTATCTCCTTGATGGACGCCAATACATCGTTTTTGCGGCGTCGTCGGCCCCTGGAGGTTCCGCGCAGTTGGTTGCTTATGCGTTGCCGTCAGTACCCGCAGCGGGAGCGCGCGGCGCCAGAGGTGGGGGACAGCGGGGCGCGCAACAATAACGAACGATGATCAAATCAACCGACCGCAAAGTGGAAGCACGTCGTGTGGCGTTTGCAAGCGCCATCGGCACGACGATCGAGTGGTACGACTTCTTTATCTACGGTACGGCTGCTGCAGTGGTATTCGCGCCGCAGTTCTTTCCTCAGGTCTCTCCGCTGGCGGGTACTCTCGCGTCATTCGCAACGTTTGCTATTGGCTTTGGCGCCCGTCCACTCGGCGGCATCGTCATGGGGCACTTCGGCGATCGTGTTGGGCGGAAGTCGACATTGGTTTGGTGTCTTCTACTGATGGGGATTTCTACTTTCGCAATAGGACTTCTTCCCAGTTACGCAAGCATCGGAGTATGGGCTCCGGCGCTGCTCGTTTTTCTTCGATTCCTCCAGGGTTTTGCTCTTGGCGGAGAATGGGGCGGCGCCGTATTGATGTCTGTCGAGCATGCGCCGCAGGGAAGGCGCGGACTTTTCGGAAGCTTTGTTGCGCTCGGGTTACCGATAGGCATCATTCTTTCGAACCTTGTGTTTCTGCTTTCATCCACGGTGGTCAGTCCCGCGCAATTTTCCGCGTGGGCATGGCGTGTGCCCTTCCTCCTGAGCGCTGTACTCGTGGCGGTAGGCTTCTTTGTGCGTCTCAGGGTTGCTGAAAGCCCAATCTTTGAAGAGGTCCGCCGCGCCCAATCGACGCGGCGCATGCCTGTTGTTGACCTCTTGCGCACCGAAGCTCGAACAGTGTTCCTGGCTGCGGGCAGCTATCTTGCAATCAGCGCGACGGGATACCTGGTTATCGTTTATTTCGTTTCGTACGCCACTCGAAATCTGCAATTCTCTTTGCCGGTGACGCTGGGTTTGTTGCAGCTGGCGGCGGTTGTATTCGCAGTGTCGATTCTGTTCTTTGCGAATCGATCCGATATCAGCGGTCGTCGTCGCATGATGCGTTGGAGTTGCGGCCTTCTGGTGATTGCATCTCTCGTATTCTTCCCACTTATCGACACGAGATCCCCCCTGCTTGCTGGCATTGCTGTCTGCTTCATGTTGTTCGTCCAGGGTATGTACATTGGACCGCAGGCCGCTGTCTTTGCCGAGTTATTTCCGGCGGCATTCCGATATAGCGGCGCATCCCTGACTATTACCCTCGGAACTCTCCTCGGCGGGGCCATCACCCCTCTTGTCGCAGCCGCGCTCTACAGCGCATTCGACAGTTCACTGGCCGTCACGGTTTATGCGGTTGCGCTGTCCATCGTTTCCTGGCTTTGTGTCTTAGGTCTGAAGGAGACCGTTAAAAATGAACTCTGATGGCGGCTTTCCCGATTTTCGATAATCGATCAGGTTGGACGTCTTCAGTAAAAAGCTATCGAGCAGGGGTTTTGACCGGACAGCCGGGCATGAATGCTCCTGCGGCTTTTGTCCGATCGCAAAGCTCTTGCGCGGCTTTCGTCATCCGCTGGATATCTTGCAGGACCTGCGGCAATGGCAATACTCGTCC
>Ga0111538_10011889_pt1 | contig 11507 bp, 8 predicted proteins | sample SoiMethybrSBSTD1_FD_79669 | JGI IMG/M metagenome (GOLD analysis project Ga0111538, IMG submission 79669) | Bulk soil microbial communities from a Populus tree surrounding site in Tennessee, USA - Soil MetaG P. TD hybrid SBSTD1 (version 2)... | ecosystem: Environmental > Terrestrial > Soil > Tree...
CCGGTGAGGAGCTCGCCGAACCAGCGTGCGGTGTGGCCGATCCCATGCTGCGCCGAGATCGCACCTCGCACGGTGTCGGTGGTTCGCACCGTGATCACGCGGAACGCACCGTCGTTGGTCATCGCCCGCACGACGCTGTCGGCGCTGAGGGTCATTGCTTTCAGAATCTGTCCGATGCCGCTAGAATTGGCAAAGGGCCAGTGTTCTCAATTCAGTTCGATTTCGTCGTCGCTCAGGTCTTCCGGCCGTAGTGGACGCGAAATCCGATACTTCTCGCCGAGCCAGTTGCCGAGATCGACGAGCTTGCAGCGCTGCGAGCAAAACGGCCGAAACTCGAACTCCGGCGCGGCGTCTTCCACGACGCTCTTGCAGATGGGGCACTCGATGCGCACGGGAAAGAAGCTACCACGGACGGATGTGCTATGCCCCCTCCCCGCGGTCGGAAAGCCGCCTTTGTCGCCCGTGGCGCCGAGCCGTTTGCTCCACGTGCGGGCTGGCCTATAGCTTCGAATGACCAAGCCGGCACAAGCTCGGCAAGAGGCTCGAAAGGACACCATGACAGCTCGTAAGATGATCTACCGGTTCGGTGGCGGCAGTGCCGAAGGTCGGGCCGAAGACAAGGCGCTGCTTGGCGGAAAGGGCGCGAACCTGGCAGAGATGTCGAATCTCGGCATTCCGGTGCCGCCCGGTTTCACCATCACCACCGAGGTCTGCGTCGACTTCTTCAAGAGCGGCGAGAAGATGCCGGAGGGGTTGAAGAGCGCGGTCGAGGAAAGCATGGCCTGGCTCGAGCAGCAGACCGGCAAGCGCTTCGGCGATCCGGGCAATCCCTTGCTGGTCAGCGTGCGCTCGGGGGCGCGTGCGTCGATGCCTGGAATGATGGATACGATTCTCAACCTGGGCTTGAACGACGAGGCGGTACGAGGGCTCGCCACCAAGAGTGGCAACCCGCGCTTTGCCTGGGACGCCTACCGCCGGCTGCTCGGCATGTTCGGCAACGTCGTGCTCGGCGTCAAACACCACAACCTGGAGGAGACGCTGCTCGAGGCGCGCCGCGAGGTCGCGAAAGAGAAAGGCATTACACCGCCGCAGGATGCGGAAGAGCTGGCGCGTTTGATTCCGGACACCGCCCTCGGCGCGGCGAATCTCGAGCGCGTGGCCGGCGCTTACAAGGCGATCCTCGCCAGCAAGAGCGGCGGCTTTCCGAACAATCCGTTCGACCAGCTGATGGGAGCGATCCGCGCCGTGTTCGAGAGCTGGCACAACGATCGCGCGAAGCTATACCGGAAGATGCACGGAATCCCGGACGAGTGGGGGACGGCCGTCAACGTGCAGGCGATGGTGTTCGGCAATCTCGGTGACACCAGCGCAACCGGAGTCGCCTTCACGCGCGATCCCAATACCGGTGAACGGCGCTTCTTCGGCGAATGGTTGCCGAACGCGCAGGGCGAGGACGTCGTGGCCGGAATCCGCACGCCGCGCCCGGTCAGCAGCGGGGCCGGCGCCAAGGGTGAAAGCCTGGAAGAGGCTTTGCCCGGCAGTTACAAGGAGCTTTTGCAAGTCCAGGAACGGCTCGAAAAGCACTTCCGCGACATGCAGGACATCGAGTTCACGATCGAAGACGGCAAGCTCTACATGCTGCAGACGCGCAACGGCAAACGCTCGGCCCGTGCCGAGGTGCGGATCGCGGTCGAGCTGGTCAAGGAGGGGCTGATCGACGAGAAGCTCGCCCTGCAGCGCGTCGACGCCAATCGCCTCGAACAGCTGATGTTCCCGTCGATCGATCCCAAGGCCGGCCTGAAGCCGATCGCGCGCGGCCTCGCGGGCTCGCCCGGTGCCGTGACCGGTCACGCCGTGTTCAGCGCCGACGAGGCGGAACAGCGCGCCAATCTGGGCGAAGCAGTGATCCTGGTGCGCACCGAGACTTCGCCCGAGGATCTGCACGGAATGAAGGCGGCGCGCGGGATTCTGACCGCGCGCGGCGGTGCGACCAGCCACGCCGCGGTGGTGGCGCGCGGCATGGGGCGCTCGTGTGTGGTCGGCTGCTCGGCGCTCTCGATCGACTACGAGCTGCAGATGGCCACGGTGCGCGCTCATGGGTCGAAGGACGTGATCATCCGTCTCGGCGACTTGGTCACGATCGACGGCTCGAGCGGCGGGGTCTTCGTCGGCGACGTGCCGAAGATCGATCCAGAGCTCGGCGGCGAGCTGCAACAGCTGATGGAGTGGGCGGACGGTGTGCGCCGGATGAAGGTGCGCGCCAATGCCGACACGCCGTCGCAGGCCGCGAAGGCGAAGAGCCTGGGCGCGCAGGGCATCGGCCTGTGCCGGACCGAGCACATGTTCTTCGACGAGGAGCGGATCGCCGCGATGCGCGAGATGATCCTTTCGGCCGACACGCCGGCCCGCGAGCGCGCGCTGGCGAAGCTGCTGCCGTTCCAGCGCGACGACTTCAAGGCGCTGTTCCGCGAGATGGACGGGTTCCCGGTGAACATCCGCCTCCTCGATCCGCCGCTCCACGAGTTTTTGCCGACCGAGCAGGAGCAAGTCGAGGAGCTAGCCGAAACGATGGGCGTGAGGCCCGCCGACGTGCAGCACAAGGTCCACGAGCTCCATGAATTCAACCCGATGCTCGGCCACCGCGGTTGCCGGCTCGCCATCACCTACCCCGAAATCTACGCAATGCAGGTGCGGGCGATTCTGCTCGCCGCTTGTGAGGTGAGTAAAGTTGGGGTCAAGGTTTTGCCCGAAATCATGATTCCGCTCGCGCTGAGCCGGGCCGAGCTCGAGAAGATGGAAGAGATCGTGAATGTCGTCGCGGCCGAGGTGTTCAAGGCGGAGGGCAACTCGGTTGCGTTCAAGTTCGGCACGATGATCGAGCTGCCGCGGGCCGCGCTGTGCGCGGACGAGCTGGCCAAAACCGCGCAGTTCTTCTCGTTCGGCACCAACGACCTGACACAGACGGCGCTCGGGCTGTCGCGCGACGACGCGGGCAAGTTTCTGCCCGCCTACGTCGATCGCAACATTCTTTCGACCGATCCGTTCGTGTCGATCGATCGCGACGGCGTCGGCCAGCTGGTGCGGCTCGCCGTCGAGCGCGGGCGCGCGACCAAGCCCGACCTGAGCCTCGGCATCTGCGGTGAGCATGGCGGTGACCCGGCCAGCATCGTCTTCTTCGACGAGGTCGGGCTCGACTACGTGTCGTGTTCGCCGTTCCGCGTGCCGATCGCGCGGCTTTCGGCGGCCCAGGCCACGCTGAAACGGCGCGGCTGAAGCGCCATGGTTTTCGAGGCCGGCCCGCGGGAAACTGCGCGCCGGCTTTGCACGCTCGTGTATTCGTTGACCGATTTCGAGCACTATCCAGAAATCATCCGCGAATTCGAGCAGGCCAAGGTGCTGCGCAAGAAGGACGCAAAAAATCCGACGACCGACGTCTACGTCAGAGTCCCGATCCTGAACGACACCGTGAAAATCTGGGCGGTACTGCGCTTCGAGGAACCGAGCAAGGTCAGCGAAAACGAATACCTGGTGCGGGCCAAACTCGTGAATGGCAACGTGGAGCGCTTCGATCTCGGCTTTCGAGTACGCCGCATCGACGAGGACGACAGCCAGCTCGACGTCGAGATGCTGATCGTGCCGAAGCTGCCGTTTCCCGGCTCGCTGATCACGTCCGAGGTGGCACGCGCCGCGGACAAGACCACGCGGCGTTTCCGCGACCGGGTCGAGCCGTTGTACAAGCGCCGCGCGGCACCCTCGGCGGCGATCTGCGCTCAAGCCAAGACCTCGGCCGCCAGCGCGCTGAAGAGCTGCTTGCCGGCGTGAGCCTTCATCCAGCTCGGGCTCGCGACGCGCGCGACGCGCGCGGTGCGCACCGAGGCATACCAGTGCACCACCCGCGTATCGGAGCTCAGCACCTCGCCGAGTGCCCGCGGGTCGCCGTGCTTGAACCAGTGTTCGCTGATCTCGGGTCCGAGCGGGTAAAAGACCGGAGGCGGATGAACGATCAGCTCGTCGCCGCGATACTCGGCGGCGGCGCGCTGCAGCAAGGTCGTGCCGAGCTCGTAGCGCACGCTCCGGCGTCGCTTCGGCACCGCCAGCATGCGCTCGAGCAGCTCGGTCACGAAAGCGCTGCGAGGCTCGGCGCCGAACACCGCGTTGTTGACCGCGACCGGGTAAAAGCGCTCGACGCGCCGGAACCAGCGCCACCCATTGGGAAGCCGGCGCAGCCCGTCGCGAAGCAGGTGACGCCCGAGCGCGAGCGCGACCTTCTGCGGCGCCGACCAGCCGAGCGACGCCGGGAATACCAGGCGCTCGGCGCCGCAGAAGGCGCCTCCTCGCGCGAGCAGGTCGCCGAGCGTGCGCACGGTGATCGTGTCGGTATCGAGATAGACCCCGCCTTCGGCCCAGAGCAGGGCCATTCTGAGCACGTTCGCCCGCGCGCGCGCGTCCGGCAGATCGCGGTACAGATCGTTCAAGGGCCCGCCCAGCCGATCGCAACGTTCGAGCGCCGCGCTCGCGTCGAGCCGGCGCGCCTCGAACCCGGGCAAAGTCGCGATCTCGTGCCACCAGGGCTCTGCCGCAAGGTCGTGCGAGTGATGCAGCACCACGCGCCGAAAGCCGCCGCGCCGGAGAGCCGAGTGGAGCGCGAGCGAGTGGATCCAGGGCAGCGTCTCGCCCAGCCAGATGAAATGCGCCGTGCTCGGGATCATCGGACCACCTCGGGTGCAGTGTGCGGCGAATCGAAGAGATCGCGCGCGCGGGTGACGAAGTCGCCCCGCGCCCAGTCGAGCAGGTTTTCGAGCTCGGTGCGCAACACCGGGACGTCGAGGTCACCAGGGTGGATCGCGATCCGGACCGGCAAGAGAGCGCGCGCCGGGCGAACCGCGCGCACGTAGGCCACGGTGCTCAGGATCCGCCACCGGCTGCGGCTCGCATAATTGAGAAGTAGCGTCGTGCGCGCCCGCCCGCCGGCCGGGTCGTAGATCGACAGGTGATCCTCGGTGTAGTCGTAGCCCCGCGCCGCCAGGGTCGCGATCAAGGACTTCGGCATGCTCCACGCCGGAGCCACGAAGCCCGCGACGTGGAGGCCCGCCGCCGAGAGCACGCGTTCGCCGTCCGCGAGCCGGCGCCGCGCTTCGTCCGGGTCGAGATCGCTGAACTCGGCTTCCCCCGCGGACACGACGCGCTGAAAGAAACCGCGGCGCGCCCGGGTCGCGAGCGAATCGGCAGCGCGGGCAGGCTCGGCCGCGTGATGAAAGCCGTGGAGCAGAATCTCGTGACCTTCGGCCTGCAGGCGTCGCAGGCGCCGGCAGAAATCGGGATGCGCTGCGAGCTCCCAGCGCCGGTGATAATCGGGCACCACGAGCAACGCCGGCCGCACGCCGCGGTCGCTCGTGATCGCGATCGCGTGCTCGACCTGGCGCTCGAACGCAGGGGTCACGTCGTGGATCGAGACATGGACGGGCATGGGGCTCCTCGGGTTGGAAGCAGCTCTCGATACAGGGCGAGCAGCCGATCGAAGTGGGAAGCTACGCTCGGCGCTCGCTGCGACGCCGCACGCGCGGCGTCGAGCACCCGCGCGGGCGACCGTTCCAGGATGCGCTCGATCGCGGCGGCGCAGGCTTCCGCGTCGCCCGCGGCGAAAACTTCCGAGCTTGCGCCTTCCGCGCAGTCGGTGGCGACCTCCGCCGCGCCGCCGGCGTCCGGCACCACGATCGGCAAGCCGGAGGCCACGGCTTCCGCCACGCTCAAGCCGAAGGTTTCGTGCGGACAGCCGTGGACGAGAAGATCCGCGCTCGCCAGCGCCGCGGCCAGCTCGTCGCGCGAGCGAAAGCCGGGGAAGCGCACGGCCCGCGAGCAGCCCAGCTGATCGGCGCGGGCTCGAAGGCGCGCGCGTTCCGGGCCGTCGCCGAACAGCACCAGCACGAGCTCTCGCTTTTTCCGCACGCGCGCGAAGGCATCGAGCACGAGCTCCCAGTTCTTCTCGATCGCGAAGCGGCCGACGCCGACCAGCAGCGTCGCGCGCTCCCGGCCCGGCCCGAGCAGCTCCTGCCGCAGCGCTTCGTCGCGGCGGGACGGGGTGAACTTCAGCGTATCGACGCCCAGTGGGACCAGTACCACGCGCGGTACACCGTGACGGATCAGCTTCAGCGCTTGGCCGCGCGAGGTGGCAATGGTCGCCGCGCAGCCGCGTCCGATGCCGCGCACGAACGACCACAGCGGCCGCACCAGGACATCGGCCGCGGCCCTTTTCACGTGGCGCGCGGCGATCGTTCGCACGTAGGTGTCGATGAAGTCGGCGTGCCAGAAGAAGGTCCGCACGCCGAAGCCGCGCTGCTGCGCGGTCAGACTCGCGAGCGCAGCCACGTACGGCGAATTGATCTCGAGCACGTCCGGTCGTTCGCGGCTGATCGCGGCTTTCACCCGGCCGACACGCCATAAAAGGTGGTAGGTGGGGTCGTAGGGAAGCGACGGGCCGCGCACCCGGAGCGCGGCGGCGCGGGCCCGAGTATCGAACAGGGTTACCGTGTCGTCGCGCGGGCCGGGAGCGATCACGCGGTGTTCGATGCCGCGGTTTGCCAGGTGTTCGGCCTTCAGCGTGAGGTGACTGCGCACCCCGCCGCCGCGCTCCGAATAAAACTCGGTGACGTCCAGGACTTTCAACGCATACTCCTCGCGGCTTGGCCGGGCGCTCGCCGCAGATCGTCGCCGTGGATTGCCGGATGGCATTTGCTTCCGGGATCGGGACCTATCTCCGCAATCTTTTGCCGCGCATGTCCGCGCTGGCGAAAGAGCTCGCCTTCGTGGGGCTGGCCCGGCGCGCCGAGATCCCGAAGCTTCGCGAGCTCATGCCCCGGGTCGAGTTCCGAGTCTGCAACGCGGGCGTCTATTCGCCGCCCGAGCAGCTTGCGCTGCGGCTTTCGATCCCGCGCGGCGCCGAGAGGTTCTGGGCGCCGCACATCAACCTGCCGCTCTTGTTCCGCGGCCGGCTCCTGGTCACGGTCCACGATCTTTTCCCGTACGCGCTCGGGCGCACGCTGAACACGCGCTGGGACAAGCTCTTTTACACGCGGGCGATGCTGCGCGGGGTCAAACTGCGCGCCGCTCGCGTGCTCTGCGTCTCCCAGTTCACGGCCGACGAGCTTTCGCGCTACCTGGGTCCCTTCCAAAAGCCGGTCAGCGTCGTGCACAACGGCGTCGACGCGCGCTGGTTCGACCTCCCCGTCAGTAGCACGCCGCGCGCGACGCCCTACGTGCTCTACGTGGGCAACGTCAAGCCGCACAAGAACGTCCGGCGTTTGCTCGAGGCTTTCGCGAACATCGCCGTGCGCGTGCCGCACGACCTCGTGATCGCGGGCCGGCGCGAAGGGTTTGCCGATCGCGAGCTGTTCGACGATCCCGCGACGGTCCGCCTGCGCGAGCAGGGTCGCGTGGTGTTCACCGGTCCGATCTCCGACTCCGAGCTCCGCCGGCTGGTCGCGCATAGCGACGCGCTCGTGCTGCCTTCGCTCTACGAAGGTTTCGGCTTGCCGCCGCTCGAGGCCATGGCCGCCGGCGTCCCGGCGCTGGTGGCTCGCGCCGGCGCTTTGCCCGAGGTGTGCGGCGACGCCGCGCTGTATTGCGATCCGCTGGACGTCGCCGACATCGCGCGGCAGCTCGAGCGGTTGCTCGCGGACAGCGCGTTGCGGCAGCGGCTGCGACAGGCCGGGCCGCCCCATGCCCGGCGCTTCGATTGGGACAAAAGTGCGGAGCTTACGCTCGCCGCCCTGCGCGCGCTTTGAAAGCGCCGCCGCGTCCGAGCGCTCGAGCACCCACACTCGAGCGCCGGTGCTGCCGTGCAGGCGAACCGGTCGCGCGCCCAGGAGCTCGGCCCAGCGCGGCAGGTGCGGCGCGGCGACGAACGCGATCCGGTAGCCGGGCAGCCGGTCGGACACCGCGGCGCGGAAGAACTCGACGGCGTCTTCTGCCGGGTTCCGGCGCACGGCCGGAACGTAGCCTGTACCGTGTTCGAGGAAGCGCTCCGCGTAGCTCTCGGGGATGACGAGCACGTCGGGGGCGCGGCTTTCGATGGCGGCGTACGGCGCCTGGAGCTCGAGCGCGCCCGGCAACGGGTTGCGGGCGTCGGTGCTCGAGCTCGGATCGACGCGCTGTACTCGGTGCACCGGGCCCGCGATCGCATCGAAGCGCGGGAGATAAACCAGAAGGCCGTAAGTTTCGACGGTCGCGCCCTCGGGCAGCTTCGCCAGGTAGCGTTCGACCTCGTAGCGCGCGTCGCCGAGCTGCGTGAGCTGGACCTGGAAGCTTCGAGCAGCGCTCGCAAACAGCAAGACGCCGACGAGCGCCGTGGCAAGCCGCGGCGCTCGCCACCCGACGGCCGCGAGTCGGGTCAGCGCGACGTCGCACGCCAGGCCGCCGTAGTAGGCGAGCGCAAGCCCGATTGGCAGCAGAAAGCGGTCTTCGGATCTGCCGGCGATCAGCACGAAAAAGCACAGATGGCTCAGTGCCGCGCACAGCGGTAACAGGCGGAAGGCGCGGCTTCGGAGTCGATCCGAGCCGGGCACAACGATCGCGAGCGCGATCCCCAGCACCGCGATCATTAATAGCGGCAGCGGCCAGAAGTACGCCGCGATGTTGGCGATCACGTCGCGGAGGTTGTCGGCCATGCCGCCGCGGTCGAACGGATACTTGCGCCAGTCTTGACTGTTCGGCCCGGTCAAGAGCGCGAGCCGCGCCGGCAGGCCGCGCGGGTTCCAAACGGCTCCGCTCAGGACGCCGTAGCCGAGGACGGCGGCGGCCAGCGCTTGCAGCACGCGCCGCGGCTGAAAGCCCGGCAAGACGAGCAGATAGAGCGGCGTGACCAGCACGAAGCTCGCGTAGGCTTGATCCTTGGTCGCGACGGCTACGGCCGCGAAGACGCCGAACGCGAGGTAGTCGCGCCGGCGCCGCTGCTCGGCGACGTCGAGCAGAGCCGAAAGCGCGAGCAGCGTCCACATCAGCGCCGGCACGTCGAGGTTCGACGCCCGCGCGTAATAAGCGAAGGAAAGGCTCGTGATCGCGAACAGCGCGGTGAAACGCGCCGCGCGTCGCGACACGGTGCGCTCGGCGATCCGCGCCAGCGCGAGCACGCAGATCGAACCCATTGCGATCGCGATCAGCTTCGCGATCAGACTGATCGCGGTCATCACCGGGACCGTCAGCACCCGCGCTTGAACGGCGGCGAGCGAAAAATTCTCGGCCGAAAGCGCAGCCGGTACCAATGCGCCGAGGCTCGGGATGCCGACGACCAAGTAGTGGAACAGCGGATAGCGATGGCCCTTGCCCGGCGTCAGATTGAACAGAATCCCGCCGAACAGATCGCGCGGCGCGATACCGTCGTTCTCCCAGCTGAACGAGCTCGGCAGGTCCCAGGCGATCGCCACGAGCTGCGTCAGCGCGAACGCGGCGAGCACGGCGTAAACGAACCGGTCGCCGCGGAGCCCGGTTGTCAGGCGACCGGATCGCACAACCTCACCGGACGAGGCCCGGATTTGAATCCGGCGCCGTCGAACGCGGTCCAGTCGATCTGCGAGCGCTGGTGACGATTGACGACCGCCGGCTTTCTCACGCAGCCGAGCGCCGCGAGCAGGCCGTGAACGGCGAACCAACGCGCGATCGGAAAAGCATGGCCCAGTCCCGGAACGCGCGTCGGATGCTCGCGACAGTGACGAGCGGCCTCGGAAAAGGCAGTGTAGTACCGCGACACGCTCAGCGCCGGGTCCGATCGCACGCGTGCCAGCCGGCGCGCGCCTTCGGCCAGGCGCCGGCGCCGTGCGGGATCGCGCAGCAGCGCGAGTACCTCGTTGCCGAAGCGCCAATCCGCGGCGCGCTCGTCGCTGGTCCGCGACACCAGCACGCCGTTGACGTCGTGCTCGACTTGCTGGGACACCCCCATGCCGTCCGCCAGCGCCACCACCGGCAAGCCGCACCAGAGCGCCTCGCTCACCACCTGGCCGTAGGTCTCGGAGAGCGACGTGTACACGAACAGATCGGCGTGCGCGTAGAACGCGGGCATGTCGCTGACCGAATGTTCACCGGGAAAGAAGCAGCGAGCGCCGACGCCGAGCGTTCGTGCCGCCTCGCGGAAAGCCTCGTGATCCGGTCCGTCGCCGACCAGGGTCAGGGTCGCGTCGGGAACTGCCGGCGCGATCCAGCGCGCAAACAGCTCGAGCAGGCGCGTCACGTTCTTCTCGCGGGTGTGACGGCAAACGACGAGCAGCCGAGCGCCGGGTTTGGCGCGCGGATCGAACGGATCCTTGCCCGGCGCGCGGTCGAAAATTCCGGGCTCGATCGCACGCGGAATGACGTGGATCGGCACCGTGACGCCGCGCTTGCGCCAGTAGTCGGCCAACCCGCCGCTCAGCACGATCAAGCCGTCGCCCTGGTTGTAGACGTCCGCGGAATGGCGCTCGAGCCAGGGAATCACACCTCCGTCGAACAGCTGGCGAATTCGTGGATCTTCGTTGACGCGATCGGGAAGAATCACGTTGTACACGCTGGGTAGATGAATCGTGTTCACGCACAGAAACGGCACGCCGCGCGTCGCTCGCAGCCAGGTACCGATCACGGCGAGCTCCGATCCGGTCTGACCGAGCACGATGTCGAGATCGCGGCGCGAGAGCTGCTCGAAAGCCGCCGCGGTCGGCAGCGGAAGATACACGCCCGGGTGGTTTTTCAGCGGAAGGCTGCGCAGTTCTACGCGTTCTTCGGGCAGCTGATCGGGACGCGACGTCGGATCGTGGGGACCTACGATCGTGACGGTGTGACCGCGCTTCGTGAATTCTCGATACAAGAACTGCGACGCGAACGAGGAGCCGTTCGCGTAGGGAATGCGAACATAGTCGTTGAGGATACCGATCTGGTGCGGCCAGCGCCGACCGCGATCGATTTCTGGTAGCGACTCCGGAGCGTCGAACCATTGCGACGTCGACATCAATGCCTCGCTTGAGAAAGAAGAGACCTCGTTGCGCCGTTTACAAAACGCTCATGGCGAACGAGTAGCGAGACTTCGACAGAGTCGGGACACTGGCAGAGGCTCGCCACCTATTAGCAAGAGCGTTGCCAGTTGCCGTCGGCGTGCTTGTGCGCGCTTACGCTACGGATCGGCGCGGAGCGGCGTTGCTCGGCGGATACGTGTGATTCAAAGTCACGGCTCGCGACCGAGCTCGTCGACGATCCGCGTCGCCACGCGTTTCCAGGTGAAATCACGCTCCACGCGGGCACGACCGGCGCGGCCGAACTCGGCGGCGAGATTCGGTTCGAGCAGCAAGCGCGACAGCGCATCAGAGAGCGCTGCATCGTCGCCCGGAGTCAGCAAAAACCCGGTCTTTTCATGCTCGATCGCGTCGACCACGCCGCCCGATCGCACGGCGACGACGGGCCGCTCGCACGCGCTCGCTTCCAGAAATACCAGGCCGAAACCTTCGACGTCGGGCGGCTCGGAGCGCGCCGGCATCACGAACACGTCACAG
>Ga0111538_10011890_pt1 | contig 11507 bp, 12 predicted proteins | sample SoiMethybrSBSTD1_FD_79669 | JGI IMG/M metagenome (GOLD analysis project Ga0111538, IMG submission 79669) | Bulk soil microbial communities from a Populus tree surrounding site in Tennessee, USA - Soil MetaG P. TD hybrid SBSTD1 (version 2)... | ecosystem: Environmental > Terrestrial > Soil >...
CACTCTGGGAGATTCTGCGCGTAACCTACAAATGGCAGGGACCCAACCTTGATGAAATCGAGCGCCACCGGATGATCCGCCAGCTGGTGGGCATCCTGGTCACGGACATCACCGAGGCCACAGATGGCCGTCTCCGGGAAAGCAAGGCAAAATCAGCGCTTGATTTACAGAAGCTGAAGCGTAATGTGATCGGCTATAGTGAAGAAATGCAAAGACGCAACCGCGAGCTAAAGGATTTTCTCTATAAAAACCTGTATCGCCATTTCCGTGTGGTCCGCATGCAAGTGAAGGCAGAAAGGATTATTTCAGATCTCTTCAATGCCTATCGCTCCGAGCCGCTCATGCTGCCCGATACGGTCCAGACTTACATCGACAAACGCAGCCTGGAGCGAACCATCTGTGATTACGTCGCCGGGATGACTGATCGCTATGCCATCGAGGAATATCAGAAGCTATTCAATCCTTTGGAAAAACCTTAGAGATGAGGAACTAACATGACCCAACAACCCACATACCTGACCCCTGAAGGGGAAAAAAAGTTGAAAGCCGAGCTGGCCGAGCTGACAGGTCCGCGCCGGGAGGAGCTCGCCATTCGACTGCGCTCCGCCATTCAGATGGGCGACCTTTCCGAGAATGCGGACTATCACAAGGCCAAGGAAGACCAGGGCTTCCTCGAAGGCCGCATCCAGGAAATCGAAGCCGTGCTGCGGACGGCGGTCATCATTGAAAAGACAAACAGCGATGTAGTCACCGTCGGCTCGCAGGTCACCGTCCAGGAGGATAATTTTGACCCGGAGACCTATTCCGTGGTGGGAGCCAAGGAAGCAGATCCCCGCAATGGCAAGATCTCCAACGAATCCCCCATCGGCAAAGCGTTGATGGACCATAAAGTTGGAGACGTCGTGGAGGCAGAGACGCCTGGTGGAAAGATAAAATTTAAGATCTTAAAGGTCGAATAACGCTGACATCAGATATTGCCAAAACTTAGTGAGTTTTTAAATAAAAAAGAGACCGTTTGACGGTCTCTTTTGATTCAACATTTTTTATGTACTGCGCGGCCAGACGGCGAGTTCAAGGGTGATACGCTCAAAGTAACTATTCTGAGGCGCTGCACCAGCACCGTATTCCATATCCACAACGGTCGCCAGTAATTGCAGGGTCTTCGTCTCAAGCAGGACCTGCTCCCGAGGCTTGACCACGATCAGCTCGCCTTTCGGCTCCAGCCGGGCACGGATGTTGGGATCGTTATAGGCATGCTCGGACATCAAGACCTTCGTTGCAGTCTTGATATCGTTCTTGTCGAACAGCCAGACCTCCAACGCGGCGACTTTTTTCGGCTCGCCCACGCCAATCGTTTCCGAGACACCAACGCCATACTCGCCCAGGAATTCTCCGCCAGCTGTATCGATGCTGAATGACTCGTCATACAGGTCATCCCCAAGCACATAGGTAGTCATGGTCTGTGTGATCGGCTGGGCAAGACCCATGGATTGGAAGTCGGTCCGCTCCGCCTGCTTGCTGACTTCCGTGCCCTGCATAACCGGTGTAACCGGCCCTGTACTCTTTCGCAGCAGCCTGTACAAATAAAAACCACCTACCACCAGCAAAACAAGCAGCACAGCGACCGCTGCAAAAATGAGCAGCTGGCTCGACTGGCTTGAGCTCCCCTCCGTGCCAGGCGGTGGCACAACGATCGGCTGGCCAGTCACACTTTGTACCATCTGGCCAAAGCCCTGTACGTCCGCCGGGGACAGATAACCGGGGTCGGTCAGAAGATAGCCGTAGGTGCTTGCCGCGTACTCACCCAGGTTGTTGTATCGCTCCATTGCCAGGTTGGTATTGCCATTCCGGTAATAGGAGTCGATTGTCATCCGCAGGTAATCTTGCTGCAAGTCTGTACGAAGGACCTCGGGTGTGGCGTCGGTCCACTGTACAGGCCAAATTCCCCAGCCGATGATCAGACCAAGCAGTAAGCCCAGTACTACGCCCAAAATGAGCATCACGCGCCTATCTTGCATGTAGTTTTTTGTCATCGCAGTCATCGCTTCCATGGCTCATTCCTCTTATATGGGATTTCGTCTGCTTTATTATATACCATCCCTTGTACAAAACAACGTTCGAAAGTACCAGAGATTGTTAAATCGCTTCCATTAAATACAGCACCCGTTCGGATTCCCTGACAGGCACTGCCTCATGCACCATAAACCTCTGCGAAAAGGCGGCTTCAAAGCCCTCCCGGGTATACGTCGGGAAGATATCCTCCCGAGATGCAAGCAGCTTCCGGACCTGGCTGTCGGACTTGGGGACGAACTCGATCACCAGCCATTTTCCCGTCCCGGCAAAGAAGTCGGCCACATACAAAAGAGGGACATTGTTCGAGATCGCCAGGTGATGGATGACCGCCAGGGCCAGGGTCAGGTCAGCCGGACCACGCCCGCCGAACGAGTCGCGCTCGCGGTTGGCCCAGCCGATTGCCGGGCTGGGGTTTGTCAGATCAAGCAGTAGCGGCAGAACGCGCTCGTTCTTTTCCGTCTTTACCTGGCGATAATTTTGTTCCACTGCAGCCGGGTCAATATCCCACGAAATCACCGCGGGACCCGCTTGCGCGTCCGCAGCCACACGGCTGAAGACCCCGTTATTGGCGCCCAGGTCCCAGACAATTGCCGGATGGATACGGTCGGTCCATTCCGCTACGAGTTGTTTTTTGTGCTCGAAGGCTGCGTCGGAATAATTGGTGATGTCGTAATAGTTCCCCCACTCGGTTCCGCCGGGTTTCCAATCAAGTTTTTTGACGGTTGACTCAAGACTCTCGATCAAGCCGGTCATGGCCTGCTTGCTCATCGAGCCACCGCGTGACTTCACTTCCTCGCCGGCATACTTCTTCTGCGCGCCGGCATGCAAATGGATATGAGTCATCAATCCAAAATTGAGATGTGTTTTCCATGGCAGCAGCTCGCTGGCCAGGTCGAGCGGAACGCCGTCGATATACACGCGCAGCAGCTGATTCAGACGGACATCCTTCAAGGCCATCAAAGCCAGCGGTGCCAGGAAGTGCTGGCAGAACTGACGATAGGCCACCCAGGGCTGGCCTTCCTTGTATAGCTCGAAAGAGAGCGTATCGATCAGAGTTGGCTTGCCGCGCACGAACTGGATGTTGTAGGCGCTTGCATCCTTCAGTGACATTCCCAGCTTGAGGGCACGCTTATGGATCGACAGCGTGGCAAGCGCCGCATCCTTCAACTGGCCGAAGGACCACTCATAGGGATATGAAATGAAGGGCACGCGCTCTGGCTGAATGATCTTGAAACATTCACCCGACTCAGCCTCTATATTGTTTGCTTCGACATGCGGAATTAATAGTTTCGCTTTAACCAGCTTTTCATAGAGACCCGATTCCATCAAGCGCACATATTCCTGCTCATACTTGCGGTTGACCTGCCGGTAGAGCACATTGTCCCGCTTGAAAAGGAATCCGCTTGGGTCCCGGAAGGAGGCGGAAAGCTGTCCGCTATTCTGCAGTGTCTTCATCGTCCTCATCAGCATCAGGTTTTGGCTTGGCGCCGAACATGGTTTTGATTTTTCCCCACGACGCCCGCAGGGCTATGGCGAGCCCCAGTGCCGTGGCGATCAACAGCTGGATCAAAAAGCTGCCGGATCCCGGATCAAGATAAGGAAGAGGTGCGAAGTGCATGGTGGTTCTCCTATTCTACTGTTTCAGGAACAATGGCTTCCAGAAGGAAGGTTTCCTGGCAATTTGTACATTGGGCCTCGCGTTTATTCGCAATGACAAGCAGGCCGCCGCATTTTGGACAGGGCGGTTTGATCGGCCGCTTCCACGAAGTGAAATCGCAATTGGGATAATTTTCGCAGCCATAGAAGGTGCGGCCCTTGCGAGTTTTGCGCTCCACCAGCTCGCCGCCATCCTTGGGACAGCGGATACCGATCTTTTCCAGCCATGGCTCCGTATAACGACAGGTGGGGAAGTTCGAGCAGGAGATGAATTTCCCAAAGCGCCCATAGCGGATGACCAGCTCGCCGCCGTCCTCAGGACATTTGCGCCCGATCGGTTCCGGTCCGCTCTTGGTGACCGGCATCTCCTCCTGCGCCTTTTTCAAATCTTCGGCAAAGGGATGATAGAACTCGTGGATCACTTCGGTCCATTCGGCCTGGCCGGAGGCGATCATATCCAGGTCCTCCTCCATGCGCGCCGTGAACGTGTAATCGACTATGTCCGAGAAGTACTGCATCATCAGATCATTGACCTGCATGCCAATCTCGGTAGGAATCAGGCGTTTGTCCTCCCGGACCACATAGCCGCGCGCCTGGATCGTAGAGATGGTCGGCGCATATGTGGAGGGACGTCCAATGCCATCCTCCTCCAACGCCTGAACCAGGGAGGCCTCCGAATAGCGCGGCGGGGGCTGCGTGAAATGCTGCTCAGGAATCAGTCGGACCAATTCCTGCTTTTGTCCCTCCGCGATGCCCGACGGGATGCGGACATTTTCCTCGTCCTCATCTGCCTTGACATCTTCATTCTTCGCCTCTTCATAGACCACCAGAAAACCGGCAAATTCCACCGAGAAACCGGAGGCCCGCAAGAGATATTCGTGTGCCGAGGATTTTCCTGTTACTTCGACCTGTAAAGTGTCATAGACTGCTGCTTCCATCTGCGAAGCGACGAAGCGCTGCCAGATCAGCCGGTACAGCTTGAACATGGCAGGCTCGAGATATTCCTTGACCTGCTCCGGCTCGCGCATCACCGAGGTTGGGCGGATGGCTTCATGCGCCTCCTGGGCATTGGCAGAACGAGTTTTATATTGGACTGCTTCCGCTGGAAGGTAATCCCTGCCATACTTATTGCCGACATATTCACGCGCTTCCTGCTGCGCCAGGCTGGAAACAGAAGTCGAATCCGTTCGCATGTAGGTAATAAGACCGGTGGATCCCCCGCTGCCCACATCCTGGCCTTCGTACAGGCCCTGCGCCAGCGCCATGGTCCGTTTGGCTGTAAATCCCAGCTTGCGGGAAGCCTCCTGCTGTAATGTCGAAGTGGTAAACGGAGCTGACGGCTTTCGGCGCCTTTCGCCGCGTTTGATCTTGGTAATGGTATAGGCGGCCGATTCCATATCTTCCAATATGGGCTTGACCGTCTCTTCATTGGAAAGCTCAGGATCCTGGTCATCGATCTTTGCGAGCTTGGCAAGGAAGGTGGACTTTAGTTTTTCGGGCTGAAGCTCGGCATGGATCGACCAGTATTCCACCGGGACAAAATTCTCGATCTCCCGCTCACGCTCGACGATCAACCGCAGCGCCACCGATTGGACGCGCCCCGCCGAGAGGCGGCCGCGCACCTTTTCCCACAGGATCGGACTGATGCTGTAGCCAACCAGCCTGTCCAGGATTCGGCGCGCCTGTTGTGCATCTACAAGGTCCATATTGACGTGACGCGGGTGCGAGAACGCTTCCTTGATGGCTGGCTCGGTGATCTCATGGAACACCACCCGCTTGGCGCGTTCCGGGTCGATCTGCGCGGCTTCGAGCAGGTGCCACGAAATGGACTCACCTTCCCGGTCCGGGTCGGTCGCCAGGAAGATTTCCTCCGCCTTCTGGGCGAGCTTCTTGATCTCTTTGACCACTTCCTTCTTTTCATTGGGAACGCGGTACTTTGGTGTAAAGTTATTATCGATATCCACCGACAACTGTGACTTCAACAGGTCACGGACATGCCCCACTGAGGCGCGCACCGTGTAGCCCTTGCCAAGGTAGCGACCCACTGTTTTGGCTTTCGCAGGCGATTCCACGATAACCAGTTTCCCATCCCGCTTTTCCACCTTCTCCAGTTTCGGAGGCGGGGTCAACCCTTCATGGGCCGGGGTTCTCCCCATCTTGTAGAGTTTAGTTCCACACACAGGGCAGGTACCAATTGTGACAGGCGATCCCTTGGCATTGAAATTCGCCACGGGATCCAGCATTTCACGCTTGGTCTTGCACTTCATGCAATATGCTTCCATAAATCAACCTTTATCCATGTCATTGCACGCTTTACGGGGACTGTTCAAAAGTAAGACGATCTGACAGTCCAACCGGCAAAGAAACAACTCAATGACAGTATTACAAATAATTCTCCTGGTTATGTTTTTTTAGATGATCGACCACATCCCGTACTTTCTGTGACTGGTCAGTTTTACAGATCATCAGGACATCGCCTGAATCTACAATAACAGTGTCATCCAGGCCAATGGTAACGATCAGGCGCTCATTGCTGCTCCCATAGATCAGCGTATTATGGGTATCCAGCATCAAATGCTGCACGTTCACAGGTACATTGCCGTTGAAGTCCGGGAATAATACCTCAAAGAGTGAATCCCAGGAACCGACATCGCTCCATCCCAATCCGCCTGCCGGCAGGACTGCAACCCGCTCGGCCTTTTCCATAATGCCGTAATCGATGGTCTGCGATTTGATCTCCGGCCAAAGAGCCTGCAGGGTCTGTTCCTGCTGAGGTGTGTTCCAGGCCTCTGCGATCTGCTCGGTGGCTGAGAAAAGCTCAGGCATCTGTCTCTTGATCTCGGCCAGGATCGTATCCGCCTTCCAGACGAACATACCGCTGTTCCAGGAGTGATCTCCCGAGCGGATCATCTGCTCGGCCGTGGCATGATCCGGCTTCTCCCGGAAACGCTTCACTGTGTAGACAGGGTACTGGTAATCGCCTTCGAGCAGCTCACCCTGTTCGATATAACCATAGCCGGTGGACGGCGAAGTGGGTGAGATTCCCAGCGTAACTAGGTAATCCTTCGCGGCCACCTGGAAGGCTGTACGGATCAGGTAGCGGAACAGATCCTTGTTCCGAATGAAATGATCGGCTGTCAAAATCGCCATCTGGGCTTGTGGGTCACGCTTCTTCAGGACGGCAGCCGCTAATGCTACCACAGAAGCTGTCCCACGCGGCTGCGGTTCAAGTATGTAATTTTCAGCCGGGATGGCCGGGGTCTGCACCTTCATCTGACGTGCCTGCTCAGCGACCGTCACCACAAGGATTCTCTCGGGAGGGAACAAATTCTCTAGCCGGTTCACTGTGCTCTGGAAAAGCGTCTCCTGTCCCAGGAGAGGTAGAAGCTGTTTGGGACTTTCTTTTCTGGAGACCGGCCACAAACGCGTCCCTCCGCCTCCAGCCATGATGACTGCATATGTATGTTCCATATCCACATCCTAAGTTGAATAATCAGATTGCTCCTCACGCACAGCGACATAATTCATGCCGCCGACCTGGCGAACCATCCCTTTCAATTCCATCAGCGCCAATGCTGCGGATACCTTTTCGATGGGCAGCTCCGTCTGGCTGCGAATCTCATCGACGTGCAATGGCTGTGGGCCAAGTACATTCATCACTCGCGCTTCTGTCTCATCTGCAGGGATTACTTTTCGTGCCGCCTTATGCTCGCCCATGCGAGTCAGGTCCAGTGCCTGCATCAAATCGTTGATGCTCAATAACGGCAGGGCTCCCTGTTGGATCAGTTTATTCGTTCCCTTGCTTTGCGGCGCAAGTATACTACCGGGAACAGCAAAAACTTCACGTCCCTGTTCTGCAGCAAATTCGGCGGTGATCAGCGCACCGCTGGTTTCACCGGCTTCGATCACCACAACCGCCAATGACAATCCGGAAATAATCCGGGTTGCGTGGAGGAAAATTGGAGGCATCTGGCGGCGTTCCGGGAGCATAATCGCTGACGATGGCGCCATTGTTCGCCATCCGCTCTGCCAGTTGACGGTGTTCGGGCGGATAGATTTTATCCACACCTGAGCCCAGCACGCCGATTGTCCGCCCGCCTGCCTTCAACGCGGTCTGGTGGGCAATCGAGTCCACGCCCCGCGCCAGGCCAGAAACAACCGTGATCCCATGCCCTGCCAGATGTGCAGCAAGTTCTTCTGTGATCTGCCGTCCGTAAGGGGTCACTCTGCGTGTGCCGACGATCGCCACTGCAAACAGATCGTCTGGCAGATATTCCCCACGCAAATACAGGACAGGTGGTGGCTGCTCGATCTCCTTCAATCGCTGGGGATAGGCTTCGTCCTCCCAGGTCAGGATTTTGATCCCCTGCGATTCAATCTTGGCCCACACCATCTCCAGGTCCACCTGGGAACGCGCCTGGACAATTCGCTCGATCAGCTTCAAGCTCAGTCCGGCCGCCGCCAGGTCTGCTGGCGCAGCCTTCCAGGCAGACTCCAATCCGCCAAAATAGTGGATCAGCGCCTGCATACGGACTGCGCCAATCCCCTTGATCAGGTTAAATCCGACCCAGTACCTTTTCTCATCCATACACAACGCAAATCTGGAGCAAACCGTGCACTACAAACCCTCCAGCACGTGAACGCGCATCACACGGCGGGAAGTATCGATACCCAGAATGACCGGGGGAATAGCAGGAAGTAATAGATCCCGTCCAGATTCATTCCGGACGATGTAAACATCGTTCGCGCCTGTCTCCAGGATCTCCACCAGTTCTCCCAACACCTGGTCATTCTCATCGACAACCTGGAATCCAAAAAGCTCGTGTTGGTAGATCCGGCCATCCGGAAGTTCCGGCGCATCACTGGCTTTGATATATACCCATTGATTGCGGAACTGCCCGGCCTGTTCAGGAGTTTCAATCCCCTTGAACCTGACAAGCAATCCTGCCTGATGCGGGCGGACACTGCTCAGGGTCAGGGAGCGGTGCTCCTCGCCAACCAGCAGCTTCCGACCGTTCTTCATCCGTTCCGGGAAATCGGTATGTAGGTCCATGACCATCTCGCCTTGCAAACCATGCGGACGCCGGATAAATCCAACTGTCAAATATACAGGCTCGCCGTCTGGCGAGCCTGAGAGTTCTTGGTGATCTGCCATTATTCTGGCTCTACCACATCGAGCGTGGCCTGTTTGCCTTCCCGTTCCGCCGCCACCTTGAGGAGCGTCCGGATGGAGTTGGCCACCTTGCCACCCTTCCCGATCACACGCCCCATGTCATCCTTGGAGACGCTCAATTCGATGCGCACCCGGGAATTTCCTCCCGTTTCACGCACCTGCACTTCTTCCGGGTGATCCACCAGGGCCTTGGCAATATATTCGATCAGGTCTTTCATATCCATCTCCCTCCCCTTCCCTTCCAGGAAGGGGCTGGGGGTTAGGTCATTACTTTCCCGTCTTTAGCGGCGCGCCACGCTTGGTCTCCGCTTCTTCGGCTTCCTTCATGAGAGTCTCAACCGACTCACCCTTCTTGAAGCGATCGTAGCGTTCCAGGACACCGGCGCTCTTGAACACCTGAGCAACAGACTCGGTCGGCTGGGCGCCGTTCTTCATCCAGTTGTAAGCGCGATCTTCCTTGACATGGATTGTTGCCGGTTGGGTGCGCGGGTTATAGAAACCAAGAATTTCCAAAAAGCGACCATCACGGGGTGACTCTTTATCAGTCGCCACAATGCGGTACGTGGGTTGGCCTTTGAGACCAATACGACGTAAACGAATACGAACCATCTTACTTATTCTCCTTGAATTTTCATTGTGTAGCCGGCGTTCTCTTACACCCTACACAGTACAATTTGCGTTTCAGACAGGCATAGAGAGGTTTGCGGAAAGGACGCGTGCGGGCTGAAATCACAGGCGCATATTTTACCACGTTGTAGCGGCAGGATTGCCCACCCTTAAGTTGGAAGTGTAAATGAGATCCTGGTGCCCTTCCCCGCGCCGCTTTCCGCGGAGATTTTCCCGCCGTGGGCTTCGACCAGGTACTTTGCAATGGACAACCCCAACCCCATCCCACCCGAATCGCTGGATTTGTAGAAGCGGTCGAAGATATGCGGAAGATCTGAGGCAGGTATCCCTGGTCCGCTATCCTGGACAAATACCGTGACGGTTCTCTGCCCGCCGATCCCTGCTTCCATTATACCGATGCTGACATTCCCATTGTCCGGCGTGTAGCGTACAGCATTGGATAGCAAGTTCGTAATGATCTCCCGAACCCGTAAGGGATCAACATTTACTGTTTCAACATCGGCAAGCTGTAGTCCAAGTTGGATGCCTCTTTCTTCTGCCTGCGTTTCAAAGCCTGAAACTACGTCCCGGATCAAAGGCGCCAGATCGACAGGCTCGCGCCTCAACTGCAGGGAACCGCTTTCTGCAAGGGCCATCGTACGTAGATCATCCACCAGGCGTGAAAGGATCTGTGTTTCCTCCAGAATGGATTGGAGTCTGGCCTCATCGGCGGGATAAAGGCCATCCAGGATTCCCTCTACATTGCCTTGAATGACAGTGATCGGTGTCCGAAGTTCATGGGATACATCTGCCAGCATGGAGCGGCGCTGCTGGTCATTGACCTGCAGCCGTTCCACCATGGAATTGAAGCCCATCGTCAGGGAGCGTACGCCGCGCGGCCCTTTTTCTTCAACACGAACGTTATAGTCTCCCTCGGCCACCTTGTTGGATGCATCTACCAACTCATCCAGTGGGTTAAACATTCGTCTGAAGCTTATGGCCGCAAAGATCAGTATGAATATGACAAAGGTAAGGAAAATCGCTCCAACAACAACGACAAAATCAAGGAAGGAGGAGTTGGGTGTTAGACCGCGGGAAAGCACCTCGTAAACCAACCCGGCAATCGCGGCAAAGATAAGAAAGACAAATAAATTAAATATTATGAACAGGCAACCCATTCTGCGAAAGAATGGCTGGCCGCGGCCGTGCCGCCAGCGCCGAGGAGGCCATTCTTCATTTTCGGGCCACCACGGCGGACGAGGCCGGTTGGTAAAGCGGGAATGAGGGTTCATTATCTTAATTCAGCCTGAGTCGTGAGAAGCATGGACGAAGGATGGGAAATCTGTAAATCGCTCTTCGACTGCGCTTCGCACTGCGCGGAGATCTTATTTATCCGCAAATTTATACCCAACACCATACACAGTCAAAACATACTTCGGCTCGCCAGCCTTGACCTCGATCTTGCGGCGAATGTTCTTGATGTGTGCATCGATCGCCCGCTCGTAGGATTCGAAGGCCACGCCGTGGATCGCATCGAGTAACTGGGCGCGGGTAAAGATTCTTCCTGGCTGGCGGGCCAATGTGGCGAGCAATTCGAATTCGGTGGGCGTTAATTCTTCGATCTCACGGCTTTCTGCTGTGACTCGCATCCTTGGGACATCCAAAGTTAGATCTGCTACGCGAATCATTTCCGAGCTTGCATTTGCAATATTTTCCATTCGCCGGAATACCGCCCGGACGCGTGCTACCAATTCCTTGGGACTGAACGGCTTGGTCATGTAATCGTCAGCGCCCAGCTCGAGGCCGATCAATTTGTCCGATTCCTCCGAGCGCGCAGTCAGCATGATGATCGGCGCATTGGAGGTTTTGCGAAACTCGCGGGTAAAGTCCAGCCCGTCGAGCTGTGGCAGGCCAAGGTCCAGGATGACCGCATCTGGTCTCTCTGTCTTTGCAACAGACAGGGCCTTTTTCCCATCATAGGCAACCATAACCCCAAATC
>Ga0111538_10011891_pt1 | contig 11507 bp, 9 predicted proteins | sample SoiMethybrSBSTD1_FD_79669 | JGI IMG/M metagenome (GOLD analysis project Ga0111538, IMG submission 79669) | Bulk soil microbial communities from a Populus tree surrounding site in Tennessee, USA - Soil MetaG P. TD hybrid SBSTD1 (version 2)... | ecosystem: Environmental > Terrestrial > Soil > Tree...
GAGCCGACGCGGTCAGCGGCCCCAGCGAGACCTCGTCGGCGGCAATGTCTGACGCCGGCGACTCCAGCCCGTAGGTGATCGTGCGGCGGGTCATCCGCGACAGGACGGCCGAAAGATGCGGATCGTCAGCGCAGGCCACGACCGCCCCGTAGAACGGCACCTTGTTGGCGAAGTCCACGAACGCCTGCTGCAGCTCATCGAATCCGCCGTAGCTTTCGAGGTGCTCGTGATCGATGTTGGTCATCACCGCAATCGTCGGAAACAGCTTCAAAAAGGACCGGTCGCTCTCGTCCGCTTCCGCCACCATCAGCTCGCCGCGCCCCAGCCTGGCATTGCTGCCGAACGCGCTTACCCGTCCACCGATCACCGCCGTCGGGTCGAGGCCGGCGCTCTCGAGCACCACCGCAATCATCGACGTCGTCGTGGTTTTGCCGTGTGCCCCCGCAACCGCGATCGCGTAGCGCAGCCGCATGAGCTCCGCCAGCATCTCGGCTCGCGGAATCACCGGCACCCCTCGGCGTCCGGCTTCGACGACTTCGACGTTCGCCGGACGGACCGCCGAAGAGACGACCACGACGTCGGCGCCCTCGATGTGCTCGGCGGCGTGACCGATCTGCACCTTGATCCCGAGCGTCTCGAGGCGATCGGTCACCGCCGAGCGCCTTGCATCCGACCCGCTGACCACGTACCCGAGGTTGGCCAGCAGTTCGGCAATGCCGCTCATGCCGATCCCGCCAACCCCAATGAAGTGCACGTGGCGCGTCTTGCCCAGCACGGTCCGCGTCCGCCCCGGCTAGCCCGCGAGGGCCAGCGCGCGATCGACGATGACGCGTGCGGCGTCCGGACGCGCGAGCTTGCGCGCCGCCGCAGCCATCCGCGCGCGCCGGCCGCTGTCAGCGGCCAACGCCAGAATCCGCTCCGCCAACCGCTCTCCGCTGGCATCAGCCTGCAACAGCACGTCGGCGGCGGCGGCGGCGGCGAGCGCTTCCGCGTTCTTGCGCTGGTGATCGTCGGTGGCCGTCGGCAGCGGGATCAGAATCGCTGCCTTTCCAGCCGCCGTGAGTTCGGCCAACGTCGTCGCGCCGGCGCGGCAGACGACGAGATCCGCTGACCGGAGCTGTTGACCCATGTCGTAGAGAAAGGGCACGACCTGGGCTTTCAGGCCAGCGCGGTCATATGCCGTTCGCACCAGATCCACGTCGCGTTCGCCCGTCTGGTGGACGACGTACGGCGTGGCCGGATCAGCCGCGAGCAGCGGCGCTGCCGCGCTCATTGCCACGTTGATCGCGTGCGCGCCCTGAGACCCGCCGAAAACGAGCACCGTCGCCGGCCGCGTGTCCTCCCTGACTTCGGCATCGGCCAGGAATTCGGGCCTGACCGGGTTGCCGCTGACGAATGCTTTGGCACCGAAGAACCGGCGCGTCGACTCGAACGTCACCGCCGCGGCTCGCACCACGGGCGCGAGCATCCGGTTCGTCAGTCCAGGGACCGCGTTCTGCTCGAGGAGCATCGTGGGGATCCCGCGCAACGCCGCCGCCATCACCACCGGCCCTGAGCTGTAGCCGCCGACACCAATCACGAGGTGGGGCCGGCGGGTCGAGAGAATGCGCCAGGCATCGACGAGTCCGAGGGGGATCAGCGCGAGACCGCGAAGCGTGTCCGCCATTGACTTGCCCTTCAATCCGCCGCTCCTGATGATGTCCAGCGCAAACCCCTCACGCGGCAGCACCCGCGCCTCGATACCCCGTTCGGTGCCGGCAAACGACACGTGCGCACCGGCTCTTCGCTTCAGCACTTCCCTCGCGACAGCAATGCCCGGATACAGATGACCGCCGGTGCCGCCACCCGCGATCACGATCCGCAATGGCCCCCCGGCCATCAGGCCTCAGGTGACGCATGCTGCGACACGTTCAGCAACACCCCCATGCCGACGAGGGTAATGACCAGCGACGAGCCGCCCGCGCTGACGAGCGGCAGCGGAATGCCCTTCGTCGGCATCATGCTGAGAACGACACTGACGTTCATGAACGCCTGGACCGTGACCATCGTTGTCAGCCCGAGCGCAACGAACGCGCCGAAGGGATCGGGCGCATGCATCGCCACGCGGACGCCGCGCCACGCGATGACGCAAAAACAGAGCAGGGTCACCAATGCCCCGAACAGTCCGAGCTCCTCGGCGACGACCGAGTAGATGAAGTCGGTGTGCGGCTCGGGCAGGTAGAAGAGCTTCTGCACACCCTGCATCAGGCCGCGGCCCCACACACCGCCGGTGCCGATGGCAATGAGCGACTGGATGATCTGGAAGCCGTCGCCAAGCGGGTCGGCCCAGGGGTTCACGAACGTCATCAGGCGACGGAAGCGATAGGGGCTCGTGATGACGAGGAACGCCACGGTGGGGACCGCCAGCGCGAACGTGACGGCCAGATAGCTGAAGTTCAGTCCTGCGGCGAAGACCATGACGGCCGCGATAATGGCGATCGTGACGGAGGTGCCGAAGTCCGGCTCAACGAGGATGAGCAGGACCAGCGGTGTGACGACGGCGGCGATGGGAAGGAGCGCGTAGGTAAATTCGTTGACCCGATTCATGCGGCGCTCGAGGAACCAGGCGACGAAGAAAATCACGCTCAGCTTCGCGAGTTCTGACGGCTGAATGCCGAGCCCGCCGATCGAAAACCACCGGCGCGCGCTGTTGACCGGCGCGCTGAAGAGGACCAGCACGAGCGCGGCAACGGCCACGGCGAGCGCCGACCAGACGAAGGCTGGCTGGCGATAGTGTCGGTAGTCGACCCGCATCACCACCGCCAGGCCGACGAGACCGAACGCCGCCCACATCGCCTGCTTCTTCAGAAACAGATACGCGTCGCCATAGCGCTGCATGGCCAGGACGGCCGACGCGCTGTAAACCATGACGACGCCGAAGAACACGAGCAGGACGGTAGCCGTGAACAGGACCTTGTCAGACTTGAGCTTGCGCGCCATTTACGGTTTCCGGGACTCTGTAAAGTCGAGTACTTGACCAGCCGAGATACCATGAGCGGTCAGCAGTCATCAGCCGGTCCTGGACGAAGGCACCAGCTTCGCAGGCCGGGGCAGCCTGCGTTCCCAGCAGCCAGTCCTTCATCGCCTGGACCGACTGACGACTGCTCACCGCTCACAGCACCAGGCCGGCGCCCGAACGCTGCGGCGATCTCTCGAGGCGCCCGCCCGGGCGCCTGACAACTACCGGCCGGACGCGCGGACGATCCGCGCGACCTCCTCCTTGAACCGCTGCCCACGCTCGGCGTAGTCGCGGAACATGTCGAAGCTCGCGCACGCGGGCGCGAGCAGGACAACGCCGGTGGGCTGCGCCAGCTCGAACGCCACGTCGACGGCTGCCGCCATCGACGCGGCTTTTCGAACCGGTACCGAACCCGCCAGCGCGTCGACCACCAGGTCCGAAGCCTCGCCGATGGCGACGACAGCTCGGGCCCGGGCGGCCAACGGCTCGCGAAGCAGGCCGAGATTGCCGCCTTTGAATTTGCCGCCGAGAATCGGGACGAGCCCCGAAGCGAAGCTCTCGATCGCGTGTAGGGCCGCGTCGACGTTGGTGGCCTTGGAGTCGTTCACGAACCGGACGCCGCCAAGGTCTGCGACGAGCTCCATCGCGTGCTCGAGACCACGGAACCCGTCGACCGCCGCCGTCATCGCCGCGGTTGGCACGCCCGCCAGCAGTCCGACGGTCGCCGCGGCGAGCACGTCGTCCACGAGGTGAGCGCCGAGCAGGTGGACGACGGAAAGCGGCAGCAGACGCTCAGTGCCGCGTTCGTCCCGATTGACGACCCAGCCGTCCTCGACGGTGGTCCCACGCGGGAGGGGCGTGCGGCGCCCGAAGAGCTTCACCGCCGCTCGACCGGTGCGCGCCAGGCGCAGCACATCCGGGTCGTCCGCATTGATCACAGCCCAGTCGCCGGCTTCCTGGTTCTCGAAGATCCGCGCCTTCGCCGCCGCATAGGCTTCCACCGTCGGATGCCGGTCAAGATGGTCGGGCGAGAAGTTCAGCATCACGGCGATCCATGGATGGAACGTTTGAATCAGCTCCAGCTGAAAGCTGCTCGTCTCGACGACGTGGACGGTACCTGGAGTCGAGCCTTCGATCTGCGCACTCAGCGGCGACCCGATATTGCCGCCCACGGTGACGTCGAAACCCGCGGCGTCGAGCATCCGGCCGGTGAGGGCAGTGGTCGTCGACTTGCCTTTCGTTCCAGTAATCGCGATGACTCGTCCGGGCAGATAGCGCGACGCGAGCTCGATCTCGCCGAGGATCGGCACGCCGCGCTGCCGCGCGGCTTCCAGCACGGGGAGCTCCGGCGGCACCCCCGGACTGACAACGACCAGATCGGCATCGGTAAAGGTTTCATGGCGATGTCCGCCAAGCTCGAGGCGGATGCCAAGGCTCGCGAGTCGGGCGGCCGCTGGCAGTTCCGTCTTGACGTCCGACAGGGTGACGTGTGCGCCCCGGCCCGCCAGGAACTCGGCGGCGGCAACGCCGCTTCTCGCGGCTCCCGCCACGGCTACCCGTTTTCCATCCATATCGACGACCTGCTGCGGCTGCCCGGTCATCTGAGCTTCAACGTCGTCAGGCTGAAGAGGGCGAAGAGGATCCCGATAATCACGAATCGCGTGATCACCTTGGGCTCGCTCCAGCCGATCAGCTCGAAGTGGTGATGCAGCGGTGCCATGCGAAACACACGCTGACCGGTGAGCTTGAACGAGGCGACCTGGATGATGACCGACAGGCCCTCGATCACGAACACGCCGCCAACGATGCCGAGCAGCAGTTCCTGCTTGATCAGAATGGCCACCGTACCCAGGGCACCGCCGAGCGCCAGCGATCCGACGTCGCCCATGAAGATCTCTGCGGGATACGAGTTGAACCACAGGAATCCCAGGGAAGCGCCGACGAGCGCGCCGCAGAAGACGGTCAGTTCCGCGGATTGCGAAAAGCGCACGAGAAGCAGGTATTCGGCGAAATTGCGATGTCCGGTGACATAGGCCAGAGCGGTGAACGTCGCCGCCGCGATCGCGAACGTGCTGATGGCGAGACCGTCGAGCCCATCGGTCAGGTTCACCGTGTTCGATGACGCTACGAGGACGAACACCGCGAATGGCACGTAGCCCCAGCCCAGGTCCGGAATCAGCCGCTTGAAGAAGGGAAAGATGAGGCGCGTGTTGTAGTCGCCCTTCTGCGCGAGCATCATCAGAGCGACACCAACCGCCAGCGCGATGACAATCTGCCAGCCCATCTTGTAGAGGGGCCGCAGGCCATGGTGCGAGCGCCGGACGATTTTCAAATAGTCGTCGGTGAACCCCACCGCACCGTATGCCGCCGTTGTCAGCACCGCAATCCACACATACGCGTTCGTCAAGTCGGCCCAGAGCAGCGTCGGTATGAGCGACGCCGCGAGAATCAGCAGGCCGCCCATCGTCGGCGTGCCGGCCTTCGGCTTGTGCGTCGTCGGGCCCTCCTGCCGGATGACCTGACCGATCTGGAACTCGCGCAGCTTGCGAACCATCCACGGTCCGAGCAACAGACTGATCGCCAGTGCCGACATGCTCGCCACCGCCGTCCGAAACGTGATGTAACGCGTCACGTTCAGGACGGACAGCTCGGTGTGGAAGGGATAGAGCAGGTGATACAGCATCGAACACCGCCTGCCCGCTCACACCACGCCCGAGTTGCTGCGCCGCCGATCCAGTGACTGGCGCGCCACCGCCACGTCGTCGAACGGCAGCACCTGGCTGCCGATCACCTGATACTTCTCATGCCCCTTCCCGGCAATCAGCACGAGATCGCCCGGTCGCGCCAGCTCGATGGCCCGCGCGATCGCCGCGCGCCGATCGACCAGCGTCAGAATCCCCTGGGCGCCGTCACGCCGGGTGTCGGGCGTGATGCCGCGCAGAATCTCGTCGATGATCCGCGACGGCTCTTCGCTGCGCGGGTTGTCGGAGGTGATCACGATGAGATCGCTCAGCCGGCCCGCGACGGCGCCCATCAGCGGGCGCTTGGTCCGATCGCGATCGCCGCCGCAGCCGAACACCGTGATCAGTCTGCCCTGCGCGAGCGGACGCGCCGTCTCCAACAGGTTGCGCAGCGCATCGTCGGTGTGGGCGTAGTCGACGACGACGGTGATGCCGTCGGCCGACGTCGATACGACTTCGAAGCGCCCCGGGACACCCGTCAGCGACGCGATGCCGCGCTCTATCGCGTCGAACGACAGATCGAGGGCGGTCGCCGTCGAAACGGCCGCGAGGATGTTGTAGACGTTCGGTCGGCCCACGAGCGACGAGCGGATGTGCACGGTGCCGCGCGGCGTGCGGATGTCGAACGACAGGCCCTCGATCGACAGGGACAGCGTCCCCGGTGAGATATCGGCAGGCCGATTGATGCCGTAGGTGACCGGGCGCCGGCTGGCCTCGACGAGGGAGGCGGCGCGCGGATCGTCGGCATTGATCAACGCCGGCGCGCTCTCGGGCAGCATATCGAACAGGCGACGCTTGGCGTGGTAATACGTCTCCATGTCGCCATGGAAATCCAGGTGATCTCGAGTCAGATTCGTGAAAACCCCGGCGGCGAACTCGATTCCGTCCACCCGACGCAGGGCCAGGGCGTGCGACGACACCTCCATCGCGCAGGCGCCGCAGCGCTTGCCGACCATCTCGCGCAGCAGCGCCTGGACATCCGGCGCTTCGGGAGTGGTATGAGTCGCTTCCCGGATTTCGTTGCCGATGCGGTAAGCAACGGTTCCAAGCACACCGCACGCAACCCCCGCGGCTTCGAACATTGACGCGACGAGATAGGCCGTCGTGGTCTTGCCGTTCGTGCCGGTGATGCCGACGACCTTCATCTCGCCGCTCGGATGTCCGAAGAACGCGTCCGCAATCAGCGCCAGCGCGAGCCGGCCGTCGCGCACGTGCAGCCACGATCCAGGTTCGAGTGCTGCGGGCGCTGGCTGTTCTGCGAGAACGCAGACCGCTCCGCGCTCCAGCGCCTGGCGGGCGAACGCCGCACCATCGGCCTGCTGACCACGAAGCGCGACGAAGACCTGGCCAGGCGTCACTCGACGCGAGTCGTAGGCCACGCCTGTGACGACGGCGGCGGCGCCCCCATCGACTGGCGAAGCGGCCTCGGCGAGACCCCGCGCCACGAGCAGGTCCAGCACATCCCTTCGTGTCATGGCGTCGCGGCCCCACCCTGTTCACGTTGTGCTTGCAGTCGGCCGAGCACGAGACGGCATTCGCCGCCCGGCAGGATCGGCGATCCGGCCGCCGGCGTCTGCGCCACGACGAAACCGTCCCCGGCGAGACGCACCGACAGGCCGAATTGGACGAGCATGCGCGTTGCCTCGCGCGCGCTCATGCCAGCGACATCCGGCACCACATCGGCGGCAGCCGGGTTCTGCACGACCGCCGGCTGAATCTGGGGCAGATCGCGGTCGTCGGCCGACGGCGTGCCCGGCCGGGACACGAGCACGGCCGGTGGCGGATCGATCGACGTCGGAACACCTTGATAGCGCAGCGCCGCCTCGGCGATGCGCTTGAAGATTGGCGCCGACACCGATCCGCCGTAGTACGTTCCGGCACGCGGCGAGTCGGTGACCACGATGATTGCGAACGCCGGGTGGCGCGACGGCACGAATCCAACAAACGACGCGTTGTATTCCTGCTTCGAGTAGCGGCCGGCGACGAGCTTGGCCGCGGTGCCGGTCTTGCCAGCGATGGTGTAGCCGGGAATCTGGGCGGCCCTTGCCGTCCCCTTCTCGACGACACCCTCCATGATCGTCGTGAGCGTCGAGGCGGCGTTCTGGTCGATGACCCGCCGCACGACTTTCGGATGCACTGGATACCGCAGCTGGTCCCGATAGACGGCACCGATGATGCGCGGCTCCACGAGCTCGCCGCCGTTGGCGACGGCACTGACGGCCGTCACCATCTGCAGCGGCGTCACGCCCACCTGGTAACCCATGGACACCGAGGCGAGGGCGCTGTCGGTCCACTTTGCCGGATCCCAGACGATGCCTGGAGACTCGCCGGGGAAGTCCGGCGACGTCGGCCTACCGAAGCCGAACCGCTTGACGTAATCGCTCAGGCGGTCGGTGCCGACGCGGAATCCAATCTTGATCGCGCCGACGTTGCTGGACTTGACGATCACGTCGGTGAACGACAGCACACCGTAGTGATGATCGTCGTGGACCACGCGCGATCCAATCGCAATCCGGCCGGCGCTCACGTCGATCGGCTCATCTACAGGCATGACGTGTTCCTGGATCGCCGCCGATGCCGTGACCACCTTGAACGTCGATCCCGGCTCGTACAAATCCTGGACAGCCCGGTTCCGCCGTTCGACGTCCGTCGATTCGCGATACTCGTTGGGATCGAACGTCGGTTCGTTCGCCATGGCGAGAATCTCGCCGGTTCGCGGATTCATGATGATCGCGGTCCCGCCGGCGGCGCGATTGGCCACCACACCGGCGTGCAGTTCACGTTCCACCAGGTGCTGAAGGTAGGTGTCGATCGTCAGCTCGATGGATGCACCTGCCGTCGGCGGCTTCTCGGTCCGGCTGAAGATCTTCCCCGTGGCGTCCGACTGCACCAGCACCACGCCGTCAGTGCCGGCGATGAGCTTGTCGTAGGCGGCTTCGATGCCGCCAAGGCCGCGATGCTCGGTGCCGAGATAGCCCAGCACGTGAGCGGCGAGCTCACTGTTCGGGTAGAACCGCCGGCTCTCCTTCAGGAATCCGACGCCCTTGAGGTTCAAGGCCGAGATGCGTGAGGCCTGCGCGGAGTCGACGAACCGGCGAACGAATGCAAATGGTGACGGCCGCCCGAGACGCTCGACGAGCATCCTGCGCTCGGCGCTCGTACAGTCACGCAGCGCGCCGCAGATCCGCGTCACGGTCGCCGCACTCCAGGCCTCGCGCTCGTCCCGGGCGACTTCGGCTGGAACGGCGTAGACCGAATCGGCATCGGCGCTCATCGCCAGCACCCGGCCGTTCCGATCGACGATGTCGCCACGCTTGGCATAGGCCTTCACCGTCCGGGTCTGTTGCCGCTCGGCCCGGCTCACCATCTCCGCGCGCTTGACGACCTGCAACTGGACGAGCCGTCCGACGATGGCGAGGAGCCACAAGAGGCAGAAAAACGCGGTGAAGCGCATGCGCGCCGCGAGCAGAACCCGCCAATCCGCCTGGCTCGATCCCGACGCAGATTTGCTCTTGCGGCCGAGCAGCCGGCGAGCTCCGCTCATCATCGCCGCGCCACCACGCTCTTGGCCGGAGGCTCGGCCGGCCGCACGCGCTCAATCACGATGGCGTCGGCGTGTGCCGGCATCACCAGATGCAGCTTGCTCGTCGCCAGCGACTCGACCCGCTGCGGCGCACGCAGCGTCTCGAACTCCAGCCGTAGCTGACGGCGGCTCTCTTCTTCGACGGCCCGCTCGCGCTGGATGCGACCGATCTCGTAGCCGTGGCGGAGCAGCTCGAAGTGTTGCCAGGTCCAGAAAAGCAGCACCAGCACGAGGACGACGCCGACCGCCGCCGATTCCCACAGCTCGCGGTGTCTGGCGCGATCCATTTCGCGGACGATGGGATTGTTCCGAACGTCCTTCTTGATGGCGTACTCGAACGGTTCCATGCGGTCCTCGTGCGCGCTAGGCCACCCGCTCGGCGACGCGGAGCTTCGCGCTCCGGGCCCGCGGATTCGCCTGCACCTCGTCGTCGCCCGGCACGATCGGCTTCCTGGTCAGGACCTGTACCGCCATGTCATGGCTCTGCGCCAGGGCACGGAGCGTGTGTTTGACGATGCGATCCTCGAGCGAGTGAAACGTGATGACCGCCAGCCGCGCGCCAGCGCGAAGGCGCCTGATGGCGCTGGCGAGAAACGCGTCGAGGCCCTCGAGCTCGCGATTGACCCAGATCCGCAGCGCCTGAAAGGTCCGCGTCGCCGGATCGATTCGGGAGTAACCGCGGTAAGGCACGGCTCGCCGCACCAGCGCGGCCAGCCGCCCGGTGGTGTCGACGGGCGACTCGCCGCGAGCGGCGACAATGCGGTGCGCGATGCGGCGCGAGAAACGTTCTTCGCCGTACTGAAAGATGACGTCCGCCAGCTCGCGTTCCGAAGCGCGCGCGATGAAGTCCGCAGCGGTGTCGCCCCGCGACCGATCCATCCGCATGTCGAGCGGTTCGTCGCGCTGAAAGCTGAAGCCGCGCCCTGGAGCGTCGAACTGCAGCGACGACACGCCAAGATCGGCAAGGGCGCCGTCAACGGCGCCAATGCCGCGGGCGTCGAGGGTGGCGTCGAGCTCGCGGTAGTCGGCGTGGACGAGCGACACGCGGTCGGCCCACGGCGACAATGTCTGACCGGCACGCGCAAGCGCGTCCTGATCGCGATCCAGACCGATCACGCGAGTGGCGCCCGCCTCGAGCAGCGCACGCGCATGGCCGCCGAGGCCCACCGTACAGTCGACGAATAGCCCGCCACGCTCGGGACGGAGATGCTGGATCACCTCGCCGGTCAGGACTGGCAGATGGTCGATCAAATGCCGAACTCCGCCAGCATTCGTGCATCGTCGTCGGTAAAGGGCTCGCGCTGAAGCTTGATGAGAAATCGCTCGTGGTTCCAGACATCCAGATAGTTAAACTGGCCAAGGACATCGACATCCCCGGACATGGTCGCCGCCTCGCGGAGGCGGACCGGCATGAGGACGCGGCCCTGGGCATCGAGTTCCCCGATGTCGCCGAAGTAATTCACACGGTCCAGGTAGCGGAGGCGGGCGGGATGGCCAGCGGGCATTTTTCCGAGCTTTTCCTCGATTTCCAGCCAGACAGGCATCGGATAGATCCGGACGTACTCACCGGTGAGACTCGTCACGTACAGTTCGCGGCCCCATTTGTTCTCCAGCGCGGCTCGGAAGCCCTGGGGAACCTTGAGCCGGCCTCTGTCATCAATTCGCGCAGGTGAGTTGCCCCGGAACACGCAGAGACTCCACTTTTGGCCCAAAAAATCCACCGAAATAGTAGAAGAGCGATCCGGGGATGTCAACGGCAAAACCACATCCTTCAGTAGGTTACGCCTAACTTTTGCTTTTTCGTCGCCTATTAGGCTGATGCCCTAATCGAAGTGGGCGGCCAGACTGTGCAACCGTGGGCAATCTTCCGAATCGAACAGATCGCGATTAGGATAGGCAGTCCGCGCGCGGCTCTGGCGCCGCCGCTCCCTGGTGAGCGTGTCGATTCTCAGAATCCAACTCAAGTCCGCACCGGCGCGACCGCGACCGGTCGAGGCGCCGCGATCGTGAGCCTGTCCGCCCTGGTGATTGTTCCGACCTACAACGAGCGCGGCAACCTCCCGACCCTGATCGGCGGATTGATGCAGCACGACAACGTCCGAGTGATGGTCGTCGACGACCAGTCCCCTGATGGAACCGGAGCGCTGGCTGAGCGGCTGGCGAAAGAGCATCCAGGACGCATCGA
>Ga0111538_10011896_pt1 | contig 11504 bp, 10 predicted proteins | sample SoiMethybrSBSTD1_FD_79669 | JGI IMG/M metagenome (GOLD analysis project Ga0111538, IMG submission 79669) | Bulk soil microbial communities from a Populus tree surrounding site in Tennessee, USA - Soil MetaG P. TD hybrid SBSTD1 (version 2)... | ecosystem: Environmental > Terrestrial > Soil >...
CCGAGCTGCTGGCGCGCGCGTTCGATCTCTTCGTGCAAGAGACGCGATCGTTCGACCGCGCGCAGGGCGGGCTGGGCATCGGTCTGACGATGGTCCGGACGCTGGTGAAGCTGCATGGCGGATGCGTGTCGGCGTTCAGCGACGGCCCGGGGCGCGGCTGCGAATTCGTGGTGCGTCTGCCGCTGGCCCCCGCGACCACGCTACCGAAGATGCGTTCGGGGCCGCTGGCGACCGAGCCCCTCAAGGGCGTTCCGCTGCGCGTGCTGGTCGTCGACGACAACGTGGACGCCGCGCACGCGATGAAACACGTGCTCAAGCTGAGCGGCCACCGGGTGACGCTGGCCCACGACGGACCCGGCGCGCTGGCGGCCGCGGCGGCCGAGCCGCCCGAGCTGGTGCTGCTGGACATCGGCCTGCCGGGCATGGACGGCTACGCGGTCGCCGCGCGGCTGCGCGAGGCCGGCCACGATCGCGCCGCGCTGGTGGCGATCACCGGCTACGGTCAGGAGGAGGACCTGCGCCGCTCGACGGCGGCGGGGTTCGATCACCACCTGGTCAAACCGGTCGACGGCGCCGTGTTGCGGAAGATCATCGCCGACCTCAGCACCCGCTTCGCGCGCGCCTGAGGGCGCGACGCGCGGCTACTTGAGGGTGGCCGCAGGCTGAACGCGCTCGGAGCGGACCTCGGCGCTGCGTTCGATCCAGCCCAGCTTGAAGTGGAAGCTCGAACGGAATGCGGCCGGCGAGCCGTCCTCGCCATACGTCAGGACGTTCTCCAGGCGATCGGCCAGCCAGGCCCGCGCACCCGCCATCTCGATTCCGGCGGTGAGCTTGCGCCCCGTCTTCTCGTCGATCAGCAGGGTGACGGCGCTGACCATCGCGTCGCGCTTCACGCGACAGCGCAGGGTGTAGACGCCCGGCCGCGTCGGGCCGAGCGCGGTCACCTCCATGTCCGGAGAGCTCAGCGGCGCCAGCGCCCAGGTCAGCACGTCGCCCTGCTCCTTCGCCTGTTCCTTGGCGCCCATCGCCCTGCGCAGCTCCTCCTCCTTGACCGGCTTGCCGTCGACCTGGCCGCTTTCGTAGATGTTCGACACGGTGCCGTCGCTTCGATACTGGACGCGCCGGAAGCTCTCGAACGTGTGCGTCGTCTTCCCGTCGCCGAAACGCCCGGTCGTGTGCAGCGCCACCGGGGCGCGCGAAAGCACGCGGAGCTGAGCGGTCTCGGCGGCGCGGGCGCGCGCGATCATCGCCTCACCGCCATCCGCGCCCGCCACGGCGGGCCCGGCGAGCAGCAGCGCCAGGGCGCTGAGGGGCGTCGACGCGCGTCCCTGCGGCATCGGACGATTGTGCCACGACCGGTGATGAAACCGCCCCCCGCCTGCCTCTCACGCCGACGTGGCATCCGACACCGAGCGATCCGGCTCCTGGAGCGAGGTCGAGCAGGGCTTCTTCGCGGCGGCGCCCCCCGACGTGCCCGAACCGCCGCCCGAGCCGCCGCGCTTCGATGATCTGGACCCGATCGGGCCGGCCCCGCCGGACTGGCGTGTCCGCCTGGGGCGCACGGCCCGGGCCGGATGGGCAGCCGTGTCCGCGGCGCCCGACGCGTTGCGACCGCTCGTGCGCAGCGTCGCCCGACGCAGCGAGCCGATGATTGCGCGCGCGCGGCAGGCGTCGATCAGGGTTTCCGCCCGACTCGTGACGACGCTCCGGAGCCGGGCGCGCGATCGCCGCATGGTCGCCGCGGCGGCCGCGGCGCTGATCCTGGTCATGGGCATTTCGGCCGGCGTGGTGGCGTCGCGCGGCGCCGCCCGGCCAACGCCGGCCGCGGCGCCGCTGCCGCTGTCGCTGCCGCTGCCGACGCCGACGCCGATCCAGCCGCCGCCCACTCCATCCGATCTGCTGACCGGGTTCGAGGAGGGCGCGCTTGCGTCGATGGTGCCGATCGAGGCGAGGCCGACGAAGCTGCTTCAGCCGATCATCCGCAGGCGTCCCGCCCGCGTCCGCAAGCACGCGACAGGGCCCGCCAAACATTCCGTTCCGGCGAAGCGCACGGCCGTTCTTCCGGTCGCGCGGCCAGCATTCTCGCGCTGACGAGCGGCCAGTACCTCGCCTCAGTGAAGATGACTGGTTCGATCCAAAGGACCTCAGACGTCGGACTTCGGGCCTCAGGTCCGGATCCGGAGCCAGAAGCCCGAGGCCTGAGGTCCGAGGCCTAGTGCCTCGCCACAGTGAAGATGACTGGTTCGATCCAAAGGACCTCAGACGTCGGACTTCGGGCCTCAGGTCCGGATCCGGAGCCAGAAGCCGGAGGCCTGAGGTCCGAGGCCTAGGGTGCGCCAACCGATCAAAACATCTGTGGCGAGGAACTAGGGCATCCAGGTGATGTCGCTGGCGCTGTACATACAGTACGTGCCGTCGGGGCCGTCGCCGGTGCGGACCGGCTCCGCGCCCGTGCTGTTCCCGGTGTAGCGCTCGCAGATCCGGATGGAGTTGGTGCTGCCCCGGACCGTGATCCGGGTGAACTTCGCGGTGTCGTTGTAGTTCGTGTTGATGCCCGCGAGCGGCCCGGCGCGCGGGATGATCATCACGTTGTCCATCTCGACGTGGCGCGCGTACTGCGAGTTGCAGTTGCCGCACGAGCGATACATCTTGCCGAAGTCCTGGGCGCAGAAGTTCTTGATGATCATCGTGCCGGGACCGTTGTGCTGGAAGATCTTGTCGGTGGCACCCTTCGCCCCGCCGGTGTCGATCGTCATCGTCTGGCTGGACGACGAGCCCTGCAGCGTCGCCGCGTCCTCGCCCACGTCCTCCCACCAGACGTTGCGCAGCGTGCACGAGCCACTGCAGTGGATGCCGTCCGCCGCCGGGTTGCCGAGGATGACGTTGGTCAACGTGCCGCCGTTGGAGATCTGGAAGATCGGACCTTGGCCCTCGTTCTGGCCGCTGCCGCCCAGCGCGCCGGCGCCGGTGAAGCGCTTCATGCCACCGTCGTAGGTGCCGCTGACATTGATGGTCGCGCTGACCGACTGGCTGCCCGCGGCCGTTGGCCAGGTGCACAAGGTGGACGACGCGCCGCCGCCCGAGCCGGTGTTGCCGCCGGTGCCGGTCGTGCCGCCCCGCCCCGCGCTCGATCCCGCCGCGCCGGTCGTGCCGCCCCGCCCCGCGCTCGATCCCGCCGCGCCGGTCGTGCCGCCCCGCCCCGCGCTCGATCCCGCCGCGCCAGTCGCTCCGGCGCTGCCGGTCGTGCCGCCGCGCCCAGCGCTCGATCCCGCCGCGCCGGTCGCTCCGGCGCTGCCCGTCGTGCCGCCGCGCCCCGCGCCGCCGGTGACGCCCGCGCTGCCCGTCGTGCCGGCGGTGCTGGTGGCGCCCGCGGCCCCGGTCGTCCCGGCGGTCCCGTTGCTGCCCGCGTCGCCCGTCGTTCCGCCGCTACCCGTGTTGCCTGCCGCCCCCGTATCGCCGGTGCCCGCGGTGCCGGTCGGATCAGGTCCGACCGCGTCGCTCGTCGCACACGCCCAACCCGCCGCCGCCAACATCAATAGGGGGAATACCGGGCCGCGCATGGGGCGGCGGGGGCCATTGGTCATGACACGATGCCTCCAGGTGGCTTGAAACACCTAATGTCACCCCGGCTGGCAATCGATCACCCGATTTATCGCACCCGGTTTATCGAAACGCCCGCCGCGCTGTGTGGTGGCATATTCCAGCCGATGCGCAGGTGTTTGACGAGCTTGGCGGTGCTCGCGGCGGCGGCGATGGGCGGCGCCTGCTGGTCGGGCGGCGACCGCGACAGGCCAACCTCGGGCAGCGGCGGCAGCGGTCCCTCGCAGCCGCCGGTCGGCATCGTGACGACCTGCGCGGGGACAGAGGCGCCGCTGCCCGCGCTGGCCGATCTCCCGAACATCGGGGAGCTGCCCGATCCGTTCCTGTCGCTGGACGGCACGCGCATCACGCGCGCGGACCAGTGGGCCTGCCGCCGCGTCGAGATCGCCGCCCAGGCCGAGACCTACGAGCTGGGCGCGAAGCCCGCCAAGCCCGGGTCGGTCACCGGCGCGTTCGACGCCGGCAAGATCACCGTCACCGCCAGCGAGGGCGGCAAGACGGTCTCGTTCGCCGCCACCATCACGCCGCCTGCCGGCGGGACCCCGCCCTACCCGGCCATGATCGGTATCGGCGGGATCTCGATCGGCGGCACGCAGCTCGCCGACATGGGCGTCGCGACGATCAGCTTCCCCAACGACACCGTCGCCCAGCAGACGAACAGCAGCTCGCGCGGCCGGGGCGTGTTCTACGACCTCTACGGAAGCGACCACACCGCAGGGGCCTTGATCGCCTGGGCGTGGGGCGTCAGCCGCCTCATCGACGCGCTCGAGCAGACGCCCGCCGCGCAGATCGATCCCACGCGGCTCGGTGTCACCGGCTGCTCGCGCAACGGCAAGGGCGCGCTGATCGTCGGCGCGTTCGACGACCGCATCGCGCTGACCATCCCGCAAGAGTCGGGCTCGGGCGGCTCCGCGAGCTGGCGCGTCTCGGACGCGCAATACGAGTCGGGAACGGTCGTCCAGACGCTGTTCGAGATCGTCACCGAAAACGTGTGGTTCACGAGATCGTTCTCGCTGTTCGGCTACGCGGCCAAGCAGCTTCCGTTCGATCATCACACCCTCGAGGGGCTGGTGGCGCCGCGCGCGCTGCTTATCATCGAGAACACCTCCCAGGTCTGGCTGGGCAACATGAGCACCTACAACAACTCGATGGCGGCGCACACGATCTGGGAGGCGCTCGGGATGCCCGACAAGATGGGCGTGTCGCAGATCGGCGACCACGCGCACTGCGTGTGGAACGGTTCACAGCAGGCCGAGGTGACGGCCTACGTGCAGAAGTTCCTGATCGGCGGCGGCACCGGCAACACCAGCGTGCTCAGGACCGACGGCGGCTACACGTTCGACAAGGCGAAGTGGGCGCCATGGGACGTGCCGGCCCTGTAGAAACGCCCGGGGCCGGCGGCCGCAAGCCGCTGCTCAAGCGCCTCGAAGGCCCGTCCACGATGGCGCTGGGCCTGATCGCCGCCCTGCTGATCATCGTCGTCGTGCGGAGACCGTTCAGCGCCATCTCTGGCATCCGCGTCGAGGACAACGCGCGCGTCGGCTTCTTCCTCACGCACGGCGGAACGACCTCGGCGGGCCGGGCAGGCGACGTGGTGCGGCCCGGCGACGCCGTGCAGTTCGTCTACACCTCGCGGGCGCCCACGTTCCTGGCGATCCTCGCCGCCGGCGCCGGCGGCCACGTCCAGGTGCTGTACCCCGGGGGCGCGCAAGCGGCGCCCGCGCCCGCCGGCCACGATGTCGTGCTGCCGCGGCGCACGGTGCTCGACGACATCACCGGCCACGAGCGCGCCGTGGCCCTGTTCTGCGAGCATCCGATCGACATCGAGCCCGTCCGCCGGGCCTGGCAGGCGACCTCGGGGGTCAGCGAACCGCCGATCCCCCCCGGGTGCCACGCCGACATCACCGGCTGGGAGAAGCGCGCGCCCTGAAGCACGCGGGGGCCCGCCGCTAGCCGCTCCCGCGCGAAGCGCGGGAGTGCGGCTACCTGAAAAAACAACAGTCGCACACCGCGCCTGCGGCGGGGAGCGACTGGTGTCGTGTCGTTCGACCGGCGGCGGCCCAGGCGCGCCGCGCCTACTTGTTCTTGGACGCGAGGAACCTGGCCGACACCTTGCCCAGGTACCCGGCGACGCCGGGCATGTGCTGGAACACCGACGGGCTGACCAGCGTCGCCGATTCCGCGCCGGTCACGGCGATCTCGTCGGCCGGCTGGCCGTTCACTGCGAACGCCAGGTTGGCGTCGACGCGGGTCGCGGTCGAAGTCACGACCATGTATTTGCCCATCGTCAGCAGCGTCGGGAACACGACGACGTGGGCGCCCTGCCCGGGCGGCCCGGCCTGAACGCCGGGGGTGTAACCGCCGGCCAGACCCGTGACGAAGTTGGTCTCGAACGAGCTCTTGAGATCGCTCCAGGTCTTGTCATACCCGGGCTCCTTCAGCTTCTTCTCCTCGACGAACGCCTGCTCGGTCTTGCCGCCGACGACCAGCTTCGAGTAGTCGAACGACACTGTCATCGGGCCAGCGCCCCTGAGCGGCGACGGCGAGCCGCCGTCACGAACGACCTTCCAGGCGGTACCGCAACCGACGGACGCGACAGCGCCCAGAACGAGCGCAAGGAACAAACCATTACGATGGGAACTCCGGACCATTGGCGACCTCCTCACAAGTGGGGCCGCAACGGTATCAGAAGCGAGGGTTTTTCCCAGCACCCCAAAGTGACAACCGCCCACATCGCATGCTCGAGCTGCCTGGACGTCCGCTACTGGACCGGAATCTCGACGATGCCGCCCGGCGCCGGCAGGGTCGCCTGGACGGTGTGGTCGCCCGTCGAGTGTCGCAGCGTGAACGCGTAGCTTCCGGCGGGAATGGGCGCGAACACGCTGCACGTGATCGTGCACGGCGTGGCCACCAGGGTGGGCGACAGCCAGATCAGCGCGACCCCGTCCCACGGGTAGTCGAGGTGAGCGCCCGGCGCCAGCACGTAGGGCGGCTCGTCGCAGATCGGATCGTTGGACTCGCAGCGCGGAGATCCGTCCGACCTCGACGCGCAGGTGGCGCATTCGCACCAATAGTCGGGCGGCTCGATGGACGTCGGAAGGGCGACAGGCTCGCCGCCCTGGATCATGAGGCCCAGCCCGCAGGCGCCCACCTGCCCGCGGACCAACCTGATATCGGCGGCGCCGGCGTTGGTCACGCGCACGATGGTCGCGAACGGCGGCCCGGCCGGCGGCGCGTCGCCCGGTGCGTCCCCGCCCGTCGCGCGGTCGGCCGGCGCATCGGCGGACACGGCGCCGCCGGCGTCTGGCTCGTCCGGCGCGCCGTCCGGCCCGTGGAACAGGCCGAACTTGCCGCACGACCCGCCCGCCACCGCCAGGACCGTCGCGGCGAAGATATGCCCGGCGCGCGTCATGTCTGGCTCGGCTTCCTGTCGCCCGGCCGTGTGAGCGGTCCGATGGTCCGCCCCGCCGCGGAATCGGCGATCAGCGTGCGCAGGCGCTTGTCGCGCGTCTCTTCCTTCTTGGCGCTGATCACCCAGTGCAGGGCGGTCCGCTGGTACCAGGGCGGTCGAGACTGGAAGTAGGTCCACGCGCCCGCGTTCGCGCGGAACGCCTTCTCCTGCGCCGGCGGCAGGCGGGCCGGCGTGCGCCGCTCGGCGCTGTAGACGCCGGTGCGCGCGTCGGTGCGCAGCTTGAACGCGGCGACGCCGGCCGCGGCGACCTGGCCCTGCGCGCGAAGCTCGCCGAAGCGCTTCGTGTTGATCAGGCTCCAGATGCTGCGCGCGCGGCGCGGCGTGAAGCGGATCGTGTAGCTCTGCGCGCCGAGGCTGCGGCGGACGCCGTCGATCCAGCCGTAGCACAGCGCCTGATCCACCGACTGCGGCCAGGTGATGCTGGGCTTGCCCGAGCCGACCTTGTGGAAGCCGACCAGCAGCTCCGTCGCCTTGGCGTGGTTCGCGGCCAGCCAGGCCCGGAACGCCGCCGGCGTCGCGAAGAAGGTCGGCTTCATCGGCTTCATCGGATCGGCACTATCGCACTTCGACGCGCGGCGTGTGGCGCGCGCGTCCACGGCTGAGTGGTCTCGCCGTCGACGAAACGCCGGCGACGGCGCGCGATCGCCGCGAACGACGCCGGCATCGCGGCGCGCGCGCGCGGCACGCGTATTGCCAATGGGCAATCGCAGAGGAGACCTCCATGAGACCAACCAAAGCAGTTTCGATGTTGTTGCTGTCGGCGTTCGCCGCCGCGGCGTGCACGCCAGAAACGGAATCCGACTCGGTCACGACGACCCGATCCGGGGCGCTGACCGCGGGCGCGCTCGACGCCGTGTTGACCATCAATTCGGACTGGGGCGTCGGCTACTGCGCCGAGATTCGCATCACCAACCACACGACCACGCCGATCACGGGGTGGGTGGTCGGCGTCGACATCAAGCAGTCGGCGATCAGCCAGTTCTGGAACTCGAACTTCACCCACGCCGGCGGCAGCCAGTACTACGCGACCGCCCTGGCCAACGATCCGATCCTGTGGGGATCGAGCACGATCTCGATCGGGTTCTGCGGCACCTCGGCCCAGGGCGGCGCGGCCTACCGGCCGGTGGTGACGTCGGTGAGCTGCGACAACAACGCCTGCTCCGGCAGCACGGGCAGCGGCGGCAGCGGCGGCACCGGCGGCGCCGGTGGCACATCGGGCAGCAGCGGCAACATCACCGCGCAGAAGGTGTTCGGGCAGCCGACGCTGGGCGACACGGTCGTCAACCAGATCGTCGCCAACCGCACCTTCCACCCGCAGGGCGTGGCGATCGCGCGCAACGCCACCACCACCCCCGATCGGGTGTTCGTCGTCGACAGCGGCAACCAGCGCATCCTCGGCTTCCGCTCGCTCGGCACCTGCTCGAACCAGACGACGAAGGAGTGCACCAACAACGGCGAGTGCACCAGCCCCGGCACCTGTGTCATCACGGGCACGCGCAACGCCGACATCTCGCTCGGCCAGACCAGCCTGACGACCGGCACCTGCAACGGCGACAACTCGCGCAGCATGCCCGCCAGCGCGAGCACGCTCTGTCTGCAGGCCTATCCGCGGGCGATCAGCCTGCTCGAGTCGCCTGACACCGCCAACGTCGCCGTGGATTCGGCCGGCTCGCTCTACGTTCCGGACAAGTGGAACCACCGCGTCGTGAAGTACATTGATCCCTTCGGCACCGACCGCGTCGCCGACTTCGCCTGGGGACAGCCCGACTTCGCCTCGCGCGCCTGCAACCAGGGCCTCTCCGCCCCGACCGCCAGCACGCTCTGCCTGAACTCGGAGACCACCGGCGTTCACATCAGCGGTGATCAGGAAGCGGGCGGCGTCGACGTCAGCCCCGACGGCAAGGTGTGGGTCACCGACCAGGGCAACGGCCGCGTGCTCCGCTTCCCCGCCAACAGCAAGGTCGCCGACCTCGTTCTGGGGCAGGCGAACTTCACCACCGGCACGCGCGATACCACCGAGTGCAACGTCACCGGATCGAACACCGGCAGCCGTCTGTGCTTCCCCAAGGCGGTCCGCTACGACGCCACCAACAACAAGGTCTACGTCCTCGACTGGAAGGGCGGCGGCCTGCTCGACGGCAACAACGCCAAGTACCGCGTGCTCGTCTACCAGTCGCCGTTCACGAACGGCATGGCCGCGACCGAGATCATCACGGGCACCTTCGTCAACATCTGGGTCGACCCCGTCCCCCCGACCTGCTGGACGACCGGAAGCGAGATGTGCGTTCGCCGCCCGACCGGCATCGAGCTGGTCCCCGGCGTCAGCAACGCCTTCTGGATGGCGGACTCAGGCACCTCCCGCCTGCTCTACATCGACAAGTCGACGGGCAGCTGGAAGCAGCGCAAGGTGATCTCGCAGGCGAACCTGTCGGACTACGGCGACAACGGCGTCACCTGCACGAGCGGCAACAGCGACGACTGCCACGCCCAGCATCCGGGCGGCACCATCGGCATCGACTCGGCGGGCAACATCTACGTCGCCGAGACGGGCAACGCGCGGGTCATGCGCTTCCCGCCCAGCGCCAGCATTCCGGACGCGCCCGCCACGGGCGGCACGGCGGTGGCGTCGAACGCCCAGCTGTTCCCGATCGTTCCCGGGCAGTACGGCCTCGCCAACTACAACAAGCAGTCCGGCGCGGGGTTCATCGCCTCCCACATCGTCCGGATGGCGAACTACCCGAACGGCGCCAAGCAGATGCTGGTGCGTGACGGCTACCGCGTGGTGTTCTGGAACAACTACGACCAGGCCTCGGTGGTCAGCGGCGCGTCCGCCGACGGGGTGCTGTATCAGCCCGACCTGTTCTCGAACTCGCAGACCGCCCAGGCGCCCGATCACATCGCCGGCATCGACTTCGACGCGCAGGGCCGCGTCTACGTCGCGGTCGCGGACCGGGTCGACCGGTTCCAGGGGCCGCTCACCACGGGCGCGACGGCGACGTCGATGTTCATGTCGAGCATGCCGTTCGCGAACAACCAGGGAGACACCGGGTTCGTGCACATCACCGGCATCGCCTACCAGGCGTCGACCGGCGCGCTGTGGGTCGCGGACAACGAAGCGCACCGCGTCTTGCGGGTCGTGAACCCGTTCACCGCGAATGCCAAGGTCGATCTGGTGCTGGGACAGCGGGGCGCCGCCAACCGGCGGGCGAACCGGGATCGGGACGACGTCTATCCGGATCTGAACTGCTTCTCGGTCCAGCCGGACAGCTTCGCCAGCATGGGCGACCTGCGCTTCGACAAGCTCGGCAACCTGTACGTCACGGACACGAGCCACGAGGGGTGGCAGTGCTCGAACAACCGCATCCTCGAGTGGGACGCGGCCTCGCTGACCGTCGACGCCACGCACCCGTTCTTCTGCGGCGTGATGGACGCGACCTACGACGACACGCAAGCCGAGCTCGCCGATCCGGCGCGCTCGACCTGCGGCACCCCACGTCCGGCCCGCCGCGTGTACGGCCCGTCGAACTTCACCACCTTCGAGCCGCAAGACCCGGTGGGTCCTGGCCAGCCGACGTTCCCGTTCGCGGTCGCGTTCGACGCCCAGAACCGGATGATCCTGACCGTCGACGCGTACGGGAACCAGTTCGACCAGCGCGTGTACTACTACGCGAACCCCGTGCCGACCTGCAACCAGCAGGGCGGCTGCGCGGTCCCCGCGCGGGCGATCTTCGGGTCGACCCACGCGCAGCCCGCGTCGGTCTCGTTCGACGCGGCCGGGAACCTGGCCATCCTCGACCACACCTGGAACCGGGTGCTGTTCTACAAGGCGGCCGACGTGACCGCCTGGTTGGCGGCGCACTAGAGCGCAAGCGACAACGCAGCCCCAGAAACGGGGGTGAGCGCGGGCTCCGCAGTCGGGAGCCCCCGCCTCACCCCCGTTTTTTCTTTGGAGGCTGACGCCTCAGAAGATGTCCCAGTGGAATCGGCGCGAGCCGGCCAGGCCGCCATCCGAGACGCGATGGACCACGACCAGGCTGTTCCCTGGGTAGTCGGACAGCGCGATGAACTGGCCGTCGACCGAAAACGCGATCTTGTTGGCGAAGTTCTTCAGAGGCGACGCCGGTAGCGTCCCGAGCGGTGTGCCGTCCGTCCTCCACAGCGCCACGGCGGGTGGGCCCTGGTAGGGACGGAAATCGACCAGGCCCACCGCGCACACGCTGTCGGCGGGAGAGCAGGCGAACGCCATCATGCCGCCCGGATTCGTTCCATAGCCTTCCGTTCTCGGAAACCCGGGCAGCTCACCCAGCAGCGAACCGTCGACGGGAGACCAGAACGCAAACGAAGGCGGACAATCGCCGGGCTCCACGCAAGGGCCGACGCCCGCGTCGTCGAGGACGCCTGCGAGCATTCCATCTGATGTCAGCGCAAGGCC
>Ga0111538_10011898_pt1 | contig 11503 bp, 6 predicted proteins | sample SoiMethybrSBSTD1_FD_79669 | JGI IMG/M metagenome (GOLD analysis project Ga0111538, IMG submission 79669) | Bulk soil microbial communities from a Populus tree surrounding site in Tennessee, USA - Soil MetaG P. TD hybrid SBSTD1 (version 2)... | ecosystem: Environmental > Terrestrial > Soil > Tree...
CGCATGGCAGATGTAGCACAGAACATGTAGTCATCTACTTCGTACAATTCGATAAGCAAGCGAAATGCTTTCATCAGTTTTTTGAACTTTTCAGCACTCTTTGTGCTGATCCGTCCCGTGCTGAACACGTCATGCCCCAACCGAAGTGGAAAGCGAACGTATTCTAATTTTTTAAACAGTACTTGAGGAGCGTTGTCAAGCACCGTGGAAATCTGAAAGCGGATTGCGTTTGAGCCGATGTCGATTGCAGCGAGTTTCAATAGCGTCTTAACAATTTAAGGGTGCAAGCTGTTTCGAATGATTCCATCACTTCACAAAACTATCAAAGTTTGTTCAAACTTCTGTTACGTGAAGTTAGTTATCGGCTTTTGGGCTTTCTAATTCGTTTGCAAGAGGCGGTCCAGGGCTTCGCCTCGGGATCTTTGTGTTTTCAATCTTCAAGTCTTGCAATCTTCCGGTCGAGGCCGCGACCATTTTTATATTTCAGTTCTATTAGTTTTATTTGTGGTGCTTATCCAGAAAGACCGAGGGTTTGGGCCCCGTGACGTCTTAGCATCCTATCCCATTTCGAACAGGGGTGTTGTGCTAAATCCCATTCGCCGTTGGCGGAAAAGATAAGTAACCCCATACACCGGGCTCTCTGGAAGCACATCTGAAAAAAGAGAGTCTATGAAAATCGAAGACATATTAAGGGAGCGAATTCTCGTGATCGATGGCGCCATGGGTACCATGATTCAACGACACACATTAACAGAAGAAGATTTCCGCGGCGAACGGTTCAAGGACCATCGATACCCTTTGAAGGGTAACAATGACCTCCTTTCTATTACGCGTCCCGATATTATTAAAGAAATTCACCGTCAGTACTTTCAGGCTGGCGCGGATATCGTAGAGACAAACACCTTCAGTAGCACGACGATCGCGCAAGCTGACTACCATTTAGAAGACGCTGTGTATGACTTGAACTACTTGTCCGCTAAAATAGCCAAGGAGGTTGCGAACGAATTCACATTATCCGAGTCCCACAAACCCAGGTTTGTGGCTGGCGCAATGGGCCCTACCAACAAAACAGCGTCTCTCTCTCCGGATGTCAATAATCCAGGGTATCGCGCGATAACATTCGATCAGCTTAAAGAAGCTTTTAAACAACAAGCCCAGGCGTTGGTTGACGGTGGTGTTGACTTTTTATTGCTTGAAACTATTATTGACACGTTAAATGTTAAAGCAGCTCTGTTTGCAATTCAGGAACTGTTTGAAGAAACGGGAAAGTCTGTACCGGTAATGGTATCAGGCACCATTACTGATGCCAGTGGAAGAACATTGTCGGGCCAGACGACGGAAGCGTTCTTAATTTCGGTCTCACATGTGCCACTGCTAAGCATTGGATTAAATTGTGCATTAGGAGCATCAATGCTGCGTCCCTACTTGCAAGTGCTAAGTGATAACGCTCCATTTTTTGTAAGCGCTTATCCAAATGCGGGCCTGCCTAACGTATTTGGTCAATATGATGAAACGCCGGAGCAAATGGGCGCACAAGTTGAAGAGTTCTTGAAAGAAGGTTTGGTCAATATGCTCGGCGGATGCTGTGGCACTACTCCCGAACATATTAAAGTCATCGCATCGCTGGCAGCCAAGTATCAACCAAGAGTAGTAAATCGTCAATTGTCCTTGGTCGATAATCAGTAAACAACCGATGACCTTTTAAGTTGACCGATCTTGTTAAAGGAATTCAAGCACTTCGAAACGCTCTTAAAATTAACCCATGACTAATGAGCTATCGTCGATGGACAATCGACGATGGACTTTGGAAATAACCTATGAATCAAAACACGCTCAAATTAAGTGGCCTCGAGGCTGTCGAAATAACGAAACAATCAAATTTTGTAAACATCGGGGAACGAACCAATGTTACGGGCTCTGCCAAATTCCTGAAGCTTATTAAAGAGGATAAGTTCGATGAGGCGTTAGAGGTGGCCCTTGATCAGGTGCGGGGCGGAGCTCAGGTTATCGACGTAAATATGGACGAAGGGATGCTCGATTCAGAGGCAGCTATGGTGAAATTTTTGAACCTAATGGCTTCTGAACCGGAAATCGCTCGCGTGCCCGTCATGGTGGATTCCTCCAAATGGCATGTGATCGAAGCAGGTCTTAAATGTCTCCAGGGAAAAGGCATTGTAAACTCTATCAGCATGAAGGCCGGCATTGAAGAATTTATTCGCCAGGCTAAATTGGTAAAACGGTATGGAGCTGCCGTTGTGGTAATGGCATTTGACGAGGACGGGCAGGCTGATACTTATGAACGAAGAATATCAATTTGTAAACGCGCCTATGATATTCTCGTGAATGAAGTCAAGTTTGCTCCTGAAGACATCATTTTTGATCCCAATATTTTTCCTGTGGCAACCGGAATTGATGAGCATCGGAATTATGCCATTGATTTTTTCCGTGCTACAAGATGGATCCGGGAAAATCTTCCATATGCGCATGTTAGTGGAGGCGTTAGCAACGTATCGTTTAGCTTCCGCGGAAATCAAAAAGTTCGGGAGGCGATGCATACTGCATTTTTATATCATGCCATCAGGGAAGGAATGGATATGGGTATTGTGAACCCCAGCATGCTTGAAGTATATGATGACATCGATAAGAATTTGTTGGAACGTGTTGAGGATGTCTTGCTGAACAGAAGGGAAGATGCGACGGAGCGGTTGCTTGAGTTTGCAGAAACTGTAAAAGGGTCAGCAAAGAAAAAGGAATTGGATGATGAGTGGAGAAAGGGAACAATCGAAGAACGTATTACCCACGCGTTGGTAAAAGGGGTGATCGACTTTATCGATCAGGACACGGAAGATGCGCGTCAGAAATATGGAAGTCCATTGACAGTTATCGAAGGGCCTTTGATGGCTGGTATGAATGTCGTAGGTGATTTGTTTGGAGCAGGTAAAATGTTCCTGCCGCAGGTTGTAAAAAGTGCGCGCGTGATGAAAAAGTCTGTCGCCTATCTCACGCCCTATTTGGAGGAAGAAAAAAGGAGAAATGGTGGAGTCGATAAACCAGCAGCCAAAATTTTAATGGCCACGGTAAAAGGCGACGTCCATGACATTGGAAAAAATATTGTTGGCGTTGTGCTGGCATGCAATAATTATGAAGTGGTTGACCTTGGTGTGATGGTTCCTTCTGAAAAAATTATTGAAGCAGCCAAAAGGGAAAAAGTAAACATGATCGGACTTAGTGGATTGATCACGCCTTCGCTAGACGAAATGGTCCACATGGCTAAAGAGATGCAACGTGAAAAAATGGAAATGCCGTTGTTGATTGGTGGTGCCACGACTTCACGCATTCATACGGCAGTTAAAATTGATCCTGTATATAGTGGACCTGTTGTACACGTACTGGACGCTTCTCGAAGTGTGCCTGTAGCAAGTGAGTTTATCAATCCGGAAACGTTTAAAAATATTAAAGGAAGATTCAAGGACGAGTATGCAAAATTGCGGGAAGACTATGAAAAACGCAAGGAACAAAAGCATTACATACCGTTATCGGAGGCCCGCTCCAACCAGGTAAAAATCGACTGGAAGGAGACCCCAATTACAAAACCTAAATTTCTAGGCAATAAATTGTTCATCAATTTTCCGCTGGAAGAAATCAGAAAATTCATCGACTGGACACCCTTCTTCCAAACGTGGATGTTGGCAGGTCGTTATCCTGGGATCTTCAACGACGCCGTTGTTGGCACCGAGGCAAAACGATTGTTTGACGATGCTCAGAAAATGTTGGACCAGATCATTCAAGGTCGAAGCCTTCAGGCTAATGGAGTGATTGGATTTTACGCTGCTTCCAGAACCGAGACAGACGATGTAAAATTATCCAGGCGGGAAGGTGAAGAACCATTCACAACATTCCATTTCCTTCGACAGCAAAATAAAAAAGCTCAAAATTTGCCGAACTTTTGTCTCGCTGACTTTATTGCTCCCGCAAGTTCCGGCCGCCAGGATTATATGGGAATGTTTGCTGTCACGGCGGGGATCGGTATTGAAAAACTTCTGGCTAAGCATAAAGAAAATCAGGACGACTATTCCGATATCATGGTGAAAGCGCTTGCTGACCGATTAGCAGAAGCTTTTGCAGAATGTTTGCATGCCAAGGTACGGCGCGAGCTGTGGGGTTACATTCAAGATGAAAAATTGAGTAATGACGACTTGATCGCGGAAAAATATATCGGTATCCGTCCGGCACCTGGATACCCGGCATGTCCTGACCATACAGAGAAAGGAATTTTGTTTAACGTCCTCGATGCAGAGAAGACCGGAATCAAATTGACTGAATCCTTCGCGATGTACCCTGCTTCGTCTGTCAGCGGTTTTTATTTTGCCAATACTAATTCAAAATATTTTGGTCTCGGTAAAATTGAAAAAGATCAAGTCACCGAATACGCACAACGAAAAGGCATGACCCTAGAAGAAGCAGAGAAATGGCTTAGTCCGAATTTGTCTTACGATCTTTAGGGTGTTGGCGTGTTGGTGTTCGATGTGTTGGAGTTTGTGCATATAGCAAGTTTAATAAACTAAAACGTTGTGTTATGAGTAAAATTAATCGTTTTGAAGATTTAAGATGTTGGCAAGCTTCGCGGAAACTGGTAAGTATGATTTACGGAATGGCCGAAAGCGGAAAGCTAATGAAGGATTACGACACCAAAAGCCAAATCAAGCGTGCGGCTCTCTCTTGTATGAGCAATCTCGCCGACGGCTTTGGAAAATTTAGCAATAAAGAATTTATTCGTTATTTGGATATCGCGCAGCGTTCTGCACTTGAGGTCAAGAGCATCCTATATGTATTGCCGGACATGAACTATTTAATGGAGGAAAAAATTAATGAGCTCCATCAGCTAATTGATGAGACCCGAGGTTTAACTCTCGCATTGATCAAATACTTACGAAGTAAAAAAATAAGGACTTAATTTTAGTTATCCAACTTAGAATTTCGGACTAACATCAACATCTCGTACCCCAACACTCCAACACAATGAAGGTCTGCGAACACCTCAAAAAAGCAAATGGCAGAACGTTATTTACCATTGAAATTCTTCCGCCATTAAAAGGCGAGAATATCAGATCATTATTCGATAATATTGATCCGTTAATGGAATTCAAACCGCCTTTTATTGATGTTACTTACCATCGTGAGGAGTATGTTTACAAAAAGATGGCAAGTGGTCTCCTCGAAAAAAGAACGACGCGTAAAAGGCCGGGAACTGTCGGTATTTGCGCGGCAATTCAAAACAACTATAAAATTGACACTGTGCCCCACATTATCTGCGGAGGATTTTCGCGGGAAGAAACTGAAAATGCATTAATAGACCTACATTTTCTCGGAATTGACAATATATTGGTTCTGCAAGGCGATGCGATCAAAACAGAATCCAGATTTGTTCCTGAACCCGACGGGTATAAGTTCGCTTCAGAGTTGCTTGAACAGGTCGTAAAAATGAATAAAGGTCTTTATCTAGACGACGAGTTGCAGAATACGTCGCCGACTGACTTTTGCGTGGGAGTTGCGGGATATCCTGAAAAACATTTTTCTGCGCCGAACTTAAAGGCCGATTTGAAATACCTTAAGCTGAAAGTGGATCTTGGTGCCGAATATATTGTGACACAAATGTTTTTTAATAATCAAAAATATTTTGAATTTGTGGATGAATGCAGGAAAGCGGGCATCAATGTTCCAATTATTCCAGGAATAAAGCCGCTGACGGGGAAGGGGCAGCTAACCATTTTGCCAAAGGCGTTTCACATAGATATTCCAGAGGAACTGTCAGAAGAGGTCGAAAAATGCAAGGATAACACGGCAGCAAAGGAAATAGGCATAGAATGGTGCATAAAACAGTCAAAAGAGTTGATAAAACACAATGTGCCGACTTTGCATTTTTACAGCATGGGGAAGTCCGACCCCATTTACCGTATAGCTAAAGAATTATTTTAGGCAAACGTCACCATTTTGGCTATGTTGGCTTACTTTTTAGCATGGAAAGAACTGCCATATTTTTTTGGTCCATTGTCTTTTGGTTTTCGGTGTCCCAGGCTCATGCCACCCGTGAGCTAGATTCGCTTTTGCACGCCCTGCCGTCAACAGAGACAGGGCCGCGACGCATTGACCTGCTCAATAACCTGGCGACAGCCTACACATTAATTTCCATAGATGAGGCCGAAAAATATGCCACCCAGGCTATTGGCCATTCGCGTGAAGCAAACTATCGTTCCGGGCTTGCCGAAGGCTATAAAATCTTAGGGGCTACTTACTATGTGAAGGGTGAGCATGACAAGGCCATTGAATACTTGTATGAAGCGTTGAGGCTATACGAAGCCACTGATGACAAAATCGGACAATCAGATGTTCTAAATAACATGGCGATCGTTTTTACAGCGCGTGAAGAGATCGATAAAGCGTATACCCTTTCTAATAAATCATTAAATCTAAAGCGTGAAATCGGAGATAGCCTTGGCGTTGCTAAAGTTATTTTGGCTCTCGCCGAGATTTATATGAAACAAAAGATTGTAAAAAAGGGATTGGCGTTTGGAAAAGATGCACTGAATCGATATCGCCTTTTGAATGACTATTGGGGTATCAGCCACGCGATGTTACAACTGGGAAAAATGTATCATCAATTGAAAAACTGGCCCTATGCTTCAGGGTACTATTATGAAACCATCCGAACGGCAGCGAAGGCAAATGATCACATTCAAATCATAGAAGCAAATAAGCATCTGGGTAGACTCTATCTGGAAGCAAACCGCCTTGATTCGTCCTACCTTTATTTAAGAAGGGCATTGGTGTTAGCAGAGGGAAAGAATAACAAAATAAACGAAATGGAGGCCAGTAGGTATCTGGCGGAATACTTTTCAGCAGTTGATAACCTGGATTCCTCTCTTTATTATACCAAAGAAGCCAGCGTGCTTGAGCGCGAAATTTTTGACAGTCAAAAATCCCAACAAATCGCGACCACACAAATGTTGTATGAATTTGAAAAGAAGGAACAAATGCTCTCTTTTAAAGAAGATCAAATTCAACGGCAGTATGTAGCCATCATTGGCGTTACAGCGGTATTGATTTTGGTCACACTTTTCGGTTATAAGCTTTATGGGCTCAATGAAAATAACAAGAGCGCCAGAAAAACTTTGCAAGCCTTAAATCTCGAGATCAACAAGCTCAATGAGAATTTGGAAGAAAAGGTGCAACAACGTACAGAGGAAATTAGAATGCAGAATCAAAAACTCGTGGAGTATGCCTTCTTTACTGCACACGAGGTAAGGGGGCCGTTAGCCAGAATTCTTGGATTGGTAGACTTAGTAAAAGTGAACGAGCTAAATCACGAGCGCGAAGAAATCATTTCACGGCTTCAAGTGTCTGCAAGGGAGCTGGACGATATCATTCGTGAAGTCAGCCGAAAACTTGAAAGGACAAATCATACGAATCATACGAATCATACCTCAGCCTAAAAGCATTGTCCGCTGGCCGGCAGTGCGGTTCGATTCCAGATAATTCCGAAAGGGTCTTTCCTCCAAAATTTTTAAAAAAGGGCGGTTTCCTCCAATGACATTTCGATTGTTTATTTTTGTGGATACCAAACCGAAATGTTAAAAAATTACCTGCTTACCACCTGGCGCAGTATTTCAAAACGCAAAGGGTTTACACTCTTAAACATTCTTGGTTTGTCCATAGGCCTCGCAGCAAGCCTGCTCATTTTTCAATATGTAAAGGATGAATTAAGCTATGACGATTTTCACGAGCACGGGCAAGACATCTATCGCGTACAGTATGATCGTTACCGGGACCGCGACCTTATCTTTCAATGTGCATCCGTTTTTAATAAAGTAGGTCCCGCGCTTAAGGCAGACTATGGGGAAGTAGAAAATTTCTGTCGCGTGTATCCCAGGTATGGAGGAGGTGTTATCAGGTATGAAGACATAAGCATTAAAGAAGATAATATTTTCAATGCCGATCAGAGTTTTTTTGAAATGTTCTCCTATCCTTTGATCGCTGGAGACCTGCGGTCGGTGTTGAAAGAACCGCATACCGCAGTCGTCGAAGAGAAAACTGCGCAGAAATATTTCGGATCCCAAAACCCGATTGGTAAGCGGATAAGATTTGGTAACAACGAAGAATATGAAATCACGGGTGTTCTTCGATCTCCGGAGAATTCTCACCTCAAAATTACTTTCCTGTTTTCGTATACCACCTATCCAAAACTCTGGCCCGAAATGACCAACAAAGATTGGGAAGAAAATTGGGGGTGGTATGACTTCTTTAATTACATTCAGCTTAAACCTGGTGCTGATGCAAAACAGTTGGAAGGTAAGTTCCCCCAGTTTATAAAGAAACACGGTGCGGAAGGCGATTCAGCGAAAATTAAATTATCACTTCAACACTTGCCCGATATCCATCTTTATTCAGATTTAATTCAAGAGGCAGGTGTGAACGGCAATGGACAGTCGGTTTACTTTTTAACGATCATTGCACTTGGAATTCTCCTTATTGCCTGGGTCAATTACATCAACCTGGCCACTGCGCGTGCGGTGGAACGGGCTAAAGAAGTCGGTGTACGAAAGTCCATCGGAGCAGCACGCGCGCAGCTGGCATTTCAATTCGTTGGTGAAGCGTTTATCATAAATTTTTTAGCTGTGTTCGTTTCGATTGGTTTGTTAGTGATCTCCATCCCATTTTTTAACACGCTGTCAGGAAAATCCTTGACGAATAGTATTTTGAGTGACACGTATTTCTGGTCTGTGCTATCTCTTTTGTATTTGGTTGGTTCTATGCTTTCAGGAATCTATCCTGCTTTGGTATTGTCTTCCTATCAGCCTGCGAAAGTATTGAAAGGGGCGATGAAGGGGTCGAAAGAGGGACTTGTGTTGAGAAAAAGTTTGGTGGTATTTCAGTTTGTTGCATCCGTCGCGCTGATAGCAGGAACGTTGGTTGTCTACATGCAATTACACTTCATGCAAAACCGTTCGTTGGGTATCGACATTAAACAGATGTTGATAATACATTCTCCCGGCGTGCTCGATGACGCCCGTTCTTATTCTGAAAAATTCACGACATTAAAAAATGAATTGCTCCGACACCCTTCTGTTAAGAAAATGGCGGGATCTACTGAGGTGCCTGGTAATTTAATTTACTGGACAAACGGAGCAAAACCTATTGGCGGTGATCAGGAGATCCCCTCAATCATTATGTACCGGATGGGCATCGACTACGATTTTTTTAATACGTATGGAAATCTTCTTATTGCTGGTAGAGTGTTTTCACCTCAGTTTACCGCGGATAGTGCCAGCGTAGTTCTGAACAGGCGGGCAGTGGAGGTATTAGGTTTTAAAAGCCCCGAAGAAACGGTTGGTGCCTTTGTAAGGATTGGTGGAGACACCCTGACCGTTGTGGGTGTCGTGGAAAACTACCATCAGGAAGGTTTAAAGAATGACTTTCGTCAAACCGCCTTTCAATTGGCACCGCGGGATCATGCCTATTACAGTTTGAAGGTTGAGACTTCGGATCTGGGGCGAACATTGGCCTATGCTAAAGAAAAATATTCACAGGTGTTTCCGGGTAATCCGTTCGATTATTTTTTCCTGGATACTTTTTTCAATCGGCAATACAAAGGTGATCAGCAATTTGGGCAAGTATTTGGATTCTTTGCCATGCTTGCCATTTTTGTGGCTTCGTTGGGCCTCTTCGGTTTAGCTTCGTTCACAGCCGCGCAGCGTACGAAGGAAATTGGGATACGAAAAGTGCTCGGATCATCCGTTTCTAATATTTTTCTACTACTCTCAAAAGATTTTCTGAAATTAGTGGTGATCGCGAACCTGATCGCTGTGCCTGTCGTGTGGGTATTAATGAATGAATGGCTCAGCCTTTTCGCATTTCATGTCAACATAACATTTTGGATTTTTATAATAGCTGCAGTTGTAACGACCCTAATTGCCTTGATTACCGTGAGCTATCAATCAATTTCTGCCGCAATGGCAAATCCGGTGAAATCATTGCGTTATGAATAATTTGGCGATCGATGCAACTAAATTTCTTTTTGCAGCATCCTTTTGTAACCTTTTGCATTTGTGAGAGTATTTTATTGAGCTTAAGATAATACCATGCTGAAAAACTACCTAACCTCCGTGTTGCGTTACGTCTCCCGTAACAAAGTATTCACATTCATCAACGTGCTTGGCCTTGCTATTGGCATGATGGCATGCATGTTAATTACGCAGTATGTAATGCACGAATTCAGCTATGATGATTTTCATGAAAAAAAGGCGCGAATATTTCGCATGCAGCAGGATCGTTATGAGAATGGTGAACTCGCTACGCGCTGGGCTGCGGGTTGTGCAGGCATCGGTCCTGATATGAAAGCAAATTTTCCGGAGATAGAAAGGTATGTACGACTCAGTGGAACAGGGGCAATGCTATCAAATGGTGATGTGTATTTTAAGGAAGAAGATGTATACTTCGCTTCCGAAGATTTCTTCAAAATTTTTTCGGTTAAGTTATTGGCAGGGGAGGATTCTACTGTTCTGAAGGACCCATTCAAAATTGTGCTGTCGCAGTCGCTGGCCAAAAAATACTATGGCAACGAAGATCCTATTGGCAAAATCTTAAAGAACAATGGTAGAGAGGAATATCAAGTCACTGGTGTATTCGAAGATTTACCTGCCAATACACACATGCAGATCAACGCGTTAATGTCTTTTGAGTCTCTCACGAAATTACAGAACGATCCCATTTTGTCCTGGGGGTGGGATGGTTTTATGACCTACGTGTTGTTGAATGAAAATGCGAATGTAAAAGATGTCGAGGCCAAAATTCCGGCGCTTGCCGAAAAGCAAGTTGGGGAGGAAATGAAACGTTTCAATGCTGGCATCAAATTTCAAATGCAACCCATAACCGATATTCACCTGGACTCGAATTTCATGTTTGAGTTCAAGCCAAATGGCAATCGGCAGTCTGCTTATTTTTTGTCTATAGTTGCCATCCTGATTTTAGTCATTGCCTGGATCAATTATATTAATTTATCAACAGCAAAGTCAATTGAACGCGCGCGCGAAGTTGGTGTTCGTAAAGTGATGGGCGGCTTTAGAGGACAGTTAATCAGGCAGTTTCTCTTTGAGTCAGTATTGTTGAATACCATAGCTGTAATAATTTCTATAGGCCTGGTAATTTTGTTGACGCCTTCTTTTAGCGACTTAACAGGCAGGCAACTTGGTTATCTGTTATTCAAACAAAATTTATTTTGGGTATGGATTGGGGCCCTGATTTTTGGTGGAGCATTGCTCTCCGGAATTTATCCTGCATTCGTGTTGTCATCGTACAGACCTGTCGATGTTTTAAAAGGCAGATTCAAAAATAGCAGCGCTGGCGTAAACTTTCGCAAGGGCATGGTGATCGTTCAGTTCATATGCTCCATTACACTTATCGTAGGTACATTTACTGTGTATCGCCAAATACTTTTCATGCAGGAGCA
>Ga0111538_10011901_pt1 | contig 11502 bp, 10 predicted proteins | sample SoiMethybrSBSTD1_FD_79669 | JGI IMG/M metagenome (GOLD analysis project Ga0111538, IMG submission 79669) | Bulk soil microbial communities from a Populus tree surrounding site in Tennessee, USA - Soil MetaG P. TD hybrid SBSTD1 (version 2)... | ecosystem: Environmental > Terrestrial > Soil >...
GAAGTGATGAAGGCGATCAAGCGTGCCCTCGATCCCGAGAACCGGATGAACCCGGGCAAGGTGGTGCGACTGTAGGTCGGCTCTCGGCTCTGGGCTTTCGGCTCTCGGCTCTCGGCTCTTGGCTCTTGGCCTTGTGGGGGCTCTCGGCCCTCGGCTCACGGCTCCCTCTCCAATGAATTCATCAGCGCGTTCAGCTTCGCGACCAGTTCACTATACGAGGCGCTGAGGGGAGTGCCGTCAGCCGGTCTGAGAAATCCCAGGCGTGTGGCGAGCTGCGCCAGATAGGCAACTTCAGCCGCCGATGCAGCGGCGATGTTGAGGAAATTGAGGTACTCCTTCGTAGTTCGTCGTGCACATCCCTCAACGATGTTGCTGGCTGCCGAGACCGCGGCCTTCCTCAGTTGCATCTGCAGGCCAAACCGTTCCGACGTCGGAAATGCTGTGGAGACCCGATAGATCTCGATGACCAGTCGATCCGCGAGTGAGAAGACGACGAGATTGCGATGGTCGCGACCCATGCGAGCGAGATGGCAAGACGGGTGCCGAGGCAACTCAGATAAGGCGAGAGCCCAGAGCCGAGGGCCGAGAGCCCCCACAAGGCCAAGAGCCAAGAGCCGAAAGCCGAAAGCCCAGAGCCGAGAGCCGACCTACAGTCGCACCACCTTGCCCGGGTTCATCCGGTTCTCGGGATCGAGGGCACGCTTGATCGCCTTCATCACTTCCACCGCCTCGCCGTGTTCCTCTTCGAGATCCGCCATCTTGCCGAGGCCGATCCCGTGCTCGCCGGTGCACGTGCCGCCCATGGCAATGGCGCGATGCACGAGCCGGTGGTTGAGCGCCTTCACCTCCTCGAACTCGGTCGGGTTGTCGCGATCGAAGACGAAGTTGAGGTGAAAATTCCCGTCGCCGACGTGGCCGACGAGCGGGGCGTAGGCGTTCGAGGCCTCGAGATCTTTCTTCGTCTCGAGGATGCACTCGGCCAACCGCGAAATCGGCACGCACACGTCCGTGACCCACGAGTGCCCGCCAGGGCGCATGGCACGCGACGCGGGGAGCGTGTTGTGCCGAGCCCGCCACAGCCTGGCTCGATCCTCGGTCGTCGTCGCCCACTCGAAGCCGGCGCCGCCGTGCTCGGCCGCGATCTCCTGGACCGACGTGGCAACCTCGCTGACGCCGGCCTGACTCGTGCCATGAAACTCGAACAGGAGTGTCGGCTTCACGGGATGCGACAGGTGTGAATAACTGTTCACCGCCTCCACCATCACTTCGTCCAGCAGCTCGATTCGCGCCACTGGAATCCCGAGCTGAATCGTCGTGATGACGGTTTGAACCGCGCCGTCGAGCGCGTCGAACCCGCAGATGGCGGCCGAGACCGCTTCAGGCAGTCCGAACACGCGCAACGTGACCTCGGTGATCACGCCGAGCGTGCCCTCGGATCCGACGAACAGGCGGGTCAGGTCGTATCCCGCCGACGACTTGCGCGCCCGACCGCCGGTCCGGATGACACGCCCGTCGGCCAGCACCACGGTCAAGCCGCGCACCGTCTCGCGCATCGTGCCGTATCGAACAGTCGTGGTGCCGGAGGCGCCGGTGGCCACCATCCCGCCGATCGTCGCGTCGGCGCCGGGATCGACCCAGAAATAGACCCCCGTATTCGCAAGCGCCTTGTTCAGCCCCCGATGCGTGATGCCGGCCTCCACCGCCACGTCGAGATCCTCGACGCTCAGCCTGAGCACGCGGTCCATGCGCGACAGATCGATCGAGACGCCTCCCTCGACGGCGTTGACGTGACCTTCGAGCGAGGAGCCTGCGCCGAACGGAACGATCGGAGCTCCCGCGCGCGCCGCGGCGCGAGCCACCGCGCTGACCTCCGCTGTCGAGATCGGATACACGACGACATCGGGAACACCGGCCGGATGCCACGATTCGCTGTGGCTGTGGTGTTCGAGCTCAGTCACGTTGGTGGTGCAGCGGTCGCCGAGCAGCGCGTCGAGCTCGGCGACGAGATCGCTGCGGCTTGCGGCGTTCAGGCGGGGAGACATTTGGGCTTGGGCTTTCTCCAGGCCTTGGGCTTATTAGGCTTCAGGCTTTCGGCCTGCTAGGCTTGGGCTCGGCCCAGAGTCCAAAGCCAAGAGCCCGGAGCCAGGATTTACTTCTTCCCCCTGGCGCCGTCTACGCTGCACATCCCGCCGCCTCTGCTCGCGATGTGGAGGAACGCGAAGCAGAACATCGCAGCGCGCTCGCCCATGTTCACGATCGGCAGGGGACTTTGTGGAAAGTGCGCGATGAAATATGCCGCCGCCATCTCGCCGCTGGCGAGGAAGGCTGCCGGGCGGGTGAAGAGACCAAGCATGATGAGCAGGCCGCACACCGTTTCGATCGTACCGGCGGCGCCGAACATGCTCATGATCGGCGCCCTCGGGCCGCCGAACCAGCCGGCGAGCTTCTGCATGCCGAACATGAAGAAAATGAGGCCGAACACGATACGGAAGAGTGCGTACGTGGCTGGTGCGTAACGTTCTGGAATCATGATCCTCCTCGATGTCGCGGATTCTATCCGGCTTTCCCGGATGCCGGTAGATGCAGCGGTTCCTTCGTCCCCCCTGGTTACTTCGCGCCTGGTCCGTCCCCTGGTCCCTCGTCCTTGTCCCATTGCACAACGGGGACGACAGAACAGGGCCAAGCACCAGGGACCAGGCACCGACGACGCGCGTGACATCGATCTGAAAAGCGCGGCGTCAAGGTGGCGGTGTAGCTGTCTTGTGAGGCGGGTTGAAGAACGGCGTCTGCACGACCGTCGCGCCAACGAAATGGCGCGTGCCCTCGACGGAAATCTCGAACTTCAGCCGCCTGCCTTCGACATGGTGCGGTGCGTCGATGCAGGCGAGCGCGATCAGCCGTTTCAACGTCGGCGACCAGGTCGTCGTCGTGGCTCGCCCGATCTGCTGCCCGTCATGGAGCACGGGAACCGGTGTCCGCGACGCGGCGGCGGGCGCTACGGGAGCAAGGCCGACGCGCTCGTAAATCGTCTCGACGTCGGACCAGTCGATTTCCAGGCCGACCACGTGCCGCCGAGGCGCGCGCGCGGCCTGGCGAAGCGCCGCGCGGCCGATGAACGCCGCCTTGTCGAGATCGACGAGGCGGCCGAGGCCAAGCTCGTACGGCGTATACCTGTGATCGCCAATCAACGCCTTCTTGCTGCCAACGAAGTCCACGTCGATGAGCAGGAGGCCTGCCTCCACACGAGCGATGTCGAGCGCCAGCATGCCGGCAGGCGTCACGTCGAAGGAACGGCCCGCGCCCATCAAGGCATCCCACACTGAAACAGCGTTCTCGGCAGGCACCCAGATCTCGTACCCCAGGTCGCCGGTATAGCCGGTTCGAGACACGTCCACGGGCACTCCGCCGAGGCGTCCGCTCGCGACGCGGAAGTATTTCAACCTGTCCACGTCGATATCCGAGCAGGCGCGCAGCACCTGCGCCGAGGTGGGCCCCTGCAGCGCGAGCGCAGCGAGACTCTCTGATACGTCGTCGATCGTCACGTCGAGACCGCGTGCGTTCTGCGTGAACCACCGGAGGTTCGGCTCGGCCGCCGTCCAGCGAAACCGCTGCTCGTCGAGCCTCGACACCGTGCCGTCGTCGATCACATGGCCGTGCTCGTCGCACCACGGCGTGTAGAACACCTGGCCGGCGCTCATCCGGTTCGCATCGCGAGTCATGACGCGGTTGACGAGCGCCCGGGCGTCCGGCCCCGCGATCACGTACTTGAAGAGAGGCGAGATGTCGATCAGGGCCGCAGCATTTCTGATCGCGTTGTACTCGTGCTCGTGATGAGTTTCGTACGCGCTGACCGCGTAATACCCGGACCAGTCCCGGTAGTTGAGCGACTCGCACAGCGGCAACGTGCGCGCGTGAAATGGTGTTCCAACCGGCACTGGCGGATTATACGGGGCTGCCGTTACACACGTGGAAGCCCGAGCAGCCGGGGACCGTCCGCGGCGCGGAATGCTTCACGCGCGTCGCGTTGTCGCTCCTCCGCTCGCCGGACGATGTGGTGAAAGTCTGACATTGAGCGCAGTGGATCGAGGTTGGGGTAGGTGGCGAGAGCCGACGCGGGATAGAAGCCGACCTCGACGGTCCTCTCGAGCATTCGGGCGCACCCTCCCGGTCACCCGCCAGGGCCAGGGCGCCTGACCAGTGAAAGAAGCCTTCCGGATCGGAGAACCCGGAACCGCTCAGCGCACGGATGTGTCCGATGACGTCTTCCCATCGCGACTCGAAGGCGCCGATGATGATGTCGATCGCAACCCGAAGCTGCGGGTGGAGGTCCCGATCCGCCACCCTCGAAGTATCTCGAGCGCCTCGTCGATCCGTCCGAGATGGTAGAGTGCCGTCGGCTTCGCAATCGATGGCTCGCTGCGATCGACGGCGAGGGCGCGCTCGATTGTTGATTGCGGATTGACGAGTCCGTTCGTGAGGTGTCCGCAAATCAACAATCACCAATCAACAACGATTCAACAATCAAAGATCAGTAAATCACAAATGCAGTTAATCCTGTCGCAGAGCGGCAACGGGGAGCGATACGGCTTCATCCGCGCCGTGACGCGCTCACGGCGTGCGATCCCCCGAGGAATGTTCGACGGGAGCTGCGCCGGAATCCAGATGTCGGTACGAGACTCCGGCAGCGCCGCATCGAGAAGCGAGGCGGCACTGTAGGGAAACTGAAACGCATCGGGCATCACGCCAATGACCGTGTACGGATGCCCGTCGAGCGTGATCGAGCGGCCGAGGATCGACGGCTCGCCGCCAAATCGGCGCTGCCACAGGCGTCCGCTGAGGACGACGACGTTCACCGGATCGTCGAGGGCGAACGTACGGCCGGCGGCGGCTCGAACGCCCAGCACCGAGAAGAAGTCGAGATCGGCGGATATCGCGGCAAGGCGATCGGCACCGGCAGGGCCGTCAAGGTGTTTCGTCGAGAGATCGTAGGCCGTGAAGCCGGCGAACGTCGTGCTCTGCGACTCGAACTCCGCGAGCTCGGCGGCACCCACCGGGCCATTCACCCGATCCGGCTCCCCGCGATCCTCTCGCCAGGCGCGTCCGTAGACCTGCACCAGCGCTCCCGGGTCGGCAAACGCGAGCGGCCGAAGCAACACGCCGTTAACGATGCTGAAGATGGCGGTCGTGGCGCCGGTGCCGATTGCCAGGCTGGCCACGATTGTCAGCGTGAAGGTCGGCGTCTTGACGAGCGTGCGGCTCGCGAAACGGATGTCCTGTGCAAACTGCTCGAGCCACCGCCAGCCCACTCGTCGATACTCGCTTCCTGAAGTCGCAGAAGACTGCCGAAACGCCGGGCGGCGGCGGCGTGCGCCGCGTGCGGCGGCAGTCCCGCTGCCTCGAGCTGCTCTCGACGAAGCGCCAGGTGGAGATGCATCTCCTCCGTCAGCTCGTCTTGCGCTCTTCTCCGTCGCAAGAGCGCGATCAGCCGGTGACGCAACGCGGCCAGCCGCGACATGGTGCCTCAGACCGCCTGCAGAACGCGCGCGATGGCGCCGGTGATGCGCAGATACTGCGTCTCTTCCGTCCCGAGCTGCTTTCGTCCGGCGCGAGTCAGCTGATAGTAGCGCGCGCGACGGTTGCCCCCGGTCGTTCCCCACTCCGCCGTCACCAGGCCCTTTACGAGCAGACGCTGCAGCGCAGGATAAAGCGACCCTTCCTCCACCGTCAGCACGTCTCCCGACAGCCGCTCGATCGACTCGGCGATCTCGAAGCCGTGCAGCTCGCCCTCGCGAGCGAGAGTCCGCAGGATCAGCAGGTGAAGGGTCCCCGGTGGAATGGCATCTCTCGGCATGACATAGGCTGACTATGCAAGCACGAGACCGCCGCACAACTCGCGCCAGTGACCGTGCGCCCGCCGGCGGGCGAGCCGACGTCCGTGCGGCGGCGGGACAGTCCGTCCCGCAAGCGGACACGGCACGAACGCGTTTTTCAGCGCTGCTAGGCCCGGCCGGCAAACTCGCGCGTCTCGGTGTGGACCTTGACCTTCTCGCCTTCCTTGATGAAGAGCGGCACACGGATCTGCAGCCCGGTCTCGAGCGTGGCCGCCTTCGTCACGCCGCCCGACGCGGTGTCGCCGCGCACGCCGGGCTCGGTGTGTGACACGGTCAGCTCCACGTGCGGAGGAAACTGGATGGCGATCGGGTTGCCGTTGTACTTCAGGATCTGGACGGCAACGTTGTCCACGAGGAGCTCGCGATCGTTTCCGACGGTATCGGCGCCCAGCGTGAGCGTCTCGAAGCTGTCCTGATCCATGAAGTGGTAGCCCGATCCGTCCGCGTAGAGGAAGGCCGCCGACACCTGAGCGAGATCCGGCTCGCCGAACTTCTCGCCGGCCTTGAACGTCTTGTCGAACACCGCGCGCGTCAGGAGGTTCCGCATCTTCACGCGGACGAGCGTCTGGCCGCCGCGCGCCGTCGGGCGCGACACCTCGACGTCGAGGCAGACGTAGGGCGCGTTCTCGAACTCGAAGAACGTCTTCCGCTTGATCTCGATCGCTTCGATCAGGTTGGCCACATCCACCCCCGCGACTCGTGTCGATCGGCTACGCCGGCATCAGCTGTTCCGCGCCGGCACGTGCATTGTCAACCCGCGCGCACCCGCATCCCACCGACACGAACGAGCCGTTTCGGTAAGAGTGTATCGAAGCGCGGCTCAATTGCCCTACGATCTGCCGGATGACTTACGACGTCGTCGTCATCGGCGGCGGGCACAACGGCCTCACGACGGCCGCGTATCTGGCCCGTGCCGGACGAAAAGTGCTCGTGCTGGAAAGGCGCCACGTCCTCGGGGGCGCTGCCGTCACTGAAGAGGTCTTCAAGGGGTTCCACTTCTCGGTGTGCTCGTACGTGGTGTCGCTGCTGCGTCCCGAGATCATTCGTGAACTGGACCTTCCCGGCCACGGGCTCGAGATCCTTCCGCTCGACGGCACGTTCACGCCGATGCCGAACGGCGACTACTTGTGGCGTGTCAACGACCATGCGAAGACACGCCGGGAGATCGCGCGGCACTCGCGCCTCGACGCGGAAGCCTACGACGAGTACGGCAGGGCCATGGTCGAGATGGGGCGATTCGTTCGTCCGATCCTCGGCATGCAGCCGCCCGATCCGACATCGCTCGATCCCAGGGGGCTGAAGCAGCTCCTGTTCCTGCTCCAGCGATTTCGCCGCCTGCCGCGAGGCGATCAGTACAACCAGATCCAGCTCATGACGATGAGCGCGGTTGACTTTCTCGATCAGTGGTTCGAGACCGACGTGCTCAAGGCGACCATGTCGGCTTCGGGCATCATCGGAACGTTTCTCGGCGTCAGGTCGCCCGGCACGGCGTACGTGCTGCTCCACCACTACATGGGGGAGATCGACGGCGCGTTCCGATCGTGGGGATTGTCGCGCGGCGGCACGGGAGCGATCTCGAATGCCATCGCCAGCGCCGCGCGGGCGGCCGGCGTGGAAATCCGCTCGCGGGCGGAGGTCGCCCGGATCGTCGTCCGCGGCAGCCAGGCGCACGGCGTCGTATTGAAGAACGGCGACGAGATCCGCGCGCGCGTGGTCGCATCCAGCGTCGACCCTCGTTTGACGTTCATGGGCTTTGTCGAACCCGGCCAGCTTTCCGACGAGTTCCTCGATGACGTACGCCGATACCGGTTCCGCGGGTCGTCGGCGAAGGTGAATCTCGCGCTCGATGCGCTGCCCGATTTCACGTGTCTGCCAGGTCCAGGTACGCACCTTCGCGGCGCGATTTCGATTTCCCCCAGCGTGGACTACATGGAGCGCGCCTACGACGATGCGAAGTACGGGCGTTTCTCGCAGAAGCCCTACATCGACATCGTGATTCCGTCGTTGACCGATCCGCGCGTGGCCCCTCCCGGCAAGCACGTCATGTCGTGCTTTGTCCAGTACGCCCCCTATCACCTCGCGCAGGGGACGTGGGACGAGCAGCGCGACGCACTGGGAGATGCCGTCATCGACACGCTCGCCGAATATGCACCCAACTTTCGTGACATCGTGCTGCATCGGCAGGTGGTGACGCCGCTCGATCTCGAGCGCGAGTGGGGGCTCTCGGAGGGCAATATCTTTCAGGGTGAGCTGACGCTCGAGCAGTTGTTCTTCCTGCGGCCGGTCCCCGGATGGGCCAGGTACAAGACGCCGATCGGCGGACTCTACATGTGCGGCTCCGCCACGCATCCCGGCGGCGGGATCATGGGAGCGCCAGGAAGGAACGCCGCGATGGCGATCCTTGCAGAAACGCGTTCGTGACCCGAAGGGGCGGGGCCGGTTCCGCCTGGCCGGACCTCACTCCCGCGGCGCCTGAATTGCCCGTAGATGAAAATCGCAAGTCCGTCATATCTAGCCGGCGGACCACCGCGGAGGGCGCGCAGGAATGCAAACAGAACCTCGAAGGCACGACTGTCGCGCGGGCGCGATATGCTACGGAGTGTCGCTCTCGGTGCGGATCACGCGCGGACATTTCTGATCCAGCCACGATCCGCCGATCAACTCACAGAGTTCACTCGTGTTGATACTGGCTGCGGCACACCGGGCATCGAGAGAATCGAGTCATGTTCCTCGATCCCACTTCGCCTCGGTGTGTCGCAATCGGCCACTCGAGTGAATCGTTGTGTAAAGCAGGATGCACGACGCGATTATCATCGGCGCCGGCCACAACGCGCTGGTCGCTGCGTTCTACCTCGCACGAGCGGGGCGGCGGCCGCTCGTCCTCGAGAAGCAGCCGTACGTCGGCGGCGGCGCCGTGACGACCGAGATTCATCCCGGCTTCAGGTGTCCGAGCCTGTCGCACGAGGTCCTGCTCGACGCGCAGGTTGCGGGCGACCTCGACCTGAGCCGGCGCGGCGTCGAGATCGTCTCGCTGCCGTTCCCGGTGTGTGCACTCTCGCCGAACGCTCCCGCGCTGGTGCTCCATCACGACATTCACGCCAGCGTGGACGCGCTGCGGCCCTTCAGCACGAAGGATGCCGCGGCATACGCCGATTTCCGCGCAACGCTCGAACGGCTGTCGTCGGTTGTCGCGGCCACGTTCGATTCGCCTCCGCCGGACATCGACGAGCCGTCGGCAAGCGATCTCTGGAGCCTCTTGAAGACCGGCCGGCGTTTCCGCGGGCTGGGAAAACGCGACGGCTATCGGCTGCTCCGCTGGTTATCGATGCCAGTGGCCGATCTCATGACGGAATGGTTCGAAGGCGAGCGGCTGCGTGCGCTGCTCGCGGGGCCTGGCGTCTCGGGCACGATGCTCGGACCCCGATCGGCTGGCAGTGCGCTGGTGCTCCTCCTTCGCGAGGCCTCCCGTCTTCGCGCCGGCGGCCGGCCGATGCGCGCACGCGGCGGGCCGGGGGCCGTCACTGAAGCGATCGCCGCGGCCGCCCGCGACGCCGGCGCCGAGATTCGCACCAGCGTTGCGGTGCAACGGATCATCGCGAAAGACGAGCGCGTTACCGGCGTTGTCGCCAACGGACAGGTGATTGACTGCGCAACGGTCCTGTCCGGGGTCGATCCCAAGACGACTTTCCTCTCGCTGCTGAATCCGGCGGACCTGTCGCCCGAATTCGCGACGAGAGTCCGCAACTATCGCGCCTCGGGCACCGTTGCCAAGGTGAACCTCGCGCTCGCGGCACTGCCGGCGTTTCAAGGCGTGGCCGATGCGGCGGCGCTGGGCGGACGGATCCACGTCGGGCCGGATCTCGACTACCTCGAGCGCGCGTTCGATTGCGTGAAGTACGGCAAGGTTTCGAGCGCCCCGTGGCTCGACGTGACGATACCCACGATCGCCGACCCGGCACTCGCACCCGAGGGCGCGCACGTCCTTTCGATTTACATGCACTATTCGCCTTTCGACCCGGCGCGCGGCAACGGGCACGCGCCAGGGGACATGCTGCTCGACGTGACGCTCCAGACGCTCGAGACCTGCGCGCCCGGCATCCGATCGCTCGTCCTTGCAGCCGACGTCAGGACGCCGGCCGAACTGCAGGCACAGTTGGGGCTGAGCGGCGGCCACATGTTCCACGGAGAGCTCGCCCTCGACCAGTTGTTCACGATGCGGCCGCTGCTCGGCCATGCCCGCTACGGCAGCCCCGTCCGCGGACTAAATCTCTGCGGGGCTGGCACCCACCCGGGAGGCTTCATGACCGGGGTCAGCGGCAAGCTGGCGGCACGCGCCCTGTTGAACCGAGGTTCTGCCGATACTTTGTAAACTGGTGTTCAAAGGTCAAAGGTCAAAGGTCAAGGGTCAAAGGTCAAAGGTCAAGGGTCAAAGGTAAAAGCAAAGGGCCACACGCGATGAGGCGAGACACGGCTATCGTCGCAGTGATACTCGCGCTGCTCGTGATAGCCGGCCAGACCGCTCTCGGGCAAACACGGCCGGGCGGCGTCCCGGAGCCGTTCGGCCCCGACACCAGGCGCGGCACCGCGTCGATCTCTGGACGCGTCCTCGCGACCGCCTCGAACGTTCCGGTCCGCGGCGCCGAGGTCGTGGCGACCAACGAGCGTGGCGGCCGCGTGGCAACGACGACGGACGAGAACGGTGCGTATCGCATCGATCGACTCTCCGAGGGCCCTTGGAGAGTCAGTGTATCCAAGAGCGGATACGTGACGTGGCAGTTCGGTCAGCGCCGGGCGTTCCAGCCGCCGCCGCCGATTCTGCTCACGCGGGGCCAGCCGTTCGCCGCCGACATTGCGCTGACGCGGGGCGGGGTGATCTCGGGACGCATCTACGACACGACCGGCGATGCGGTGGCAGGTGCGCAGGTGCGCGCGTACCGCGCGCGGATCGAACGCGGCGCCCGCCGGCTAAAGCCGGTTGGCGTGACAGATCTGACCGACGACATGGGCGGCTTCCGCGTCTACGGGCTGCCTCCGGGTGACTATTACGTAGCGGCGAGCATGCGCGTTGCGCCGATCGATTCGATCGTCGAGACGACATACGCGCCCACGTACTTTCCAGGTACTGGCGATCTTGCCGAAGCTCAGCGCATCAGGCTCGCGCTCGGCGCGGAAGCCGCAGCGACGTTTCCGCTGCTGCCGGTTCGTCCCACCCGAATCTCGGGCCTCGTCATGAGCGCGTCCGGTGCGCCCGCCGATGCGTTCCTGAACCTCGTGTCCGAAGGATCTGAACTCGGCATGCCGATCGGGACGGGCGGCGTGACGCGATCCGATGGAACGTTCACACTCCCCGACGTCGCCCCGGGCCGTTACATGCTGAAAGCAGTCCTGCGGGGCGACGGCCCAGACGAGGCCGGCGCGGTACCTGTTACGGTGGACGGCAACGAACTGTCCGGCATCACCGTGGTGACCGCGCGTCCCGCGACACTGCGGGGAGCAATCGTTCCCGACGACGGCGCATCGGGTGCGCTGCCTGCCAAGTTGAGCGTGCTTGCCTATTCAACGCACGACAAGGGAACGGTCATAAACAGCGGGCAGGGGCTCGCGTTCGAAA
>Ga0111538_10011902_pt1 | contig 11502 bp, 1 predicted proteins | sample SoiMethybrSBSTD1_FD_79669 | JGI IMG/M metagenome (GOLD analysis project Ga0111538, IMG submission 79669) | Bulk soil microbial communities from a Populus tree surrounding site in Tennessee, USA - Soil MetaG P. TD hybrid SBSTD1 (version 2)... | ecosystem: Environmental > Terrestrial > Soil > Tree...
GTAGCTTCAGAGGCGGAGTGGAACACGCTGGCGCGCCTCAGTACGAACAGCCACATTACCACAGATCGACGCCTCTTCGCCGGCATCGTCATGCGTGCCAATCCGCAGGTCAGCGCCAGCGATGCGAACCTCGATGGTTTGCAGACCAGATTCGATCCCAAACTCATCGGCGAAGGCAAGCCCTACGACGTTTTTCGCACTCGGCCCGAGCACCGCGAGTGGCAGGAAAAGGTTCAACGCGCAGTCCGTGAATGGCAGCGGTAGCGGCGTTAGTTCTCTGAGCGGTGCTACGGAGCTTCAGTCGCCCGGTAAAAGATTGCCGAATCCACCGGAGCGACAGGTACTGTGACTGACGCATTCGTCAGCGTCACGTTGGTGAACGTGAACCAGGGTCCGGGCATCGCCAGGTTTGCGATGGATTCGACCTTATAGCTTTGCGATGGATGGCCCCAGAGGGTGAGTTGCTGGGGCAGGCGCAACGCATCGAGGAGGGGTTCAGCATGGATGAAGACGATGCGGCCACTGCGACCAAAGCCGTTCGTGACAGGAGTGCCGTTCAAGAGTTCGCCGCTCAGAAACGCAGGCCTCAAGGGCACAAACGCGGACGGTCCGTTCGTGGTCGTTTGAAAATTGAGTTGAGCGAGTGTCGCGGCAGCGGGGAGAGAGTACGTCGGAGCCGCGACGACGGTTAGCGCGGATTGATTGGAGCCGGCTGGAGCTAGAGAGACGCTGGCGATCTCGGGCCTCGCGCTGGCCAGGAGCAGATTGGTCAAGCGCAAGTCGTCGCCGGAAAGACTGAAGTCAATGCGCGCGAGGTTTTCGCCCGCGATCAGATCGATCGGCACGGAACTGGACTCGCCCGCAAAGACGTTGGTGGAGCCAACCGCGACCAGGAAATCGCCGTGCGCGTCGTGCACGATAATCTGCACAACCTGCCTGGCGCTTAACGGCGGCACGCCGTTGTCCGTCACGATCACTTCGATGTTATTTGTGCTCGGTCCCTGGAGCACGCCGGGACGCCATGAGAATCGGCCGGTGAAAGGGTTGATCGCCGTTCCGGGAGGCGCCGAGCCGAGCGAATAAAACAACGCGTTCGCCGGCAGATCTGGATCCGTTGCGGTGACCGTGAAAGCGAGGAGCGTTCCTTCGTTCACGCGCCGCAAAGCGATTGGCTCGAGCGCCGGCGCACTATTCACTTCGTTCACTACCACCTGGACAGTCCCGGTGGTGCTCAATGCGGGAATGCCGTTATCCTTGACCACAACGAAGATTGCGTTGGTCCCCGGACCGGTGCCTTCACCAGTCCGCCACAGGACGCGACCGGTGAGCGGATTGATCGTCGCGCCTGGAGGAGATGCTGGATCAAGGCTGAAGGTCAGTGCCTGAGCCGGCGAATCCGCGTCTGAGGCGAAATTGTTGATCACGACTGTGGCGCCTTCATTGACGGTCTGGCCCGTGCCGACAATTAGAGCGGGCGGAGCATTGACGAGATTGACTGTGGTCGAGGCATCGGCGATCGCCGGAGGAGATTCGCGGTTGCCAGCATTGTCAGACGCAATGCTGTAAAATGCATACGCATGTCCCAGGGCGCCGGCATACACGGCGCCGCGAGCGGTGGTCCCCTCCAGCCACAGAGCAAAGGGTCCCCCGTCCTCGGACACAAAGATGTCGAATGCGGCCAATCCTGAACCGTTGGTTTCGTCATTGCCGGACCATTGCACCGCGATTTCGGCGAAGCTACCGCCCGGCAAAGCCGCAATGGAACTGACCGGCGCTGTGATATCCAATACCGGGGGCGTTGCATACACGAGCGTGTACACGCCCGGCGAATCGTAATCCAGGAGGTGCAGGTTATTCTCCTTAACGGGGCGCAAGCCGCCACCAATGAACGTGCGGTCTGTGAGCCAAACATTAGTTCCCATACTCAACGCCGCGCTGTTGGAACGCGTGACACTCACGAGGCGATAGTTGCCGTTGCCCGGATCGGGCACCCGCAGGTAACTCCATCCCGCGGGGAGATTCGCGGAGAGCTGCACGGTCAACGTCGTGGGCGACACCACGCCGCTGATGCTTCCGGTGGTGACGATGCTGACGGGCGCGATCGTCCCATCGCTCAGGTAAAGCTCGTCCGGCAAGTCCTCGATATCGGCGAAATCGTTGACGAGCATATCGGGCAAGCCGTCGTCGAACGCACCCGGCGCGCGCACTATGTGGATGAGTTCATGGATATCCACACTCTGCACGAGCGAAAGACGTGGATCACCGAGGCCGTCCAGATGTTCGAAGGTGGCATCGTACTGAACGAAGAGCCCCTGCAGCGTGGACTTGAGCAGCCAATGGCCAATCTTGATTTCCCCGGGGTTCACATCGCCAAAGTTCGCCGTAAGCGACGGGGCAAGATTTTGTCCAGCGACTTCTGTTGCGATAATGTCGAAGTCCACGAACAAGCCCTTGTCGTTGTCAACAATTTCGGGTTGCGAGGACGTAATTCGGACATTCCGCGCCACGCCATCGCCGCTGTTCTTGACCATCACGGCCAGCGAGAATGGCACACTCGGCTCGATTTCATCAGTGAACGGATCGTCACCCAGCACGTCGCGTTGATGGAAATAGGCGAGGTGCAGTTCAGCGAGCGGGTGAACGGTGATGGGCGCGGCCGAGAGCGGGACAGTGACGGCCACGCCGTCCTGCAGATAGCGCAAGCTGCCGCTGACATAGTAAGTTTGTGTTTCGCCGGGCGCGGCTTCGGAAGTGGGGATGATATTCCAAATGGCCTTGCCTGTCGTGCCGGACAAAACTGTTCCGTCGCCGTTCACGCCGGCCAATCCGGAAAGAGTTGGCGCGGGCAAGGCAAACAATCCGGTACTGTCCTGACCCAATTCGTTGAAGATGAGGAGATCCACGGTGATCAATTGAAGAGGCGTTGCGGAATTATTTTCGATCTCCAGGGTGGCCTTGAAGGCATCGCGCGCGATGACGGCTTCCTGGTCGATGCGAATACGGACTTGCGCGCAAATGCCGTCCTGCGGGGCGAAGACGATTTGGCGCAAGCGCTCCATGGCGGCGTTCAGGCCGGCGAAGACGTCGGGATACCCTTCGGCCTGGCTGGCGCTGATGGCAGCGGCCGCTGCGTTGGCATGGGCGGTAAAGCGATCGAGGGCGATGAAATTCGTGTTGCCGCCGGGTGGAATCTGGGTGGAGTTGAAGATGCCGGCGCTGTAATTCTGCACGGTGAGGTTCCAGCGATCCAGGAAGGCGCCGATTTTGGCCTCGGGGAGGAAGTTGCGAAGATCGTGTGCGAGCAAGGCGGCGCGCTCGGTGGTGGAAACGCTGTCCGCGTTGGGGCTGTTTGTCGCAATCGCGTTGCTGAACTGCTCCAGCCAGTCGGTCAGTACCGGGCCGGCGCCCGTGCGAAGCCAATCATGATCGCCAAAATAGCTCTCGTGGACCTGCAAAACCGCTGCGGCACGCCGTGCGTGGAGATCCACTTCCGCCATGCCCGGCACGGGGTATGGCGGTATATCACTGGCCATGAAAGCGTGCATTCGCATGGCGCTAGTTGGACCGCCGAGGCCGCCGGGGTCTTTTGATCCAAAGAGGTCGTCGCCCTTGCATGGCTCCAAAAGGCCTAACGCGCAATCCAGCGCGTCGAGGGCCACATCCAATGGCTTCAACACTGTCTTGCCGAGATCCACAGCGCAACCGACTACTGCGCTCAGACATTTCAGGGCGATCTGGAAAGGAACGCCGCTGTTGATCGCGCCTGCGCAGTCAGCCACGTTTTTGAGGCAGTTCCACCCCGGAGGCAGGAAAAAGTTCAAGTAACAGTTCACCATCGCGTTGGCCAACTGGACCTTGCAAGGGTCGCACGGGCCCGACGAACTGGAGCCTCCTCCCGAGAAACTGCCGCTTCCCAATTTGCCACCATGGGGCTTCCAGGGTCCGCCGCAGCCTGCATCTCCGGCGTTTACGGCACCGATCGGCGCACTTCCACTGCTCGACGCCGCTCCGCACTGGACCTGCCAGGCCAAAATACCGCCACCGCAACTGCTCCCTCCGGCGTTGGCGTTGTGCGGACGCATGCCAAGGACCATCGGTGCTTTGAGGGTGGCAAAGTTAGGCGCTGGCGCTGGCGCAGAGCCGCATTCAGAATAGGTTTGGGTACAAGTGGGATCATGACAGATCGTTACGGGCACGACGAGGGAACTGCGCGCGCCGAGCGTGCCAAGGTCGGAAATGAGGGGCGTCAGGCGCCAGCAATCAAACAAGGAGAAGCCCATCTTTACATCCTGCGCCGCGAGTAAGCCGTGGTTCGTGACCGTGAGGTTGATGGTTCCGCCGTTGGGGAAGTCGGCAAGGTCGATCACCGAAGGCGAAACGGTGAGCACCGGGATGGGCACCACGGTTTCGAAGACGCTTTCGATGGTGATACGTGTGCGATCGCCGAGCTCGGTGGGTGCCACGTTCCAGAAGAACTTGACGACTTCGCGCGAGAGGAGGGGTTGAAAGAAATTCTCTCCACCGGCGCTGACAAACACATTTTGGCGGAATGGGGCATGATCCTCGGCTGAGGCTTCCAGGAGATAGTAGCCTTCGACGATGTTCGAAAACAGAACCAATCCCGCGGCATCGCTGATTCCCGTAGCGATCACGGAACGCGTGACCGCGTCGCGCAATTCGACGAGGGCATTCGTGACCCGTGGAGCGCCTTCGGCGTAATAGGTAAATTCGTCGACCACCTCGATGCGAACGTTCGCAGTGTTCGTCGAAAGGACACGAAACGAGAAGGGCACGTTTTGGCTCACCGTAGCGCTTGCCAGCACAAGGTTGCCGTGGAATTCGCCAAGGGGCTGCGTCGGCGCCGGCAGTAATTGCAGCACGACGGTGTTGGATTCGCCTGGGTTCAGAGAAAGTGTCGGTGGCGACGCGAGACTCAGGATCGGGAGAGAGGGCAGCAGAACATTCAGCGGACCCGTTGGTGCCCCACCGGAGTTAAGAACGGAGAATTCCACAAACTTCTGCCCGCCAGGTACGATGCCCCCGGTCAAGGACGCGGGCGTGGCCACCAGGCGGGGCCGTACCGATTCGATCGAGGCCGAAACGGTCAGGTCCGCTACGGCTCCTTCCGCACTCGTGATGCGCACCGTGAACGTTGGAGACAGTTCCACGTCCGCCGTCACTTGAAACGCCAGCACCACAGGAATTCGGGCGAAGCCGTCCACAGTTGAGGGCACTCCGGCCATGACCGCCAATTCAGCCGGTGCGCCGAACAAGCTTGCCGTGAGCCCCGTGAGCGGCACATCGGACGAATTCTCCAGAAACACTTCCTGCGTGATCGTGGTGAGCGAGAGCAGATGCGGTTCGAGCGTTGCCGGATCAAAACGCATGCCCACCAGCGTAAATGTGTCCTGTGACGGCGCATTGGTAACGCCTGGATGCGAGGCGAAGATCGAATATACTCCGGCTTCACCGGGCAACGGCACAAAAGTGGTCGCGAAGTTGCCGTCCAGGTCGGTCAACGCAGCAATCACGCGCCGTGTGCCGCGCACTTCGATTGTGATGCTGACCAGTTCGAACGGCGCGGGCAGGCTCGTTCCGAATTTACGCGCGGAACCACTCAACGGCACTGGCGTGCCGGCCGTACCGAAGTCCAGGCCAGCCGCAACGGTCGCCGTATAAGCGGGGTCGACATGGATGGAACTGGGCGAAGTGGAAAAATTATTTCCTTCATCGATTTCGCTCACCGAGTTACTGCCGTCCGCCTCGACAATGATCCAATAGTCACCAGGGATTTTCGGCAGGCGAAACGTCGCGCTGCGCTCGATGAACGTGTAGGGACTTACCGAACCGTCGAATAACACGGACCCGAGCAATTCGTCGCCGCCCGGAAACGGATCGAGCGAGGCGAAAACCTTCTGGACGATATTGGTGATGCCTGGCGGCCGATTTGTGATGCTGAAGGCGGCCCCAACGTTTTCCTCGCGGTAATTCACCGAGAAAAATGCCTCTGTCAATCCGTTGGCAGGCGCCGTAATGCTGGCGATCACCAGATCCGGCGAACAACTGTTGGAAATCGTCACGGTTGCCGATCCGCTGCCGAAGCCAGTCGCGCTGGCCGTGATTTGCCCCGCGCCACTCGCGATCGCTTGCACAACGAAATCAGAAGATGCAGCGCCCGACGGGATTTGCACGCTCGCGGGGATGGTCAGTGAACCAGAGTTCACGGAAAGGTTAACCGTTAAAGCGCTGGCGAGCGTCGTATTTCGCGACACAGTTCCTGTCAGCACCGCAAAGGCCGGGTTGCTCAGGCAGAGCCAATTACGCTCCAGGATCACATCCAGGCGCGGTCCGTCATTATCCAGAACCGTGATGCTGGTGGAAATGCCTGGATCGATGCGTGCCAAGGCCAGAGTCTCCAGCGCGAAAACCGTCAATGTGACATTCCGGTCTCCATCGAGATCGAGATCGTCCACAGCCGAAAGCGGCACCAGTTTCACCAATTCGCCAACCGCGAACGTCGCGCTTGAAGCACAATTCAGTTCACTCGCATCCGACCGGACAATGTCCACCGTGAACGGTTCAGCGCCCGAAAAACTTCGGGTGATGCGCAATGTTGCCGCGGACGGCCCCGCGCCTTCGTCGACGCTGGCGCGATCCACTGAAACCGTGAGCGTCGGTAGATCGTCATCGCCAACCGTCAGGGCGGCTGCAGCGCTATCATACCCCGGCGCGCTGGCGGTGAGCGTGTAATTGCGCGTGCGTTCCACGAAGCCGTCGTCCAGTGCCAGCACGCCAAAATCGACCGCCGCCACTCCCACACCAAGGGTCACGGTGTGGGGCATGTTGAGTTGTCCAGGACTCGAACTGCCAATCGTCACCGCAACGGCCTGTGACAGATCGCCGTCGCGAGACAGCCTGGCGGTCGCGACCTGGCCTTCGGTCACAGCCGCGTTGGTCAATGACAGCCCAAGCGCAGGCGCGTCGGCGTCCGACACTGTTACGGTTGCGGTGCCATTTTGGTAACCATTGGCCGTAGCAGTGAGCAGCACGCTTTGCGTGCCATCGGGAATACCGTCTCGCATCACCGTGGCTGTGAAGCTCGCGGCACTTTGCCCCGCCGGGATTACAACCGTGTCCGGCGTTACCACTTCCGTAAGATCGCCGCTTGTCACTGTCACAAAGAGCGTGCCCGTTATGTCGCCGTTTCGCAGGACCTGGCCCGAGAAGGTATTGGGGTTGGCGCTTTCAGAAATGTTCGTGACACTCAATTGCACCGCCAACGTCGGCGGCAGAGTCAATGTCCCGGCCGAAATAGCCGTATTGTTCGTCTCATTCTCTTCCGCAACCACCCGGTTTGCGTCGGTCTCGACTACAACATGAAGCGACCCCGCGGGCCCGATCAACGGGAGCAGCACGTTTTGAGTGCGCGTCAGCGAGGCACCCGGCGCCAATGTGTTCGTGAACAGGAAGGATCCGATTCGCAAATCCCCGCCTATCACTCCGTCGGCGGACAGCGAAACCACTTCTGTGATGGCACGCGTAACCGAGGCGCTTCCCCGATTCGTGACGGTCCAGACCAGCATTGCCGTCTGACCAGGCAAGCCGGTCGGGGGCGCAATCACCTCTGTGATGGCGAGATCCGGTGAGCTGATGCTGAATTGCCCTGTAAACACATCCTGGATCGGTTCCCCTTTGTTGCCGTCGCTGTCCTGGTCCATCAAATTGCCCGCCAGGTCCGTTACGTTTGGCCCAATCGTCAGCGTATACGTCCCGCTCAACGCCTGCGACGGGAAGAACATCCGAAAACGGTTGGTGCCCAATGTCGACACACTGCCGAGCGCGATTGATCCGCCAGGCCCCGTTAGCGTCCCGTCCGCGCTGCTCAACGAACTCGCCAGCATCGCTTCCGAAAAAGTCAGTTCCACCCACGACACCGCTTGAGTCACACCGCCCCATGGCGACAGGGCCATCAATCGCGGGCCGCCGCGATCCATTGTGAACGTGCCTTGAAACGCCACCGCCATCGGCTGCGACTGCGCGTCGAGAATGTTGGGACCTACCACGACCGTATACAATCCTTCCGCGGACTGACTCGGCAGCGCCACCACCCACGAATTCCCGCTCCCTGCCGTCAGGCTGATTGGATTGATCGCTCCCGCGGGCCCGCTCACAGCGATATCCGCCAGCGTGAATGAACTGGCGACCACCGGTTCACTGAACGTGATCGTCAGGCTGGCAATGACGTTCGAGTTCACGTGCCCGGACGGGACCATACTCAACACGCGCGGCGCATCGTTGTCCTGCAGAAAAACCGTGGCGGTGAAGAAATCGCCGGGCTCGCCATTCACGCCGTCACCGTCCTGGTTCATTGGGTTGCCCGCGAGATCGTTCACGTTCGGCCCGATCGTCAGCGCGTAATTCCCCTCGTTGATTTGCGAGGCAAAGGCCAGGCGCCAGGTCGCGGTTGCGAGCCGCTGAATCGACGTTATGGGGATGATTCCACCCGGCCCTGTCAGGACGATGTCATTTGTGCTTAAAGTGGATGAGGTAAGCGTCTCGTTGAACACCACGGTGAAAGTGCTCAAAACATTTTGAACGATCCCGGTTGGTGTCAGGCTGATCACGCTCGGCCCGGTCGAAAAGGTAAGACTTAACTTCACGTCAGTGGCATTGACTTGCGGCACGAACTCAAGGCTGTTCCCCGCATCCAAGCCGCTAAAGGCGCTAAATTCTCCTGTCACCGACGTTGCCGTTAGCACCGTGAACGTGTTCGTGATGTTCGGCACGAAGCCATTCACGGCCGACGTCTGCAGCGTGCCGTCCAGCGCCGCCACGCCATTGACCTCCAAAACATCGTAACCAGTCGCGGGCGCAATCCCTCCGACCTCCACGATCAGTTTCCCCGCGCTGCCCTGCGTATAATTGCCATTGATAGTCAACCGCCCAGGAGAGGTCCCTGGTCGCACTTCGCCCGCGATGTTCACAACTGGCCCATTGAAAGCCGCGCCACCCGAAAGTTTCGCGCCGGCATACAGTTGCAATCCGCCCGTCAGCAATTGTCCTCCGCTTTGAATCGAGATGCGCGCATTCGTCACCATCAACGTCCCGTCGGTAAAGGCAATCTGTCCGCCGTTGCGCACTTCCAGATTCGAATCGAAGAACGCGAATGCATTCACCTGCGGCAATTGGAGCTGGCTGTTCGTTCCGTCCGCGAGCAATTGCACCGAGCCGCCCACCAGCCGTTGTACATTCGGCACGGAGATGCGCCCACCGGCGAACACTTCGAGGTGGTGCTGGAAACCTGAAACGGGATTGCCTTTGAGTTCTGTCAACCCCGGCAGGTTCAATCGACTCCCTGTTCCGGTCACTTGCCACAGGCGCCCGCAACAGCCGTTGATGTCCTCGAAACTCGTCACGCTCGGCAGACTCAGCACCGTATTGCTCTTCAGGATGAGATCCGCGCCGTGGACATTCGTCAGCGTGGACAAGGTCAGAGTCTGGCCGGTAAACAGGCTTAGTCCGCCTCGCGCGAGACTTCTGATCTGCGACAGCGGAACCGATCCTCCAGCGTTCACCGTGATCATCACCCGATCGCAATCCGTCAATCCCGGGCATGACACTGTTCCGCCGCTTCCCGCATCGATCCGAATTTCGCCCGTGACGTCGTTATCAAACACCGTCAACGCCGTCGCATTGATCACACTGTCGCTGCCGCTCGCACTCAAACGCTGAAACGAAGCGCTGATTCGCAACAAGTTCGTCAATTCCATTCGTCCCCCGCTGTTGGCCTGCACAAGTGAGTGCCAGCCATTGACCGAATTCCCTGCATAATTCGTTAGCGAGGGAAAGTTCAACATGCTGCCTGAGCCGGTCGCGATCCACTCTGCGCCGCAGCACCCGGCGGTATCCGCGTAAGTCCTGATCCCAGGAAACGCGACCTTAGCCCCGTTTTGCGCGAAAAACTCTGCGCCGTCGGCGTTCGTCAACGTGCCCATGTTCAGATTTATCACGCCGTCCGCCGTGATGCTTCCGAGATTCAACGTTGTGATTTGCTCGATCGGGATTACGCCACCGCTGCGCCGTACGAAATGCGTGCGAGCGGCACGCACCAACGACGGGCTGTCGATCAAGGCCAACGATGTGGCCTGCAACGTTAGTCTGCCGGGGTTTCCTGGAAAGTCGTCCAGGACCGGCACTCGAATTACTGAGTTGACGCCCGAAGCATTGAGAATTACCGCCCGTTCAACGCGTTTCAAGCTGCCCAGCCGCACCTCCCCGCCTGTGAACGCCTCCACTGCCGAGTCCCATCCCACGACAGTGTTCCCGAGAATATTGGTGACGTTGGAAAGATCCAGCACACTGCCTGCGCCGCTTGCCTGAAGCGTTGCACCGCAACAAGTTGCTGCGTCCGTATAGCGGGTCAACGCTGGCACACTCACCGTGCTGCCGCCTCTGGCCAGCAAACTTGCTCCCTCAAGCTGCACCGGGCCGTTTGCCGAAAACGTCGCACCCGCGCCATTCACCTCCAGTGTTCTGCGCGCCGCCACGGTGAATGTTCCATCCACCCGCGAAGCTCCGCCGGTCAGGTGTAACGTTCCGTTCGAAACGCTGAGGGAATGATCGCATTGCACCGACCGCACGAACGCATTCGCTGTTATCACCACGGTGAAATTTGTGCCTGGAATCGAAATCACCACATCGCTCGTCGTTCCGGGCAACTGGTCCCCGCTCCAATTATTCGCGTCCTGCCACGTCGCCCCGTCCCCTCCGCCGTCCCAGGTAATTACTGCCGATTGACCACTGAGACAGCTCACCAGAATAAGAAAAATCCCAAGTTTTTGCATAATCTTCCGTGTGTTTGAATGCTTTCGCCTACGTGCCTTTGGAGAACACCTGCACTAGTGACGCACCTCGCACCGCAGCGTTACAGAAATTTTTTCGCCTCTGCAACCTCACACTGCGCGTCATACCACACTTAAGGAAACCGTCCGTTTTCAAAAACCTTTCACGGAATGTTCGAAATATATCAAAGGGTCACCGATGAGGAACATAAAGGAGACCGCTTGACAAAGGTGCCGTCCGAAGGACATCGCGCTAGAGCAATAAACTTCAAACCGGCCCGCTGGGCAGAAATGCGTACGCTGGACACCAACTGCGTACTGAGATCCTAGTGACTGCCTAATGAGCAGCTAGTTATTGACTAGTTCCACGGATCGGGCACGCTGAAGGCTGAAAACAGCGTTTGGCGGTTCAATCCCGGCCATTGGCTCCATCCTTCTGGGCGGCTAGTGAGTGATTAGTGGGCGTCTAGCTTTGAATTGGCAGGCACAATGCTGATGAGCATAACGCCCAAAGTGTGAACCGGCATTCACTGTCCAATTCAGACCGGCTCCACGGCAAGCACTGGGAGGGTTTCGAGACCGGTTCGCCAAACGGGCCGATCCGACCCTCGCCTCCAGGTTTTAACTGAGTATTGACGCAGCAGTAACGGATTACGGGCGA
>Ga0111538_10011903_pt1 | contig 11502 bp, 14 predicted proteins | sample SoiMethybrSBSTD1_FD_79669 | JGI IMG/M metagenome (GOLD analysis project Ga0111538, IMG submission 79669) | Bulk soil microbial communities from a Populus tree surrounding site in Tennessee, USA - Soil MetaG P. TD hybrid SBSTD1 (version 2)... | ecosystem: Environmental > Terrestrial > Soil >...
GGCGCAGGCGGTTGCGGGCTTCGTCGACTCCGCCCTCGAACACGATCTTGCCCTTGGCGACGATCGCGATCCGCTCGCACAGCCGCTCGGCGTGGGCGATGACGTGGGTCGAGAAGATCACGGTGACGCCCGCGCGCGCCTCGCGCCGGATCAGCTCCTCGAGCCGCGCCTGATTGATCGCGTCGAGCCCGGCGAACGGCTCGTCGAGCACGATCAGGCGCGGCTTGTGGATGATCGTGCCCAGCAGCTGGACCGTTTGCGCCATGCCCTTGGACAGCGTGCGGATCGGCTTTTTCGACCAGTCGCCGAGCTTATGCTCCTTGAGCAGCACCTCGGCCCGGCGCCGCGCCTCGCGCAGCGGCAGGCCGCGCAGCGCGCCCATGAAGGCGACCGCGTCGCGGGCGTGCATCGCGGGGTACAACCCCCGCTCTTCGGGCAAATAACCGACCTCGGGGGCGATCTCGAGCGGCCGGTCGTGGCCGAGCAGGCGGCGGGTGCCGCTCGACGGATCGATGATCCCGAGCAGCATGCGGAGAATGGTGGTCTTCCCGGCGCCATTGGGGCCGAGCAGGCCGTAGATGGTCCCCGGCGGCACGGCGAGGTTGACCCCGTCGACCGCCCGCGTGTCGCCGAAGTCCTTGACCAGGTCGACGGCTTCGACCGCCGGACCAGTCTCAATCCGTTGGTCCCCGGACTGGATCCGGGGCTGTCGAAGCCCTGTTTTCCCATGCAAATTCAATGAGAGTCCTTCGACAAGCTCAGGCCGAACGGTGTAAGCGCGGTTCGTGGCTAACAACGAAAGCCTTGAGGAAGCAATAAGGGCTGAAAGCCAGCGCCTCGGTTTCGTAGAGTGCGGCTTCACGCGCGCCGATGCCGCCGATGCGGCCGGGCTCGATCTGAAGCGCTGGCTCGAGGCCGGGCGTCACGGAACCATGGGCTGGATGGAGAGCCGCGCCGACCAGCGCGCCTCGGCCCAGGCACTGTGGCCCGAGGCGAAATCCGCGATCGCGCTGGCGATGAGCTATGCGCCGGCGAGCGATCCGCTGGCGCTGGGGGCGCGGCCGGACCTCGGGCGGATCTCGGTTTATGCGCAGGGCGGCGACTATCACAAAACGGGCAAGCGGGCGCTGAAAGGGCTCGCCCGGTTCATCATGGACCGCGCGCCATCCGAGCTCAAGGTGTTCGTCGATACCGCGCCGGTGATGGAAAAGCCGCTGGCGCAGGCGGCCGGGATCGGCTGGCAGGGCAAGCATACCAACCTCGTCAGCCGCGAGCATGGCAGCTGGCTGTTCCTCGGCGTGATCCTGACCAGCCTCGAGCTCGAGCCGGACCCGCCGGCGAGCGAAGGCGTCCACTGCGGCAGCTGCCGCCGCTGCCTCGACGCCTGCCCCACGGACGCGTTCGACGGCCCGCACCGGATCGACGCGCGCAAATGCATTTCCTACCTGACGATCGAGCATGATGGACCGATTCCAGCCGAGTTCCGGCGGGCGATGGGCAACCGCATTTACGGCTGCGACGATTGCCTGGCGGTGTGCCCGTGGAACCGGTTCGCCGAGGCCGCGGCGGCGAACCGCGCCTTCCTGCCGCGCGCCGAGCTTGCCGCGCCGCGCCTCGCCGACCTGCTTGGCCTAGACGACGCCGCGTTCCGCGAGATGTTCGCCGGGTCGCCGATCAAGCGCATCGGGGTCAAGCGGATGACCCGCAACTGCCTGGTCGCAGCCGGCAACAGCCGCGATGCCTCGCTGGCGCAGTCTATTCGCCCGCACCTCGCCGACCCCGACCCGGTGATCGCCGAGGCGGCGCAATGGGCGCTGGCTCAGATCGAGGGATTTTCGAGCGCCGAGACGCACGCTGCCTGATCGGCATCCACTCCAGAGGGAAGTCGCGCATCCACATGCGCGACCCGGAGCGGCGCCGAAGCGCCGGGCGGCGGATAGAGATAGGCGTCGAGCACGCAGCGCCGCGAACGAAACTGCAACTTGAGGCTGGTGCCTTCGCGCACCTGCAGCGCGGGGCTGCCGAAATGCGCGACCAGCTCGGCCGCGGTGAGCCCTATGAGGCCGGTGCGGACCTGCTGCGGCGCCGCAACGACCGGCGTGGGAGTCGGCGCAACCGGCTGCCGCGGCGCGACGCAGGCGGCGACAAGCAGGGTGAGGGCGGGAGCGAAACGGCGCATGGGCAGACGATGCATGCCGCAGCTTCGCGAGGCAAGGTTGCGGATGGCTGAACGCATCGGCTAGGCGCGCGCATTCCATTCTTCGGAGAACCCATGGCCGGCACCCGCCTCGACGTCCTCACCATCGGCAACGCGATCGTCGACGTGATCGCCGACACCGACGACAGCTTCCTCGCGGCCGAGGGGCTGACCAAGGGGTCGATGCGGCTGATCGACGCCGAGGAAGCCGAGCGGCTGTACGCGCACATGCGCCCGGCGCGCGAGGTCAGCGGAGGCTGCGCCGGCAATACCGCCGCCGGTATCGCGGCGTTCGGCGGCAAGGCCGCGTTCGTCGGCCAGGTCGCGCCCGACCAGTTGGGCGACTTCTATCGCCACGACCTTACCGCCGCCGGCGTCGAGTTCACCACGCCCGCGGCCGACGTCGGAGTGCCGACCGCGCGGTCGATGATCCTGGTCACGCCCGACGGCCACCGGACCATGAACACGTTCCTCGGCGCCGCCCAGCATTTGCCGTCGAGCGCGCTCGATGAACAGCAGATCCGCGACGCGGCCGCCATCTACCTCGAAGGCTATTTGTGGGATCCCGAAGCCCCGCGCTACGCGATGATCCGGGCCATCGAAATCGCGCGGCAGGCCGGCCGCAAGGTCGCCTTCACGCTCTCCGACACCTTCTGCATCGAGCGCCATCGCGATGGCTTCAACGCGCTGATCGACGGCGGCAAGATCGACCTATTGTTCGCCAACCAGGCCGAGATCGAGATGCTCGCGGGCGTTCCCCATCTCGAGAGCGCGGTCGCTGCCGTCCGTGGCAAGGTCGAGACGCTGGTCGTCACCCGCAGCGAGCAGGGCGCGCTCGCAACGCTCGCCGCCGAGCTTGTCGAAGTTCCCGCCGAACCGGTGGCGAACGTGGTCGACACGACCGGCGCCGGCGACCTGTTCGCCAGCGGATTCCTCTACGGCTACACGCAGGGAAGGCCGCTCGCGGACTCGCTGAAGCTCGGCGCGATCGCCGCGGGCGAGGTGATCCAGCATTATGGCGCGCGGCCCGAGGCGGACCTCAAGGCGCTGGCCGGCGAGCTCGCCGCCTAGGCCGAGGACTTGAGCTCGATCTGGTTGCCGAACGGGTCGTTGAAATAGATCGAATAGCCGTCGCCGGTCGCCCCGTAGCGCACGCCCTCCTCGACGATATCGACGCCGTGAGCGGCGAGGTGCGTGCGCAGCGCTTCGGGCTCGAAGCCGCGCGTCGCGAGGCAGACATGGTCGAGGTTGCGCCCGCCCGCGACAGGCGGCCGTCCCCAGGCACCTTCCTCGCTCGCGATGTCGACCAGGTCGATCAGCGACGCCCCGGCGCGCAGCTGGAGCATGCCATATTGCGGCAGCTCGTTATCGACGCTGCAACCGACGACGTCGCAATAAAATCGCCGCGCGCGTTCCATGTCGGACACGAGCAGCACGACATGGTCCAGCCCCTGCAGCTCGAACGGCGGGGAGCCGACCATGCCGCCTCAGCTCACGGCCGGATGATCGGCTGGCCCGTTTCGTCTCGCGGCTCGTCTTCGGGGAAGTAGGCGGGCTCGCCCGTCTCGGGGACGTGGCGGCCCTTGGCCAGCTCCGAATTGTGCATGCCGTAGACGAAATAGAGGACGATCGCGGCGAGCACGTACCAGGCGAAGAACACCAGCACGCGGTTCTCGACCGTGAAGATCAGCGCGAAACAGCTGACGATCCCGAGCGCCGGCAATACCGGATAGAAGGGCACGCGATAGCCGCGCGGAATGTCAGGATGGGTGCGGCGCAGCCAGATCACCGTCAGGCAGACGATGCCGAACGCTGCGAGCGTCCCGACCGAGGTCGCGTCGCCGAGGAAGTTGATGTCGAAGAAGCCGGCGGCGCAGGCGGTACCGAGGCCGACGATGATGGTGTTGATCCATGGCGTGCGGAAGCTCGGGTGGACCCGCGAGAAGAGCTTGGGCAGCAGGCCGTCGCGCGCCATCGTGTAGAAGATGCGCGTCTGGGCGTACATCAGCACCAGGATGACGGAGGTGAGCCCGATGATCGCGCCGGCCTTGATGATCTTGGCGAACCAGGCCCACTGGGGTCCGAATGCGTCGACCGCGACCGCCACCGGATCCGGCACGTTCAACGTCTTGTAATTGACGATCAACGTGAGGACGATCGACACCAGGATGTAGATCACCGTGCAGACGAGCAGCGAGCCGATGATCCCGAACGGCATGTCCTTGCCGGGGTTCTTCGCTTCCTGGCCCGCCGTCGAGACGGCTTCGAACCCGATATAGGCGAAGAACACGATCGAGGCGGCGCGAAGAATCCCGGTCCAGCCGAATTCGCCCTTGGCGCCGGTCGGCGCCGGGATGAATGGTTCCCAGTTCGGCATGTAGGTCGGCAGGTTCTTCAAGATGATGAAGCCGCCGACGATGATGAAGGCGGTCAGCACCGCCACCTTGATGGCGACAATGACGTTGTTGAACTTGGCGGATTCGGAAACGCCGATCACCAGCAACGTCGCGAGCGCGGCACACACCAGGAAGGCCGGCAGGTTGAACAAATAGGTCACCGGCGCGCCGTTCACCAGCACGTCGACCCCGCCCTTTTGCAAATGGTGCCCCGTGGGCCCGGTCAGGACCGCCGGGATATGGACGCCATAGTCGGCGAGCAGGCTGACCACATAGCCCGACCAGCCGACCGCGACGACCGAGGCGGCGAGGCCATATTCGAGCAGCAGCAATGCCCCCATCACCCAGGCGGCGAACTCGCCGATGGTCGCATAGCTGTAGGTGTAGGCCGAGCCCGACACGGGCAGGGTTGACGCCAGCTCGGCGTAGCACAGGCCGGCGAAGGCGCAGATGATCCCGGCGATGGCGTAAGAGATGAGCACCGCGGGCCCGGCGTGGAGCGCCGCGGCATTGCCGGTGCGGACGAAAATGCCGGCGCCGATGATGCAGCCGATCCCCAGGAACACCAGGTTCCACGGGCCGAGCGACCGCTTGAGCTCGCTGGTTTGGGTTTCCTGCTGGATCTGGGAGACGCTTTTACGCAGCCCCATCCGCCCAAGCACACTCCGCCGTGGTGCTGCAGTCGCCATCCTCGTCCCTCTCATGGCAAATTTGTTGCGGCGGAGCCTAGCGGCTCAAACCGCGAGGGCAATCCCTCTTTCGATCAGCGGGCGAGCATCGGTCCCAGCGGGCGGCCGCCGAAGATGTGGACGTGGAGGTGCGGCACTTCCTGGCCAGAGTTCGGGCCGACGTTGGCGAGCAGCCGATAGCCCGGCTCGACCAGCCCGGCGTCGCGGGCGATCCTGCCGATCGCCCTAGTCAGGCCGGCAATCTCCGCGTCCGATGCCCGCTCCGAAAAATCGTCCCACGATACGTAGGCCCCCTTTGGGATGACGAGGATATGGGTCGGGGCGAGCGGGTTGATATCGTTGAAGGCGAGCACATGTTCGTCCTCGTAGACCCGGTTTGACGGGATCTCGTCGCGCAGGATCCGGGCAAAGATGTTAGTATCGTCATAGGGTTGGGTGGCATCGATCGGCATTTGAGCGACTCCCTTGACCGGGCTAACCCGCCCGCTACCACAAAGCGATGACCGACGAAGCGCCCGAAAGCCTGATCCCGTACGACGAGATCGTGCAGGAAGCTCTGCGGGCGGTGGTCGGCCGCGTGCTCGGCGAGGTCGAGCAATCGGGCGGGCTGCCCGGCGAGCATCATTTCTACATCACCTTCAAGACCCGCCACCCGGGCGTGTCGATCCCCAAGCATCTGCTCGAACGCTTTCCCGACGAGATGACGATCGTCATCCAGCACCGCTTCTGGGACCTGAAGGTTGAGCCCGACGCCTTCTCCGTCGGCCTGTCGTTCGGCGGAGTCCCCGCGACGCTGCAGGTGCCGTTCGCGGCCGTCACGCAATTCCACGACCCGGCGGTCGAATTCGCTTTGACCTTCCAGGCGAATGCGTCGGAGGAGTCGCCCGAAGCCCATGAAGCGGCGGAGAATGACGCGCCCACGCCAGACGTCGCGGACGATGGTTCCAACGTCGTCAATGTGGACTTCACGCGCAAAAAATAACAGGACGCCCGGCAGCGCCAACTGAAGGGACGCCATGGCCAACACGCGCACGGAAACGGACAGCTTCGGCCCGATCGAGGTCCGGGCGGATGCCTATTGGGGGGCGCAGACCGAGCGCTCGGTCGAGAATTTTCCGTTCGGCCCGCGCGAGCAGATGCCGAGCGAGATTGTCCATGCGCTGGGTTTCGTGAAGCAGGCGGCGGCGCGGGTGAATGCGCGGATCGGCGGGCTCGACCCGAACCTCGCCGAAACCATCCAGCAAGCCGCGGCCGAAGTCGCGCGCGGCGACATGGACAGCCAATTCCCATTGGTCATTTGGCAGACCGGGTCGGGCACCCAGTCGAACATGAACGCCAATGAAGTCATCGCGGGGCGATCAAACGAGATCCTGACCGGCACGCGCGGTGGCAAGTCGCCGGTCCATCCCAACGATCATGTCAACAAGAGCCAGTCGTCCAACGACAGCTTCCCGACCGCGATGCACATCGCAGTCGCCCGCGCCATCCATCGCCGGCTGCTGCCCGCGCTCAAGCTGATGCATGCCCGGCTCGCCGACCAGGCCAAGCGCTGGGACGACATCGTTAAGATCGGGCGCACGCACCTGCAGGATGCGACGCCGCTGACGCTGGGACAGGAATTCTCGGGCTATGCGGCGCAGATCGCCGACTGCATCACCCGGGTCGAGGCGGTGCTGCCGCGGGTCATGCGCCTGGCTCAGGGCGGAACCGCGGTCGGGACCGGGCTCAACGCGCCCAGAGGTTTCGCCGAGGAATTCGCGAAGGAGGTGTCGAAGCTGACGCAGCTGCCGTTCACCTCGGCACCGAACAAGTTCGCCGAGCTCGCCGCGCACGACACGATGGTCGAGGTTTCGGGTGTCCTCAACGCGATCGCGGTCGCCTTGACCAAGATCGCCAACGATCTGCGGTTGCTGGGCTCAGGCCCGCGCGCCGGGCTCGGCGAGCTGAAGCTTCCCGAGAACGAGCCCGGCAGCTCGATCATGCCAGGGAAGGTCAACCCGACCCAGGCCGAGATGCTGACGATGGTCGCCGCACAGGTCGTCGGCAACCATGTCGCGGTGACCATCGGCGGAATGCAAGGTCACCTCGAACTGAACGTGTTCAAGCCATTGATCGCGGCCAACGTCATCCGCTCGATCAACCTGCTCGCGACCGGCATGGAGAGTTTCACCGAGCGAATGCTCGACGGCACCGAGCCCGACAAGGAGCGGATCGGCGAACTCATGAACCGCTCGCTGATGCTGGTCACCGCGCTCGCGCCGGAGATCGGCTACGATAATGCCGCGGCCATCGCCAAGCATGCGCACAAGACCGGCCAGACGCTGAAGGAAGCGGGGCTGGAGCTCGGGCTGGTCGACGAGGAAACGTTCGAGCGCGTGGTGAAGGCCGAGGACATGGTCGGCCGGTGAGGCTACGCGGCGCCTTCGCCTGTGCCGCCCTGCTCCTTGCTGGATGCGCGAGCAAGGCTCCGTCGCCGGTTCCACGAGCGCCGGTCGTCACGCTTCCGGCGCCCGGCCCAATGGTCAGCCCGGCGACCTATGTTACCCAGGCGGCGTCGATCGACCTGTTCGTGATCCGCTCCTCCGAGCTGACGCTCACCCGATCGTCCAACCCACGCATTCGTCAGTTCGCGAGCGCGATGATCGCGGCACACAAGGGCACCGCTTCGCAACTGTCGTTCGCCGGGCGAAGGCTCGACCTGCTGCCCCCGGCAAACATGCTGCCGCAGCACCAGGCAATGATGGAGGAGCTGGCGGGGAGCAGCGATTTCGATCGCGCCTACATCCGGCTGCAGCGGTCGGTGCACGGCGCCGCGTTCAGCCTGCACAGCAATTACGCCGTGCGCGGCGGCAGCCCGACGCTGCGGCCCGTTGCGCGAAACGCGGCGGCGGTCGAGCGCTCGCACCTGGACATGCTGCGCCGGCTGTGATGCGAACTGAGATTCTTGCTTTTCTTGCGCTCGCCTCGTGCGCGAGTGTTTCCGCAAGCCAGAGAGACATCACCCCGGTTCTCCAAGGGACCTGGGGTGGTCCGCACATCGGACTCCGAGTGGGGGCGCTGGATGCGCTTGTTGAGTTCGACTGCGCGGAGGGCGGATTTACCGCGCCATACACTGTCAAAGGGGACGGCACGTTTGAATGGGATGGCACATTCACTCGCGATACCGGCGGACCCGTGCGCGTCGGCCAATTTGAGGTCCGCGAGGAGCCGCCACCGATGCGGGCCATCTACTCCGGTGTGATTCGCGGGCCGATTATGACCTTCAGTGTGAAGTTGGAGGACGGCACGACGCTTGGACCCTATGCTCTCGAACGATTCAGGGAGCCGCAGCTCACTCGCTGCCTCTGAGCGCGCCTAGAGAGCGAGGTTCAGCCGCACCCCGAAATTGTCGATCCCCGGATTCTGGTGGCTGAACAATTGAGCGTGGCTCATATGTACCCAGCTCGCTTCAATGCGCGCGCGGTCGTTGATGCGGAAGCCCAGCCCGAGCTCCGGCTCGAACAACAGGCGACTGCCGAAGTCGATCTTGCCGTTGTCGGGATCCTCGAATCTCTTCGCTGAGCCATTGTGGATCGCGATCCCAAGGCCCGGGCGGACGTAGATTCGGTCGCCGAACCGAGCCGACAGCCCGACCGCCGCGTAGCTGGTTTCGCCGGCGGTGTTGAGCGCGCCGAACACGTAGGGCTGCAACGGCGTGTGGCCGATGCGCCCGCCGCGCCAGCCAAGCTGGATGTCTGCGCCGCCCTCGATCCCGCTCTTGGTCAGGGGCGTATCCACGTCATGGACGTACAACCCGCCGAAGATTTCGCCGGCCTGAGCCGGCGTCGCAACCAACATAAGCAACGGAAGCAACAGAATGGATTTCATCGCGCATCAATGCTCGCCGAAGGTTTTAGTGCCCCTCAGCCGCCTGCCTGCCACGCGGCAAGCCTCGCGTCCGGCCACAACAGCATCCACACGTTGAGCGTGAGATTGTCGCGGATGAGGATGAGCGGGATCAGCTCGAGCACCAGCAGCAGCGCGATCGATGCCCACACGGGCAGCCGCCGCGCGACGTAGAAGCCGAAGATCATCATCGCGATGTCGGACAGCGAGTTGATCACGCTGTCGCCGGTGTAGCCGAGCGCCGCGGTCGCGTGGCGATAACGGTCAATCACGAAGGGTGTGTTCTCGATCACTTCCCACGCGGCTTCGACCAGCATGGCGACGGCGAAGCGCCGGTCGATCGGCCAGCGACGGGCGACGAGCCACAGGACCGCATAGAACAACAGGCCGTGGACGACATGGCTGAAGCTGTACCAGTCGGCCAGCATTTGGCTGGTTTTCGGGCTGTCGCGCGAACCGACCCACAGCTCGACCGTGCCGCAGGTGCAAATCGGGTTGCGGCCCATGGCGAGCAGGATCGTCGCGGCAGCGGCGAGGACGATCAGGGCTGCGAGGAGGGTGCGGGTGCGGGATGTCATCCGGCCCGAGCCTAGCAGAGCCAAGCGGCTTGCAAAGATCGGCGGTTGGCACGATCAGGCTACCATGCTGCGTTCCTACGGTCCCGGCTGCGACGGAAGCATCGTCGAGGCCAAGAATGACAAGATTCCCGATGGCGCGACCTGGATCGACCTCGAGGAGCCGACGCGCGAGGAAGAAAAACTGGTCGAGCGGTGCATTGGGCTCAATATCCCGACGCCTCAGGAAATGGCCGAAATTGAACCCTCGAGCCGGCTCTACGAGCGCAACGGCGCGCTCTACATGACCATCAGTGTGCTGGTCGGGGTGGTCGACGGAAAACCGTCGACCACGCCGGTCGGCTTCGTGCTTGGCAACAACAGACTGGTCACGATCCGTTATGCGACACCCAAACCGATTCGGGCGTTTGAAGACCATGTGCGGCGCGAGCCGGAACTGGCGCGCGACGCGCAGACCGTCCTTGTGCGCCTGCTCGACGCACTCATCGACCGTCTCGCCGACGAGCTCGAGGACCTCGGCATCGAGATCGAGCAGATTTCCTCGCACATCTTCCAGAACCGGATGGAGCAACGGCGGATCCCGGCGGCGCGGCTGACGGCACTGTTGACCCGGATCGGCCGAGCGCAGACGCTGCTCGCCAAGATTCGCTATTCCGCGGTCAGCACCAGCCGCATGCTGAACTTCCTTGCTGGCTCAAGCCGGCTGCACGAGCCCGAGCTCGAGGATGCGATGCGCCATCTCTCCAGCCTGACAACCGACGTCAATTCCCTGAGCGAGCATGCGAGCTTTCTCAACGACAATCTGACCTTCCTGCTCGATGCGTCGCTGGGGCTCATCAGCGTCGAGCAGAATGCGGCGATGAAGGTCTTTTCATGGGCCGCCGTCGTGTTCCTGCCGCCGACGCTGATCGCCGGCATCTACGGCATGAATTTCCATCATTTCCCGGAGCTCAGTTGGGTAGTCGGCTACCCGATGGCGCTCGGCTTCATGCTCGCGAGCATGATCCTGCCTTATCTCTATTTCCGCAAACGCGGCTGGATCTGATTATGGTTGCAGCAGCAGCGGAGGCTCGTCCTGGGGCAGCGTTTCAGACGCCAGGACAGCCGCCGCCGCACGGCGCCGGGCAAGCGCGCGCCGGGCAAGCGCCAGATGGCCGGCCACTTCCACGCCTTCGTCGTCTCGCGAGAAGGTGGAAGCACCCATTTGCTCGGCGCTGAGATCGTCCCGGTCTACGGCCATTCGACTACCCTGTTCTCGAGGCGGTTGAGCCCGCCTCGGCCATACTTATTCCGACCGCGTCATGATGGGGAGAGTAAGCGAGTCGCTCCGCCGCGAGGACAGTTCATTTGGCCGCAACTAAAGCGTTCGAAACCGGTTTTTATCAGCCAATGAGCGAAAAACTCGAAACGCCGCCGGAACAAACAGCCAAGACTGCCAAAGAGCGGCCGGGGATTCGGCTTCGTGACATATTGGGCCCGGGGCTGATTACCGGTGCGTCGGATGATGATCCGAGCGGAATTGCGACCTACAGCCAGGCAGGCGCGCAATTCGGCTACGGCCTCGGCTGGACGATGGTCCTCACCTATCCGCTGATGTCGGCGGTACAGATGATCAGCGCCCGCATCGGACGGGCGAGTGGGCGCGGGATCGCGGGCAACCTTCGCTGCCATTATCCACGCTGGCTGACAACCTTGCTCGTTCTGTTGCTGCTGACTGCGAACACGATCAACATCGGCGCCGACCTCGGCGCGATGGCGGA
>Ga0111538_10011908_pt1 | contig 11500 bp, 13 predicted proteins | sample SoiMethybrSBSTD1_FD_79669 | JGI IMG/M metagenome (GOLD analysis project Ga0111538, IMG submission 79669) | Bulk soil microbial communities from a Populus tree surrounding site in Tennessee, USA - Soil MetaG P. TD hybrid SBSTD1 (version 2)... | ecosystem: Environmental > Terrestrial > Soil >...
CGACGCGATGAGCTCGTTCGGCGCGCTCGAGATCGACGCCCGCAAGACGCCGCTGGACGCCGTGATCGCGGCATCCGGCAAGTGCCTGGAGGGCGTTCCAGGAATGGGCTTCGTGCTCGCGCGCCGCGCAGTGCTCGAGAAAAGCGAAGGCAACGCGCACTCGCTCGCGATGGACCTGTACGACCAGTGGGCCTACATGCAGAAGACGACGCAGTGGCGCTACACGCCGCCGACGCACGTCGTCGCGGCGCTCGACGAGGCGATCCGCCAGCATGCCGAGGAAGGCGGACTGGCCGCACGCGGCGCGCGCTACGCCAGGAACTGCCGCGAGCTGGTCGCCGGCATGCAGTCGCTCGGCTTCCGGCCGTTCCTTCCGGCCGCGGTCCAGGCGCCGATCATCGTGACGTTCCACGCGCCCGCGGACCCGAACTACGACTTCAAGCGCTTCTACGCCGAAGTGAAGAAGCGCGGCTACATCCTCTACCCGGGCAAGCTGACGCAGGTCGAGACGTTCCGCGTCGGCTGCATGGGACAGCTGGGCCCGGAAGGAATCGGTGGCGCGGTGCGTGCAGTGGCCGACACGCTGAAGGCGATGGGAATCCGGCGCGTCGCGCCGGACGAAGCGGCGGCTTGAGCCGAGCGACTGACTTCCTGCGGCGCTAGGTCAGCGCGGCCGGATCGACAGGAAGCAGCAGCCCTCCGCGCCCGGCGCCCAGGTTCTATTCTCGAAGCCGAACCCGGCGCCTTCGAAGAGGCCCTTGTCGACGGCGCCGGCGATGCGGCATAGCGTCGCGACTTTTTCCTCGGCAAGCCCCGCCTCGCGCCACGCATCCTTCAGCGGGCAGCCGTGCAGCTGGATCTCGAGCTTGTCGGCTTCGCTCTTCAGCACCTTCGGCTGGAAGATCGCCTCGCCGCCCGGCACGCTTCCGAGGAACGCGTTGCGTAGCCCTGTCAGGTCGGTAGGCGAGAACTTCGCAAACGCCTTGCCCATCTTGCGGCCGCGGTTGTAGATCGCCTCGGCGAGCAGCTTCTCGGCTTTCTGCGCGCCAAGGTCGCGGCACAGGACATCGTAGATCTCCATGTAGATCAGCGCCCGGTTCTTCATCTGGCCGACGAGATGCTCGCGATCGTTCATGGCTACCTCCTTGGCGTTGCCACGTGCATGCCGGCATCGACATACACGGTCTGGCCCGTGGTCTTCGCGGCGCCCTCGATCAGCCAGACGATCGTCTGCGCGACGTCCTCGGGCTGGGAGACCGAAGCGAGCGGCGCGCTGCTGGCGTAGCCGTCGCGCAGCTTCGCGTAACGCTCCGCACCGTAGCCCGAGACCATCCACGGCGTGTCGACGAAACCGGGCGCGACCACGTTGACGCGCACTTCGGGCGCGAGCACGCGCGCGAGCGACATGGATACGGTGTCGAGCGCCGCTTTCGATCCGGCATAGGCGATCGACGAGCCCGTGCCGAGGAGCGCCGCCAGCGAAGAGACGTTGACGATCGCTCCGCGCGACTTCTTGAGGGCGGGCGCCGCGGCGCGGCACATCTGGAACGGCGCAATGACGTTGGTGGCGAAGATGCGCTGGAAATCTTCCGCGCTCAGCCCGTCCAGATCGGTGTGCGGCACGAACTTCGTCGTGCCGGCGTTGTTGACGAGCGCATCGAGCTGCCCCCACTTGTCGAGCGCCGCCTGCACGAGACGCCGGCAGTCGGCCTCCTGCGAGACGTTCGCCTGCACGAGGATCGCGTCCTTGCAGCGCGCGGCGACCGCCTGTGCCTCCTGGACGCTCTTCGAATAGTTGACCACTACTCGCCAGCCGCGTTGCGACAGTTCGATCGCGGTCGCGGCGCCGATTCCCGACGAAGAACCTGTAACGATTGCTACTTTTGCGTTCATACGGTGGCCACTGGGGTTGCGGGAGAGCCGACGGCGCCGGGAAGCCTGAGCGGCGGCGCGGTCAGCAGGAACCGGTTGCGCTGGTGCTCGCGCAGCCAGCGTGCGAGCTCGGTGAGATACCAGATCTCGCCGAGATGGATGCCGTTCTTGAAGATGCAGTGCTCGTGCAGCGGCATCAGCGCGTGCTGGATCGGCTTGAACGGGCTCGACGGAATGATCTCGACGGCATAATTGTCGGCGATCAGCGCGGCGCAGCCGCAGTCGCTGACCCACTGCAGCAGCTTCTCGTCGCGGCCGTCGAGCCCGGTGCAGGTGCTGCTCAGCAGCTTCGGGTCGGGATTTTTCTTCAGCTCCAGGATCACGTCGGCGAAGCCCGTATAGAAGCAGACGAAATCGCCGCGCTCGACAGCGACCTTGTCCGCATCGAGCACGCGCATCAGCGCGTCGTAGCCGACCGCGCGGCGCTCGCGACCGAAATGGGCGTGCAGGTCGATCATCACGCCGCGCCCCTGCGCGCCGTGCTCGGCCAGGTTCTGGATGCCGAGCGCCTCGGCCCGCGAGCCCTCGTACTTCGCCCACGCCTCGCCGCCTGCCGCCTCGGCCGCGGGCTTTACATGCTCGCCGGCGCGAAAGCCGTTGTAGAACACGATCTCCGCCTTGCCGTCGCCGTCGGCATCGAACTTTCCGCCGACGTGCGCGAACGAATCCCACTGCGTGGAATACTGAAGCGTCAGCAGCACCAGGTCGTCGCACACCACGTCGGTCAGGCGCGGATCGTCGGTCGCCATCGCATAGCAGAAGTTCTGCGCGCCGGCGCGCTGCGTGGCCGCGATCCGCGGCGGGTTGCGGCGGGGATTGAGTGCGTTGCCGCCGGGATAATCGAGCGGCAGCGACAGCACGAACGTCCGCCCCTCCTTTACCTCGGCCACGCCCTGCAGCACCTTCTCGCGCGTGACCCAGTTCATCCGGCCGCGCTGGTCGTCGGCGCCGAAATCGCCCCAGTTCGAGCCCGGGGGTCGCTGCTTCCAACGTTGCGTCATGTCAGTGATAGCTCCTGCCAACCCACTCGGCGATGAGGACCGGCTTGTCGCTTCCCTCGCGCTCCACGGTAACGTCCCAGGTGACCTGCACGCCGTTGCCTTCGATCTTTTCGTACTTGATCAGCTTGAATCGGGCGCGAACGCGCGAGCCCGACGGCAGCGGCGCAGTGAAGCGCACTCGATTCAAGCCATAGTTGACGCCCATTTTGCGGTCGGCGAACGAAAACGTCGATTCGATGAACTTGGTGAGCAGAGATAGCGTCAGGAATCCGTGCGCGATCGTCGTTCCGAACGGGGATTGCTTCGCCCGCTCGACGTCGACGTGGATCCATTGCGGATCGTCGATCGCCCTGGCGAAGAGGTCGATCCGCTCCTGGGACACTTCGACCCACGGCGAGATGCCGACCTCCTGGCCGATCCTGCTCTCCAGCTCGCGCACGGTCAACGCTGCAGCCATTGCAACTCCAGATGGGATCGCCAGCGATTCTAGCCGCCCGGTGCGCCGACGAACGACTCGATTTCGCGCGCGACGCGCTCGGGCTGCTCGTGGACGATCCAGTGCGAAGCGTCCGGCACGCGCACGACCCGGACGCCGGGCACGCATTGCTCGAGCCCGTCGAGACACCCGGTCAGCAGCGCGCGGTCTCGCTCGCCCCACAGCACGAGCGTCGGCACGCGAACGATGAACTTGGCGGGGTCGAGCGTACGCTTGGCCGGGCCAGGATCGGCGTCCGTCGGGGGGTACGTCGGCGACGCACGGTAGTAGTTCAGCCCGCCGGTGAGCGCGCCGGGCCGCGACCAGGCTTCCACATACGCGGCGCGGTCGGCCTCGGTCATCACGTCGTCGCCGAATTGCGCGAATGATTTGAGCAGCCGCGCATAACCGTCTTCGGACAGCACCTGCTCGGCCTTCGGATCGCGAAAGAGCAGCATGTACTGGCTTGCCGCGCGTTGCGCCGGGTTGCTTACGAGCTCGCGCCAGAACACATAAGGATGCGGCGAGTTGATGATGACGAGATGCGAGAGCCGGTCCGGATGGGCCATCGCAAATCCCCACGCCGCGGCGCCGCCCCAGTCGTGCGCGACGAGCACAAAGGGCTTGCTCGTGTGTGCAGCGGCAAGAGCGTCAATGTCCGCGATCAGGTGCTTTGCCTTGTACGCTTCGACACCGTCCGGCTTATCCGAGAGGTTGTAGCCGCGCAGGTCGGGCGCAACCGCCAGCCAGCCGCGCGCGCCGAAATGCTCGAGCGGCCGGCGCCACGCGCGCCAGAACTCGGGGAAGCCGTGCAGGAAAAGCATCAGCCTGCCGGCGCCCGAGCGCGCGACGTGGAACTTGAGGCCGTTCGCGTCGACGTACGCGTGCTCTATTGCAGGCATCTGTTCACTCCTTCTGCGACCGCGCGGGCGATCGCTCGTCGCACAGTTGGATCGCGCATCCGCTGGTCTTCGTCACGGTTGACGATGACGCCCGCCTCGACGAGCACCGAGGGCATGCTCGCCGTCCGGCCCACTGCAAGATTGTCGTAGTAGTGCACGCCGTTCGCTTCATCGGCGAACGGGCGATCTTCGCCGAGCACCGGGTCGGCGTGATAGCGCGAAGGAATGAACCCGGCCGCGCGCAGCCGTTCTCCGATCGCGCTCGCGCAGGCGAGGCTTTTGCGGAGCTCCGGATTCGAGCGCGAGATGAAAAGCGAGAAGCCGGCGAAACGGTCGGCCTGGGGAAGCAGCCGCTCCTTGACCGAATCGTGGTGGATCGAGACGAAGAGATCCGTGCCGCGGGCGTCGCGCGTGCGGTGATGCAATTCGGCGTAGTCACCGCGCTCGCCGATCATCCGCACCTGGTGACCGGAAGCCAGCAGCACGTCGCGCACTTCGAGCGCCAGGTCGAGGTTGTATTCGAACTCCGGGCGCCCGCTCGCGGAGATCACGCCGGGGTTGGCGTTGTAGTGGCCCACATCCACCGCGACCAGGAACGCAGCGAGCGCGCTAGAAACGCGAGAAGTCAGGCTTCCTCTTCTCGAAGAACGCGGTCATCGCTTCCTTCGCTTCGGGCGAGGCGAGCTGCTCGCGGAATACCTTGCCTTCGGCGTCCATCGCCTCGAGCGTCGGCGCGCGCAGGCGTCCGCGCATCAGCGCTTTCGTCGCGCGCACGGCCGCCGGGGGCAGCGCAGCGAGCGCCAGCGCGGCATTGCCCGCACGCTCGAACAATTCGGCTTGCGGAACGATCTCGGTGACGAAGCCGGCCGCGGCTGCTTTCTCCGCATCGAACGGCCGGGCAAGCAGCAGCAGTTCTGCAGCCCGCTGGTAGCCGGCGATATAGGGCAGCAGGAAGCTCGACCCCGCTTCGGGGACCAAGCCGAGGCTGGCGAACGGCAGCTGGAACTTCGCGCCCGGCGCCGCGTAAACGAGGTCGCAGTGCAAGAGCATCGTTGTGCCGATACCGACCGCGGCGCCATTCACCGCGGCGACCAGCGGCTTGGCAAGCGATGGAAGCGCCGACAGGAAACGAAAGACCGGCGTCTCGCCCGAGTGGGGCGGACGCTCGAGGAAATCCTTCAGGTCGTTTCCGGCCGTAAAGCAGTCGCGCGCGCCATGGATCAGGATCGCGCGCACCGCGGAATCCTTGTCCGCCGCGACGAGCGCGTCGGCCATCGCGCCGTACATCGCCTGGGTCAGGGCGTTCTTCTTCTCGGGGCGCGCGATCTCGATGCGCAGCACCCGATCCTTCGTTTCCGTGCGGATCTCGCTCATGTGCCGGGCAGCCGGTACTCGCTGAGTTTCTGGCGCAGCGTGAGTTTCGAGAGCTTGCCGGTCGCCGTATGGGGCAGATCGGGGACGAATACGACATCGTCCGGCATCCACCATTTCGCGATCTTGCCTTCGTAGAACTTCAGCAGTTCTTCCTTCGTGACTTCCTGTCCGGGCTTCTTCACTGCGACGACGATCGGACGCTCGTCCCATTTCGGATGCCGCACGCCGATCACTGCGGCCTCTGCGATCGCCGGATGCTCGATCGCAATGTTCTCGAGATCGATCGAGCTGATCCATTCGCCGCCGGACTTGATCACGTCCTTCGACCGGTCGGTAATCTGGATGTAGCCGTCGGGATCGATCGTGCAGACGTCGCCAGTGGGAAACCAGCCGTCCTTCAGCGGGTCACCGCCCTCGCCCTTGAAGTAGCTGCTGATGATCCACGGCCCGCGTACCTGCAGGTCGCCGAAGGCCTTGCCGTCGTGCGGCAATTCCTTGCCGTTCTCGTCGACGATCCGCAGGTCTACGCCGAAGATCGCGCGTCCCTGCTTGTTCTGCAGCGCCAGCCGCTCTTCGGGGCTCACGTGCTGGTGCTTCTCCTTGAACGTGCACACGGTGCCGAGCGGACTCATCTCGGTCATGCCCCACGCATGCAGCACCTGCACGCCGTAGTCGTCCTGGAACGTCCTGATCATCGCCGGCGGGCACGCCGACCCGCCGATGACGGTCGACTTCATCGTTGAGAACTTCAGGTTGTTCGCCTTCATGTAGGTCAGCAGGCCGAGCCACACGGTCGGCACCCCTGCGCTCATCGTGACGCGCTCGGACTCGAACAGCTCATGCAGGCTCTTGCCGTCCAGGTGTTGGCCGGGGAACACGATGCGTGCGCCCATGAGCGCGCAGCTGTACGGAAGACCCCACGCGTTTACGTGAAACATGGGCACCACCGGCAGGATCGTGTCGCGCGCCGAAAGGTTCAGCGCATCGGGCAGCGCCGCAGCGTAAGCGTGCAGCATCGTCGAGCGATGCGCATAGAGTGCGCCCTTCGGATTACCGGTCGTTCCGGAGGTATAGCAAAGGCACGCTGCGGTGCGCTCGTCGAACGTCGGCCACTCGAGGCCATCGTCCTGGGCCGCAATGAGCTCTTCGTAGCACAGGAGGTTCGGAATCTTCTCCTTCGGCATGTGAGCCCGGTCGGTCATGGCGACGAAGCCCTTCACGCTCTTCAGCGCCGGCGCAAGCTTTTCGACGAGCGGCGCAAACGTGATGTCGAAGAAGATGTAGCGGTCCTCCGCATGGTTCGCGATATAGACGATCTGCTCGGGAAAAAGCCGCGGGTTGATCGTGTGGATGATCGATCCGATTCCCGCGACCGCGTAGTAGATCTCGAAGTGGCGGTAGCCGTTCCACGCGAGCGTGCCGATCCGGTCGTTCATCTTCACGCCGAGCGATTGCAGCGCCTTGGCAAGTTGCCGCGCGCGCTTGTGCGCGTCGCGGTACGTGTAGCGGTGCATGCCGCCTTCCACGGTCTTCGACACGATCTCGGTCGATCCGTGGTGCCGATCCGCATGCCGGATCAGGTCCGAAATGAGCAGCGGCTTGTCCATCATCAATCCAAGCATGGGGTCTCCTCCTGCGTCAGCCCGACAGGCGGGCGAGCACTTCTCCTGCGTGGTTCATTGCACTCGGGCTATCGATGACATCCGCTATTTTGCCCTGCTCGTCGATGATGAAGGTGACCCGGTCGGCAAGGCCCATCATGGCCTGCGCCAGGCCAAAGAGGCCGCCTCCGCCGATCGCGCCATAGGCGCGCGTGACCGTTCGGTTGGGATCTGCAAGCAACGGGAAATTCAATCGATGCACGCCGGCGAAGCGCTTGTGGGAGGCCGCATCCTGCGTCGAGACCCCGAGGATCTGCGCGCCCCTCGCGCGAATTTCCGCGCTGTGGTCGCGCAGCGAACACGCCTGCGCCGTGCATCCCGGCGTGAAATCCATCGGATAGAAGTAGAGCACCAGTTTCGAGCCGCGAAAGTCGGCAAGGCCGACTTCGCTTCCATCCGTCGTGACGCCGCGGAAGTCCGGAGCGGGTTCGCCGGGTACGGGTCGCAAGAGGGCCTCCCCCGGCTCGGCTAAAGCTGCACGACGCCTGTACGGACCAGGTACGCCAGCCGCTCACGCTGATCAGGATGCAGCAACGCGTGCAGCCGCGCGAGCGCGGCAACCAGCGCCGAACCGACCCTTTCCGCACTCTTGACCTTGAGGTCTGCTGCCTCCTTCGCCTTTGCAACATCGAATTCGGCTGCCGAGGCGAGATCAGCCAGGGCGCTCGCCGCACGCCGGGTTTCGACGTCGGCCTGCGCACGCTCGGTTTTCAGGTCCGCGAGGATCTTGGCGAGCTCCGCGGTCTGTTTTTCGTCCAGCTCGAGCTTCCAGGCGAGAAACCGCAACGGGCGGCGGACACCGAACGATGCGCCCGGCGACAATTCGGCCCGGTAGGAATCGTCTGCGTCGCCGGGCGAACAATCAGCCCGGGCAAACATCGCAACTGCGTCGCCGCCACAGAAGCGGCTGCGAGCCGCGCGCTTACGCCAATAGAAGAAGCCAGGATACATATGGATAACCTCCTTCGGCCGGGGCAAGTCGCACCCGGCGATCAAGCGCGCGGGCACCATTGCCTCGCGCGGTAGGGCAGCATAGGCGCCCTGATCCCGCTATTCAAGCCGTTAAAACCGCTTTCAAATCATCGCTTTGCTGCAATGCGGAGCTGATTAATGCTGCATTGCACAAAGTGCTTGACTCTTCGGGTGGCATCTCTAGAATGCTAATTGCTGCGACGCACAAAAAGCGTCCAAGAATTCCAACCCATCCGATAAGGAGTAACAGATGAACACGATCAACGTAACCCCGGAGCAGATCCGCGTGGCAACGAAAGCCAACCTCGACGCGATGATCGAGATTGCCACCGCGCAATTCGCTGCCGTCGAGAAAATCGCGAACCTCCAGGCCGTCGCGATCAAGAGCGCATTTGAAGATACCCTCGCCAACGTGCGCTCGCTGGCCTCGGCCAAAGACCCGCAGGAGTTCGTCAAGCTTCAGGGCTCGTTTGCCCAGCCTGCCTACGAGAAGGCGATCGCCTACTCGAAGGGCGTGTACGAAGTCGCAACGCAAACGAATGCGGAACTCGCGAAGCTCGCCGAGCGCCGCGTCGCGGAGTGGAACGAAGGCGTCGTGACGTTCCTCGACAAGTCGCTGAAGAACATCCCGGGCGCATCCGACGCAGTCGTCGGTGCGATGAAGCAGGCGATCGCGGCCGGCAACACGGCCTACGAGAACCTGACCAAGGCCACGAAACAGGCCACCGAGATGGCGGAAGCGAACGTTGCCGCCGCGACCGAGTCGGTCAAGGGCTTTGTCGCCAAGACCCGCAAGGCCGCCTAAGCAGCAACTGCCAGCGCAACAAAAAAGCCCCGCCTCGGCGGGGCTTTTCATTTCTGCCGATCCAATCCAATCAGGTAGCGCCGAAGACCGCCTGTCTTTCGCGCCCGGGGTCCGGATACAGCATCCGATGCATCGGGACGGCGCGGAACGGGCGCCATTCTCCTTCGGGTTGCGCGAGCCGGTGCGCGATCGCATACAGCACCGCCGGGTTGACGCCGAGGCCGCAATGGCTACCCTCGACCTCGATGTTTTCCGCCTGCGCTCGCTCCCGCTCCACGCTGCATTGCCAGCTGACGATGCCGTCCGAACGGCTGTAGATCGAAGTCACCGGGACCGTCAACGAACCCTCGAGCGCCTCGCGCCAGTGCGGGTCGTCTACCGAGAGCCCACTCGTCAACTCGTAGAGCCGCCATGCATTGCTCGCTCTCGGGTCGCCCGTGAACGGCGTTCCGAGAGTGATGACCTGCCGCACGATTCCGGGTGCCCGATGCGCAAGCACGCGCGCATAGAGTCCGCCGAGACTCCATCCAATGATGCTCACCTTGCGTCCGGACTGCTCGGCGATCTCGTTGAGCTTCGCCGTCATTCCTTCCTCGACTCCGGGCCGCGGTCCGTAGTTCCTGCCGAGATCCCAGCCGTAAGGCACGTAACCGCGGTCTTCCAGAAACGCCCGTAGCGGCTTCGTCGACGTGTCCCCAGCCATCAACCCGGGGAGCACGAGCACCGAATGGCCATCGCCGCGCGGCATCATGCGCATCATGGGGATCGACGCAAAGAACGCTCCGAGCTCCCAGAACGCGCGCATCTCGAGAAGCAGCAGGAGACGAGACGGCGGCCCCATGCGCTCGGCTTCGATGGTCATCGGCTTGTGGTCCATATCGAACGTCGCAGGTTAGTGACGGGTTCGGCGGGTGTCAAACCCGACAAGCGACCCGGTTTATGATCAGACTCCGACGCTGGAAATTCGTTGCCGAGAGGGCTCTCTGGACAAGCATCATGACGTCGCCGTCGTAGGCGCCGGAGTATTCGGCGCGTGGATCGCCTACTGCCTGCGCCGGTCCGGGAAATCGGTCGTCCTGCTCGACGCGTACGGCGCGGCGAATAGCCGCGCAAGCTCCGGCGGCGAGTCGCGGATCATCCGCATGGGATACGGCGCCGACGAAATTTACACGCGCTGGGCGATGCGCTCGCTGGAGCTGTGGCGCGATTTTCTCGGGCAGATCGATGAACCTCTCTTCCACCGCACCGGCGTGCTGTGGATGGCGCGCGGCGAAGATCCGTATGCCCTGAGCACGCTGCGCACGCTGGAAACGTGCGGCGTGCCGTTCGAAAAACTTTCCCGGACGGAGCTCGAGCGCCAGTACCCTCAGATCTCGTTCGACGAGATCACCTGGGCAATGCTCGAGCCGGACAGCGGCGTGCTGATCGCCCGAAGGGCCGTCCAGCGCGTGGTCGATGCCGCCGTGAAGGCCGGCGTCGACTATAGGATCGACAGAATCGAGCCGCAGGACCGCTCCCGCGTCCCCGCCGACACCTACGTTTTCGCCTGCGGACCGTGGCTGCCGAAGCTGTTTCCGAGCCTATTGAAGGAGCGCATCCAGCCGACGCGCCAGGAGGTGTTCTTTTTCGGAGTGTCGGGCGGCGATCGCCGGTTCTGTCCGCCCCGGATGCCGGCCTGGATCGATTTCGCCGGCGAGGTCTACGGCGTCCCGGATCTCGAAAATCGCGGCTTCAAGGTCGGGCCCGATCGCCACGGCGCGGCGTTCGATCCCGACACCGGAGACCGGATCGTCAGCGCGCAGGGGCTCGATGCCGCGCGCAAGTTTCTTGCGCAGCGCTTTCCGGCGCTGAAGGACGCGCCCGTCGTCGAGACGCGGGTTTGCCAGTATGAAAATACTTCGAACGGCGACTTCCTGATCGATCGCCATCCGGAATTCGACAATGTCTGGCTGGTCGGCGGCGGATCGGGCCATGGATTCAAGCACGGACCTGCCTTGGCCGAATACATGGCTGCCAGGATTTTCGAAGGGGGAGCGCCTGAGCCGCGTTTCTCGCTGGCGACGAAGGCAAAAGTGCGCAAGCGCGAGGTATTCTGAGGATTCTTAGAGGTGACCCATGTGCAGGAACATCAGGACGCTGTTCAATTTCGCGCCGCCCGTGACCGACGAGGAAATCCACGCCGCGGCGCTGCAATTCGTGCGCAAGGTCAGCGGCTTCGCCAAGCCATCGAAAGCGAACGAGGGCGTGTTCTTTGCGGCGGTCGACGACATTGCCGCAGTCTCGAGGAGGCTGATGCAAACGCTGGAGACCAGCGCGCCGCCGAGAAACCGTGAGGAAGAGATCGCCAAGGCGCGCGCCCGGGCTGCGCAACGCTTTCC
>Ga0111538_10011910_pt1 | contig 11499 bp, 12 predicted proteins | sample SoiMethybrSBSTD1_FD_79669 | JGI IMG/M metagenome (GOLD analysis project Ga0111538, IMG submission 79669) | Bulk soil microbial communities from a Populus tree surrounding site in Tennessee, USA - Soil MetaG P. TD hybrid SBSTD1 (version 2)... | ecosystem: Environmental > Terrestrial > Soil >...
CCGGCAGCCCGTCTTCGACCCAGTACACCGTGAACGGCGTGCCGAGGTGCGCTTCCGCGGCCGCCAGCACGATGTTCATCGGCGAGTCGAGCTCACGGTCGTACGCGCGCCACCGTGCCGATCGTCCGAGCTGGGCACGCAGCACTTCCTCGACAACGGCCCGCTCGTCAGGTGTCATGGAACGGCTGCGCGCATCCGCGCCCGCAGGAGCTCGAGATCTTCCGCGGAGGGATTTTCGATCTCGATGTCGCCGATTTTGATGCGCTTGACGCGCGTCAGGCCGCGCCACTGGGCGAGGAAGGTCAGCAGCGGCGAAATCGACTGCACGGCAAGCGTGGCCACGACGATCCAGGTTGCCACGTCGCCGGACAGATTGCGCCTCTCGATGAACTGCGGCTTGTCTTCGGGGGTCAGCGCCGTGCGCAGCTCGTCGACTCCATCTCCCTCGCAATCAATGACGACGGTCAGGGCGTCTGACGCCATGGCTCACCTCCCACCGCGAAACAGGGCCTCGAGACGCGCCCATTATGACCGCGGCCGGCGCCCATAACTTTCCGTGGGGCCTGCCGGTTATTAGGATCGAGACGCGCGGTTCAAATTGACGCCAACCACCGAGGACGACCGGCTCCTGATAGAGGCGGCACAGGCCGATCCTGCTCGATTTGTCGACATTTACGAGCGGTATTTCGATCGGATCCATGCGTTCGTCAGCCGCCGGACCGGCAACCGGGCAGTCGCCGAAGACATCACGTCCCAGGTGTTCGAACAGGCGCTCCGCACCGTGGGACGGTTCGAATGGCGCGGCGTGCCGCTGGCGGCGTGGCTCTACCGGATCGCCGCCAACGCCCTCGCGGACTACTGGCACGATCGCGGGCGCGAGGCGAACGAACCGCCGCCCGATGTGCCGGATGCGCGCGAGCGCGGCGAACTCGATCGGCGGATCGCGTTGTATCAGCAGGTCGATCAGCTCCCGGATCTGCAGCGGCGAGTCATCCGGATGCGTTTCGTCGAGGAGAAGAGCATTCGCGACGTCGCCGCTGCACTCGAGCGGTCCGAAGGCGCCATCAAGCAGCTCCAGCTCCGCGCGCTGGAGAACCTGCGGAAGAGCATGGGTGGCCATGGTTGAACGCGCGCTCGTCGATCGGCTGAACGAAGTTGTCGACGCGATCATCGCGCGTGGCGATGCCACGGCGGCGTTGCGCGACAAGGAGTTGGCGCCGCTCGCGCGCATCGCAGCGGATCTTCGCCACTATCCCAGTCCGGAGTTCAAGGCGAGGCTCAGGACGCAACTCGAACGGAGAACGACCATGACAGCAGTGATGACCGCACCGACCGTTCGCGAGGGGTTCACCACGGTGACTCCGTATATCCGTGTGCCCGATGCCGGGCTCTTCGACTTCCTCAGGAAGGTGTTCGACGCAGAGGAAACCTTGAGCGGACACGGCGGCGGCGGTGGCCTGCATCGCGAAGTACGGATCGGCAATTCGATGCTGATGATCGGCGAAGGCGGCGGTACCGGCGGTGTGATGCCGATTCGGCCAATGGCCTTCCACGTGTTCGTGGACGACGTCGACGCCACCTTCAGCCGCGCGCTCGCCGCTGGCGCCATGTCAATGGGCGAACCAGAGGACCGGCATTACGGCGAGCGCTCCGGGTTCGTGCACGATCAGTTCGGTAATCATTGGTACATCGCCACGCCGCTGCGCGCGGAGTCGCTTGCCACCGCGGCGGGGACTGTCACGCCGGTGCTGCACACGGCCGGCGCGGCCGAGTACGGCGATTTCCTGAAACGCGCCCTCGGCGCGACCGTCGAGATCCATGTGCCGGGCCCGTCCGGAGAGCTCCGCTACGGTCGCATGCGTATCGGCGATGCGGCGATCGAGCTCGGCGAAGGCGACCCGATGCCTGGATCGTTCATGCTCTACGTCAGCGATCCCGATGCGATGTATCACCAGGCGATCGCCGCTGGCGCAACGTCAGTCATGCCGCTCAGCGATCAGCCGTACGGCCGCGTGGGTGGCGTCCAGGATTCGGTTGGAAATCACTGGTTTTTCTCGCGGCCGCAGGCCACGACTCCGTAGGGCGGGCGCTCAGCGCCGCGCGAGCCGCTGGTCGAGCAGTTCCACGGAGAGCAGGATCGTACGTCCGACGATCTCGAGGCTCTGCTGCGAGACCTTGTCGAGCGTGTCGGTGTTCGCGTGGTGGAACTCGCCCATGCCGTCGACGCTTGGACCCATGCGTCCGAACTCGGCATCGACAACGTCCACCGCGGGGATGCCGACGCTCAGGAACGGCACGTGATCGTCGATGATCTGCGTCTCGTACTGGAAGAAGTAGCGTGAGTATCCGAGCTGCGCCGCTGCTTCTGCAATGACATCCTGCAGCGAGCGCGTGGACGATATTTCGCGGGCGACATTCAGGTTCTTGTCGCCGATCATGTCGAGCAGGAACAGTCCCTTGACGCGAGGCGCCATGCCGGCGGCTTTGAGCTTCTGCGCCAGATGCCGACTCCCGTAGAGGCCGTCGTCGCCTTCGAACGATTCGATCGCCTCCTCGAGATCGGTCCACACGAGCCAGATCTGCATCCGCGTCGATCGCCCGGCGAGCGCCTCGGCAAAGGCGAGCAGAATCGCGGCACTCGAGCCGCCGTCGTTGGCGCCGATGAAGCCCTTCTTGAACAGCGTGTCGTAGTGGCCCGCGAGGATGAAGATCGGCTGGTTGCGATCGGCGGTGACGTTGTACTTGCCGATGATGTTGTGGACCGCGATCGGTCCGCGCGGTGTCGTCGCGGTGAAGTCGTCGGATTCGATCGTCGCGCGGGTGGTCTTCAGGACCTCGCGAATCAGGCTCTGGGTCTTCTGATGGCCCGGTGAGCCCGGCGGACGTTCACCGAAGCCGGCGATTTGCGCCGTGTACGCATACGCCTTCGCGGCGTTGAATGCCTCGTGGAGCGTGCCCGACGCTCCATCCAACACGACAACGCACGAGAGCACGACGATGGCTGCACGGGCACGGGACCGGATCATGCTGCTGGCGCGAGATCCTATCCTATTGAAGCGGACCATGAAGGTCCGCGCCGCATCCGAACGGACTGCCTCGCCTCTCTAGTCCAGGCCGACCGTTCGGCCGCGGGTTCCGGCAACGTCGAAGTAGCGTGCGGATCCGATGGTCTGATAGTGGAGTTCGGTCCGCACCGCGCCGGTCGCCGCGCGCGCGCGAACGACGTGGCGGTCTGCCGTTGGCGTCGAGCCCGCCGGGAATGTCTCGGTCAATACGCGACCGAGGCGTGTCCCGCGATGGCGCGGTGTGAGTCGGAGCAGAGCGCCGATCGTCCGGCCAACGTCTGCGTTGCTGACTGGCAATGGATCGACAAAGCCGCTCTTGAAGTCCGGCCCGATCGCCGCCATGAAGTTCATCGTGTCTGCGCGACTGAAGCTGCCGTGATCGCCCTGGCCCTGCTGCCGCGTGGTGTCGGCGACGTCCACCGCACACAGAAACGGCGTTGAACAACCCGTCGAAAAGGAACGAAAACTTACGACCATGGTCGGACGCGAGGTCCTGGCGCTTCCCTCCAGGTAAATGGCGCTCAGCGGCAGCGTGCCCTGCAGGTCGCCGATGCGATCGTCGACGAAGATTCCGCTGACGTAGTCCTGTTTGCCGAGGATGTCGACGAGCCGTGCCGCCAGCGCTTTGTCGCCGCTCGGGACATACACGAGGTCCGAGCCGCCATTGGCGGCGACGACGACATCAGGACGGTTTGGATCGCGTCCAATCAATCCGTTGGCGCGTTTTGGAAAGCGCCCCCGGCCGACCGAGGCGTTCTGATCGTCCGGATCGAACAACGGAAGGTCCAGAGCGGCAGCAAGATCCATGGCGAGGAAGCCCGGCGGTAGGAACGAGCGCGGCACTTCCGCATACGCGTCACGCGCGGCCCCGCTCGCCTCACTCTGCTTGGAGATCGTCGAGAAGCCGTGATCGGCGGCAACGACGATGTTGGTCGTCCGTGCCAGACCGTTCGCCTGCAATGCTGACTGGATACGCGACAGGTTGTCGTCTGCGTTTTTCAGGCCTGCTCGCGACGTCGGACCATTGATGCCTGGTGTGAGCTGATTGAGGCTGTCGCCCTGGTTGTGCTGACTGCCGTCAGGATCGCGCGACCAGAAGACGAGCATGAACGGACGCCCGTCCTTGGCAAACGCCGGCAGGATCACTTTGGTGACGACGTCGACGAAGTAGTTCTGCTGCTCGACGTTCGCGCTGTGCGTGCCCGGCCTGGTGGAGGTTCCGCCCTCGCCGTTTTCGCCGCGGGTTGGCGCCTGCAGCGGAAGCCCCGCGTCGACCAATGCCTGACGCGTGGCGTCGGACAACGGGACGCCGCCGGCGCGCCCCGTCGAATCGTCGATGACGATCGTCGACTCGCCGGTTCGCGCGGTGTGGTCGAAGATCAGCGTCGGACCGAGCTTGCCGACAAGAGCGGTTCGCAATCCCGCGGCACGCGCGGCCGTGAGCATCGTCTCCTCGCCCAGGTAATCGCCGCCGTAGTGATCGTCCAGATCGCCCAATGCGACGTCGTGCTCGAGGAACGGCGTGACGCTGTCGACGACGCTGCGCACGCGAAATCCGACATACAGAGTGTTGGCGAAGTTGCCGGTGTCGCCGAAGTAATGGCCGGTTGCCATGGCCGACGCATTCGCCGTGGTCAGCGTCGGCACGAGCGAGTGTGGGTCCTTGAAATTGACGCCGCGATCTCTCACGGCCGCGAGAGTCGGCGCGCTCTCGGCGTTTACGGCGAGCGCACGCAGTCCATCGGGAACGAAGAGGACGACATTGTGAGGCCGATCCAGCTGGCGCGCCGGGGCGCGCTCAAAACCAGCAAACGCAAGCACAGCTGCCAGCCCTGCCGCGAACGTGACGTGTCTCACCGATCGGCATATTACCGACACGACGTGACGGCTGCGCAAGCCAAAACTATCACCGGAGGCGCCGTGCGACAGGCGGCGCGATCGGCAGCCTCACCGCGCCATACGCGACGTCAGGAAAGTCACCGAAGGGTCAGCCGGCTCTTCGCACGAGGGTCAGGACCGCGTGAACGGCCTTGTGCGACCGCGACGTGCGGACCACGAAGCGATCGCAGGCGTCGACGATCGCGAGCAGGCGCCCGCGCCGGTCCAGATAGCTCTCGTGCGCGCGCACGACGTCCGCATCGAGCGCATTGAGCAACGCCGTGTGTTCCTGCTCCGGCACGCTGCTGTCCGGCAGCGACCCGACGCTATCCCGCAGCACGGCGGCGTCGCGCAGTCCTCCCAGGATGTCCTGTGCCTTTCGCAAATCGCTCAGCAGGTGAGGCGGACGCCAGATTCGCAGGTCGTCGGCGGCTTCGACCACATAGCGCAGCTTCTTCATCGCTTTGCGAGTCGAATGCAGTCGATTCGGAAAATACAACCCGGCCGAATCCACTATCGCGGTTCGCAGACGATGGGCGCGAAGGCCGATCCGGTCTCGCAGCATCGCGTCGCAACCGTTGCCGTTGGGCAACAGTCGCCGGACGAGGCGCCGGGCCGACCTGCGCTTGTGTTTGCGAAGGACCGCGATCCGGCCGAGTTCGAGATCCTCCAGCTTCTTCACCAACGCACGACGCTCGTCCACGAGACGTATACGGAGCGCCCGCCTGGCTGACGCGATCGCCAGAGCGGCCACGGGCACTGCCTCTTCCTTCCCGTTCAGGAGCGCAATCATCACGTCGAGGTCGCGAACACGGCCGAGCTGATCGCCAGCATCGACCAGGACACGCTCCGCGTGAGACGCACGACGGTCGGCCGCGAGCAGAGGCAGCAACTCCCGCAGGCGACGGCAGGCCACGCGGGCGTCGTGAACGCTGTCGGGTCGTCCGTCACGGATGCCCGGTAACTGATCGAAGAAGCTCTTCGCCCTCACGGACACCAGCGCCCGTATGTCATGCGGGTCCATAGTCGTGGCGCTCCCGTTACACTCGGTCCATCCTTTTGACGGCCGTGCAACAGTCGATCCCTGAGGCTGGGATCAGCCTGCTCCGCATGCGGTTCGACTGGCATGCTTTTTCGCGCGTGTTACACGCGGCGTGTATCGCCGAGAGGCGATCGTGGTCGGAGATGACGGATCGCGGCGCAACCGACTGCGCCGCCGATCCGTTGGATCATCGCTTCCATCACCGAACGACGTTCAGGATCACCGCGCCATACACGCGGTGGCCGTATCGCGTTTCCTGACCGAAGAACGCCGGCGCATCGTCCTTGGACTGCACGCCGACGAAGCGATAGTCGCCTCGCAGACCCCATCGTCCCGCGTACCACTTCACGCCTCCACCGACGTTGCCGGTGAGGAACGTCTCGGCATCGTTGACACCGAGGTCCGCGGTCTCGAAGACCGTCAGCGCACCAACACCGCCCGTCACGTACGGCACGACGGAGCTTCGGTTACGCGCGGAGACCACGACGTTGCCGCTGTAGTTCAGGATGTTCGGCGTCTTGCGATCGGACGTCACGCCGCCGAACGGCAGGCTCTGCGAGATGCCGAGCGCGCCGCTGACTTCGCCCTCGACGCCGACGTAGCGATTGAAGTTCACCGCCAGCGCGCCGCCAAGGTCGTAGTTCCCGAAGCTCGGCTCGCGCGTGTCCTTCTGCTCGGTGAAGTAGGCAAAGCCTCCGGGGATGAGGCTGATCTCGACGCGCCCTGGACCCGGTGCGACCTCCTGCGCGAACGCGCCACCGCTCCCGATCAGGCTCACAACTGCGAACAACACTGCTATCGAACGTTTCATCATCGACCTCCTCGAATGTGGATCACTCTGACGTTCGCAGGACGCGCAAACAATCGGGCAGGAGCGCGATGCCACGGTGCAGCGTGCGCACGAGACGGCGGACCATCCTCTGTCCGAGCTCGGCATCATCCTTTCGGACGATGGCGTAGACTCCTTGACATGCGGCGTCGCTCGGCCACGGTCGTCGTGACGGTGCTGCTGGTCTCATCGGGCGCGTGGGCGCAGTTCGGCCGCGGCGGTGACGCCAGCATCAACGCACACATGGCACGCGCCGACAGCTTCGACGGTCGGTTTCATTACTGCCGGTTGATGTATCGGATGAATCCCCTTGGCGATGGAGGAAGCTGGCTCACCGACTACCCGCTTGCCGACATCGATCTCTCGATTCGACTCTCCGAGCTCACGAAAACACTCGTGGCATTCGCCGCATCAGGGCAGCCGGAGCACCTGATCGTTCCGCTCACCGGCGACGAGTTGTTTCATTGCCCGTTCGTCATGGCGCAGGAAGTCGGCAGACTGATGTTCAACCCTGATGATGCGAGTCAACTCAGGGCGTATCTGCTGAAGGGCGGGTTTCTGTGGGTCGACGATTTCTGGGGATCGAACGCGTGGGAGTCGTGGGCAGCGCAGATTGGCAAGGTGCTGTCTCCGAGCGAGTACCCGATCTTCGATGTGCCGTCGGACCATCCGATCTTTCACACCATGTTCGACCTTCGCGCGGTGCCGCAGATCCCCGGCATCGGGTATTGGCGCGGCAGCCGCGGCGGCACGTCGGAACGCGGTTCCGACAGCGCGCAGGTGCACACGCGCGCCATCGCCGACCAGACCGGACGCGTCATGGTCCTCATGACGCACAACACCGACGTCAGCGATTCATGGGAACGCGAGGGAGAAGATCCGCAGTACTTCTATTCGTTTTCACCGGCTGGCTACCAGGTTGCGATGAACGTGCTGCTGTACGCGATGACGCACTGAGGACAGGGCAGTTGGGTTGCTGGGCAGATAAGTAGCTGGGGTGCCCACCTGCCCAACTACCTATCTACCCAGCTACCTATCTACCCAGCTACCCAGTCAGCGCGTGCTCGGGGACCAGCGGTCGTCGAGCGGCTTCGAAGAGTCCGCAGTGATGTTCACGACGGCGCAGTGATGATACGAGTAGTCGCCGTCCTGATTCTTCGCGTGCTCCGCCATGAACTGAATCACCTGGAGGAGGCAGTTCGGGCAGTTTATGTTCGGAATAGGAATGTCGGCTTCCCAGTTCGCCGTCGCACGCTCAGTGTGTGCGAACAGGCCGTCCATCAGCACGGGCGCGACAACCGGATTCTGGATTTCCGCTGATACCGACCACGGCCCGCGATCGCTGTCGCGTGTCGTCACCTTCGCGTCGGCCGGCAGCTGCGCCGCAGTCCGCGCGAGCGCCACGCGATAGTGGCCAGGATGGAAGACGGTCTCGTTGACGAGCAGATGCAGCATCGAGCCGCCTTTCACCTGCGTGACGGCGTTGCTCGACACGCCGGGATTCGCCGGAGTCCCGCGACCCGGGTTCGCGGACACGCCACCGCACGGCCCCATCTTCTGCGGATCGCCGAGACGGTTCTGAACAAAGGACGCCGCCGGCGAGACGAGCACGAAATGAGCGTCAGCGACCGTGGATAACGCAGTTACCGCGACCGCCGTCAGCAGAAGGTTGGTTCGCACGGCAATTCTCCCAAGTCCGCCTGAAGCGGACGTTTTCATTTGCGATCCGGGATTTGTGATCTGTGATCGCACTGGCGATTCACCAATCGCAGTTCGGACATCGCCAATCGATCACCAATCACACCTCACGAATCGCCCATGGGCGTCAGGAATGCTGTTCCATGCGCGAATGCCGCTTCATATCGGGCATGAACACATAGAACAGCAGCGAGACGAAGATTAAGGCCGTAGCGTACCAGAAGAAGCCCGATTCGTTGCCGGCATTCTTGAACCACAGAGCAACCGAATCGACCGACCCGCCAAAGATGGATGCCGTCAGCGCATACGGCAGTCCGACGCCAAGCGCGCGGACATTCGTGGGAAAGAGCTCCGCCTTGATGATCGCCGTAATCGACGTGTACCCGCTGACGATCACCCACGCAGCGCAGATCAGCGCCGTCGCCACCATCGGGCTCCGCGTCTGCTGCAGCGTCGTCATCAGCGGATACGTCAACAGGGTCCCGAGCAGGCCAAAGGTCACGAGCAGCGGCTTGCGCCCGATCTTGTCCGAAAGGGCCCCGCACAACGGCTGCAGGGCGATTGCGACCAGCAGCGACACGAACACGACCATCGTCGTCTCGTCGTCAGTCAGGCCGACGGACAGCTTGAGGAACTTCTGCATGTAGGTCGTGTACGTGTAGAACGCCGATACGCCGCCGACGCTGATGCCGACGACGAGCAGCATCGGTTTCCAGTGGCTCGCCACGACCCTCAGCCCCGCGCGGTTCTTTGTCACGGCTGACGCCGACTGGAAGTGACCGCTCTCGTGCATGTCCTTCCGCATCCACATCGCGTAGATCGCCAGCGCCGCGCCGATCACGAATGGAATGCGCCAGCCCCACTGACGCAGCTCCTCCGGCGTGAGAAACACCTTCTGCAGGATCAGCAGCAGCAGGATCGCGCAGAGCTGCCCGCCGATCAGCGTCATGTACCAGACGCCGGAATAAAAGCCGCGTCGATCGGGGTGAGAGATTTCGGCAAGGTACGTCGCACTCGTGCCGTACTCTCCACCCTGGCTGACGCCCTGCAGGATGCGGGCGACGGCCAGCAGGATCGGCGCGCCGACGCCGATCGTCGCGTACGTCGGCGTCACCGCGATCAGCAGCGAGCCGAAGCACATGAGCAGCACGGACGCCATCAGCGCGTTGCGTCGTCCGTGTCGATCGGCGACGTGGCCGAAGAGCAATCCGCCAAATGGTCTCGCGATGAACCCGACCGCGAAGATCGCGGCGGCGGACAACTGCTGCGCGACGGGATCGGTGGTTGGAAAGAAGGAGCCGGCGAAGTACAGCGCAAACGCGGCGTAGGCGTAGACGTCGAACCACTCGATCAGGTTGCCCATCGAGCCGACGAGAATGGCCTTGACGCGACGCCGCGTGTCGACACCGTCAAACGGATCGACACGTGACGGATGGGTGGCGCTGATCGCTGCCGTGCTCACGCTGATCGTGAACTCTATCCCATCACTGTGTGAGCGCGGGCCTGGGATTGCGAACAACGGCTGCAACGGCGTACGCTCGGTCCCAGGCGGAGGCGATTTGCCAAACACAGACACCGTGCGTCGTTCACCGCAGGAGTGCGTCGCCAACGCGCGTTGTGTCGCCGCGCTTGCCGCGATGCTCCTGATTCGCGCGCCGGTGGCCGATGCGCAGTGGTATGTGGCCGGCTACCTGGGCGCGAATCACACGATGCCAGCGACGGTCTCGATCGATCAGCCGTCGCTCGGCACGTCGCTCGAGTTCGACGACGTCACTTTCGTTGCACGACCGTTCACCTCACCGCAGTACTACGGCGTGCGTGCCGGGTATCTGTTCGGCGAGGAACGTCGCTGGGGTGTCGAGTTCGAATGGTTGCATCCGAAGGTGTACGCGGAGGTCGAGCACGCGGTGCACGTGACCGGTCGCAGCGGCGGTGTCAACGTCGACACCACGACGCGAATGGACACCTTCGTCCAGCACTACGCGATGTCGCACGGGATGAATTTCATGCTGGTCAACGTGGTCGCGCGGCGGCCGCTCGGTGGCACCGCGTCGCGTGTCGCGCTCACGGGTCGCGCAGGCGCCGGGCCGATGCTGCCGCACGCGGAAACGAACGTGGGCGGGCGTTCGCGCGAGCAGTACGAGCGCGCCGGTATCGGGTTTCAGGTGGCCGGCGGTGTCGACGTGCGCCTGGCCGGATGGCTGTCGGCGATCGCCGACTACAAGTTTGGCCACGCACGTCCGGAGATCGACATCGTTGACGGCACCGGTCAGATGTCGGCCAACGTGCACCAGCTCGCCTTCGGCCTCGCGTTCGGTTTGTCTCGATGACGGGTCGGCTATGGATTCGTTGATGATCGTCGAGTCAGATACGCGACGATCGAATCGAGCTCCGCGTTGCTGACTTCCGTCTTGCGGAACCGCGGCATGATGTAGATCCCACCGCGGACGGCGCTCCTGATTCCGGCTGGCGTGAGGTCCGTGCGCTCCGCCAGCACGGCGGGTTTCGAACCTTTGTAGATCGCGCCGGCCGCGATCGTGCCCGGCTTGCCTTCTCCGGATCCGTGACACGGCGTGCACCACTTCTCGTACACCTGCGGTGCGCGCTCGGGTGCGGGCTGTTGCTGCGCGAGAACGCGCGCCCCGATCGCCATGAGGAACGCGAGACAGAAGAGCAGTGACCGTCTCATGCGCGCGCTCTCCGCAGACGCTTCGGCCACACGCCGTTCTTGCCCGGCGCGAGAATGCCATCTGGATCGAGCGCGTCCTTCAACGTTTCGTGCAGACGACGGAGCGCGTGGTTGTTGTACGAGTACGCCTCGGCGATGTCGTCCATGAATGCCGTGTGCGTCCGGTACTCACCCCAGCCGTGTTCCGCAGCAGCTTTGATCAGCCGCCGGAAGATCTCGCGGTTGCGACGGTTCTTCTCGATATCGTGCTCGACAGGGAAGAAGTAGATGATGACGAAGGCGCGCGCGAAGAACGACC
>Ga0111538_10011914_pt1 | contig 11499 bp, 7 predicted proteins | sample SoiMethybrSBSTD1_FD_79669 | JGI IMG/M metagenome (GOLD analysis project Ga0111538, IMG submission 79669) | Bulk soil microbial communities from a Populus tree surrounding site in Tennessee, USA - Soil MetaG P. TD hybrid SBSTD1 (version 2)... | ecosystem: Environmental > Terrestrial > Soil > Tree...
AGACTCGGTCGCGAGTCCCGCGGCCACGGCCGCCATGTCGGCCGCCGCGCCTTCGATGCTCGCGCCAGCCTTCATGCGCCCGACCGCCTGCAGGAGACTCGCGCGCGGGGGCAGTGCCCGCAACGGCACCATCGCCCAGATCGTGCTGCGGCCGATCCACTGGAAGTCTCGGGGCGCGACGCCAACGACGGTGAAAGGCACGCCGTCCAGCTTTATCTGCCGTCCGATGATGCCGGGGTCTCCGCCGAAACGTGTGCGCCAGAAGCTCTCGCTGAGGACGACGACTCGAGCCAACTTGGTTTCGTCATCGGCCAGAAACGTCCGGCCGGCGATGGCCCGAACGCCGAGGACGTCGAAGAAGCCGGCCGTGACCCACTGGCGCGAGACCGTTTCAGCCAGGCCGTCTGCGCCGGTCATGACCATGCCGCCCACGTTCGGCATGAATCCGGCCACTCGTTCGAGCGTGCGATTGCGTTCGGACCAGTCGAGCAGATTCCTCGGCGCAACCGCGCCGCGAGGTGCATTCGGCTGCTGCTCCCACAGGGTGACGAGGCGGTCAGGGGCGTCGAACGGCAGCGGCCGCAGAATGGTCGCGTCGACGAGCGCGAAGATGGCGCTGTTGACGCCAATCCCGAGCGCGAGCGTGAGGACCGCGACCGCGGCGAAGACCGGCTGTCTTCGCACCATGCGCAGGGCGTAGCGAAGATCCTGACGGAAGTCGGCGAGCCAGGATCGCTTCGGCATCCCGGGCGCAATCGCCGGCGCGGTTTGCGATTGGCGTAACGGGCGCATGTAGTCAGCCAGCGCTTCGGGCTCGAGCAACTCGTCGATCGCCAGCTTCCTCGCGGCCGCGTCGCTCATGCCTCTGCTCCGCAGCTCCGCGTAGCGCAAGTCGAGATGCTGAGCGATCTCCTCGACGATCTCGGCCTCGCGTCCCGGATTGAGACTGAGTTCGGCGAGACGCGGCCGCACCTGTGCGGTCCAGAACGCTGGGTCAGGCATGATCCACTCCCGTCAAGAGCCCGACGGCGTTGACGAACTTCTTCCACGTCTGGCGCTGTCTCGCGAGAACCCGTCGCCCTGCCGCCGTCAGGCTGTAGAAGCGCCGGCGCCGCTCACCGGCTTTCTCCACCCACCGTCCTTGCAGCCACCCGCGCTCCTCGAGGCGATAGAGGAGCGGATAGAGCGACGCGATGTGGAACTTGAGCTGACCTTCGGAACGCGCTTCGATCAGCTTGCTGATCTCGTAACCGTGCCGGGCCCGCACCTCGACGATCGAAAGGATGATCAGTTCGGCCGAGCCCTTTTTCAGCTCCCGGTCGAGGATCCGGGTGTCGATATCAGCCATAGCCATATATGTTATAGACGCTGCCAATCGAACTCAAGCGTCTCCGGGAGGTCACGCGTCTCTCGTGACCTTTGGCGCAAGGTTGATTGGCGGCCGAGCGTTGGGCAAACGACGGAATCAGCGCACCGGCTCAATCCGGAGCAGCGCGCCCTCGTCTTCCTCGGTCAACAGGTAGAGCAGGCCGTCCGGGCCCTGCTGGACGTCACGGATGCGCTGGCCGAGCTCGCGCAGCAGCGGATCGCGCCTGGTCGGCAGCCCGCGGAGGTTAAAGACGATTCGCTGCAGTTGCGCGCCGACCAAGCCGCCCACGAAGACACTGCCTTTCCACTCGGAGAACGCCTCGCCGGTGTAGAAGGCCAGCCCTGAGAGCGCGATCGACGGCGACCAGAAGAGCATCGGCTGCTCCATGTTGTCGGCGACGGGCGGGTTGCGTACGGGTCCGGTCTCACCCGTGAGGTCGCCGCTGTACGAACGCCCGTACGAGATGACGGGCCACCCGTAGTTTTTTCCAGGCTGAATGATGTTCAGCTCGTCGCCCCCTTGCGGACCGTTCTCCGTCTCCCACAGCTCGCCGGTCTCTGGATGGATCGCAAGCCCCATCGCGTTGCGGATACCCAGCGCATAGATTTCGGGCCGGTATCGGGGCGTGGTGGCGAACGGATTGTCCTTCGGCACGCTGCCGTCGTCGTTCAGCCGGAGGATCTTGCCGTACAGGCTGCCGGGATTCTGTGCGTCCATCGGCGTCGCCATGCCCGGGCGCGATCGTGGAGGAATCGGCACGCCGATCGCCAGAAACAGCGTGCCGTCCCGAGCGAAGCGGATCCGTGCCGCCGAAGGCCCGGTCACGTACGTGTCGGTCGTGAAGATGTCGTGGACGTCGGTGAGCGCATGGCTCCCGTCGAAGTGGCCGCGGGCCAGCGTCGCCGCGGCGGCATCGGTTTCGGTCGCATGCGGTTTGTAGTAGGTGAAGTAGACCCACCGCGTCGTGGCGAACTTCGGGTGCAGTGCGATGTCGTTCATCCCGCGCTGATTGCGATTGAGCACGGCCGGGACACCGGTCAGCGGCTGCGGATCGAGGGTATCGCCACTCACGATCCGGATTCGGCCGGCGCGTTCGGTGACGAGGATGCGCCCGTCGGGGAGGAATGCCATCCCATAGGGTCGTTCGAACCCTCGGACCGGCACGACGCGGAACTTTGGCCCCGGAATGCGCACACCGCTCGACGCGCGCACGGTGCTGTCGAAGACGATCGGTTTGTCCGGCGGCGGCACGAGCGGCTGAAGGTTCGGTGGCGTCTGTTGGGCGGTGGCCGCCACGCCGACCGTCAGGCAGAGCAGCAGGGCACAAGAGCAGGTGCGCATCATCGCGGCCCTCCACTGCGTCCCACCGAGGCGTCGGGACGCCGGGTTCGCGAATCATGGCCGCGACCGGACTGCTGACGCAACGGAAAAGGTAGACTCGCGACAACGACCGCGCTGTGAATCCAATGCCTGCACTAGGGATGGCCGCTCGTCTGTCCGTTGCCGTTGCCGTGTTGATGGCGACAGCCTTCGTGCGTACTGAGGCGGCCGCACAGAACGACGCGTCGACACCGGCGCCTCGGCCGCTGCGAAACCTCACGATAATCGCGCCCGCGGCGCCTGGAGGCGGCTGGGATCAACTCGCTCGCGAGATGCAGCGCGAGATCGACCGGCAGCGGCTGGCGGCCGGAGTGCAGGTGGAGAACGTACCGGGTGCCGCAGGCACCATCGGCCTCGCGCAGCTCATCAACGGCCGGCGCGGCGACGGAGAGGCCCTGCTCGTCAACGGCCTCGTGATGCTTGGTGCCATTCTGTGGAATCAGTCCCCGGTTTCGCTGGCGCAGGTCACACCGATCGCGCGGCTCACCGGCGAGTACGAGATCGTCGCGGTTCCGGCGAATTCGCCGCATCGCGACATGCGCAGCCTGGTCGCGGCGCTCCGCGCGAATCCGGCGGCCGTGTCCTGGGGAGGCGGTTCTGCCGGCGGCACCGACCACCTTCTGGCCGGGCTCATCGTCGCGGCCGCCGGCCTCGATCCCCGGCGGACGAACTACATCGCGTTTTCCGGCGGGGGAGAGGCCGTGACGGCGCTCATCGGCGGGCAGGTGACGGCTGGCATCAGCGGCTACAGCGAATTCGCTCAGCACATCGAATCCGGCCGGCTTCGCGCCATTGCGATATCCGCGCCGAGAGGGGCCTCCGATCTCGAAGTGCCCTCGCTCGTCGAGCAGGGACTGGACGTCGAACTCGCGAACTGGCGCGCTGTTGTCGCGCCACCAGGTCTCACAGAAGGGCAGCGAGAGGCGCTCACCGCTGTGGTCGAACGGATGGCGCACAGCGAATCCTGGCGTGGGACGCTGAACAGGCTTGGCTGGACCGACTCCTACCTGGCAGGACCGGCGTTCGAACGGTTTCTCGACTCAGAACGCATCAGGATTGGCCGCATCGTCGCCCGCCTGCGCGGGTCTGCAGACGGGACGAGCGCCCCACAGGTTGGTGAGTGGCTGTTTCCGGCGCTGGTGCTCGGCGCGTGCGCGATTGTCCTGGCCCTAATCGTCCTCGGGCGCAGCACGAGTGGGCGCGATCGTGCTGCGAAGAACGCTCCAGTCGTTCGGGTGGCTCTCGGCCTCGTCGCTTCGGCGGCATTGTTGGACCCGATGGGATTCGTCCCATCTGGCACAGTGCTCTTTGCCTGTACTGCGTCGGCCTTCGGCAGCCGACGCCGGCTGCGCGACATCGTCCTTGGCCTGACGCTCTGTGCGGTGGTCTACGTCGCCTTCACCGACGGACTCGGCGTCGCCCTTCCGGCGGGCGTCCTCTTCGGCCGTCGTTGACGAGACGATGGAGACATTAACCGCGCTTGCCGGTGGCTTCTCGGTCGCGCTGACGCCCGTGAATCTGCTGTGGTCGCTCGCCGGCGTCACACTTGGGACGGCGGTCGGCGTGCTGCCGGGCATTGGCCCAGCCCTCACGGTCGCATTGCTCCTGCCCGTCACCTACTCTCTCGATCCGACTCCGGCGTTCATCATGTTCGCGGGCATCTACTACGGCGGCATGTACGGCGGGTCCACGACTTCGATTCTGCTGAACATGCCCGGCGAGAGCGCGTCGGTGATGACGGCCGTCGAAGGGCACCTGATGGCGCGCGCGGGACGGGGTGGCGCGGCGCTGGCGACTGCAGCGATCGGGTCGTTCGTCGCCGGCACGCTGGCGACTGCCGCGCTCACCGTGTCCGCACCTGCAATGGTGGAGCTCGCGCTTCGCTTCGGACCCGCGGAGTACTTCGCGCTGGCGGTGCTCGCGTTCGTGGCGGTGGCCGCCGTGCTTGGCGAATCGCGTCTGCACGGCTTTGCGAGCCTGCTGTTCGGGCTTCTGCTCGGGATCATCGGAATCGATCCGCTCACCGGCGTGCCGCGCCTCACCTTCGGCATTCCGCAACTGCTCGACGGCATCGACGTCGTGGTTGTCGCCGTCGGACTCTTCGCCGTGGGAGAGGTGCTGTACTCGGCCTCGCGCAAGTCGGTCGATCCTGAGATCGTCACGTTTCGAGCCGCGCCATGGATGACCCGGTCAGACTGGGCGAGATCCTGGGGCCCGTGGCTTCGCGGCGCGGCGATCGGCTTCCCGCTTGGCGCACTCCCCACCGGCGGTGCGGAGATTCCGACGTTCCTTTCCTACGCCGTCGAGCGGCGGCTTGCCGGGAATCATGGTGAGTTCGGTCGCGGCGCCATCGAAGGCGTGGCGGGACCGGAAGCGGCCAACAACGCGTCGGCCGCGGGCGCGCTGGTCCCGCTCCTCGCGCTGGGGTTGCCGACCACTGCCACCGCCGCCGTCATGCTGGCGGCGTTTCAGCAATATGGACTCCAGCCCGGGCCGCTGCTGTTCCAGCACGAGCCACGGCTCGTGTGGGGCCTCATCGCCAGCCTCTACGTCGGCAACCTGATGCTGCTCGTGCTGAACTTGCCGCTCGTCGGCGTGTGGGTTCGCCTGCTCACGATTCCGCGTCCGTTCCTGCACGCGTCGATTCTGGTGCTCTCGAGCGCCGGCGCGTACAGCGTGAACCGGTCCGCGTTCGACGTCGGCATGCTCTACGCGATTGGCGGCATCGGATACCTGATGCGGTGTCATTCGATTCCGCTCGCGCCGGCCATCATCGGCGTGATTCTGGGACCGATGGCCGAACAGCAATTGCGCCGCGCGCTGGCGATTGGCGAGGGCTCGCCGGTGGTGCTGGTCACGCGGCCGGTCTCGGCGCTCTTACTCGTGGTGGCGGTGGTGCTCGTCGTGGCGCCTGCGGTCGTCGCCCGGTTGCGGCGCCGACACCGGCCGGCGTAACAGCGCTTGCAGCCGGGGCGGGTGGGTGCCATGCTGAGCCGCCACGAAATGAAGCGTGGCGAACGATATTCGGCCGCAACGATGGCGAAGGACACGACTCATGACGCAGACGATGTCTCGGACCGTCGCCGTTTTCATCGCGCTCTTCGGCGTCTGCGCCGCACCCGCTGGCGCGCAAGTGTCATCGAAACCGAACGTTCTCCTGATCGTCACCGATGACGTGGGATATGGAGACATTGGGAGCTACGGCGCGCCGGATGTCAAAACGCCGAACATCGACAGTCTCGCCAAAGACGGCGTCAGGCTGACTGACTTCTATGCGGCGCCGCAGTGCACGCCGACGCGAGCGGCCTTGATCTCCGGCCGCTACCAGCAGCGGTTTCGTCTCGAGGCCGCGTTGGGCGGTCCGAAAACGCCGGCGGGCCAAACGGGTCTTCCGGCAAGAGGCTACTCGCTTCCGCAGCTGTTGAAGGACAACGGGTACGCGACTGGGCTGGTCGGCAAATGGCACCTTGGCTACACGCCCGAGTTCAGCCCGAACGCGCATGGCTTCGATTATTTCTTCGGATTCAAGAGCGGTTTCATCGGCTATTACCAGCACACCAACGGCGAAGGTGATTCGGACCTGTTCGAGAACGCGACGCCCGTCCATGTCGATGGATATATGACGGATCTCATCACCGGCCGTGCGGTGAATTTCATAGACGAGCACGCCGGCGGTGCGTTCTTCCTCGAGGTGACATACAACGCCGCGCACTGGCCGTTTCAGATTCCGGATCACCCCTCGGTCGCAGTCGACCACGGTCGTTTCGTTCAGCCCGAGGAGTCCTCGACGGCCACGCGTCGAGATTACATCGCGATGCTCGAGCGCGCGGATGAGGGGATCGGCCGGATTTTGCAGACGCTCAAGCGTCGCGGTCTGGAGCGCAATACGCTCGTCATCTATATGCAGGACAACGGCGGTGAATGGTTGTCACGGAACGCACCGCTTTTCAATCGTAAAGGGACGGTTTGGGAAGGCGGTATCCGCGTGCCCGCGATCTTCAAATGGCCCGAACGCCTTCCCGCAGGTCGCGTATCGAATCAGGTAGCGATCGTCCAGGACGTCCCAGCGTCCATCTTCGCGGCGACCAGCACGTCCGTCCCGCCGGAGGCCCGGCCCGACGGTGTCAACGTGATCCCAATCCTCGAGGGCCGAACCGGCGCGATGGAGCGAACCCTGTTCTTCCGATTCATGATCGGGACCACCAAACAAGTTGCCGTGCGCCAGGGTTCGTGGAAGCTGCTCGTCGACGGCACGAAGCGATATGTGTTCGACTTATCGAAAGACGTCGGCGAACGCAACGACCTCGCGAGCCAGCGGCAGGACATCGCGCGCAAGCTGTGGCCGCTCATCGCCGCGTGGGAGAGCGACGTTGATGCCGACGCAAAGACGAATGCTCGTGAGACGGCCGGCCGCTGACTGGGCGGTCTGACACACGGTACAAACGCTGGAGCCCGTGTTGCCGGTACGGGGTCGACGTGTGTCAACCTCTCCCGGAGACTTCGGCTGACGTATCCAGTGCAGCAAGCGCCGCACACAGCGCGGCGACGACGAAGTAGTAGTAATTACAGAACGCCTTCGAGCCCATCGAAAAGGTGACGAGGGTCGTGAGGGCCAGGCCGCCAGCAAACCCAGCCGCCGTGCTCGGAGTGCGCCAGAGCACGAACGCCAACGCCACCATTGCGGCGCCGGCCGCCCAGACAAAGGATCCCTCGCCCAGTCCCGCCCGCGCCGCCCAGCTCACGAAGCTCAGTGAGTCGATTCTGAAGGGCTCCTTGGTCTGCAGCAGGATCACCGTATCGATGAACGCTCGCAGGTTCCATAGTGCGAACGGCACGGTCACGAGCGATGCCGCGACGCCGGCACGCCAGAGAAAGCCCCACGCGTTCTGCGGATACTGGGCTCCCGCCTTCCAGAGTAGCGGACCCGCGAGACCGAGATACTGCTTGGTCACGACGAAGAGACCGCCAATCCATGGCGACCATGCCGGACGCTTCATCAGCGACCAGAGCGTGGCGCCAAGCATGAGCACGGCAACAGGCTCGGTCCAGCCTTGTTCGAGCACGAAGAATCCGCGCGGAGTCGTGAGTAGCAGAACCGCGGCGAGTCGTGCCGTGACCGATGCGCCCGCATAGCCGATGAACGCGGCGCCGGCGACAAGCGCAGCGAGCTCGGCGTATCGGTAGTCGCCAAAGATGAGTCGACCCGGTGCGACGACCAGCAAGCTCATAGGGGGATAGGGATAGCCGAACAAGACCCGGTCGCCGGAAACGGCCGCCGGGTTGTACAGACCGGAGTTCGGCCCGTAGATGTTTCGGAACGTGATCTGGTATGGGTTGCGGCCGCGGCCAAGCGCGCGCAGCGCCGCCTCGTGGACCTCGAGGACGTCGATGTGCGGATCCGGCGAGGCATTGAGCATCCAGACGCCGAGCGCGAGGTTCAACACGAGGACCGCCGGGAACCACGAACCCGCCAGCCGCCCGACGCCCATTACACCGGCACCAACCAGCGCGGCTTCGAGTACCACGCCTAGCTTGAACAGCTCCAGGTGAGCGAACTCTTCGAGGTACATGCCGGGCTTCGCCCGGAATAGCACCGCCAGCTGAATCAGGACGCCGGCGGCCATCACCGCGGGGCCGCGGGACCACTGTGCGCCAGACGGTTCGGAGCGAATCAGGCACACGCCGGTCACCGTGAAGACGATTGCGATCGTCAGGAGCGTCAGGGCAGCTGGCTTGTAAAAACCGTCGGCCACCTGGAGAGCGAGACCGAGGACGACGGTGGCGAGCGTGAAGCTGACCAGTGCGTAGGGGAATGTTCGCGAGGTCAGCATCTGAGCACGTCTCGCCCCACCCTGACTTCAGGGAACGGGAGCTTGCCTCCAATGGATCTACCGGCGCCACTGTGGACGACGATGTAGCGGACGTTCAGGCGGCCAAGGCGCGCGAGCGACTCCTCGTCGGGAGAGGATAGTCCGCATTATGCCGGTCTGGAGAACGAAAAAGCCGTTGTCGAAGCGAGGGAGTGCCGATTCAGGGCGCGTCTGCGGCCTGCGACACGCTGATAAGATTCCCGCATGATCGCGCCGACCGATCAGGGTCGCCTCGTGTCCCGGCTTCGCGCGATCTCCCGGATCGCCGTGCTGGCGCTGACGCCGTTGGTGTTCTACTACACCAGTCGCGGGACATGGGATCCGCGCCACCAGGACGTTTCAGGGGCCTGGAGCGCCTCCTTCTACTGGGCGCAGGCCGAATCCATGCTGGTGCACGCGCGCCTGGACGTGAAGCCGGGTGACATTCAAGGCGAGTGCTTCTACCGGGATTCCCTCTGCTTTGGTTACTTCGGCGTCACGCCCAGTCTCCTGCGGATCCCGTTTCTCGGGATTAACCGCTACCTGCATTCGGCTCTCACGCCGCTTTATCTCGCCGTCGCCGTTCTGCTCGCGTACTGGGCGGCCCTCCAGATGTTGCAGCGGTCCTTGCGCGAGTCGCCGGACTCGGCTCGGGAAGCCGCTGCTCTCTGGTATTTCGTCATCGGTGCTGTCGCACTCGGCCCCGGCGGTACTCTGATGTTCGCCACGCGTCCCGCCGTCTATGAGGAAGCCAACGCGTGGAGCGTCGCGTTCATCCTCCTGACCATGAACCATGTGTGGGCGTGGCACTCTGGCGAGCGTCGCAGCCTCGTCCCGGCGGTGCTGTTTGCGATAGGGGCAGCCAACGCCAGGCCCACAGCGGCCTTCGCCTCCGGCGTGCTCGGCCTGGTGGTCATCGCGATGTGGTCGCTGTCGGGCTCCGGTGATTCCAAGGCGGCGAGACGCGTGCTTGTCGGGGCGCTCTGCTTAAGCCTGCTGCCCGGATTGACGGCGGCAGGGGTGTTCTGGCTCAAGTTCAGAGCGCCGGTACCCGATCCGCTCATCAACGAGCAGTTCCGGGACGCGGCCCACTGGAAAACCATCCGTCAACTCAACGGCGACCGCACATCGGGGCTCATCTTCACCCCGACGGAGCTCGCCGCCTACTTCAGGCCGGACACCGTCATCCGTCGCGACGAAGGGCCCCCGTTCGATTTCCGATTCCCGAACGAGCCGATCCTCTGGGTATCGCCTCTTCCCGCGGGCGGTGCTTACGTAGAGCGGTTCGCGAGCCTGACGGCGACGATGCCGCTGTCGTGGATCGTGAATCTCCTCGTCGCGGTTTGGCTCGGGGTCACGGCGTGGAGGCTGGGGATTCCAGGCCTCGGCGATGCGCCGTCGCCGCGCGCGCCGGCGATGACCCGCATCCAGTGGATCTTGAGCGCCGGCCTGCTGGTCAGCGCCGCGGCGATGGCGGTGCTGGTCGTGACGACAGCTGGCATTACGAACCGCTACTTGATCGACTTCTTTGCGACGAGCGTCGTTGGCGCCGCGCTCGGCCATCGGCTCATCTTCCCGCTCGTGACTCGTCGTCCGATCGTCGCTGCAGGCGTAGCCCTGGTCGCGGTTCTGCTCGTCGGCTGGTCCGTGATCGTGACGCTATCGCTCACGACGCGGCTCGTGTTGATGTGAGCCGGCCGGGTTACGAGAATCGACGCACCGCTTCCACGGCCTCGACCGACGGCGCTTCCTCGCTGTCGCCAGTCACGGCCCGATCGCGGAGGTCGCTGCGTCGCCTGGAGTCCTCCAGGATGAAATCGACGTTCGGCGTCGACTCAGCGACCACGAAGATTTGATAGGAGAACAGCGATCGGCTGACATGGATCAGCAGTTGATTGACGGCCATGGCGGCCTTGCCGACGAAGCCCTGGCCCAGCACCTTCGGAAACGGTGCCGGCACGCCGCGAACTTCTTTGATTCGGAATCCCGCATCGTCGAGAAGGTGCCGCAGTGAACGGAAGGTAAACAGACGCGTGTGGGTTCGATCGAGAATGCCGGCCCTGCCATAGTTGAACTGTCCGAGGAGGAGCATCACCCGCTGAACGCCGAACGCGACATTGGGCGTCGTGAGGACGACCGTTCTCGGCGAGTAGTCGAACTGCGCGCGCAGGCGATCCAGGAACCTCTCGGGATTCTGTAGATGCTCGATGATGTCGAGCAGCAAAAGGTAGTCGTAGCCGCGGACGTCGAAGGTCGGCTCGTCGTCGAGGTCTTGCGTGAACACCCGGACATCGGCGTCGAGTCCCTGAGTCGGGAACTGATCGACGACCGCCACCCGGCAGCCCTTCTTCACGAGCTCGCGTGCGATGCCGCCGGGTCCGGCGCCAATGTCGATCACGGAGGCACCCGCCGGGACGGTATCGAGGGCGAATTGGTGGCTGCTGGCATAACCGAGCTTCAAGTCGTAGTGCGTGTTGTTCCGTTCGCTCACCGGCTCGAAACGCCGCTGATAGAGAAGCCCCGCCCGATGCGCGGCGTTCCGCAGCGTCGCAAAGACGACGTCCTTCGCGTACTTCACCCCGTTCACTCGGCAGATCTCGTCACCGTAGTACGTCGGGATCGGCAGCTCGACGATCCGCTGTCTGGCGTTGACGAGCTGGATGATGATCTCGGTGTCGAAGTGGAAGACGTTCGCGTTCAGTCGGTAGGGGATCTTCTGCAGGGCCGCGGCCGAGTACACGCGGTAGCCGCTGTGGAACTCCGTCAAGTCCGTGCCGAGCAGCAGGTTCTGGATTCGGGACAGGATCCGATTACCGACGAACTTGTAGAGCGGCATGCCGCCTGTGAGCGCACCGAACCGGGTCATCATGCGGCTGCCGAACACTGCGTCGGCGCGACCCT
>Ga0111538_10011915_pt1 | contig 11499 bp, 10 predicted proteins | sample SoiMethybrSBSTD1_FD_79669 | JGI IMG/M metagenome (GOLD analysis project Ga0111538, IMG submission 79669) | Bulk soil microbial communities from a Populus tree surrounding site in Tennessee, USA - Soil MetaG P. TD hybrid SBSTD1 (version 2)... | ecosystem: Environmental > Terrestrial > Soil >...
AACGATCGAAGTCGAACCGCACGGGCAACGTCGTCTCGTCCGACAGCATTGGAGTCTGGTTGGAACGGTTCGGAACTGCGCCGGTGGCGCAACACCCTGGGGAAGCTGGCTCTCGTGCGAGGAGACACTGGACAGCCTCTCTGCCACCGGCTACGCACGGAATCACGGCTACATCTTCGAAGTTCCAATCGACACCGTGCCCGGCGTACCGGCGCAACCGGTCGCGCTGAACCACATGGGCCGATTCGCTCATGAGGCTGTCGCCGTCGATCCCGCGACCGGCATCGTGTACGAGACCGAGGATCAGGGGGACGGGTCGGGCTTCTACCGGTACGTTCCGGTGGCGAAGCCGACGCAGCCGGGCGATCTGGCCGCGCCGACGGGCCAACTCCAAATGCTGAAAGTCGTTGGCATGCCCGCGTACGAGACGGCGATCAATCAGACTATTGGTGTACCGCTGCGGGTCGAATGGGTTCCGATCACCACTCCCGACCCTGACCCTGCGAGCGTGGTCGTGTCCGGCGTGACCTTGTCCAAGGTGTTCGTCGAGGGGCTGGCCGCCGGCGGTGCGCGATTCCGCCGGCTGGAAGGATGCTGGTATGGCAATCGCCGTATCTTCTTCATCTCGACGAACGGCGGCAACATGGGGTTTGGCCAGGTGTGGGAGCACAACATCGCCGATCAAACCCTCACGTTGATCGCGGAATCGTTGAACCACGACATGTTCGACGGCCCCGACAACGTCTGCGTCAGTCCGCGCGGCGGTCTTGTGTTCTGCGAGGACGCGACGGCGGCCCAGTTCGTCCGTGGTGTAACGCCAACGGGTCAAGTGTTCGCGCTTGCAAGGAATCTTCGCAACAGCATCGAGTTCGCCGGTGCATGCTTCAGCCCTGACGGAGAAACGCTCTTCGTCAACCTGTACGGCCGCGGCAACGAGCGCACGACGCAACCGTATAGAAGCCCGGTCCAGATCCCTGTTGGACCAGAACGATTCGAGCGCGCAGCAACAGTTGCGATCTGGGGACCGTGGAGCTCGGGACCGCTTTAATACGCTGCTCGCGTCAACTGAAGGCGGCCGCGCTCCGGCGCGCCGCCTTCCTGCTCAGTGTGCAGCGGCAGTGGCACTGGCCAGATGCGCTTTGAGAAACCTGCCGGTATGCGAGGCTTTACACTTCGCGATCGCCTCCGGCGTTCCCGTCGCGACGACTTCCCCGCCGGCGTGGCCGCCTTCCGGCCCAAGATCGATGACGTGGTCGGCTGTCTTGATCACATCCAGATGATGCTCAATCAAGAGCACCGTGTGTCCGGCGTCGACGAGCCGGTTCAGGGACTCGAGCAGCCGTTCCACGTCGGCCAGGTGCAGGCCGGTCGTCGGCTCGTCGAGAATATAAACGGTGTGTTTCGATCGCTGCAGCGTCGACAACTCGGTCGCGATCTTCACGCGTTGCGCCTCGCCGCCTGACAGCGTCGTCGCCGATTGGCCGAGCGTCAAGTATCCGAGGCCGAGATCGGCCAGCACCTGAATCTTCCTGCTGATCGTCGGCTCGGTCTTGAAGAACTCGACTCCTTCCTCCACTGACATGTTCAGTACGTCATCGATGGTCTTCCCGCGCAGCGTCACCTCCAGCGTCTCGCTGTTGAAGCGCGCGCCCTTGCAGGCGGCGCACGTGACCTCGACATCAGGCATGAAATAGAGCTGCGTCGTGATGACCCCCTCTCCCTGGCACTCTTCGCAGCGGCCGCCCTTGACGTTGAAGCTGAAGCGCCCGGGCTTGTAATCCCGTTCGATCGATATCGGCGCCTGCGTAAAAAGATCGCGAATGGTGTCGTAGAAGCCGATGTAGGTGGCAGGATTCGATCGGCTGTTCCGCCCGATCGGCGTCTGGTCGATGTTGACCACCTTATGAACGTGCTCGATGCCGTCGAGGCGATCGTGCTGACCAGGCAGCGTTCGCGTGTCCACCAGTTGTTTCCATAGCGCCTTGTAGAGGATTTCGCTGACCAGCGTGCTCTTGCCGGACCCGGAGGCCCCGGTAATCGCAACCAGCGTTCCCAGCGGAAACGTGACGTCGATGGACTTGAGATTGTTCTCGCGCGCGCCCTTGACGGTGAGCGCCCTGCCATTGCCGGAACGTCGCTGTCGCGGCGTCGGAATCGCCCGCTTGCCGGACAAATATTGCCCGGTCGGGGACGCCTTGCACTTCAGGACATCGTCGATCGTTCCCTGCACGACGACGCGGCCGCCGTGTACGCCGGGCCCGGGGCCCATTTCAACGATGTGGTCTGCCGAACGGATCGTGTCCTCGTCGTGTTCGACGACGATGACCGTGTTGCCAATGTCGCGCAGCCGTTCGAGCGTGGCAATCATCTTGACGTTGTCTTTCGGATGAAGGCCGATGCTCGGCTCGTCGAGGACGTAGAGCATCCCCATCAGACCGGATCCGATTTGCGTCGACAGCCGAATTCGCTGCGATTCGCCTCCAGACAGCGTCGACGACCGCCGGTTGAAACTCAGATAGTCCAGGCCGATCCCGAGCAGCAGCTCGAGCCGTCCGCGGATTTCCTTGAGCACCTGACGTCCGGCGTCGGCTCCGCGTCCCGACGGCTTGACGGTGCCGAGAAATTCGTGCAGCTCGTCGAAATGGAATTGACCGAGCTCGTAGATGTTCTTGCCGTGAATCGTGAAGAGGAGCCGAGTCGCGCGGACCCGGGCACCGTTGCAGTCGGGACAGGTGCGCTCGACCATCACTTTGTCGAGCCACGCCTCCATCCGCGAGTTCGCCTCGCCGCGCTGACGGTAATGGCGGTACCACCGCTCGATTCGCCTCGCGATGCCGTGAAAGCCGACTTCGCGCCCTTCCTGATCCTGGCGCCGGACTTTCGCGTCTGGCGGCGTGACAATCCGGATCTTGTTGATTCCGACGCCATACAGAATGGCGTCACGCGCCGACTCGGGGAGGTCCTTCCATGCCGCATCGAGCGGAAACGGCAGCGCGGCAGCCAGGCTGAACATCATTCGCCCGTCCCACGTGTCGGGGTTGTACTTGAACGCCTCGCGGACGAAGCACCCGCCGAGAATGCTGCGCTGTGGATCGGGAATCAGCAGTTCCGGATGCGTGAGCTTGTCGACACCGAGGCCGCCGCACGTCCGGCATGCGCTCTCCGGATTGTTGAACATGAAGTAGTCGGGACCGATATCACCGTAGATCAAGTGATGGGTCGGGCTCGACGACTCCTTGTAGAACCGCTGTGCATCGGCCTTGCTCGCCCCCTTCAGCACCTGCACCTGCATCAGCCCGTCGCCGACCAGCAGCGTCGCGGCAATGCCTGCTTTGATCGCCTTCTCGTGTTTGCGCGCGACAATGAAGCGATCGACGGCCGCTTCCATCTGCGCATCGATCCCGGCACTCTCGCCCGGCTCTGATCCGCGCGAGTTCTCGTCGTCGGTGTCCGGTTCGGCTCGATCCGCCAGATCGATCGGCTTGCCGTCGATGAACATCCGGCGGCAGCCTTTCTTGCGGACCTCAGCGAACAGGACCTCCAGATCTTCGCCGTAGATCGGAAACACCGGCGCGCGAAGCTCAATCTCCGTCCCCTCCGGCAGCGAGAGGATGGATTCGAGAATCTGGCTCGACGAGCGGCTCGGCGTCGGCTCTCCAGTCCGCGGGCAGTGCGGCTGGCCGATGGTCGCGTAGAGCAGGTTCAAGTAACTCGCGATGTCGGTCATCGTGCCGACTGTCGATCGAGGATTGCTCGTCAGTGTCTTCTGTTCGATCGAGATCACTGGCGACAGACCGAACACATAGTCGACGTCCGGTTTGGTGACCTGAGCGACGAATCGCTTGGCAAACGACGACAGCGACTCCATGTAGCGGCGTTGCCCCTCCGCGTAGATGGTGTCGAACGCCAGGCTCGACTTTCCTGACCCGGACAATCCGGTTAACACCGTCAGGCGATCGCGGGGAATGTCAACCGAGATGTTCTTGAGATTGTGAACGCGGGCGCCCTGCACACCAATCGACGTTCGGGCGGCAGCGGTTTTCTTCTGTGTGGCCATTCGTTGTTTCGTCGGCTGGCGGTTGGGGCTGGGTCAGCCCTGCCAAAAGAACGCGAGCTCCTGGACTTCGATCGTGCTCTTCTTGGTCAAGCGCACCGGCAACGATGCCTTCCCCAGCAACTGCTGATCGGCGAGATATTCGCACGCCGTCGTCACATGCTCAACGTTCATGTGGCGCGAGAAATGATCTTCGATCTCTCTCGATGAACGCGCCTCGCCAACTTCCTTCAGGTGATCGATGATCGGCGCAAACAGCCTGGGCGCTCGTTCCGCCATGTAGCCATCAACCGCATCCAGCGCATCCTGGACCGCTCGCCGCGACTTTTTCGCGTTGAGCAGGTCGGTGTAGATCTTCGTGAAGAACACCGGATTGAGTTTGAGCGCATGGGGAATCACTTCGCGATCGGCGATGAGGCGGTGAGAAATGACCTCGATCTGTGCCAGCGGCGTCGCCGCATACAGGATCCACAACGCCGTGTAGTCGAGATCGCCCCGCGTGATGAGCCACTTGTGCGCCTTGTAGATTGACGTCAGCGCATGCATGGCCGCATTCATCAACTGCACCGCGGCGTCTCGCGCGCCGACCTCCTTGGTTTGACGACACAGCTCGGCAACCGTGTCGTCGTGTGTGTACAAGAGCCGGCCCTTCGCCACCAGCGCGTGAACGAACGAATTATGCAGCGAGCCGTCGATGGCCTTGCGAAACACCGCGCGCGGCACCAGATTGGCGTGGACGTTCACGCCGTCGGCATACAGCGGCAGGTTTGATGCCTCAACCTTGCGGTCGTCAATGGTCACGAGCAAGAGGTCGATGTCCGATTTCTCCCAGACCACGTCGTGCGATAGGCTGCCGCAGAGAATTGCCGCCAGGATCGATCGGTCCTTCTTGATCTGATCGACCAGCGCGTCGAGAGCCGCGCTGAACCGTTGTTCGGTGGCATCCATAAAGCCCTCAATTGTATGACGCTCCTTGCCATTCTCGTCCGCATCCTCGCGAACCCGGTTGCGAACCTCTTTCAGAAACAGCTGACACAGCAATCAGCGCATCCGATTCTCATCATCACGTCCGTTCATGCACTGCTCGCGACGGTGTGTATCCCCTACTGTCTCGCTCTCCGCACCCTCGATCTGCCCGCCGGTGTCTGGATCAACATGATCATCGCGGCACTGCTCGCGGTGACCGGCAACGTGCTGCTCGTGTACGCGCTGCGCGAAACAGACCTCTCGGTCGTCGGACCGATCAATGCGTTCAAGTCAGTCGTCGGACTGGCCCTTGGAGTTGTGCTCGTCGGTGAATGGCCGACGGCCACCGGGCTGCTCGGCATATTGCTGATCGTCGCGGGAAGCTATTTCGTGATCGATAGAAAGGTCAATCAACCACTCAGCAACGCGTTCGTCCGTTTCTTCAGGGAGCGTGGCATTCAGTTCCGTTTCGCGGCGCTGTTTTTGTCGGCGACCGAAGCGTTATTCCTCAAACGCGCGATCGTGCTGTCGTCACCGGCAATCGTATTCGTGCTGTGGTCGGTGCTCGGACTGGCGATGGCACTCGCGTGGGCAGTGATTTCCCTGCGGCAGGAACTCGCAGACCAGTTGGCCGTGTTGAGACGGACACTCGGAAGACTTGTGTGGCTTGCCGTCGCGACCGGGGCCATGCAACTGGCGACGCTGCTCACATTCCGGGAGCTGCAGGTCGGGTATTCACTTGCGCTGTTTCAGTTGTCGACGATCGTCGCCGTGTTACTCGGTCGACGCTACTTTGCGGAAACCCGCATCGGCGAGCGCCTCATTGGATCAATCGTGATGGCAGCGGGGGCGGCGTTGATTGTCGTTTTCGGTGCTCCCAATTGACCCGATCTTCGGGTCAGCACACCCAGGGGCGCCCCACCAAGTGTTCAAAGTGTGACAAGATAGAACATGGCAATGTTCCCTTCTGGAACAACAGCAGGGAACCCTTCGCATAAAACCTCAGCATTTCTTCAAAGTCTACCTCGGCATTGCAATTGATACGTCTTCCGGCGACAGGAAAAGACACCATCGCCGGATGTTTTCGGCCGCGGAGGTGCGCCCGGATCCGACGCAGTACGGTTCCCTGGCGGCACTCGTTATGACCGGTATGGATGTCATCACGTTCGAACGTCCGCGAGCTTCGAAAAGGACGGTATTTATGGCTGATGACTGTTCGCACTGCCGCGAGGAACTCGCACGGCTCACCGAGGAGAACGCCGCGCTTCGGCGCGCTGCGCTCGCGTTCGGGAGCCTCGCGGAACGCTTGAACCTCGCGCTCCAGGAAGAACGCAGACTGCGTCAGCGTGCAACGAACGCTCGTGACCCCGAGGCTGTCAACGTGTCGACTCCGGCGAGCGGTCGCGCCCGGCACAGCGGCATGCAGGGCTGAAGATATTAAGGGATCCGGGTGCGGGATCCGGATCACATCAGACGAAAACTCATTCCGGAGGCACTCATTCGATAGCGACCGAATAACGCGGATACCATACGCCGACGTGGGGATCCGCAGATTCCTGAGCGATCGCGGCGACAACGGGGCGCGGCTGGATCTCGTGCTTCGCAGACATCTGGCGAACCTCGAGACGGCCACGCGCACCCGGGTGCAGTCGTGGATCGACAATGGAACCGTCAGCATCAACGGGCAGACCGTTCGCCGTGCCGCGGCGCGAGTCACGGCCGGCGACGTGCTGACGGTCGATATTCCCGATGCGGCACTGCCGCTCCGCCGCCCGCTCGAGCCTGAAGACGCATCGCTCGACATTCTTTTCGAAGACGATCACCTGCTTGTGCTGAACAAGCCGGCAGGTATCGTCGTCCATCCGACCCACGCACAACGCGATGGAACCCTGCTGAACGCGATTGCGTGGTATGCGCGCAGCTGGGAAACGCTCGATCGCCCATCGATCGTCGGCCGATTGGATAAGCTGACGTCGGGTATCGTGCTTGTCGCAAAAAGCGCCGTGTTGCACGCGAAACTTCAGAGCACGATGGCCCGCGCGGCAACGGAAAAGGACTATCTCGCTGTCGTCTACGGCCGCGTCAGGACGAATCGAGGGAAGATCGATTTACGTTTGCGTCGCGATCCGAACGACCGTCGCCGAGTGATCGCCTCGGACGCGGTCGGCGCACCGAGCGTCACGCACTTCGAGCGGCTCGCACAGGTCAGCGCGCCGCGCATCGGTGTCGCACTCCTCCGATGCCGGTTGGTGACCGGGCGTACCCATCAGATCCGCGCACACCTTGCGGCGCGCGGATGGCCAATCGTTGGCGATCCGGTGTACGGCAACAATGGCTGGGCGCGAATCACCGACGCTGAGGTCTCCGACGCGCTTGGCAGATTTCCGCGCCAGGCGCTGCACGCATGGCGGCTTGCTTTCGTGCATCCAGTCTCGATGCAGCGAATCGTAGTTGAAGCACCGGTGCCTCAAGACATGCGGTCATTATTGGAGCGCTTGCAGATCGACGGCGAAGTCTAAAGACCGCGCCAACACACTTACCGAATCCGTACCCGCACCGAATACTGATCCGGCAGCGTCGCCGTGCTGTTCGGCACCCGAATCGGTGGCAACTCGAACGACAGCACATCTCCTGGACCCGGCAACGGATTTCGCGTCGTGCTGCTTCCGCTGGAACTACTCGTCGCCTCGCGACCGGCGCCGGCCGATGAGGACCGGATGCTGCGTATCGTCGTGAAAACCAGTTGCGGCGATCCGGCCTCGTCGGTCACTCGCAACAATCCTCTGATCTGGACCTCAAGCGGCCCCGCGGACGTGTCGACTGTAAAAGGCGAGAACGCGAAGTCGGAGGTAGCAACTTTGCGCAGGCTAAGCCCTTGCAGATTGAATTCAGGCTGTTCGGGATGGGTTTTGTCGCTTCGGACCAGAAAGAGATCGACGTCGTAATCACCACGGACCTGGTTGCCCGCTGGCTCGGCGACGTTGCTCGATCGGACGCTGCTCTCCACCCGAACCGCTCCCCCGGTACCCGACACACCGCCACCTTGACCACTACCGACTCCGACTGCGACCCTGCCGCTTCCACCCCGACCGCCGCCGTTAGACATGACGGTCACTTCGGGCGATTCGGTTAAGGGGCCACGGGCGCCGACCATCCAGGTTGGCCGAGGCTCGAAGCGCGCTTCGAAGCTCACGGTTCGTGCGCCGCATGCAGTGGCCGGCTGGGGCGTCGCGGAGTCAAGCGGCACTCGATCGCCGGGATGAAGAGTCAACTGAATGGAGCCGCCAGGCGACGTCGCGCCGACTCCGGCGGTTCGAATACGTTGCCAGTCGACACGGACCACCGCCTCATCGTCGGTCATTCTTTCGACCTTGCCCGACACTCTCCACGCGTCAGTCGCCCGTTCAGGCACCGGCCGATTCCCACCGCCGATCACACAGCCCGCGACGTACTGCACTGACTCGGTCACCAATGATGTCTCGTAAGCCGCCGCCTGCTGTTTTCCATCCGGTGCGATCGAAAACACCCCGACCTGGAGTATTGGTGGGCCACTCGGCTTCGGCTGAGCGCCGGTTGCCACCTGCACGACGGCCATCATCAGAGCAATTGGAATCATCATTTCACTGCCCCTCAACTTTCTCTGTCCAGTTCACGCCAGGGCGAAGCCGTACGACTCGGGTGGGTTTTGGCGCTGACGCGTTTCCGCTGAAGTCCACAAACGTTTCCACGCTCGGCGCCGCCGCAGCTTGCACGGTTCGCTGACCCACCACGTACCCGCCAGCGAGGCTGATGACGACCGCGGCGGCTGCGGCCATCCAGCCGGCGCGCGACAGGAACGAGCGGCGCTCGCGCCACTGCACTGGCGCCAACTCCGCCATCGACGCCACCGATCGCCGCAACGCGATCAGGTCGACGAGGTACTCGCGCACAGCCGGATCGTCGAGCGCCACTCGCAACGCATCTGGTTCTACCGGCTCGCCATCGGCCAACGCGGCCACAACGAGACACGACGCCTCGTTCAACTCGTCTCCCGGCGTTTCATCAAAAGCCATCACTCATCTCCAGGATCGATTCCGATGCGCTTCGTCGCTGCTGAGCGCCTCACGGAGTTGCTGTCGCACGCGGTGAAGACGCGATCGAACGGCATCCGCGGTCAACTGGCAGGCAAACGAGATTTCGTCGTAGCTCAAGCCGCCAACTTCCCGCATCAGAAAAACATCACGATCGACGGGGCTCAAGCGATCGAGGGCTTCGCGAAGTGCGACGGTCAGCGTTTGTGTGGGCGGAAACGCCGGGTCCTCAGCCATCTCGACCGTCTCACCCCGTCGTCGATCGTCCCGCACATGGTTCAGCGCGAGATTCCGCGCGATGCGAAAGAGCCAGGCGCGGCGGCCCCCTTCATCGGTCTGCGGTACCGTGGTCCGTGTGACCCGCAGGAAGACCTCCTGGGTCAGCTCGCGCGCGTCTTCGTAACCGACGATGCGGCACAAATAGCGAAACACGCCTTCTCGGTGCGCAGTGAAGAGGACGTCGGCGTCTGGCATCTATTTGTTAAAAACACCGGTCGAGAGGAATCCTCTCGGGCGGAGTCTGAAGACCCCGCGCTTCACGCCGCACTCGGAGCCCGGGCACCCCTGGCACCCCTGGCACCCCGGGCACCCCGGGCACCCCGGGCACCCAACAAGACTTACTTCCCCTCGAGTTCGCGCCGGCTGAAGTCGCCGTCCTTCAGCCCTATGTTGTAGCGGACATGGGTGAGACCAAGGTCGGTATGGGTCTTAGCGGTGGCATCGGTCATCGCGACGTCGGACAACGTCCAGATCGACTGAATCAGGTCAAGCTTTCGAACTTCGTACACCTTCTGCCGTTCGTCGCGCCGATTGTAGATTTCGGCATGAACGACGACAAAGTTGTCCTTGCGGATCGTCGACACGATGCGCGGAAAACGCGCTTGCGAATCCTTCGCCCGCGACTCGATGCGGTAGGCAGGAAACGTTGTGCCTTCTGGACCCGACCACGTGGCGTTCCGGTCCACCATCGTGTAGGTGTAGTCGTCAAGTTCGCGTCCGCTGATGTCCTCGTACGTGAAATCGCTGCCGACGAAGTTGTCCTGCGCTTCCGCACCGGTGATGCGACGCACCCGGCCAAGGGCAGGCAAATACAGAAACCGTTCGTCTTCGGTGCCGGGATGTTCCCACACCAGAAACGCAGTGCCCTTGATGTCGTTCGGATAGGTGAAACGAATGAGCATCCGGTCGCCATCGGCAGTGGATTTCGGGCCGCTCGACGGCGCGCGCATAGTCGTAATCGTCAGCTCGCGTTCGCGCACGCGTTGTTGACGATCGGACAGTCTCATCTTCAACTGAAAGCTGGCGTCCTTACCGACGTCGCGCAAGTCAGCCTGCCGCGCGACCCATTCGCCCGTTTCCGTTTGCGGCAGCAATGGACGTTCAGCTGCGTAGTAAGTCGTCAGAGTCTGAACCGCCGCGATCGCGACGATGCAGGACACCCGTGCGAGCATGGCGACGATCTTCGCCTCAGATGCTACACGCTCCTGTTAGGAAACTCTGCGACCTGGTTCGCGCGGATGGCGCTACGGATCGCTTCAACAAGTGCCTCGGGATTGGTGCGCATCTCGCTACTCATCTCGACGACGGGCACATGTTCGGGCCACTCCAGGCGAAGTCGCGATGCGCCCTCGGGCTCCGCCACCACCACGTCAGGGCGAATGCCCTCCATGATGCGGAGTGCCTCTTCTACGGTGCCTGTTGTCGTGACGGCGAATTTCAATCGCGCCAGCACGGCCTCGGCCTGCGCGACCACGCTCTCGCCACGACCGAGCAGTAACACGAGGGGAGCGAGCCCCGCGACGTCAGTTGCGCGACGCCCGCCGCGCGGCACCCTGCGCCGCTCTGGTCCACGTTGGAAGTGGTCACTCATGTGATTTCCATCCCTTTGGTTAACGGATCCCGGCTGCGCCATTGTTACCTCAACTATGGCAGGCATGGCATGTGCAGCCTGCACTCTTATGACCTTTTTCGAGCGCCGAAAGGTCGATTTCCAACGTACTTTGGACCGTCGACGGACATACATCGACGTCGTCGAGCGCGTACTGCGGAGTGCGCTCCCCGTGGAGAACCCTCGGCAAGGGCTGTTCAGGCGGCTCGAGTTCGGATCAGCGGGCGTTGGCTCAACCGTTTCCGAAGTCGAAGTGCACCTGCTCCACGAACTCGACGGTATTCGGCCACCGCCGCAGAGCTAAGCTTATCTGCTCACGCCTACTTACGCGCCGGTTGCCGTTCGTTCATCACGAAGGCCCACAACGTGTCGCCCGCACCCACCATCACATACTGACTGCCATCCAGCTCGTAAGTAATTGCGCCGTTACTGACCGATGCGTTCAGACCAGCATGCCACAGCGCCTCTCCGGTCGTGGCATTCAGGGCGACGAGATCGTTGGACGCACCGCCGCTGAAGAC
>Ga0111538_10011916_pt1 | contig 11499 bp, 12 predicted proteins | sample SoiMethybrSBSTD1_FD_79669 | JGI IMG/M metagenome (GOLD analysis project Ga0111538, IMG submission 79669) | Bulk soil microbial communities from a Populus tree surrounding site in Tennessee, USA - Soil MetaG P. TD hybrid SBSTD1 (version 2)... | ecosystem: Environmental > Terrestrial > Soil >...
CAGCCGGCGGCCGGCGTTCGCGTCAACGGCATCCAGTACGATCTGAGCACGGCGGCGCAACGCAACACCTGGCGCACCGACAATCTGGATCGTATTCTCTACGGTGCCGCAACAACGAATTCGGCCACCGACCACGCGACCTCGCTGGCCAACGTCGACGCCACCGCCGACAAGTTCACTGCATCCAACCTGGCGCTGCTCAAGCGTGTTGCGATGGGCGCTAACCCCCACATCAGGCCCTACAAAACCCGCTCGGGTTACGAATATTTTGTTGCGTTCGCGGGACTAAACACGTTCCGGGATCTCAAGGTTGATTTGCAAACAGTGAACAAGGATGCGCGATCGCGTGAGGGTCGCGAAATCAACGGTGCTCCCGATAATCCTCTGTTCCAAGACGGCGACCAGATCTACGACGGAGTGATCGTCCGCCTGGTGCCGGAAATTAGCAATTTCGTCACCAACGTGTGGACCTCGCTCAAGACGGCGGGCAACGGCACGACGCGCGTCGAGCCGGTGTTCCTGTGCGGCCAGCAGGCGGTGGCGATCGCCTACGGGCAAATGGCCAAGCCCACCTTCCGGAAGGAAGATGACTACGGCTTTATCACCGGCACAGGAATCGAAGCCGCCTACGGCGTCGGCAAGATCTTCAAGAAGCATCCCAAGGCTGGAACGAAGTTGGTGCAATGGGGTGTCGCAACCGGGTTCTTCAACTCGGCCACCGATTAAGCGGATAGAGAGAAAGGAACAGAACCATGGTTGCTAACCTGATGACCAACACGCCGGCCCGCGATCCGTTCAACAACGGAGTTGTGGCAATCGTCGGCCGTCATACCTTGACTGCTGCGGACACACCGGCGTCGACTAAGATCGGCACGATTCCGGCGGGTGCAATGATCCTAAGCATTGCCTCGCGGGTGGTGACGGCGGTGGCCGGCGGCACGCCGGTTCTCGGCGTCAGCTATGTGGCGGCGGGCGGTACTGCACCGGCGGTCGGCACGTCTGGCAATCTGCAGAACGTGCTGGCAGAAGCGGCCGGCAGCGAGAACGTGTTTCCGCTGGCGGCGGCGGTGCTGCCGCCAACGACCGACATCGACATCTATATTGGAACAACGGGCGCCGCGACCTCGGGCGATGTCATCGTCGCGGTGCTGTACGTCAAGCCGCTATCATAATGGCCAAGCTCACCTGGCTTGGAAGCACCGAAGGTTATCGGGAGGGGGAAACCCCTCTCGATAGCTGTACGTGGAACGGCGTCTTGTTCACTTGCGGCGACAAAGTCGAGGTGACTGATGAAACCATGATCAGGAAGGCGCGGGGAAATCGGTTTTTCAAGGTGGACGACGGGCCGGCTAAAAAACCCGCCGAGGCCGTGCAATCTCTGCCTATCGGCCTGATCAGGCCGGAAACGTGGACCAACACGCCACCGGCGCCGTTTCCTGATTTCCCGCCGGAGCAGGTTGAACCCAAGCGACGGCGCGGGCGCCCGCCGCGCATAAGGGATAACGGCAATGGCGATCAGTAACTACGGCGAGCTAAAGAGCAAACTGTCGCGCTATCTGTTCAATCAGCGGTTCCTTGCGGATTATGACGACTACACCACCATGTTCGAGGCCGATGCTAATTCGCGGTTGCGGGTGCTGCCGATGGAAACGTCGGTACTTCTCACCACCACCAGCGGCGACGTGGCATTGCCGACCGATTACATCACCTGGCGCACGGTGCGGCCAACCGTTCCGACGGTCACAACCCCGACCACGGTGCCGCCCTACGACGAACTCGACTACGTGCATCCGGCCTATCTGCCGCCGGTGGGCCGCGGCTATGATCGGCTGTTCACCATTGAGGGCAATACGTTCAAGGTGCGTCCGGTGGACGATCGTGCGGACGCCTATGAATTCCACTACTATCAGAAAATTCCCACGCTGGTCAGCAGCAACAGCAACACCAATTGGCTGCTGACCGAATATCCCAACGCCTATCTGTTCGGGTTGATGACCGAGGCCGCCGGCCATGGCCGCAATGGAGAAATGGCGCAACTCTACAAGGCCCGGCGCGATGAAGTGTTTCAGGAAATCATCCAGCGTTATGCCCTGACCACCGGCGCCACCAGCCAGATGGTGCGAACGGCGGAGTATTATTGATGATGATCTTCGACCGCGACGGCAATGAACTCGCCGACATTCCGCTGTCGGAGCGCAATCAGGCCGTGCTCGATCATGACGGGGAAATCGTGATCATCTATCACACCCCGCAAATGCTGCGCTCTACCCTGGGCGAGCGTAACGGCACGTTCACGCTGCGCAAGACTGGTGATCATATCGTTGCCGCTGATGTCGTGAGCCTGCGGGCGTATGCCGATCTGCAACGCGCCATCAAAGTTGCGCGGGAGACAAACTGATGCCCGCGAAAAAGGTACCGGTAGAGTTCGGCGAGTGGCGGCCCGATGTGGCGCTACTGGATACCAAGTTCGCGAGCGAAGTGGAGAATGTCTTTGCCGGCGTGAATTCGTACCTGCCATTTCCGAGCTTGCTGCCGTTTGCGCCGACGGCATTGCCCGATGCCTGCGGGCTATACTCCGCGCGCACGTTGTCCGGCGAATGGAAAATCTACGGCGGCACGCCAACCAAGCTTTGGACATGGAGCCTCGCCGGCTGGGTGGACATCAGCCGCACGACCGGCGGTGATTATCACGTCCAGGAGGGCGACCTGTGGATGTTCGAGCAATCCGGCCAGAAGCTGGTTGCGGTTAACGTCAACGACGACGTGCAGGTAATCGACATTGATAGCGGCACCCATTTCGCCGCGCTCGCCGGCTCACCGCCGCGCGCCACCAACGTCAAGCAGATCGGCGACTTTCTGTTTCTGTCCGGGCTAGCAACCGGCGGCGGCTACACGAATCGCACCATTCAGTGGTCCGCGATTAATGACATCACGGGATGGATCGTCGGGACTAATCTAAGCGACATGCAGGAGTTTGGCGACGGTGGCCCGGTGCAAGGCGTCGCGGGCGGCGAGATCGGCTACATCCTGCAGGATCGCGCCATCAGGACGATGCAATTCCTGCCGGGCGATACCACGTTCATTTTTAGTTTTTCGCGCGTGCTGGACGATCGCGGCTGCATATCGAAATACGGCTTCGATAGCATCGCCAATGTGCTGTATTTTATTTCAGAAGATGGTTTCTACTCCATGACCGGCCAACAAGTGATGCCGATCGGCGCCGACAAGGTCAACGAATGGTTCCTGGCGAATTCCGATGTTGAACGGCGCAACGTCGTGCATTGCATCGCGGGTGTTAACAAGCCCCGAATCGTGTGGGCCTATCACACCAACACGGCGGCCCCGATGTATGACAAGCAAATCATCTTTGATTGGAGCAATGCACGTTGGTCGAAGTCTTCCATTTCTGCCCATGTATGGGCCTTGCTAGGATCTGGAACGCCTAATCTGGACTTGGACACTGAGGGGCCAGAACCCGGTGATTTTCTTCTGGATAGTACCGCAAAATCGCTCGATAGTTTCGCCTATGTCGGGGGTCGGCCGCTGATTGGCGCCATCAACCAAGACGGTTTTCTATCCGCGCTGAACGGCCCCAACCTGCCGGCCACAATGGAAACTGCCGAGGTGCATCTATCGCCCGGGATGCGCTCATTCGTCAGTGACGCTTATCCGTTGGACGATACCCGTGCCGATGACACCGGCACGGTGGCCGCCGGCACCCGCGAGCGGCTGCAGGATGCCTATGTGTGGGAACCGCCGGTGATGATCGAGATCACCGGCTCGGCGGCACTCTATTCCTCGTCACGGCTGATGCGCTTCCGTCGTTTCATCCCGGCGGCCAAGGTGTGGACGCATGCGCAGGGCGTGCAGATCGAGGCGCAGCAGGACGGCATCGTGGCATAGGGGCGCCAGATGGTAGACGCCGCGCCCGCACCATTCCGAATAGCATTTGACAGCGCCCGCGATCCCTACACCGCGCGCAATGCGCTCGGCATTACCGGCACCGGGGCTACAGGGCCAGCAGGGCCGGCAGGACCAACCGGGGCCACCGGACCGACCGGAGCGACTGGGGCAACCGGGGCAACCGGGGCAACCGGGCCGGCCGGCGCAGACGGTACAGTTGCCTGCGGGCGGCTGGCTTATGTCAGTACAACTGCGTTGTCTTTCAAACCGTACAACGGCGACCGCGTCAAAATCGGTGGATCTGTATTTGCCATTCCAGCAGCCGGCATCGCCGGGCTAACTAATTCCGGTCTTTCGGCATCCACGCTGTATTATGTCTATGCGTTCAACAGTAGCGGGACAATCACGGGCGAGTTGTCAACGACCACACACGCGACCAGTAGCACGGCCGGCAACATCGGAACGGAAATCAAGAGCGGTGACAACAGTCGCACCTTGATCGGGATGATCCGCACCAATGCCAGCACGCAGTTTGTCGATAGCGCGGCGCAGCGTTTTGTTCGTTCATGGTTTAACGATTGGGGCATGACGGTTGGTCCCGGGACTTTTCCGTCAGACATCACGACAACGGCTGCTGCAACTTGGCACGAACTATCAACACCGCAACGCACAGAATTTCTAACATGGGCCGGGGAACAGATCGCGTATGCAGCGACTGGGACATGGAACCCCAATTCGGGCGGGGGCGTCGCGGCAACGATATCCGTTGGTATTGATGCTGTAAGCCCGTTGAGTGGCGGACGCACATATCCCAGTTGCGGTACTGCAAACTTTAATATGCCGGTTGCTTGTAGTGGCGTAGTGACCACACCTAGCGAGGGATATCATTGGGCCAACATGATTGCTTATATCAGCGGAAGTTTTAACGCCATTTTTAGGGGAGTTGGCGATCCGGGCGGGTGCGCGCATTCTGAAGTGATTGTGAGAAAATGATATGGCCAAGAACCTTGGGCCAACCTTCGGCGATGAGGTTTTAGCGGCGGGAGTTGTCGGTATCACCTGGGCCGATACCGACGAAACCATCACCGGTCGCGAGCGTCTGACGCCGGAACAGAACACGACGCTAGATGGCGTCATTGCCGCGCACGATCCGACCAAGAAACGCAAGAACATCGTCGACACATCAGACTTTGTGGCGCGCTGGACCAACGCGGAATATCTCGCCCTGTCCAAAGGACGCACCGCTGACAACGGGCACCTTGCCAAAACCTGGGACATCGTTTTTGCCGAACCGCAAGTCGATCTAAATACTCAGAAGGCCCAAAACCTCAAGACCACGCTTGTAGCGGACGGCATTCTGACCCAAACCCGCGCCAATGAAATCTTTGACACGCCTCCAAGTTGACAAGGAGCGATAGATGCCCGGTGAAGATTTTCAATCATGGTCGGTAACGGCTGGTAATAATTCCAACTCCGACACGCTGATCAATTGGGCCGAGGGCCAGCCGCGTGCCAGCGTGAACAATTCCGCGCGCTCGCTGATGGCGGCACAGGCCAAGCATCGCAATCTCAACAACGGTTCGATCACCACCGGCGGCAGCGCCAATGCGCAAACCTTCACCTCGGGGGTTGGCTACCTGGCACCGATCCCGACCGGGTTGCGGGTGATGCTGAAATTAGGCTTCACCAATACCGGCGCGGCCACGTTAGAAATGGACAGCACCGGCACAGCTCCGATCAAGACCGATATCGGAACAGATTTCCGCGGCGGTGAACTGGTTGCGGGCAGCTATGCCGAATTTTTGTATGACGGCACCAACTGGATTTTCCTGCACCCGTCTTTTGGGGGTGTTGCTCCGCAGAATGGCCAACTGACATGGGTCAGTTCCACGGCGCTGAAATTTTCCCCATGGAATGGAAACCAGATCAAGATTAACGGGTTGCTGTATTCCATCCCGGCGGCTGGGATAGTCGGGCTTGCCAATACATCGGTGTTCGTCAATGGCGTCGCGGCGCAAAATCTTGCGGCCAGCACGTTGTACTATGTTTATGCCTTCACCAATAGCGCAGTTGTCACGGCGGATTTTTCGACCACCACTCATGCCACCAGCGCGGCCTTGGGCAATGAAGGCGTGGAGATCAAGACCGCTGACGAGACCCGCACTTTGATCGGAATGATCTACACCAATGCGTCGTCGCAATTTCAGGATGACGCCACCGGCCGGTCGGTTCTTTCATGGTTCAATAGGGTTGGCAAGAATGTGCAGTTTTCAACAATTGGTGGAACCACCACTTCTGGCTCGCTTATCGGTGGGGGCGGCATCTTTCACATGCTGAACTGGGCGAACGAAGCGGTGTATTGCGATGTTCGAGGACAGATGACGTGCAATTCGCCGAATGCCGAAATTGTCGCATGGAGTGATGGCACTACAATTATAGGTGCGATTAACTTGCTCTATGAAAACCCCAGCACTGTTGCAACTCCTATCTCTGCTGGGGGATGGGCAAATCCGGCCGAAGGGCATCACGTCTACCAGTATGCGTTTTCGTCCTTTGGCGGCGGCGGCGGCGGTACAGTGAGCCTTTACAATCCATATTTAACAGGAATGACGCGGGGCTGATGCGTCTGATCCCGATCAGGATCGATGAGAAATCGTTACTCGATGCGGCGCCGTTTTGGGTGCCGTTCCTGCCGTCAATCGCGCGGCGCACCAAAGAAACCGTGCAGGAACTTGCCCGCAAGGTGATGTCCTATGAGGTGCGACTGACGCTGCTTGTGGATGATAGCGACAAGCCGGTGGCGCTGTTCGGCGTGCGTATGCACATGCGCGGCGATGACCTGATCGCCGAATGGATATGGATGACGGGACATCGATACAAAACCTGGGTGCATATGCTGCCTGAGTTTGAACAACTGCTGAAACTGGCCGGCGTGGTGGAATGCCGGCCGATTTGCCGACCGGGCTGGGCCAAAATTCTGAAACCCGCCGGCTACCGGCTCACGCATATGATGATGGAAAAGGTGCTCTGATGGGATCAAGCGGCAGCCAGCAGCCTGTAACGCAGCAGACCCAGCAAACCAAAGACCCATGGGGGCCGGCACAGCCGTATCTGCAACAAGCGATGGGATCGTCGCAGGGGCTGTTTAACGCTGACATCGGCTACCAGCCTTTTACAGGCCTGATGACGGCGCCAATCAATCCAGGGCTGCAGGGCCCCCTTAGTCAACTAGCCACCCTTTACAATCAAGCTCCGAATGGTACGGCCGGCGTCAATGCGGGGCGCACGCTCGGCACCAGCATGATCCAAAACCAGGGTTTGAGCCCTGAATTGCGCTCGCTCTATGAGCAGGCGCAGGGCGACCAAAATCCGTATCTGGAAGCTACCATCAGACAGCAAGTCAATGCGGCCAACGCCGCCGCATCGGCCGGCGGGCGTTATGGTTCTGGCGGGCATGATGCAGCGATTACGCAAGCCATGGCGCCAACATTGGCGCAAGATTATGCCCGTCGACAGGATCAGATGCAGAAGATTGCCGCTGGCGGTTTGGAGCGTGCCGGTCAATGGGCGCAACTCATGCCGACGCTGGACGAGGCGCGGCTGGCAGGGGCGCAGGGCCTAGCCAACATCGGGCAATTTTACCAAGAGCGCGATCAGAAGGCGATCGAGGATCAGATGAAAGTCTACAACGCGCAGCAAGCGCGGCCGTGGGAGCAGTTGGCCCGTTACAATGCAATCGTCGGCGGCGCTGGCGGACTTGGCGGCAGCATGTCCGGCACGTCGACCACCCCGATCAATCAGCCGTCGACCCTGCAGAGGTTGTTCGGCGGCGCGGCGGCGGGGGCCGGCCTTGGCGGCATGTTCGGTGGCCCGTTAGGGGCTGGTGCCGGTGCGCTCGGCGGCGGCCTGCTTGGGCTACTCTGATGCCGCTCGGCTCTTGGTACTCGCAACTGCCGCCTTTTGGCTGGTTCGATCCTCAGGACCGGCCGGGATCAAATGCGCTCGGCGTACCGGACAGCCAGCAGGGCATTGCGCTGCCGACGCGGCGCGGACTGGGCAAGTGGTTTCTGGTCACGCCGCCGGGCAGCAACCGGCCGTTTCCATTGCAGCAAACAGACACCGGGCCGGCGCCGTACACCGGGCGTGGCGTCGATGTCAGTGCGGCCGGCGCGCACCAGATGGGCTACACGCCAAAGAATTTTCCGACCGATGCCAATTTCAAGGTGGAGCCGATCGATACGACCGGCTTGGGCCTCGCCGCTGGCTACATGGGCGGCGTGCCCGGCCGGAACGATACCGCCGTGGCCGAAGGGCCAGCACAACAGGGGCGTAAGATGCCGACGAGCCTCATGGATATGTTCCAGTCGCGCGATCCCGCCGGGGAGCCGTCGAGTTTTGCCGATAATCTGCAAGCCCGATCCAATTCGCTGATCGGACTGGGACTCGGGCTACTGCAGCCGTCCAATCCGCTGCGCGGTCAATCCTCCTGGGGCAATGCCCTGGAGGGCTTCCAGGGCGGCGCGGCGCTCGATGCACGCACCGCGGCCGAAGCAGCGCGGCTGCGGCACCAGAAATCGCAGGACGCCCGCCAGGCCGCCATGGATCGCTTCAATATGGGATTGCGGGAACGGGAATTTGCCCAGAGCCAACTGACCCCATATCAGAAGATGGAGGCCGACATTGCGCGGGCCAAGGGCACGCCGCAGGAGCAACAGGTTACGGATTTTTACCGCAAGCAACTGGACGCTGGCCCGCCGGAAACGCGCGAGGTGTTCGATCCCACGCTTGGGCGCAATGTCGTGCAGGAGTGGGACAGCCGCAGCAAGCAATACAAGACAGCCACCATGGGCGGCGGCGCAACCGGAGCCGCCCCGGCCGATCCATTCACGACACCCGGCGCTGGCCGGGTTTATGGTCAGGGCGGCGACTACAGCAGTCGCTCGGCCCCGGCTGCAACGGGCGCGCAGGGGCAACCCGTGTTGCCAGCACGCAAGCCACTGACGGCGCATGAGCAGACCGCGATCGATACCGCCGACAATGCTTTGATGGCAAATCAGCAGGTGCTCGGCACCTTGAAAGATGCCAAGCGGCTATCGTCCAATGCGTTCTCGGGGCTTGCGCCATTGCAGCGGGCAGAGGTGGGCGCGCAAATTCCCGACTATCTCCCGGGCATGACCAGCAACCAGCGCGCGCAAGACACCTTGCTGCTGCACAACAAGGTCATCAGCCAGGCGGTTGATCAATTGAAAGCGACCTTCGGCGGCAACCCAAGCGAGGGCGAGCGCAAGATATTGCTCGACCTGGCCGGCTCGCTGAATTCGCCCGACAGTGTGCGCCAGAAGATTTACGACGACGCGATTGAGTATGCCCAAAAGCGCATCGAGAAGAACAAGCGGCAAGCCGAAGGCATCCGCGCCGGCACCTATTACACGCCCGGCGGTGGTGGCACCGGAAGCGGCTCGGCGTCTGGGGCGAGCGACCGCAAGACCATCGGCGGCAAGAACTACAGCAAAATCGGTGGCCAATGGTTTGAGGATTAGCCAATGCCGACACCCGTCACTGACCCCAATTTGCTATCGCAACTTGAGGGGGGTGGCGGACGTGCGGCTGGCGGTCGCCCGATTACCGATCCTGACCTGTTGGCGCAATTGGAGGGCGGCGCCGTTCCCGAAAAGCCGTTCCTTGAAAAACTCGGCAACTTCGCCCGCAATGTCTACAACAACCCGCCGCCGAGCATTGCCGCCGCGCGCGATGTCATTAAGGCCGCACCGGCGGCAGCGACCGAACTAACCTACGGCGCCGATCCGCAAGCGGCTGCGCAGGCCGCTGGCACCATTGCTCAAGCCGCGCAGATGGGGCTCGGCTTCCGTGGCCTCGGAGGCGAGGGCGTATTTGCCCGCCCGATCGCCAAGCCCGGCACCGTTGCCATGCCGCCCATGGGGCCGATCTTTGCGCGCGAGGCGGCATCGGGGGTGCCCACAGCCGCAGAGCAAGCCATCGCGGCGGCGGCCCGTGGCGGCTACACGCTGCCGGGTTACGTGACCACCGAAGGCACCGTGATCCCACAAGTAGCGTCGAGCCTCAAGAACGTGCCGTGGGGTGGCCAGCCGATCGTGCGCACCCACGACGAATTGCTGGCCAATATGGGCCGTTCGGCGGGCGAGATTGCCCCGGCGGCTGGAACCCCGGAAACGGCGGGTCAAGCCGCCAGGTCCGGTCTGGCGGGCTTCATCAAGACCGAAAGCCAGAAGCCCATCAGTGAGGCTTACAGAGCCGTCGACGAACTCATTAACCCCGATGTGCGGGTGCCATTGGACAACACCCGCGAAACGATCGGGCAGATCATGGCCGAGCGCACCCGGGCGCGCATCCCCGGTCAGAGCAAGGCAGTGCAGACGGTATTTGATGCGGTGCAAGACCCGCGCGGGATGGACTACGCCGGGACCAAGACATTGCGTTCGTTCCTGGGCGAGAAAACCCCGATGGAGTTGGCCTCGCAGGGGCTCGCCCCGACCGAGGTGAAGCGCATTTATGGAGCCATGACCAAAGATCTTGGTACCGTCGTGCGCGAGGCCGGCGGACCCGAAGCATTTACGGCTTGGAAAGAGGCCAATGCGCTCACCCGGCTGACCAAACTGCAGCAGCAGGCACTGGCCAAGGTGGTGGGTGACGAGGGCGATGCTGCGCCCGAAATGGTGTTCAACCGGCTGGTGACCTATGCCAACAGCAAAGCGGGCGCCGATCTCAACCGGCTGCGGTTGGCTAAAAAGGCGATGGGGCCGGAAGCCTGGAATGAAATCGGTTCGGCGCTGATCGCCCGACTAGGGCGAGCGCCGGACGAGAGTTTCAGCCCGCAGCGGTTTGTGACGGCGTTCGGCAACATGGCGCCGACCGCCCGCAACGAACTATTTTCGGGTCAGCAGCAAGCCGCCTTGGCGGACTTGTTCACGGTTTCAAAACATATACAGGACCGCATTACCCGGTTCGGCAATCCGAGCGGCACGGCGCGCGGCGGCATCATCGGCCAGGCCATTACTGGCGGCGCGCTGTGGTCCGAGCCGATCTCTACGCTCACGACCTTGGTGGGGGCTCGGCTGACCTCTGAGGCGCTGGCGCGGCCAGCGGTGGTGCGGGCGGCCACGCGGGTTGCCCGCGCCTCGCTGACCGGCAATCCAGTGGCCAAGGAACGGGCGCTGGCGGCGTTGCGAGCCGCGGTGCAGGCGGAAGGTTTGTTGCCCAAGCAGCCGCAACAGGATCAACGGCAATATGCCGGCCCACGCGGCCCATCGATGCCGTTCCGCCAAGGCGAGCAGATGGACAACCTGATGGCCAGTGTCAACGGCCCGCAGGGATATCCAGATTTCCGTTGGGTCAACCCGGCTGGCGTGGACGCCTTTCTGGCCTCTGGACCCATGAGCACGAACATCGAGGACCGCCGGGATGAACTCGGCGGCTTTGACGCCGCTGCCGCGCGAATGCGACGGCAAGGGAGGCGACCATGATCGGCACCATTATTTCAATCATCGTCACGTTGATAATCGTCGGTGTCATTTACTGGGCCATCACCCAGCTGCTGCCGATGATCCCGTTGCCGGA
>Ga0111538_10011917_pt1 | contig 11499 bp, 9 predicted proteins | sample SoiMethybrSBSTD1_FD_79669 | JGI IMG/M metagenome (GOLD analysis project Ga0111538, IMG submission 79669) | Bulk soil microbial communities from a Populus tree surrounding site in Tennessee, USA - Soil MetaG P. TD hybrid SBSTD1 (version 2)... | ecosystem: Environmental > Terrestrial > Soil > Tree...
GACCTCGTAGTGCCCGCTCTTGATGGTGCCGGGCGCCGGCAGGATCACGTGTGTCAGCAGTTCGTTGGGCATCAACACGTTCTCGGTGCGGACGTTCTGAAGCGTCGGCATCGTGAAGTACTCCGATGCCGGCACCATTCGCTCACCCTTTGGTCCCAGGAGCCGGAAGGTGGCGTTGTAGGCAACGGACGGTACCGCAAGGCTCGAGGGATGGACGATGAAGCTCGGGCCGCTGCCGAAGATCGCGTGGAACTGATTTTCGCCTGACGGAGAGAAGCACTGGTTCCCCCCCTTCTTGAAGCAGACGAACTCCTCGTTCCGGAAATACCAGCAGCGCGGGCGCTGATTCAGGTTTCCGCCGACCGTCCCCTGATTTCGGATCTGCGGCGTTCCGACTTCGCCAGCGGCCAGTACCATCGCCGGATAGAGTTTTGCGATCTGCGCGTGTTCCGCGAGATCGACGATCTTCATCGCCGCGCCAATCTTCAATCCGCCGCCAGGCATTGGCGTCACCGTCGCATCGAGGGCGTTCTTCACGTTGACGATGCGATCGGGTTCGGTGACGTAGTCCTTCATCCGCGCCAGGAGATCCTGGCCACCGGCGAGTGGCAACACCTTTTCGGGCTCGGAGCTCAGCGCGCGGACCGCGTCTCTTTCGTTCGCGGGATTGACATACGAGAACGCCTTCACTGCAGTCCTCCTTAAGCGCGCCGCTGCGCGAGGGTCTGAAGAATCTTTGCCGGGGTGAGCGGCAGACTGCGGACCGTGACGCCAATCGCGTTTCGTACCGCGAGGGCGACGGCTGCCGCGGTGGGAACCGTCGGCGGTTCGCCGATGCCAATCACACCGCGTTCGGACTGATCGATCAGCCGAACGTCGATTTTCGGAACGTCCGACATGCCGGCGAGCAGGTACCACTCCATGTTCGGGTTCACCATCTGACCGGTGTTGCGATCGAGGATGCGATCCTCGAACAACGCGAAGTTCAGCGAGCCGATGACGCCGCCGTAGACCTGGCTCTCGGCGGTCAGCCGGCTTACGACGAGACCGCAATCTTGCAGCGCGAGCACGCGCGTCACTTTCACGATGCCGGTCTCGACGTCGACCTTGACTTCGGCAAATTGAACGCCGGATGTCGTCACCGACGAGAGCCCCGGTTGCCACGCGCCGTCAGCGGCGATCGGCTGCGGTCCGATTTGCTTGCATGCCTCGGCCCACGACATGCCCTTTGAGGGATCGTCCTTCACCTGGATCCGGCCGTTCACAGCGACCAGTGACGCCGCATCCACACTTAACGCGGGAGCAATCTTCGCCTTTAACGCGTCAAGCGCGTTGACGGTTGCAATGCGAATCGCGGGGCTGATGCCAGCGGCCGTCGTGCTGCCGCCGGATCCTCCACTCGCCGGATACACGGTGTCGCCAATCTCTGGCTTGATGTTGCCGACGGGAATGCCAAACGTGTCGGCCGCGACGACAGCGACGAGCGTGCGTGTGCCGGTGCCAAGATCTTGCGTTCCGCAGCGCACGACAACTGTGCCGTCCGACGAAATTTCAACGTGCGCGCGTCCCTGGCTTCCGCCGCCGCCCCAGGTGTTAATCGCGACACCCATGCCGGTCTTGATTGGGCCCGGTGTCGGATCCCCGGTCGGATGACGCTTGTCCCATCCGAATTCCTTCGCGCCCTGTCGAAGGTACGATCCCCACATCGCATTCGGCGCTTCAGGCGGGAGATTCTTGATTCGGAATTCGACCGGATCCATCTTCACCAGATCCGCCAGTTCCTCCATGTACATTTCCGTGATGAAGGAACCCTGCGGGTGGCCTGGCGCGCGCATTGGCCGCTGCAGGCCGGTATTGATGAACACGTCCTTGTGCGAACGGCGTCGATTCGGGGGCAGGTAGATGTACGGCAACGGGAATCCTGCTGCTGCACCGGCGCCGCCAGTGCCCCAGGATTCGGCATCGAACGCGGTGATGGTTCCATCTGCCGCGACGCCAACCTTGACCCGTGCCGCCGCCGACGGGCGATTCCCCGTGGCGAGATGCTCTTCCTTCCGATCGAGCATCAACTTGACGGGCGCCTTCGCGTCTTTCGCGAGTCGTGCGCAGATGATTGCCTGAGGATCCTGCGCGCCAAGCTTGCTGCCGAAGCCCCCGCCCATGTACTGCGTAATGACGCGCACATTGGAAGCGGGAATCTTCAGACCTTGGGCGAATCCGTCTTTGGTCGCGTTGACCCCCTGCGTTGAAACCCACGCGGTGAGGTTGTCGCCGTCCCACTCACACACTGCGCCGTGCGACTCGAGGCACACGTGCGTGATGACGTGGGTCGAATAGGTCTGCTCGAGCGTGTGTGCAGCCTGCTTGAAGCCCGCGGCGATATCGCCGGTTTCCTGCGTTTGTCCTTGCCGGATGTTGCTTCGCGGTGTACCTGACGTGGTATCGGCGGCCGGGCCGCTCGCGGCGAACACCGCAGGCGCTGTGCCGGCGAGCGCCTGTTCCACCTGAATCACGGCCGGCAGGACCTCGTAGTCAACTTTCACCAGCCGTGCCGCGTCCGTGGCATGTTCTTCGGTGTCGGCGGCAACCGCGGCAATCTCGTCGCCCTGGAACATGACGACGTTCCGCTGCGTGTCGGCGGGATCTCTCCAGAGGAGTGTCGCCTTTACGCCGGGCGCTTTCTGCGCGGCCGACAGATCAACCGCCACGATCTTTGCGTGTGGATGCGGCGAACGAACGATCTTGCCGTAGAGCATGCCCGGTCGACTGATGTCGAACGTGTACTTTGCACGTCCCGTGACCTTGTCCGGGCCGTCGAGACGTTTGACGTGCGTGCCTATCGCACTGTGCGGCGCGGCCCAGTGATATTTCGGATCGGCTGGAGGCGGGGGCGGTCCTCCACGGCCGCCACCCTGCGCTTGCGCAGGCGCGGGTGCAGGGCCTTGTCCCCGGCCGCCGCCTTGTGCTGGCGGTTGCGCCGGTGTTTGCGGTTGGGGTTGCCCCTGCGGTTCGATCGGGCTAGCCACGGGTCACCCCCTTCACGCTCGAGACCGCTTCAAAGATGCGCGAGAAGGTTCCACATCGACAGATGTTGCCGTCGAGTCCCTTCTTGATCTGTTCTGGTGTCGGTGATGGATGTTTCTCGAGAAGCGCCACGCTGGCCATGACGAAGCCGGGCGTGCAGAAGCCGCACATGAGTGCGTCCTTGTCGCAGAACGCCTGTTGGACGGGGTGAAGTCCGTTCGCCGTCGCGAGTCCATCGACGTTGCGAATCTGTTTCCCCTGAACGTCGATCGCGAGGGTCGAGCACGAGTACACCGCGCGCCCATCGACGATCATCGTGCAGGCACCGCACGCCCCTCGGTCGCAGCCGCGCTTGTTGCCGGTTAAGTCGGCGCGATTGCGCAAGGCGTCGAGCAGCGTCGTGCGTGGCTCGATCATGAGATCGACGCGTTTGCCGTTCACGGTCAATCGGACAGGGACGTCGCCCGGGCCGACGGCGTTGACCCCGCCGGCCTGCGCTTCGGCCTCGGCCGGAGCCGTTGCCGCGGTCACTGCGCTGACCACGCCAGCTGATTTCAGAAAATCGCGGCGGCTGAAAGCGAAACCGCCGAGTTTGTCGTCCTTAGAAGCCATCGGTCGTTCCTCTCGGCTACAGATCTGATTCGGCAGATTGTAGGACGGGTTGCGTCCTCGGGCAAATCAAACGGCAGGTGTTTCTGCGTTTTCCAAACGGTCGAGTCGGTGCCGCATCCACCACATCCCCACGAGCAGGGTGACCGCCGTCAGCAGCCACGCAACCCGTGGCCAAATGGGCAGTCCAATCGCGTACTCGATGGTCAGGCTGTGCTGGTCTTCGGATCGGCGCTGCTCCCTGATTTGAATGACTTTATCCGTCGGGACCAGGGCGTTCGCGAGGTACACGCTCGTTTCCGGATGATGGGTATTGATGATGCTGACCGAGTGACGTCCTGAGCGGGTAGAAGAAATGTTGGCCGACGCGCGCACTCTCATCGTCCCAACGCCGAGTGACATGTCCGCGATCGGCGGCGCCTCGGCAGCGACGAGATACAGCGGCACTGCCGAACCGTCCACCGAAACCGACACCGATTCCAGCACTTGAGTGGCGTAGGCGAGCGATTCCGCTGGCGAGATTTCACCGTTGGCGTTGACGTCGATCCATGCCGCGACTTGTCGCGCGATGCTCACGCCCGGGGTCAAATCGACGTCGATATTGACCCGATCGCGCGCGATATCGACGCGCGTGGCTTGCAGATACTCGTCCAGCCGATGCGCGCTCGTTGTGCCGGGTAGCAGGACGAGGATCAGCAGCGAGCCGCCAGGAGCGAGCAGCGAGAAGCTATTTTTTGACAAGACTCGCGCCGTAGTCATTCGTCGGGTCGCGGTAGATCGTGTGAATGTGATCGAGGTCTCCCTGCTGCGGCGCGTACTCGATCACCACCGTCGGCCCCTGGATGCGGTAATAGGCAAGCTCGCCGTTGGTGGTGGACCCGCTCCACGCGAAATACGTCTTTGGCAGGTTCGCTTTGATCTCTGCCATCTTGGCGTTCGCACCGGCGTCGTTGAGAATGCCAACCCACTCGTGAGCGATGTCCAGGAGCATCTGCTGCTGTTTGGCGTTCATCGCTGACGCGAGCATCCCTTCAGGCTGGATGACTTTTCCATCGTTGCCGGGACCGAGCACGAGATCCCTGACCTGGTAATTCAGGACCGCCTGTTTCTTCTGGTTCTCGTCGAGGGCGTTAATCAGCGCGAAGCCCTTGTCATTTTCATTGCCCAGCGGACGGACCGTTTGCCCATTGAGCACGTATCGCGCCGGCTGTGCGGCCGGGAGGCTTGGCGTCATCACGTTGTCGGACCCAACGACCGTGACGTTGATCGCGAGGTGATGCCCCCCGAACTGGAGCATCCAGGGCGTGGTTGCCGATGGCGCACCGACGAACGCGATGAAGTACTCGTCGCGGCCAAACACAATGCCGCCGCCACGACCGCCTCTTGCCGGTGCACCCTGTCCACCGCCGCCAGGCGCGCCGGGTCGCCCTCCGGTCCGCCCGCCGCCCCGGTTCTTCAAGACCTCGTCGCCCTCCATGATCTCGATGACCTTCTGATAACCGGCCTTGCTCAGCGCCGCGCCAAGCGTGGCCATGGCTGCCTCGCGTTGCGGCGTCGTCAGGTCGCCAAGCCGGAGACCGTTGCGTTGAAAAATCCCGCTCGGCAGATTCGACCAACCGTTCGTCTTCTGCGGGCTGTTGAAATCGAAGGCCACTTTCGCGCGCTCGGCGTCGCTCAGCGTGGCGAGAAACGCGTTGGCGGCTGAGACCACCTGCGGCGTGGCTGCACGTGCCGCGGGCTGGACAGCGCGCTCGGCGAAGCCGGTTGCCAACAAAACGCCGAGCGGGAAGATGAGCGAAAGTCGTATGTTCACGTCGCTACCTTAGTCGCAGTCGCGGTTCAAAAGGAAATGAAAAAGCATGACTATTCCCACCGAAAGACGCGCGCCGACACGGTCGTGCACACCAGAAAAATCAGGGCTAATGCGGCCATGTCGCCGATGTGTGTCAGCCATCCGTCGCCACGCCAGATGCCCCGCAAGAGCGATACGACGTAGGTCAGCGGGACGATGTGCGCGAGAGCTTGTGCGGCCGGAGGGAGCGACGCAATTGGAATGAACAAACCGGACACGCCGAGCATCGGGTAGAGCAACAACGTGCCGACCGGCTGAGCGAAGCGCGCGGTCGGGACAACGCTGGCGATCAGAAATCCGATCGAGATGATGCAGAACGTGCTGAACAAAAGGGCGATGGAGAAGGAAACGACCGGTGCGTGAATGTTGGCGGGATAGAACCGGCGGCCGGCCAGCAGCATTGCGCCAAGCGTGAGCGCGGTGAACAGCAGCTTCACGACTACGTGCGCAAGGAGAATGGTATGAGCCCGAAGCGGGGTCGCCCGCAATCGCTTGAGGATTCCGCCCTCGCGGTAGATGGCAATGATCGTGATAAGCGACAAGACCGCGCTGAGCGCGATCAGAATCGCGGCGAGCACCGGAAGATCGGTGGTGACGAGATCGGGCGCGTTACGGCGTGCGTCTCCGACCGGCCGAAACATGCGGCCCAACACGACGAACATCAACACGGGAATCCCCACCGTGCCGATCACACCGAGCGGCTCACGCACGAAGATTTTGATTTCGAGCCACGTCAGCGTCAGCAGTCCGCGCATGCAGCCATCCTCAGTTTCGAATCGAGTGACCGGTCACGTTCAGAAACACGTCTTCGAGGGAGGACCGCTCGGTTCTGAAATCTGTCACTTTGATGTGATTGTCGGCGACGCAGGCGATCACGCGAGTGACCAGATCGTCGCCTCGTCCACGAATCGTGAATCGTCCGTCGCTGCCAATGACGGTCTCGACGCCGGGAATCCGTTGGAACTGTTCCGCACTCGCGCCGTCTGGCGTGGCCACGATCACGGTTTGCTCCGGCGCGTGGCGGCGGACCAATTCCGCCGGCGTTCCAATGTCGATGATCCGTCCTCGATCGATAATCGCGACACGATCGCAGAGCCGCTCCGCCTCTTCCATCAGGTGGGTTGTCAAAAACACCGTCTTGCCGCGCGCGCGAATACCGCGTACTAGCTCCCAGATCGCGCGACGTGCCTGTGGGTCGAGGCCGGTCGTCAGCTCGTCGAGAAACACAAGCTCCGGGTCGTTAATGAGCGCGAGCGCGATGAAGAGGCGCTGTTTCTGTCCGCCCGACAGCGTCATGAACCAGGCGTCGCGTTTGTCGGTGAGGCCCAGCTGCTCCAGCAGTCGGTTGCCGTCGACGGGACGTTTATATAAGGAGGCCCACAGACCAACGGCCTCGCGGACTTTGATCCGCTTCTGCAGTTGTGCTTCTTGCAACTGAACGCCAATCCGGTTCTGGAGTGTGTAAACGTCGCGTACAGGATTGAGACCCAACACCGAAATCTCGCCGCGATCCGGCGCCCGCAATCCCTCCACACACTCCATCGTCGTCGTCTTGCCGGCCCCATTGGGACCAATCAGGCCGAAGATCTCCCCCTCGCGCACATCGAATGAAACGTCATCGACGGCGATGGTCGCTCCGTAGGTTTTTCGAATGCCTGTGACTTGAACGACCGAGCGGGACAGCATGCGTGTCTATGCAGCTTACCGGGCTTTTAGCGTCGGCGCGTCACTGACCTCCAGGGATTCCGGGGCGTTTGAGCCACGTTGGCATTGGAGCGGCCGCCGGTTTCTGGGTATAGCGGTACGCTTCGATCGCCCATCCGCTCGCGCCGCGCGCCATCACCAGCGTCATCTGTCCTTCATAGGTCGGCAGCGGCTTGCCGTTCACGTCGAGGACGCCGCGCAGCTCCCATTTTCCATCGACGACGGCAGTGTCGGGGGTAATGCAACGCAGCATGCCGAACGTCAGCGGATGCTTCGAGTTTCGATATTCCTGGCGCATGAACAGCGCGGCGCGGTTGGCGCGGATCGTTTCACGGCCACGTTCGATCGAGCCGTCCGGATGAACCATGTCGCCGTCGACAGACCAGAGCAGCGACAGCATTTGAGCATCGCCGTTGTTCCAGTTGAAGGTGAACGCCTCGGCGAAGTTTCGAATCGTTCGCTCATCGCCGGCGGTGCACGTCTGTGGCCTTCCTGGAGCTCCACCCGGTGCAATCCCGCCCTGAGGTGCAGGACTGTAAGTTGTCGTCAATGACGACGGCGCTGGCGGTATCGCACGGCGAAGCGTCTCGATGTCCTCGGTGATTCCGTTAAGCAGGCCTTCGACGATCACTTGCCCCTTCTGACGAGTCGCAAGCGTCGGATCGCCCCAGACTCCGCTCTCGGAAAACGTCCCGGGTGCACCGCGCTGCCGCGTCAGCTGCAGCGGGCCCGGCGAGGGAATGTACTCCTTCACCGCGCGTCGCATGTCGACCGACGCCGGGTCAATGTAGAGCATCATCGACGTTTCGACTTCATCGGCGTGCGTCCCGCCCTCCTCCTGGCGGACCGTTGCGGACGCGCGATCGAGCCGGCCCGCGAGATCCGTGAAGCGGAGAAGAATGCCCTGCGCCGCGAGCTGGCGCGCCGCCGGTTCCAAGGCCCTGGTCGTCGATATTCCCGTGTTGAGAACGTAGAAACGGCGCGGACCAAAACGCGCCAGTCCGGCAATCGTGTCGACCGTCAGTGCGCGGGCGGTCTCCAGTGTCAGCGAGGTAGAGCCAGGGTACTCAACGAATGCAGGGTAATAGTGATATGGCAGCGACGGCGCCACAACGATGTCTGACGTGTTGAGAAGACGGTTGGTCAAGTAGTCGGTGACAATGGCATCGTTACTGAGCTTCAAATGCGGTCCATGCTCTTTCGATCCGGCACCCAGGGGGATGACGACCACGGTCTCTGGCCGCAAGACGTCTGCTGCTTGTTGCCAGGTCAGGTCCGCGAGCCGCACGCCGTGCGCTCGGTCCTGCGCGTTTGCACCAAGCCATGCACGCGGAATGAAGAGGCCAACGGCGAGCGCCGAGACAAGCAGCAGAACACGCATACGCTTCGCTCCGATGCGTTGCGCGTTGACCGCACGCGCAACTCGAACGGGACTGTACACTGAATCCATGTCTGACTGGGACGCCGCCAAGTACCATCGGATCTCGGACCCGCAGCTGGCCTGGGGCCGTGTGGTTGCTGAGCGTCTGGCGCCGACGGCCGGCGAACGAATCCTCGATCTCGGATGTGGCACCGGACGTCTGACAGAAGAATTCGCGCAACTGCCGGGAATTTTTGTCGTTGGCCTTGACTACTCCTCGGCAATGCTCGGGCAGGCGCGACGGTTGGGCCGCATGCCTCTATACGTGCGGAGTGACGGGGCGGCGCTGCCGTTTATACCTGCATTCGATGCGGTATTCAGTGCTGCCGTGTTCCACTGGATTCTCGATCACGATCAACTGTTCCGAAGCGTGTACGGCGCGTTGAAGCCGGGCGGTCGACTGGTCGCGCAGTGCGGCGGGGCAGGAAATCTCGATCGTCTATACGGACGGGCGCGAACGTTGATGCAGTCTGACAAGTACGGCCAATATTTTTCCGGCTGGCGAAACTTCAACCATTTCGAGAACGTCGCCGATACGCGTGATCGGCTCGAACGCGCCGGCTTTGTCGGGATCGACGTATCACTCGTCAGTTCACCGGTGACCTTCGACACGCCAGCGGCGTTCAGCGAATTCACTGCAGCTGTTTGTCTGCGCCATCATCTCGATCGCTTGCCGTCCGAGTCGCGCGCGTCGTTCATGGATCGAATCACGAACGCGGCGACGAGCGATGACCCACCGCTGACGCTCGACTACTGGCGTCTGAACATTGCCGCTCGGAAGGCGGCGGCGTGACTGTTCCGTACGAGCAGCGCGCCGACGCACACACCGCGCATCGCGATCACGAAGTGAAGCGATCGATGGCGATCTCCCGCGCCCGCCTCACCGTCTTTCTCCTCGCGATCGGCGGCCTGATATGGGTGTTCACGCGCGGCGGCGGTCGCGTCATGTACGCGGTCGACATCGCGCTGTGGCTGGGGTTTGGTTTCCTCGTGGCCTGGCATGCGCGAGTGGAGGAGAAGATCGTCTGGTATGACGCGTTGCGAACCGTGGCGCTGCGCGGTCTCGCTCGCGTCAGACGCCGCTGGGACGAACTGCCTCCGGCCGATCCGCCAGCATCCATCGACCTGGCGCATCATCCGTACGCAACCGATCTCGATCTTTTTGGACGCGCCTCTCTTTTTCAATGGCTCGGCCCCGCCGCGACTGCCCGCGGCAACTTTTATCTCGCCAACTGGCTGCTGCACCAGGCCGACGTCGATGTCGTCAAGGCTCGCCAGGGCGCTGTGGTTGAACTCAGCACGCTGGACGACTGGCGCGAGCAGCTGGCCGCCCAGGGAGAGTTGGCCCGTAACGCCCGGCAACAGGAGATCGATACGTTTGTGACGTGGGCCGAGGGTCCGGAGTGGACCGTTGACTTCTCGGTGCCGTTCGCGCGCGGGCGTCACGTCTCGCTTTTCTTTAACGCGATCTACTTCGTCGCTGTCGGCCTGACGCTCTCGATCTGGATTCTCTTCACGCTCTTTTTACTTGGCGTTGTCGAGGGCGCTCTCTGGCTGATTCCGCTCGTCGCCGGCCTCGTTCTGTCCTTCGCCAGTGCCAAACGGATCTTTGCTGCGTTCGACCGTGCGGGCGCGGGACAACACGCGTTGGCGCGTTACGCAGCCCTGTTCGAGCATGCGACAACGTCGCGGTTCACCGCACCGGCGCTTGGATCGCTTCAGGACCGGCTATCGGTCGCGGGCATGGCTGCGCCGGTCTGCATGCAGCGGCTCAATCGCATTCTTGGATTTGCCGAGCTTCATAGCGGCGCTGCAATCCTGCATTTTCCGATTCAAGCATTCACGCTGTGGGACTTCCACGTCCTGTTCGCGCTCGAGCGCTGGCGCCGGACTGCAGGCGCCCACGTTCGGGATTGGCTCGACGCGCTGGGGGAGATGGACAGCTTATCGGCGCTGGCAACGGCGCGACGTGACAATCCCGCGTGGACGATGCCCGAATTTCATGAGCAACCTGTCCTCCGGGCGGAGGGACTCGGACATCCGTTGATTACCGACGAACGGCGTGTCGCCAACGACGTCGAGGTCGGCCCGCCACGAACGTTGTTGCTGGTGACTGGCTCCAACATGTCGGGCAAGAGCACGCTGCTGCGTGCGGTTGGCTTGAACTCCGTGCTCGCGCAGGCCGGAAGTTGTGTGTGCGCCCTGCGGTTTCATCTGCCGTCTTGCGAGTTGCAGACGAGTATTCGCGTCCAAGATTCACTGGAACTTGGCCTGTCGTACTTCATGGCGGCGCTGGCGCGACTCAAAGGTGTGGTTGATGCGGCCGAGCGTGAGCGTAGCGACCGAGTCTTGCTTTACCTGCTCGATGAGATCCTCCAGGGTACCAACAGCGCGGAGCGAAGTGTTGCCGTTCGCGCGGTCGCCCGTCACTTGCTGGAAGCAGGCGCCATCGGTGTGATGACGACGCACGATTTGTCAATCGCGGGCGAGGAACCGCTGAAATCATCGGCGGTGTCCGTGCATTTTTCCGAACGTGTCGACGACCGCGGCAACATGGCGTTCGACTATCGGCTTCGACCGGGACTGGCCACATCTCGCAACGCCCTTCGTCTGATGCAGATGATTGGCATCAGTGTGAAAGAGGCCGACACGTGATCCGTCAACTCGCCAAGGCCGTTGCGCTGTTTGCGCTGCTGACGGTGGTGATGACGTGGCCGCAAGCGGCGCGCGTGACGACTGATGCGTGGCCGCATGACGACGTGTTCTTCAATATGTGGCGTCTCGGGTGGGTCGCCCATGCCTGGTCCACCTCGCCGATACACTGGCTGGATGGAAACATCTTCTATCCGGAACGCCAGACACTGACCTACTCGGACGCAATGGCGGTCGA
>Ga0111538_10011918_pt1 | contig 11498 bp, 6 predicted proteins | sample SoiMethybrSBSTD1_FD_79669 | JGI IMG/M metagenome (GOLD analysis project Ga0111538, IMG submission 79669) | Bulk soil microbial communities from a Populus tree surrounding site in Tennessee, USA - Soil MetaG P. TD hybrid SBSTD1 (version 2)... | ecosystem: Environmental > Terrestrial > Soil > Tree...
CGTCGCGCCGACGAACAGCACCACGACGAGCATCGTCGGCACGTCGTGAGCCGTCACTCCGTAGAGAAGTCCAGCGACCGCGCGACCGGAGGCAAGCGCCGCTGCGATTCCGATCGCCAGTCCGCTTCCAACGAGCAAGCCGGCGCGGCGAAGGACCAATTTCAGAATCTCGTGTCGCTGCGCGCCGAGGGCCATGCGGACGCCAACCTCGCGTGTACGTTGTGCGACCGATAATGCGAGGACTCCGTACAGTCCTACGCCAGCGAGGAGTAATGCCGCCATTGCAAAACCTGCAAGCACCACCATCGTGAACCGAGGTCTCGCAACATCATCGGCCACCAGGTCGGCAAGAGGGCGAACATCGGCCAGCGGCTGATTCGGATCGATCTGCCGAACGATCGCAGCAACGGCGCGGGTCAGGTACAACGGGTCACCGCCCGCCCGCACGACGATCGAGAGCTCGCGTGAAGGGACTTGTGGAAACCACCAGTACGCGCTTGCCGGCGCGTCGGCTGCGACGCCGCCCCATTTGACGTTCCCAACGACTCCGATGACCTCGCCGCGCAGCGATGTGCCCGGCCCTGTTTGCCAGACGATTCGTGCGCCTACCGGATCCGTGTCGGGCCAGTATCGGCGCGCCAACGATTCATCGATGACGAAGACCGGCGCCGTGCGGCTTGAATCGCGTTCGTCCGGGAGTCGCCCTCGGATCACCGGGATCCTCATGGCTTCGAAATAGCGACCGCCAACAATGCTGACCCACGAAAACCTGACGTCGTCGGGGCGCGTCCCCGGCCGGCCCTCGATCTCGAATTGATTCGCTGCCCCGAAGCGGCTCATGGGCAGGTAATTCGCGAAGCCGACCGCCTCGATGGCTGGCAGTCGCTCGATCTGCTCGACCAGGGCAGTGCCGAATCCGACGACGCGTTCGTCGCTCCCATACACCGACGGGGGAAGCGTCGTGCGAGCGGTCAGCACGTTGTCCGGCTCAAATCCCGGCGCGACACCACTCAAGTTCCAGAAGGTGCGGGCAAGCAGGCCGGCCGCTATCAGCAGAGTCACCGCGATCGCCACCTGCGCGACCGTCAGCATCGGTCCGACGCGACTTCGATCTCCGGCTTGTCTCACGCCGAGTGTGCCCTCGCGGAACGCGGAGCTGGCGAGCCTCAGGGTCCGCAATGAGGGAAGGAGGCCGAACAGGATCGCGGTCACGAAGGTGGACAACACCGCGAAGGTCAGCATCCGCGCGTCGACACCGATTTCCGAGGTTCTTGGCAGATCGATCCCGGCCGGCATGTGGGACAGGAACGCCCTCGTTGCCCAGACCGCGAGCACGATGCCGCAGACCGCTCCGCTGCACGCGAGCAGGAGGGCTTCGTGGAGCTGCTGCCGTATCAGTCGTGACGTGGTCGCACCCAGCGCGAGACGCGTTCCGGTTTCGCGGGAACGGGCCACGCCGCGACTCAGTACGAGGTTCGCCACGTTCGCGCACGTCATCAGCAAGAGGATGCCAACGGAACCGAGCAAGACGACCAGCACGGGTCGAACGTCCTGCACGGTTGCATCGAAAAGAGGAACCACGCCGACACCCCAGTCGCGGCTGTACGAAGGGAATTGCTCCTCGATGCGATGAGAGATTGCGCGTAAGTCGGCCTCACCCCGTGCGACGTTCGCATCGCCGGCGAGGCGGCCGATCACGTTCAGTTCGCCGCCCATGCCTTCGGGCGCGTGCGGCACCAACGGAGTCGCGATCCACAACTCGGCGCGCGATTCCGCGAGCTCGGTTGTTCTGATCGCAAATCCTTTCGGCATGACACCGACGATGGTGAAAGACTCTCCATTGAGGGCGATTGGCCGGCCAATCACTGCGGGGTCGCCGCCGTACCGTCGCCGCCACAGGGCATCGCTCAGGACGACCTCCGGCTCGACGCGGCTCAGATCGGATCCAGTTGTGAACGTCCGGCCGACCAGAGGCCGCGTGCCCAGCACGGCAAAGAAGTTGGGTGTCGCGCGGTCGGCAACGATTTCAATCGGTTCTCCGCGACCGGTCAGGTTGACACGCGCGTCATACCAGGCGGCAATGTCGCGGAATGTTCGGGTCTGGCGCCGCCACTCGTACACATACGCGTCCGAGACGCGGGAACCCGATGTCGGCCGAATCATGGCGAGCTGCGTCGATTCCACGAACGGCAGCGGCCGGAGGAGGACGGCATTCACCACCGTGAACACGGCCGTACTTGCGCCGATGCCGAGCGCGAGTGCGATCACGGCTGTCAGCACGAACGAGGGCGCCCGGCGCGCGTTTCGCCACGCGTAGCGCAGGTCCTGCCGCATTTCCTGTAGATATGTGCGTGCCCACGTCATGGAAGCACCTCGGGCAGATATTGTTCGTCTGGCGACGCTATTTTGTGGCTTCCTCCGCGATCCGTTGAGCAACGATCTCGCGGAGTTCTCGTTTCAGGATCTTGCCGACAGGACTGACGGGGAACGATGTCATCACTTCGAGGCGTTCAGGCAACTTGAACGCGGCGATCTGTTGCGTGCGCAGGTGCCCGACCAACTCGGCGAACGTCAGGGTTGCGCCTGGCTGGAGCACGACGCAGGCGCACGCCTTTTCGCCAAAGATCGGATCGGCCATCGCCACGACGCTGACCTGTCGGACCTGGCTGAGGCCGAAGATCAGGTTCTCGATCTCATCGCAGCTGATCTTCTCGCCGCCCCGATTGATGAGATCCTTCCGCCGGCCTTCCGCGTACACGTAGCGACCACGCTTCCGGACGATGTCGCCCATGCGGTAGAAGCCGTCAGCGGTGAACGCTTCAGCGTTGATCGTCTCGGCGTTGTAGTACCCCCGTATCGTGTACGGACCTCTCGTCACCAGTTCACCCGCTTCGCCGTCGGGAACCGCGTTGCCGGCGTCGTCGAGCACCTCGATCTCGTCGAAGTCGCTCACCGGCGCGCCCGAGCTCTCGAGCAGCAGGTCATCGCGGTCGGTCAGGCGGGTCATGTTGATGAGACCTTCCGCGGTGCCGTAGATCTCCTGCGGTGTGCACCCGAGCTCTTTGCGAACACGGGTGCGCAGTTCCGGAGCCAGACGGGCCCCGCCATTCTGAATGACCTGAAGCGACGAGAGATCGAACTGTCGTGCGACGTTGGCGTTCAACCATGTCGTGATCAGAGGCACGACCGCGGCGATGACAGTGACACGCTCACGCGAGACGCTGGCGAAGACGTCATCGGCATTGGTGCTCTCTGCGATCACCAGCGTGCCGCCGGCGTAGAAGACGCCCAACAGTCCGGGAGATGCGAGATTGTAGTTGTGGCCAAGAGGCAGCAGCGCGAGGAACACGGTGTCGCTGGAGAACCCTGCGATCTGTTCGCACAGGCGGGCATTGAGGATGTAGTCGTTGTGGGTCCGCGGAATCAGTTTCGACAACGACGTCGTTCCGCCCGACAGGAGCATCGTCGAGACGTCGCCCGGATCCGGCCGTAGTCGCGCGAGAAGGCCGTCATCGACGGCATCGTTCGAGAGCAGTGCGCGGTAGGGCGTCTGATTCGGACCAGGCTCGCCGATAACGATCACGTGGCGCAGGGAAGGGAACTCCGCGGCGATCGCGGCGGCCATCGGACGGTAGTCGAACGAGCCGACGCGGTCGGCAACGACGTACGCGACGGCGTCGGACGATTGAACGAAATGCCGAATCTCGGCGTGACGGTGAGCGCGCAGCGCCATCACCGGAATCACTCCGATGTAGTTCAGCGCGAGATAGAGCGACACGAACTCCGGGCCATTGGGCAGCTGCACGACGACGCGGTCCTGTGGTTGCAGCCCGAGCCGAACGAGCTCGCTCGCGAGACTCCTCGACGACCGAATCAGCTCTTCGTAGCTGACCCGCCTGTCGCCGTAAACGATGGCGGTCTTCTGCGGGTGCCGATGCGCCGTGCGCTCGACCATCTCGGCGATGGTGATGCCTTCCCACAGGCCGGCGTCGATGTAGCGGCGAGCGAACTCCGGCGGCCACGGCACGCAACCCTTCAGCATCTATCCCTCATGAACACGGGTCGATCGTTTTTCGCGTTGGGTGGAGATTCTCGTACGCCGCAGCCAATGCCGGGTCGCGTTGCCGAACGTCCGCATGACTCACGCGGCCACTTCGCCGCAGGTAGTCGTAGGCGAATGAAATCGGGTCGAGATGCAGCTTGTCCCCGAGGTTCTCGTACCACTCAGTGCTCTTGATCGCTGCCTGCTGAAGCGCATCGGAACCGGCGCGGCGGATTCGGCAGAACTCCTCCAACATCAACGGCACGTTGCCCCCGGTCCTTCGATATGCGTCGAACAACGCGATCGAATCCTGCATCGCCAGTCGTGTGCCGGAACCGATCGACGGATGGCCCGTCCGCAGCGCGTCACCCAGCAACACGACGTTGTCGAAATACCAGTTTCGGTTCTTGACGATGGTGTAGCGAAACCAGCTGGAGCGATTCGAGAGCAGTCGATGCCCGTGGAGGTCTTCGGCGAACGCCGCCTCACAGTAGGCGAGGCTTTCAGCCTCCGACATGCGATCGAGACCGCCCGCACGAAAAGTGTCTGGTGGAACCTCGACCAGGAACGTGCTGTGCGTGCGGCTGAACTGATAGCAATGCGCGATGATCAAGCCGTCGCGATTCTGGCGGAAGATTAACGAGAGCCTTTCGAACAGCCGCGTCGTGCCGTACCAGGCGAGCAGATGCGGACGTTGATCGAGCGTCGGCTCGAACTGCTCTCGATACCGGGCCCTGATCGAACTGTTGGCGCCGTCAGCCGCAACGATCACGTCACAGTCAGAAAGCTCCGCGACGTCGTCGCACTGGCGCTCGAAGTGAAGTGAGACGCCAACCTGCCGGCAATGCCGGTGCAGCGTTCGCAGCAGATCGATTCGAGCCATGCGATGGAACGTATTGCCGGCAAGCAGGACGTGCTGCCCCTGATGCACAATCGACATCGCATCGAAGACAATCTGATTCTGCGTGACCGATTCGTAGAGCTCTGGCGCGACCTCTCGAACGAACGACAGCGCGACGTCGGAGAACACCAGCCCCCAGCCATACGTCGCGTCCTCGGCGTTTCGCTCGTACAGACGAATATCGTGTGCCGCATTCGCGCGCGCCATCAGGTACGCGAAGAAAAGTCCCGCCGGGCCGCCGCCGATGATTCGAATCTTCATGACGAGTGCAGCATGGATCCTTACGGTCGGCGATCATGCCTCATCCGCTCGAGGCTGATCGGGTGAAGACTCGTGCCTATCTCGCGCTCGCCGCGGCCGGATCGCTGTGGGGCACCGGATTTCTGTTCGGCAAGATTGCGCTGACCGAGCTGACCGTGCCGCACATGATCATGTACCGCCTGACTCTCGCCGCGTGCGGGTTCCTCCCGATCGTGGTGATGCGCGGTGTCCAGGTTCGAGCGAGGGACTGGCCAGTTGTGTTCGCTGCGTGCATCGCAGGCGTGCCCGTGCTGTTCCTGATTCAATTCGAGGGGCTCGCGCGGACCACCGTCTCGCATGCCGCGCTGATGGTGGGCACCGCGCCGATCCTGCTCGGAGTGGCCGCTGCCGTGTTCGCGCACGAGCGGCTCGACGTTCGCAGATGGCTGCTGCTCGTGACATCCACGCTTGGCGCGCTGTTGATCGTCTTTGACACACCCCGCGGAGACAGCGCCCATGGGCCGACGATGATCGGCGACCTGCTCGTGGTCGCCTCGCTCTTTGCAGGCGTGAGCTGGATTCTGCTGTGCAAGCACCTCGTCGCCAAGTACGCGCCGAGCGTCATCACCGCCGTCGTGATGATCACCGGGACAATCCTGCTCGATGTGTGGGTGTTGTTGACGAGTGGTGCGCCATCGACACACCTGAGCGCGCGCGTCTGGTGTGCGCTCGCGGCTCAGGGGCTGCTGGCGACGACAATCGCGTCGCTGCTGTGGAACTGGGGCGTCGCACGCGTGCCGGCGGCCGAGGCCGGCGTGTTCGTCAACCTCGAGCCCGCACTTGGCGCGGTCCTCGGCGTGTTGGTCCTGGGAGAGACGCTCGGCTGGACGGGTGTCGCTGGCGGCTCGTTGATTATCAGTGCCGCTGTTGCGATGACGAAGCTGGCGATGTGATCGCAGGGAATGGCTGCCCGGTTGGGAACCTCCGTGCTGCCAGAACATTCTGCACTGTGTAGGCAATCCCGGAGACGGCAACCAGCGACGCGGCCGCTGCGAGCTCTCCGGCGGGAAGCGTCGAGAGCATCCACACGATGATTGCGGAAGCGGCGAGAGGAACCAGCACTCCGCCTGGAGCGACAAAGGGTGCGCTGGCCATCGCGACGTTTCTCCTCCGCAATGGAAGCAGAGCGAGGCAGCAGATCAAGTAGGCCACTGCCGTGCCCGATGCCGCCACCATCACCAACTGCCGGAAGGATCCGGTCGCCGCCATGACCGCGCACATCAGCGCGTACGTGCCGATCGCGAGTGCCGGTGTTTTCAAGCGAGGGTGCACCGCGGACAATTGGCGGGGCATCTGGCCGCGCTCCGCCATTGCGTGAAAGACGCGAGGCGAGCCGAGCATATCGCCTGAAAGATATCCGGCGACGGAAAGGACGGTGACCAGAACGAGCACGCGCGCGCCCCATCCGCCGAAGATGGCCGCCGCGGTCGCCACCAGCGGTGCACTTTCGTCTGGCAGCCTCGAGCCGAGCATCCCCTGCGCGACCACCTGCAGTCCGATGTAGAGAAACGCCACGACCGTCAACGCGAGCAGGATCGCACGAGGCACGGTGCGCGCGGGGTTCGCCACTTCACCGCTGGCGTTCAGCCCACCTTCCACGCCCATGAACGCGAAGAAGACCAGCACCGCGGTCTGCCCGATGCCCGCTGCCGTTGGCAGATTCTGCCAGTGCAGGTTCGCTCCGGACACGACAAAGCCGCCGGCGATCACCAGCACGACGAGCGATGCGATCTTGATGACGGCAAGGACCAGCGACAGGCGCGCGCCCGAACGCGCGCCGCGGATGTTCACGGCGGCGAGGACGCTGTAGATCGCGAAGATCACGGCGATGCGAAGCGCGCCTCCGCGAAGCGCCGGCACGAGCGACGCGAGCGTGTCCATCAGAAGGTTGCCGACCGCCGCGCTCGGCACGACGGCGTTCGCCGCCCACATGAGCGTGCCGACAATGCCACCGACGACCGGACCGAAGGCGACCGTGGCGTAGGCGTAGAGACCGCCGGCGCTGTGGACCCGGCTGCCGATCTCGGCGAAGCACAGCCCGACGAGACCGATCAACAGCGCGCACACCAGATACGCGAGTATCGCCGCCGGGCCGAGCATGCCCGCGGCGATTCCCGGCAAGCCGAAAATGCCCGATCCGACGATGCAGTTGAAGGCGGTGGCGGCAAGCGCGCCGGTGCCTATGACACGTTCGAGGTGCGGCCGGGTCCCTTCGTGAGGGCGCGCGATGTCATCCACCGGGACAACCCTAGCACAGATGAGTTAGCGGCATCGGCAGGCGGATTACGTGTATGCGGACTGAACCGCGTCTCAGTGTCGGACGATGAGCGCGCGGCCGAACGCGCGTGCGAACCGCTTGTCGAGATCTTTCGCCAGCCACGACGGCAGCATCGGAATCGACAGCGTCACATCGCGACCGATGTCGGAACGGATCGCGATCGGCTGGCCGCGCGGACATCGAGCCTCGATCTCGTCGGCCAGCGCGAGAATGATCGCGGCCCGCTCCACGAGTTTGGGACCGACCTCGTCGTCAACGGCGAGCGGCAGGATGTCAGCGTTGCGGTCTCCGGCGCGGCGCACAATCGCTGATAACAACGCGAGCTCGCGGTGCGTGAACCCGTTGAGTTCTGTCGTGAGGACAATGTCCGCCACGTGCTCGTGTCGGTTCACCACGTCGAGACTGCGGCCGATGTCGAGCACGCGTGCCGCCTGCGTCACGGCCGTTGCCACGATCGGAGGACCGCGCCGCTCGATGGCGCGATAAAGAGTCGCCGCGACGCCCTGCCGTCGCGCCGCAGACTCCGGCGTCCAGCCGTCGAAGCGTGCGACCAGCGACGACAGCGAGGCGTCTTTCACCGTCGCCGGCGATCCGACAGGAATGCCGAGCAGTCCGAGCGCAAGGCCCTCGCGCAGGCCCTGGCCCGACACGAGGATGTGCGACGCGCGCACGAACTCCGCCAGCGTCTGGATGGCCACGGCTCCGCCAACGATTGAATCCGCGCGCTCGGCGCTGAGGCCCGGCAGGTTGTCGCGATGCTTCTCTTTTGTCGTGGCCAGCAGATCGACTGTCTCCTCGAGGCGATCGAACGGAATCTCGTACCCGTGGAGGCTTCCGATCGGATACTGCTGCGCCTGACGGTCGATCTTGGCGAGGTTGCGTAGAGTGCCTCCAGTACCGACGAGCAGCTCGCCTCGCGCCAGTCGTTTCACTCCAGCCTTCTCGAGGCGACTTCGTACGTGATCGCGTAATCGCTTCAGTTGCGCGCGTGTCGGTGGATCCGACTCGAGGAAGTGTTCGCTCAGACGAAGCGCGCCGAACGGAAAACTGAGGTCATCCAGGCGCCGACGGCGATCGAATCTGGTCAGCTCCATGCTGCCGCCGCCCAGATCGAACAGCAGCCCGCTGGACACCGACAGTCCTCGCAGCGCACCGGTGAAACCGTAGCGCGCTTCCGAGATGCCGCTGATGATCTCGATACGAATGCCGAGCTCGCGGCGAAGCCGTTCCGCGAACAGCGCGCCGTTGCCGGCGTCGCGCATCGCGGCAGTCGCCACGGCCACAATGCGCCTCGCGCCAGCCCCGGTGGCGAGCGCTTTGAAATCGCGCAGCGCCTCCATGGTGCGGGCCATCGTCGCATCCGTCAGTTCACCTCGCGCGTCGACGTCGTGGACGAGGCGCAGCGATGCGCGTGACCCGGCCCGCGTTCTCAGGTGGCCCGCCGTGTCGCGCTCGAACACGACGACCCGGCCCGAATTCGAACCGACGTCGATGACGGCAACGAGATCGCCTCGGGAGCGTCCGCGATAAGGCATATCGGAAATATACCGAATCAACGGCGTGAGAGACTGTCACTCACGCGTGAACCGCACCTTCACTCGCATCGCCATGGCCACCGCCGGCATCATGCTCGCACACCAGGTGGCCTCGAAGGCGTTCCGTGATGCCGCCTTTCTGACCGCGTGGCCGGCGACCGCGCTGCCATTGATGACCGTCGCGACGACGGCGTTGACGCTGGCGGTGGTCCCGATTTTCTCGCGCCTCCTCGAGCGGTTTTCGCCGTTGAGCGTCGTGGCCATCGGCTTCGCACTGAGCGCCGCTGCTCACGCCGCCGAGTGGGCCTTCTACGATGAAGGGCGCTGGATCACCGTCGTCATCTACCTGCACCTGTCAGGCGTGGGTGCGGTATTGCTCTCGGGATTCTGGTCGCTGATCGCCGAACGATTCGACCCGGCAGGTGCGCGTGTTTCCTACGGCCGCATCGCCGCGGCCGGAACGGTCGGTGGCATGGTCGGCAGCCTCGCTGCCGAGCGCATCGCGACGTTGATCGCTCCGGTTGGCGTGCTCGTGCTGCTCACGATCCTTCACGTGCTCTGCGCAATCGGCGTGGCGATGATGGGGCGCGCGCCGGTCTTATTGCCTCGCGAACCCGACGCGGCCGGCGGCATCTCCCGCATACGGGAGACGCTGCACACGCCCTACATTCGAACGATCGCCCTGTTCGTGGTGTTGACCAGTGCAGGCTCGGCGATCCTCGACTTCCTGCTGAAGTCGAACGCGACGGCATCGTTCGGCGGCGGACCTGGTCTGCTGCGCTTCTTCGCGGTGTTCTACGGAAGCGTGCAGGTATTGTCCTTCCTGGCGCAGACACGATCCGGCGCCGCGGTTCAGCGACTTGGCATCGGCGGGACGATGACGGCGCTCCCGGGCGGGGTCGGCGTGGCAAGTGCGGTCGCGCTGATTCTTTCGGGTTGGCCGATCATCACCGCCGTACGTGCGGTGGAGGCGGTGCTGCGGAATTCGCTGTTCCGCAGCGGCTACGAGCTGTTGTTCGTGCCGATGGATCCGCTCGAACGGCGTCGGGCAAAGACGATGCTCGACGTCGTGTGCGATCGCACCGGTGAGGCCGCTGGAGCCGGACTCGTTCAACTTTTCCTGCTGGCAAGCGTCGCATCGCTCAGCAGCAGTCTGCTAGCGGTCATCGTCATCATTGCCGGCGTCTCGTTCTGGGTCGGGCAACGATTGGACGCGCTGTATCTGAACGTGGTGGAACAGCAGCTGCTGAAATATCGCGATGGCGGACCAGTCAGCCTCGTCTCCGAAGCGGGGTGGACACTGCTTCAGGTCGGCGACGAGACAACCTCCGCGCAGCTCCCAGCGCCGTCTTCAGTTCGTCCCGGGAGCGGACCGGCGCCGCCGGTTGATCCACAGATTGAAACGCTCGCCGATCTTCGATCCAACGACGTCCGCCGCGTGACGTCGGCGCTCGATCGCCGCTCGACATTCGAGCGCATGCACGTGGCGCAGATCATCCAGCTGCTCGCCTGGGACGAAGTCCTGCCGGCTGCGCGCACGACGCTCGAGCAAATGGCACCGGCGCACCTCGGCATGCTGATCGATGCGATGATCGATCCGGAAAGCGATTTCACGATCCGCCGCCGCCTGCCGCGCATCCTCGGGACCATCACGTCCTCGCGAAGCCTTGACGGTCTGGTCCATGGCCTGGATGACCGCCGCTTCGAAGTCCGTTATCACTGCAGCCGGGCCATCAGCCGGATTCTCGCGAAGAATCGCGAGCTCTCGATCGACCGTGGCAGGATGATCGCGATTGTCGAGCGCGAGCTGGACGTGCCGCCGCAGATCTGGCGAGGGTATCGTCTGCTCGATCGAATCGAAGTCGAGGAATCAGCGGGGGCGAGCGAACCGGCGGAGATCAGCTCGCGTCACCTGGAGCACATCTTCCTGCTGCTCTCGACGATCGTGGCGCGCGAGCCGCTCGATGCCGCCGTTCACGGCATCCAGTCGTCGAATCCCGGCGTGCGCGGGCTGGCGATCGAATATCTCGATCAGGTGTTGCCGGCAGCGGTGCTCGAGCGCCTGCGAGCGCTGATCGCGTCTACGCCGTCCGCCGCCGATGCTCCCGGGTGATCTGGCGAGCGACCGCCAGCCAGACGATCGTGAGGCCGACGTTGATTCCGGCAAACGCGGACACCGTCAGCCCGACCACCTGGCCGAGTCCCACGAAACCAGCGGACAGCACGTCGCCAGCTCGCGTGAAGAAGGTATCGATCGCTGCCTTGGCTTTGTATTTCGCTTCACGCGTGGTCGGCAGGAACAGCGCCTGGCGAAGCGTGTTCTGAATCGAATAGTCGGTGCTGTTCTCGAGCACCTTGCCGATGCGAACGACGGCGAGCACCGGCGCGACCGCGATGATCGCGTAGTTCACCAGCGCGATCACCGGCAGCACGAATAACGAG
>Ga0111538_10011920_pt1 | contig 11496 bp, 7 predicted proteins | sample SoiMethybrSBSTD1_FD_79669 | JGI IMG/M metagenome (GOLD analysis project Ga0111538, IMG submission 79669) | Bulk soil microbial communities from a Populus tree surrounding site in Tennessee, USA - Soil MetaG P. TD hybrid SBSTD1 (version 2)... | ecosystem: Environmental > Terrestrial > Soil > Tree...
AAGATGGCCGGCGAGGCGTTTCACATGGTCTATCACAAGGCCTATGGAATGCCGACCGTATCGCTTCGCATGGTGAACACATTTGGCCCAAGGCAACTCGTAAAGCATGCGCGCCAGGGCTTCATTGGCTGGTTTATCCGCCAGGCTATCGACGGCGAGGAAATTCAGATCTACGGCGACGGCCAGCAATTCCGAGGATTCAATTACATCGACGATGTTGTCACAGCTCTACTCATTGCAGGCTCCAACAACAACGTTACTGGCGACTATTTCAATCTTGGAGGCATGCAGCCGGTCACTCTGGAAGTCCTCGTGCAGACTTTGCTTCGGGCTGCGGGAACGGGATCTTACCGCCTCGTTCCCTTCCCCGATGAGCGAAAGAGTATCGACATCGGAAGCGCCTTTTCTTCTTTCATGAAATTCAACTTCGCCACAGGCTGGAAGCCCACGACATCACTGGAAGACGGGCTTGTGAAAACCGTCGAATACTACAAACGCCACAAGACTCACTACTGGTAAATCGGGGTCTGGCTACTCGGTTCCTATTTTCCTGGCTGGAGAAGACTCGGATTTGAGCAGATTTACGGCAAGAAAATAGGAACCGAGTAGCCAGACCCCGATTTTCTCAGCGAGCCATGGCAGTACGGATCTGCCGCTTGTCGGTGTCAGTCCACGCAAAGACGATCGCATTTCCGGCACGCTCGACGCGCGGGAAGCCGCTGGCATTGCCGATACTGGTCATTCCCACGGTGACCGGTTCCATCGCCTTGCCTCCCGCGGTGACCTGGCGCGCGCGCACTTCGCCACCACGTTTTGAATGCTCAATCCAGGTGACAACAGCGCCGCCATCGTCGAGCGCCACCACGTCCACCCGCCCCACAGGATTTCCTTCATCGATTTGCATGGGAGAGCCAAACGTCTTGCCGCCATCAGACGACAAGGCCGCCTGCACCTTCGGCGTGTTGTTGGCTCCCGTGAACCACGCTACGGCAATATGGTCTCCGGCAGCGGAAATTGCGGGACCCTGGATCGGACAAGCAAAGATTGTCCAATGATCATCGAAGACTGTCTTTGGGGCAGACCACTCCTTGCCGTCAAATCGAGTGATGACGATGTCTCGGATTTCTTCGTCTGACCGATCTCTGTAGACCGTGAGAAATCCACCAGGCACAGGCACCGATGACGGCTGACAGCATTCGCAAACACGGGGATCGATCTCAGTTTCCGTCCCGATCTTGCCATCCAGGCTCACGCTGGTGGACATGATCGAGACGTCGTCGGCTCCTTTGTCTAGTTTGCGGCTATCCAGCCAGATAACGGCAACACCATCGCTCGTCGGAGCCAGAGACACGAATCCGTGCTCAGTGGGAGTTCCATCGCGATGTGGTGTGACCGGAGCGCTCCATGTTTCACCTTTATCCCGAGAAATGGCAACGCTGACGTCGTATCCACCTCGAGCGGGCACTGTGGAGGGCCAGTGAGCGGCGAGCGTTCCGTCCGCGAGTTCGAGGAGAGATGGAAAGTCCGCCCAATTGACGAACAGAGCTTCGCTGCTTGCAATAGTTCGCGGCTCAGACCATCCCTCGCCTGATTTCTTTGAGAACCTCAGGTTCCTGGATCCTGCATTGTTCACTTCGATCCAACTCAGATACGTGTCTCCCTTTGGTCCGACGGCGAGATTGGGCTGTCCGCTTTCGCCGCTGGCCGGGACAGCAACTTCCTGTATCGAACCGAGGGCCGAGCCACCCGAGCACCCCGTCGATAGCAAGACGGTAGCAAGAGTGGCGAACATCAGACCACGAGCGCTCATGAAAGAATTATCGATTACCAAAGCAAAGATCCTCCCTTACCGCACCGAGTCCAGAAGCAAACTCAGTCCCTCAGCCAGAGTTCGTGAAGGTGAGTAACCAAGCTCTCGCTCAATCAGGGAAATGTCTGCCAGCGAATGCCGGATGTCTCCGGGACGGGCCTCCGCGAATTTCGGCACAACCGATGTGCCGGTCCGCTGCTGGAGTTGCGACAGGAGTTGATTCAGGCTGGTCTGACGTCCTGCGCCAACATTGAAGACTCGAAAGCCACGATACTTCGCAAACATCGCTCGAAGATTCGCGTCAACCACGTCTCCGACATACACAAAATCCCGCGTCTGCTCGCCATCGCCAAAAATCGTTGGCGTCCGCCCTGCCCCAAGAAGATTTACGAAAATCGAGATGACTCCCGAATAAGGAGAGTTCGGATCTTGCCGCGGCCCGAACACGTTGAAGTAACGCAGTGCCACCGTTTCGAGGCCATAGAGAGATTGATAAAGCGCGCCCAGATATTCGGTGTAGAGCTTGTCGAGTCCATAAGGCGATAGAGGCCGCGGCCGGACGGTCTCCGCGAGAGGAAGTTCGGCACTATCGCCGTAAACAGCCGCGGAACTCGCGTACACCACACGGCGAACTCGCGCCTGCCGCGCAGCTTCAAAAACGTTAAACGACCCACCCGCATTGATGTCGAAACTGAGACGAGGCTGTTCAACTGTCGCGGGAACCGAAACGAGAGCTGCCTCATGGAAAATGCCCTCGACGTCATCGACAGCCCGCGCGACGACTTCAGCATCACGTATGTCGCCGTCAATGATTTCCAGCGACTCGGAATTCGCAGCAAAGCTGAGGTTCTCTCGTTTTCCCGTGCTGAAGTTATCGAGGACTCGAACGCGGTGCTGCCGACTAAGAAGTTCCTCAACGATATGGGAACCAATGAAGCCCGCGCCGCCGGTGACGAGGAATTGCATGCCGCTAGTTTCTTCTCAAAAACAGAACAACGGAACCGGCGCGTGCCGATTCCGTTGTTAAAGAGTACAGGATCAAATGTTCCTTACGGAACGATTCGGCTGCTTCGGTCTACGAACTCGGCGCCACCCACCATCAGTTCACTGCCAAGGTTGTTGTCCTGACAGATGTATTCGAAGAGTTCCTCAGCCGTCTGCAAGGTCAAGGTGTAGGGGTTAGCGGTCCAGGTCGTCGTGTAAGCGCCGGGGTCATCGACCGTCAATTCATACCTCATTTGAGTGGCCGAGGTCCGGGTGAACTTTTCGATCGTACGGAGCAGGGTCGTGTGGACGAATCCGGTGTTCGCGCTGTCGCCACGGTCGATCCAGAACTTTTCGTTGTAGCCTACAGTGTCCACCACAAAGGTATCGCCTTCCCACTTTCCGATGGAATGTCCGTAGTAACTCGGAGAAAGATCCTTTGGGTGTTCGCGGCCATCGGTGTAAATAACGCGGAACGTGTGCGGACCGCCAACATCGATTATGTAAACCACTTTCAGCTCGGGGACCTCAACGAAGTCGGCCCCGTAAGGTGTCTGGAACTGGCGGACCGCCCCGGAAGGTTTGCATCGCGCATGGGGTTCCAGCTTATCGCGTTGACGCACTGCCGCGATTCCGCGAGCCCATTCCTGGTATGGGATATTGGTCGCGGTAATCGTGAACCCTCCATGCCAAAGCCCCTTTTTCCCGGGTTCCGTACCCAGTCGTGGCCTTCCATCCGGCCAGCGAGGCGCCGGCTCGGCGGCAGCTGCGGCATTGCCACCGCCACCACCGCCACGATTTCCACCACCACCACCACCGCCGCCACGGCCCTGACCGCGACCGCCACCACCGGCAGCAGGCGCTGCGCCACCTTGCGCTGGTGCGGCGGCGCCGGCACCTGGACCGGCAGGCTGTCCGCCTTGCTGGCCGGCCTGACCCTGAGCAACGACCATAGCGGTCAGTGAAAACACCAAAAGAGCTGCCATCAAGAAGCTCCAGCGAGCAAGTCTCATGAATTCCTCCGAGTTCTGTCAGTTAACATCTTTGCCTTCAAGCCCACCCAGCTTGCGCAAAAGCGCAACGGTACTGTCCTTTGGAACCGGCAATTGCCCCACGATGCTCTTCCCCATTGCAACATCCAAAGGAGTAAATCCCTGTCTTGTCTTGGCGTTGATTTTCGCGCCACTGTCGATAAGAAACTGCACGATCGAATCGGCGCCGCGCAATGCAGCACCATGAATAGCCATCTCGCCCTTCGAATTCGCTTCGTTGAAGTCCAGCCCCGCGCCGATCGCAACCTTGAGAGCATCGAGAGCTTCGCTGTCGGTGCCCTTCGTGTTCTTGTCGCGGTATCCGACACCGGCCGCAAACATTAACGCATTCGAGCCATCTCTGGTTGCGAGTTTTGGATCCGCACCGGCAGCCAGGAGCAGGCGCATGCTTGTCGCATCACCCGATCTCGCCGCTCTCATCAGAGGCGTTGCTCCAGCGCCGAGCGCAGTGTCGCCGCTGTCCATTCCACTCTTGCCGGGAAGAGGTTTGGTCAGCGCGGCATTTGGATCCGCCTTGTGAGCGAGCAGCAGTTTGACGATTTCAACACTGGGCAGCGCGTCGTCCGCCCGCCGTTCCGGCAGCGTTGTCCAATCCTCATTGCGGGCTTCTACAACTGCGTAGAGCGCTGTTCGACCACTGGCATCGACAATATTGGGGTCCGCTCCACGATCCAGAAGAAATTTCGCGAAGGTGTATCTCTTGTTGAGAATCGAAACGGTTAAAGCAGTCGTGTTATCCACGTCGCCATAGTTGAGATCGACACCCTTGTCGGCCATGACCTGGGCCGACTCGACATCGCCCTCGCGTGCCGCATACAGAAGGGCAGGAAATCCGCCACGGGCCATCGGTGACACGGAAGAGGCGGCACTCAGCCGGGGCAGTCGCGTCTCTTTGTCGGAAGAGCGGACCTTCCAGTCTGCACCGTGATCGAGAAGCAGTTTGACGATGTCAGGGTGGCGTTCGGCGGCAGCCCACATCAGCGCCGTCTGGCCTTTGTATTTTTCTCTCGCGTTTACGTCTGCGCCGCGATCGACGAGAATCCGTACGGCTTCGATATTGCCCGCTCGTGCCGCGGTCATCAGCACAGTCTCTCCATCTTCCGTCGTGAGCGTTTTCGGATCTGCCCCGGCGGTTAACAATGCCTGAATCATCGCAGGGCTTCCTGAAGTGACGGCCTCTGACAGTGGCGTGGCTCCATAGCGATTGACGGCCTTTGCGTTGGCGCCGGCGCGAAGCAGCAGGTTCACCGTCTCAAGATCGTTCCAGTGGGCAGCCCAGTGGAGTGCGGTAGTTCCATCGGCTTGAGCCGCATTGACGTCCGCGCGCTGTTTAAGCAGGGTCTGCAGCGCCCCTGTGTTCCGAGTTCGTACGGCATCCGCCACTTCCGCTGCTGGAGCGCCGGCCAGACTGCCGACAAAACCGGAGAGAAGAAAAACTATCGCCAGCCACGTCCCATTCCATTGTCTCGATTTCATCTTCATTGCCTTGCCTTAGACCTCGACGAGCAACCCGGTGCTGTCTCCGACGCTGTCGCGACGAACGCCCGCTTTGTCCAGAATGGTCAACAGGAGATTCGCCATCGGCGTCCCTTCCGTATATTTGAGATGTCGCCCACCCTTCATCTTTCCGTTCGCACCGCCCGCCACAAGAACCGGCAGCGGCGAGTGGTCGTGGACATTACTATTGCTCATCGCGCTTCCATACAAGATCAGCGAGTGGTCGAGCAAATTGCCGTCTCCGTCCGGCGTCGCTTTCAGCCTCTCGAGCAGATGCGAGAGCAGGGACACGTGATAGGAATTGATCTTCGTCAATGCCTCGAGCTTTGCTGCATTGTTCTGATGATGGGACGCAGGATGGAAACCTTCCGAAATGCCCAGCATGGGGAACGTCCGATAGCTGACCTCCCGGGCCATCATGAATGTAGAAACGCGCGTGATATCCGCCTGGAAGGCGAGGGCCATGAGGTCGAACATGAGCTTCGAATGCTCCTGATGGTCATCCGGAATACCGGTCGGTGAAGCGGGAACATTCAGGCTCGAGTCTCCGTGTTGCTTTTCCGCAAGCTGAATCCGCCGTTCGATCTCCCGGACAGTGTCCAGATACTCGGAGACGCGATTACGGTCGTTCGGGCCAAGGTTGCCCTGCAGACGGCGAATCTGACCGGTAACAGCGTCGAGAATGCTGCGCTGACGTTCGATACGCTCCAGTCTTTCTTCAGACGTTGCGCCATCGCCGAACATTCGATCGAACACAACACGTGGATTGATCTCCATGGGCATCGGAGTTGTCGGTGAACTCCAGGAAATTGTGTTCATGTAGGTGCAGCTGAACCCGACATCGCACGAGCCCACAAGGCCGCTGTAGTCTTCCGTGGCAAGTTCGAGTGACGGAAGCAGCGTGTCCTGGCCGATCTGCTGCGCTGCCATCTGGTCAATCGTCACGCCCGCAAAAATATCTGCTCCGTCGGTGCGCTTGGGATGTACGCCGTTGAGGAAGACGGCTGGACAACGCGTGTGGTCTCCACCGTTATCACCAGGCCCCTGCGGGCCCGCCATCTTGTGGGCAAGGTTGCTGAGAACGACGACCTGATCCTGATAAGGCTCCAGCGGCAACAGCGTTCGCGAGAGTTTGAGCGCGCCAACTTCTGATGGAGTCCAGTTGGCCATCACTGCACCATGCGGGATGAAGCACATCCCGAGCCGGATTTGCGGATTCGCTGCGGTTCGAGCCAGAGGAGTCTGCGCCGGTACCATGGATTCCAGGAACGGCAACGCCATCGTCACTCCCATGCCTCGAATAAACGTGCGGCGCGAGAGGTGCGTCTTGGTGATGATCCTCATTTGGCCTCCTTGAACTGAAATGGTGTGCTCTTCACGACTCCTGTCACGAGCGCCGAAAACCGGAAGTTCCCCGTCCGGGAGTCCTGCACGATCTTTCTAACGGCCGGCATGTCGTTATACGTAATACCTCGACCCAGAGCGTAGGTCAGCATCTTCTCCGTCATTACTCCGACAAAAACATCCGGATTGCCGGTCAGCATCTGGCGAAGTCCTGTAATCCCGTTCACGGCGGCGCCGTTGAACAGCGTTCCCGATGCATCAATCGGCGATCCGTGATCGTTTGTCCGCCAATGGCCGACGCCGTCGAAGTTTTCCATGGAAAACCCGATGGGGTCCATCACCTTATGACAACCCGCACAAACCGGATTGGCGCGATGCGCTTCCATGCTCTCCCGCAGAGAACGCGGCTTGCCATCCGCAGTCTCTTCTTTGAGAGGAGGTACATTGGGCGGCGGTGGTTGCGGTGGAACACCGAGAAGATTCGTCAGTATCCACTTCCCGCGTTCGACCGGAGACGTGCGATTGGGATAAGACGTCACAGTCAGGATGCTTGCATGCCCCAGCATCCCACGACGCGCATCGCTGGGGACCTTGACGCGACGGAACTGGCTCCCGTAGATATTGGGCATCCCGTAGTGCCGCGCGAGACGTTCATTCACGAACGTATAGTCGGCGTTAAGGAGATCCATCACGCTTCGATCTTCGCGGAGGATGCTGTCGAATAGCAGTGTTGTTTCCTGCTTCATCGCCTGCCTGAGGTTGTCATCGAAATCGGGGAAGGCTTCCAAATCGGGTGCGGAACTCTTGAGGTTGCGCAGATGCAGCCACTGCTCTGCGAAGTTGGCGATCACGGCATTGGAGCGCGGATCCGCCAGCATGCGCTTGACCTGCTGCTCGAGGACTGCGGGATCCTTCAGCTTGTTTTGCGACGCGAGCGTCAGCAGTTGATCGTCGGGAATGCTGCTCCACAGGAAGAACGAGAGACGCGATGCGAGCGCGAGATCCTTCAGGCGATAAACCGTTCCCGTCGCGGCGCCTGCGGGATCACTTTCAAAACGGAACAGGAATTCGGGACTCGCAAGCACATACTGGAGAGCGGATTCACGCCGCTGTCAAAGCTGCGTCCAGTTCTCCCCTTTCGATAGAAATCCATGAGCATATCGACATCCGCGTCTTCCAGCGGACGGCGATACGCGAGACGTGCGAGGGATGAAAGAATCTTGCGCGCGCAGGGCTCTTCGTCGGCTGCAGTTGCGGGTTTGCAGGTGAAAATTTTGCGTCGGGAAGGGGTATCGCCCGGACTGGTATGTCCATAAGGACCTTCCACCGTCAGACGGTCCACCGACGGATCACCCGTAATATCAAGTCCGTCAATCGTTGTCTTCATGAACGGCTTGATGAGATTGTCCCGCTGCGCATGACTGCGAAGGATCGTGGCGGCGGTAATCGTATGGTTGCCGGCCTTGACTGGAATCCTGACGGTGAGCCGCTTGTCGAGATCGGCCCCGAACGTTCCCGGGTTTTCTGCCATCGCCGCGAAATCTTCCTGGCCACCGGCCGAGACCATCTGAAGACGCTGGCCGTCCATGGCAATCTCAATCTGATGCGCATCCTCCATGCCTCGCATCAGGTCGAATGTATTGCGCCACAGACGGACCTTAATAACGTATTCCCCGTCGAGCGGAAACGTGTGCGTGACGACCATTCCGCCGCGCGTTCCGAGCGGCAAACCGTCAATATGCTGATCCTGCGAAAGATCCGGACGCACGCGATAGGTCGATGTGGTCGGGGTAATTCCGGTGTTGCCAACCGCCATGCGGCTGATGTTCCACGACGCCGAAAGATAACGCTCCATCAGAGAGGGAGAGACCTTCAGCACATCCGCGATGTTGTCGAATCCGCTGCTCTCATCATCGGGTGGAAGAAGCGCCGTCGAATCGATGTCGAGAGCCAGAAGATCACGAATGACGTTTTCATACTCCGCGCGGTTCAGGCGATGCATCACGACGTGGCCGGGATTTGGTTTTGCGGCGGCGGCACGATCGATCGAGGTTTCAAAAAAGGACGCAAAGCCGTCCAGCGCGGGCTTGTCGGGACGCGGCATTCCCGGCGGAGGCATCATCCCCACACGAAGCTTCCGGATCACCTTTTCCCAGGTCTCAGCATTGCCGGCCACCCTGGATAAATCCGCCTTTTCCAGAGACAAGCCGCCCGTCTTAGCCTGGTCGTTGTGGCACGTCACACAATAGGTATTAAGGATAGCGGAAGGTGCAGCAGCGGCAGGAGTTGAGGGAGCAGAAGGCTTCTGCTGGGCCCGTAACGGCCCCAAAAGAACCGCGGTCAGGCACAAAGCCAGCGCGAATGTGATCGCTCTCGTTAACAAGCTAATCCCTCCCTGCCAGACCCGATCTAAAGCTGCGGCGCAAGTATAGTTCGGGGAAGGTTTTCCTGCCAACAATCCCCGGAGGAATTCCGCCTGGAGTTCATGGGTCAAAAATAGGGCAAGTGCACCTTTTTCTCGGCATCCGTGTCGAGGTATGCTAGCGGCACTATGCCGATTTACGAATACTCCTGTCGAAAATGTGGACATGCGTTCGAACAGCTGATCCGTAAGGGCGATATCCCCGCCTGTCCGAAGTGCAGTGGAGAAGACCTCGAACGGTTGCTTTCCCTGTGCTCGGTCAGTTCGGAACACACTCGAGAGCTCAACATGAAGGGCGCTCGCGCTCAGGCCAAGGCGGCACACCGCGACAAAGAGCACGAGTATCACAAGCAGCTTCATTCACACGACGACTAGGAAGAATCTCCCCCGCTCCTGTTTGTGTTCGAGAGGGGAATCCGCCTAAAATGCCACCCCATTGAACGTATCACCCGTCAAGGAGAGAGAGTCATGACACGTACTCGCTTGGTCAATATGATCGCGCTCGTCATCGCAATCAGCGCAATGGTCTTGTCGGTAGCCGCGCAGCGCGGAGGAGCCGGTCAAGGCGGACCGGCTCAAGGTGGAGACGCTAGAGGCGGAGGCGGTCGCGGTGGTCGAGGCACTCCCACCGTCCTTCCCGAGCAGCCGACTGCCGTTACGCTTCCAACGGTTTCGGCAGAGATCACTTCCCCGGGCAAGATGTTTGACTCCGCAACCTCGCTTCCACCGGGAAGGGACCTTGCGCACTACAAGTACGAGGCGAAGGAATACTTCATCTCGGGTACGGCGAATGGAAAGCCTTACACCACGCGGATCGTGGTCCGCAAGCCAGCCAGCAACGGTAAGTTCAGCGGCCTGGCAATGGTCGAAGCGATGCACCCCAGCGGCGCAGCCCACATGTTTGAGTTCACCTCAGACTACACGATGAACTCGGGGCACATGGCCGTCGAAGTCGTGACGAGCTTCGTCGAACCTAATGCGCAAAATGCTGAGCGCTACAAGGACATGAAGATCACGAACGATCAGGTGCCTGAAGTACTCGCGCAGGTTGGAGCACTGATCAAACGAAAGCCAAGCGGGCCGGCATTCGGGAATCTCGCACCTCGAAAGATCGTTATGGCCGGAACTTCGGCGACAGCGGCCGTTCTGATCAATTACCTGCCCGGCCATATGGTGTTTCGCACGCCGGATATGCAGCGCATCTACGACGGGTTTCTGCCGATGTCAACGCCCGCGACGATTCGCAAGATCGATGTTCCTTTGATTCAGGTTCCTACGATGACCGAAGTGGTCGGCCAGAACCTGACCGCGCGTCCGGATGGAGACGAACCCGGAGATCAGTTCCGCGTCTATGAATTTGCCGGTATGGCCCACGTCGACAGCCGTGACAGCGTGCGGTTCAAGCCAAACCCCTGTGCGCAGGATGCAAGCCAGTTCCCCGAGCAAGCTTACATGTCGGTGGCTTTGCGCAATCTTTACGACTGGGTCGACAAAGGCAAAGTTGCGCCACGCGCCGAGAGAATCAAGAAAGACAACAACAACGATGACGGATCGCCCATGGAGCTCGACGAACACAAGAATGCAAAGGGCGGCATCCGAAATCCCTATGTTGACGTGCCTGCTGCAGCATTCGGGGTGGTCAACACTCCCGCCAACCCGCCGATTTCCAACCCCAGCGCGTGGATTGCAGCGCATGCGAACTCCCCCGCCCAGATGTGCCGACTCGCCGGTTACCAGGTTGCCTTCTCGAAAGAGCAACTGCAGAAGCTTTACACCAACAAGAAGACTTATGTGGATCGCGTAAAGAAGAGCCTTGATGAATTGGAAAAAGCCGGCTGGTCGTTGCCCATGTATCGGGAAATGATCCTGGAAGACGCCGCGAAAGTGACCTTTTAAGCATCGTCGCACCACAGAGGACCAGAGCGAATTCGGCACCGAATCGCTCTGGTCCATCTGTTCAAAACCTCAGCAACAATCCCCTCCCCCGCTCGCTCCGAAGCAATGCCTCTTCACATCTCGCTGTTGCACTTTGATTGCAAAAAAGATAAGAGTGCCTGTTAGAAGGCAAAGGCCACATGAGTATTCACGAGTACCTTCTCGATGCGCCGCGCGAGAAAACGGGCTTCGGTGCGATTACGGATCGCACGCTCGCCGGTCTTCGCCTGCTTCTGTCCATATCGGCGTTTCTGATCATCCTGATCGATCCCACAGAACCCAGCAGGTTTCAAAGCCTGACGCATGCCTCACTGGTCGGCTACATCCTCTACTCCTTCGCGATCTACCTGCTCGCCAGGCACCACACGAACTTCAGCTGGAAGACGATGCAGTACGTCATCTGGGCAGATGTGCTGTGGTATTCGGCGCTGATGACGCTGGGCACCGGGACC
>Ga0111538_10011921_pt1 | contig 11496 bp, 14 predicted proteins | sample SoiMethybrSBSTD1_FD_79669 | JGI IMG/M metagenome (GOLD analysis project Ga0111538, IMG submission 79669) | Bulk soil microbial communities from a Populus tree surrounding site in Tennessee, USA - Soil MetaG P. TD hybrid SBSTD1 (version 2)... | ecosystem: Environmental > Terrestrial > Soil >...
CACCAGACGGCTGGGCTACTGCACGCTGGCCGCGGCCGCCACCACGAAGCGCTCGAGGAGTTCGGCGCGGCCGAACGCCTGGGATCGCAGCTGGCGGACTCGCAGGCGCTGGCGACCCGGACCACCCGCTGGCTGCTGGCCACCCAGGCCCGCCTCGGGATGACCGGCGAGGCCCGCGCCTTGCTCGCGGCGCTCGATGACGAGCGGGCCAGCTCCGGTGAGATCCGTAACGCCTTCGCGGTGATCTGCCTAGCGGAAGCCAACCCGGCCGCGGCTCTAGCCGCGGTGGCCGATGTTCTCGATGGCACGGCACCGGTCCTCGGGTACGTCACGGTCATGGAGGCTCACCTGCTTGCCGGGCTCGCCCACCGCCAGCTCGGTGACCAGAACGCGGCCAGCCAGGCGGCCGAACGGGCGCTGGCCCTGGCGGAATCGGACCGGCTGATCCTGCCGTTCGCGATGACCGGCTCAGCCGAGCTCCTGGAGGCACTGCCCCGGCACCAGACGGCGCACGCCGCGCTGCTCGCCGACATCCTCGACGTCCTGCACGGCGCATCCCTGACGGCCAACAACCAGTCCCCATCGCCGCACACCGAGGAGCTCAGCCCAAGCGAGCTCAGGGTGCTGCGATACCTTCCGACCAACCTCTCCCGGCCCGAGATCGCCAGCGAACTGTCTGTGTCGGTCAACACCGTCAACACCCATATCCGCAGCATCTACGCCAAACTGCTGGTCCGTGACCGCTCCTCGGCCGTGCGGCGCGGGCGGGAACTGCGGTTGCTGGCGGCCGGCCGCACGAGATAGCCCGGCGGTCACCTGATCCCGGTGAGGCGGGTTCACCTGCCTGCCCCTGACCATGTCCTTCATGGACCCCACGCCCGCCCGGTATGCGATCCGGATCCACGGACACCCCGGCGCCACCATGCTGTCTACGTTCCCGGCGCTAGCGTCGCGGCGGCACGGCGCCGACACCGTGCTCACCGCGCTGCTGGACCGGTCGGCGCTGTGGGGCGTGCTGGCGGAGATCGAGGCGCTCGGCCTCGACCTGGTCGCGGTCCGCCAGCTCACCCCGGACCGCAAATCAGCAGAATCACGTGACAGCTGGTCACCGGATGGCTACCACCGTCGGGCGCACCGAACTCGGCTACCTGAAGCTGAGGCCTCCATGACCAGTGTGCGCGTGCGCGACCCGCACGCCGACCATCTCCTCCCGCCGCAGAATGCAGCGCTCCTGCCCATCGACTACCAGCCCTCGCCGCTTGCCACGGTGCGCAGAACGGCCCGCGACGCATCCGCGTAACGCTCTGCGAGAGCCAGCGGGTGGCAAGACGAAGCCTCCGCGCGGGACGCAGCAAATACCAAAAGGAAGTGGTGAATGTGATGCCTGATGCCATCTCCATCAACAGCACCCGGGACCGGCGCTGGCTCATCTTGGGCGTGATCAGCCTCGCGCAGCTGATAGTGGTCCTGGACATCACAGTGATGAACATCGCGCTGCCGTCCGCGCAGCGGGCGCTGCACATCACCACCGTGGACCGGCAGTGGGTGGTCACCGCGTACGCGCTGGCGTTCGGCAGCCTGCTGCTGCTCGGCGGCCGGCTGGCCGACCTGGCCGGCCGGAAGGTCACGTTCCTGACCGGTCTGGCCGGCTTCGCCCTCGTCTCCGCCATCGGCGGCGCCTCGGTCAACTTCGCCATGCTCATCACCGCGCGGGCCTGCCAAGGCGCGTTTGCCGCGCTCCTCGTGCCGTCGGCGCTGTCGCTGCTGACCACCACGTTCACTGAGCAAAAGGACCGCGGCAAGGCGTTCGGCATCTATGGGGCGATCGCAGGGGCCGGCGGGGCGATCGGCCTCCTGCTCGGCGGGGTGCTGACCGAATACCTGTCCTGGCGGTGGACACTGTATGTGAACCTGATCTTGGCCGGGGTGGCGTTCATCGGCGGCGCGCTGCTGCTGCAGCGGCAGCCGTCCCGGGTCCAGCCCAGGCTCGACGTCCCGGGCGTCCTGCTGGTCTCCGGCGCCGTGTTCTGCCTGGTCTACGGGTTCTCCAACGCGGCCACGCGCAGCTGGCACGCGCCGTCCACCTACGGGTTCCTGGCCGCCGGTGTAGCGCTTGGCGTGGCGTTCGCGGCCTGGCAGGTCCGGGCGGCCCACCCGCTGCTGCCGCCCCGGGTGGTGCTCGACCGCAACCGGGGCGGCGCCTATCTGTCGATGCTCATCGGCACGGCCGGGATGTTCGGGACCCTCTTGTTCCTGACCTATTACCTGCAGCAGACGCTGGGCTACTCGCCGCTGGTGACCGGTGTGGCGTTCCTGCCGATGAGCGGCGGCCTCATTGTCATGGCCAATCTGTCCACGGTCGTCTTGATGCCCAGGTTCGGGCCCAAGCCGCTGGTCGTGTTCGGGATGCTGGCCGCAGCGGGCGGGACGGCCTGGCTGGCCCAGCTGGGCCCGCACACCGGCTATGCGACAGGCGTGCTCGGTCCGCTCATCCTGGCCGGAGTCGGCCTGGGCATGGTGATCGCGACGGCGATCAACACCGGCACCTTTGGAGTGGCCCCGCGGGACGCGGGCGTCGCATCTGCGACCGTCACCGTCGGCCAGATGCTCGGCGCCTCGGTCGGGACCGCGCTGCTGAATAGCATCTTCGCCGCCGCTGTCACCTCCTACCTCGCAGCGCATCTCGCCGCGGCCGGACTCGTCGGCCGCCAGGCCCTGACCGGGCTGGCGCTGGCACATGGCTACGACACCGCGTTCTGGTGGATTACCGGCATCTTCGCCGGCGGCGCCGTCATCGGCGGTGCTCTGCTCCGACGCGGGCCATTGGTCCAACAGCGCGCACCGTCGCCGGCAGACGACAGGGTGATAACCGCACAGACCGCAGCGAGTCGCTACTCATCCGGCGTAGTACGGCTCAAACCGACACGGAAATCGCTGGAACCAGATGACAAGCGCTCACCTTGATGACCACTAACTTCGGTCGCACCCGGTGTCGGAGTCGAGAGAAAGAACGCTGCGCCTGCGTGGCGAAGTCGAGCGCGAACATCTTGTTCAACCGCTCGGCGAAAAACGACTACCTGATCTGCGCCGACGAGAAGACGTCCATCAAATACAAGCACCGGACGGTCAAGCGTCAGGTGGGACTCGACGATCATGGTTCGCCACCTATGACACCCACGTATGTCCAGCGGTCGTATGCCCAGCGGTCGACATTTCGGGGCCGGCAGGACTCGACAATCACCGGCATCCGGTGACCACCTCTCACCGTCCCGGCGGCGAACATGGACACGCCCTGATCCATAACCGAATGGGAGACACCCGGCGAGAGACCCGTTGCGACGGATCTCAGATTCTGAAACCACAGGAGGACATGAACATGAAGGTTCATCGCTGGAAGACGATTACCGCCTTGGCCGCGGCCGCGAGTCTGGCTCTTGCTATCGGCGCCGCGCCGTCGCAGGCTGCGACTCCCGTCAGCACGAAGGTCACGCGGCCTTGAGCGCGAGCCACCTGTCCAAGCTGCCGCTCACCGACCGCCACCTGACCAAGCATGAGAAGGACAACCTCGCGGTCGTCCTGCGCGCCTACCACGCGGGGGAGGGTGATGTCCAGGACGCCCAGGGGTTCATGGATCTGTTCGCTGAGGACGGTGTACTCAACGGCATCGGCGGTGTGGAGGGCCAGACGAGCTTGCGGGGTGAGCAACTGGGCGGTCTGATCGTCTTTCTGGGCAAGTTCCTTCCCGACGTTCACCGGGAACTGAAGCAGATCACCGTGAACGGCGACGTCGTCAGCATCGAGCTGTCGATCCAGGGCACCTTCCTCGGGCCGTTCGAGACGGCTGCCGGCGTGATCCAGCCGACGGGGGTCAAGGTCGACTTCCCGACCGCCGACTTCTGGTACCTGCGCAACGGCAAGGTCGAGGTGTTCGACTGCCACATCGCTTTTACCACCTTGTTCGCGCAACTCGGCATACTGCCGGACTACGCGTCCGCAGTCGCGGCGTCCGCGCCCAAACGATAGGGCCGACCGACAAGGATGCGCGGCTGCTCAGCGGGCGCGCACTTTAGGCCGGGTTACCCAGGGGTCGGATGGCCTGCTGTCTTCGTGTGACCCGCTGGACGTCGAAGGAGGGACCCCTTGCTCCCGGTCAAGGCCGCGATCTCCAAGGGTCAGGACCATCAAGACCTTCGGTGCCCAGGGTCCGGTCGCGCGAATCACCGTGATCCGGTGGCGCTTCCTCACCTGCCTGGCGGCAAGCCTGGTAGTGGCCCGCCTCCCGGCAGGAAATTTTCAGCTGCGGATTGAAATGGATGAGCGAGCCCGCCTGGGGTGCCGCCGGGCGAATTCCAACCGAAGGGAGATGCAGAGATCATGCCAAAGGCAGTCAGGTACGACGAGTTCGGCGGGATCGACGTGTTGCGGGTCGAGGAGGTGGAACGCCCGGTGCCCGGGGACGGGCAGGTCCTCGTACGGGTGAAGGCGGCTGGCATCAACCCCAGTGAGGCGGTGATCCGCATGGGGGCGGTGGCGGAGCTCTTCCCGTCGACGTTCCCGTCCGGGCAGGGCAGCGACCTCGCCGGGGTCATCGAGGAGGTCGGCGCCGAGGTCGGCGGATCCTCGCCCGGCGACGAGGTGATCGGGTTCTCGGACAAGCGGGCGTCCCAGGCCGAGCTGGTCCTGGTCGAGGCCAGCGACCTCACGGGCAAGCCGGAGAAGGTCTCCTGGGAGGCGGCCGGCGGCCTGTACGTCGCCGGCACGACCGCGTGGGGGGCGGTACACGCCGTCCAGCCAAAGGAGGGCGAGACCGTCGTCATCTCCGGAGCCGCCGGGGGGGTCGGCTCGCTCGCCGCCCAGCTCGCGCGCCGTACCGGGGCCACGGTCATCGGCCTGGCGAGCGAGCGCAACCACAAGTGGCTGAAGAGCCACGGCGTGATCCCGGTCGCGTACGGTGACGGCGTCGCGGACCGGATCAGGGCCGCCGCGCCCAGCGGCGTGGACGCCTTCATCGACACCCACGGCGACGGGTACGTCGAGCTGGCCCTCGCCCTCGGCGTCGCGGCCGAGCGGATCGACACCATCGTCGATTTCGCGGCCGCCCAAAAGCACGGGGTAAAGACTGACGGGGGGACAGCGGCCGGGCCGGGCGCCAAGGTGCTCGCCGAACTGGCCGACCTGATCGCCGGCGGACACCTCGAGGTGCCGATCGCGAACGTCTACCCGCTGGCGCAGGTCCGCGAGGCCTACACCGAGCTCGAACGCCGCCACACCCGCGGCAAGATCGTCCTCAGGCCCTAACCCGGTTGGTCAGGACGACGTTCCAGCCAGATCAAGTTGCCGCGTTCATGCTGACCAGCCCGTCGCCGATGAAGCATCCAGCCGGTCGCACACCACCGACGGAAGGGTTGTCCCGTGCCCCGTATCTTCATCACTGGCTCCACCGACGGACTCGGCCGCGCTGCCGCCGGTGTCCTCATCGGTGAAGGCCATGGCGTTGTCCTGCACGCCCGCAACCGCGAGCGGGCGGCGGCGCTCAGCGACCTCGCCCCGGACGCCGCGGGAGTCGTCATCGGCGACTTCAGCAGCGCTGCCGAGACCCGAGCAGTCGCCGCTCAGGTAAACAAGATCGGCCGGATGGACGCTGTCATCCACAACGCCGGCATCTTCGAGCGCTCCCGCGCCACCACCGCCGACGGCCACGCGAGGACCCTCGCGGTGAACACCCTCGCCCCCTACATGCTCACCGCGTTGATCGACCGCCCAGATCGGCTGATCCACCTCAGCAGCGGACTGCATCACGCAGGTGCCGGGTCCCTGCGGGATATCGACTGGACCGGCCGGCAGTGGAACGCCGTACAGGCATACGCCGAGAGCAAGCTCCAGGTAACCGCGCTCGCGTTCACCGTGGCCCGTGCGTGGCCGGACGTACTCAGCAACGCCGTCGATCCGGGCTGGGTCCCGACCAAGATGGGCGGCTCCGCAGCGACCGACGAGCTGGAGCTGGGATACCTCACGCAGACATGGCTCGCCGTCAGCAACGACGCAGCCGCAACCGTGAGCGGCGGCTACTGGTACCACCGGCAGCGGCGGGAGCCCGCAGCACAAACCCGCGACCCGGCTTTCCAGGACCAACTGATGGACCGGCTGGCCGCGCTCACCGGTGTCACTCTCTTCTAGCACCGCAGTTGCGTCCAGCGAGATCCGAGGAGAGCCGGAGACGCCCTGGGCGAGCAGCAGTGAGGCGCAGGTGTGCCGGAGATCGTGAAATCTTGTCGGACGGTGCCCTGCGTTCTTGAGCAGTTGCGCGAATGCCCGGTTGACGTTCCGCGGCTCCAACGGCTGTCGGGCGTGGATATTAAGGCGGGCCTGTGACGGTGGATCGGTCAACTCTCCGACCGATCGACCGGGGTGATCTTCTTGCTGCCCTGGATCGCGCGGTCGCTGGGAAGGTGACAATCATCTCGGCGCTCCAGGTCCGTGACCGCTCCTCGGCGGTGCAGCGCGACAGGGAACTGCGGTTGCTGGCGGCCCGGCGCACACGTTAGCCCGGCGGTCACCTGATCTCGGCGAGGCGGGGTCACCTGCCAACCCTTGACCATGGCGTCATGGACCCAACGCTCGCCCGGTATGCGATCCGGATCCACGGCCACCTAGGCGCCACGGTGCTGTCGGCGTTCCCGGCGCTGGCGTCGCGGCGGCACGGCGCCGACACCGTGCTTACCGGCCTGCTGGACCGGTCCGCCCTCTATGGCGTGCTGGCCGAGATCGAGGCACTCTGCCTGGACCTGGTCGAGGTCCGCCACCTCACGCCACAACGCAAATCACCAGAATCAGGTGACAGCCGCTCACCGTGATGGCCGCTAGCTTCAGGCGCACCGAATCCGCTACCAGAAGGTGCCGCTCCCATGACCAGTGCACCCGTCTGCGACCCGCTCGCCGACCATCTCCTGATGCCGCAGAACGCAGCGCTCTTGCTCATCGACTGCCAGCCCTCGCCGCTGGCCGGGGTCCACACGATGGACCGCGCTCGACTGGTCAAGATCACAGTCTCGAAGACAGGTCAAAGAGGTGGCGACGGCGGCGTGCCTGCAACGATCGCGGGCCGGGAGTCGGGAGGAAGCTCGGTGGGCGTCGGACAACGTGAGGCCGCGCTGCAGGAGCTGCACGACCGCCACGCCGGCGAACTGTGGCGTTTCGGTATGCGGTTGACCCACGACCACCAGCTCTCCGAAGATGTCGTACAGGAGGTGCTGCTCAAGGCGTGGGAGGATCCGAGTCTCGGCCAGCGCGATGAGGCCGCGACTCGGGCCTGGCTTTTCACAGCTTCACGGAACCTGATCATCGATAAGTGGTGCAGCGCCGCATCACAGCACGAGCAGCGGATCGAGGAGCCGCCGGAGGAAAGCGTCGGTGATGCGACCAGCGTGGTCCTCGACCGGTGGCTAATCGCCGAGGCGTTGACCAGCCTGTCGGTTGAGCACCGATCGGTGATCAGCGCCGCCTACTACGAGGGCAGATCGGTCGCAGACATCTCGGCTCGGCTTCGCATTCCGGAGGGTACCGTCAAGTCCCGCCTCCATTACGGACTCAGAACGCTCAGATTGGTACTACAGAAGAAAGGAGTGACTCGGCCGTGAATACCATCCCTGACAAGGTCGCGCAGTGGGATGCCGTGTACGTGCTGGGTGCGCCTTCTTCTGCTGAGCGACGGGAGCTCGAAGAATATCTGGCCGCACTGCCAGACGGCTGTCTCGGAGCTGGTCACCGTCCTGGGTTTGCCGGCCCAGGTATCACCAGCGTGCCGGACGACGAGCTCATGGCTGAGCTCACCGCCACCCCGCGGCTAGGCCCCTGGACCCTGAGGCGGCCTGCTCCTGGCGCCGCAGCGCCGGGACGTCGTCGTGCCGGGCGACCCGGTGATCCGTCAGGCCGTCCAGGCCGTCCAGGCCGCATATGCTGGACCATCTACCAGCCAGCAGGAGCTTCTGGCCATCGCCGAGGAGTGGCGGCCTTACCACAGTCTTGCGACAAGGTACGTGGGTTCCGCCGCCTTCGTGCCGGCAGAGGTACCACTGGTCGCCCGGCTTAGGAGCGCTTGAGCATGAACGGCGGATGCACGCATCTCGACCGGATCCGCGATGTCACGCCTTCGTCTTGGGGTTGCGAGGACTGCCTGGCCCAGGGACGCCGGGACTGGGTGCATCTGCGGATCTGCCAGGAATGCGGTCATGTCGGATGCTGTGACAACTCTCCGGGGAGGCACGCGACTGCGCACTTCCGTTTGGCCGGGCATCCGGTCATTCGGTCGTACGAACCGGGCGAGGACTGGTATTGGTGCTACCTCGATCAGTTTGCGTTCGAACTCGAGGGTGCCCCGCCGGCTCCGTCGCACCCGTGAAGGATCGGGCCGCATCGATGTCGATGTTCGATTACGACGCCCGCCCGGTCACGCCTGGCGTGGTCCTCGTGGGCACGCGGGCCTCCCACGGTGCGTACGCGATCCGTGATTTCCTCAGCCGCAACGGTTACCCGTTCGAGTGGGTCGACGTCGATCGGGCGGACGCGGTGGCCGCGGTGCTTGCAGGGGCCGGCGTAGACCCGTCGGCTTTGCCGCTGTGCATCCTGCCGGACGGGTCGCGGCTGCCCTGTGCGACCGTGGAACAGGTCGCCGCCGGTCTGGGCATGATCGCCGCCCCGTCGCGGTCGGAATACGACCTGATGATCGTCGGTGCCGGACCGGCCGGTCTGGCCGCCGCCGTCAACGCGGCATCCGAGGGCCTGCGCACCGTGGTCATGGAGGCAGTGGCGCCGGGCGGCCAGGCGGGCACCACGTCGATGATCGAGAATCTCCTGGGTTTCCCCAACGGCATCAGCGGCAGCGAGCTGGCGACCCGGGCGGTTGTGCAGGCGCGCCGGTTCGGGGCCGAATTGCTGCTGGCCAGGCCCCTGGTCGGCGTGTCGCCCGATGGGCTTGGCCATGTCGCCGAGCTGTCCGACGGAACGCTGATCCGCGGGCGGGGGGTGCTGTTCGCCAGCGGCGTCGAGTGGCGCCGCCTGGACGTGCCCGGGGTCGACGACCTGCTCGGCGCGGGGGTGTACTACGGGGCGGGGCCGAGCGAGGCACTGGCGTGCACAGATTCCCGTGTTGTCGTGGTCGGCGGCGGCAACTCAGCGGGCCAGGCGGTCGTCCGGTTCTCCCGATACGCGCAGCAGGTCACCTTGCTGGTCCGCGGCCGCGATCTCGGCGCGTCGATGTCGCACTATCTCATCGATCAGGTGACAGCGATCCCGAATATTGAGGTGCGGGTGCGTACGCAGGTGGTGGGTATTGAGGCCGATGACCGCCTCCGGGCGGTCATCGTGCGCTCCGGGGACGCTACCGAACCGGCGTGGTTGCCGGTGGATGCCTTGTTCATCTGCATCGGCGGCGCCCCCCGCACCGATGGCGCTGCGGGGAGTGGGCTGGTCACTAACACCGCCGGATACCTGGTGACCGGCAGTGAGGTCGCTCGCGAGCCAGGCATCGACTGGCCGCTGCGCAGGGAGCCGTTGCCGCTGGAGACCAGCCGGCCCGGTGTGTTCGCCGCAGGGGACGTGCGCTACGGATCTGTCAAACGCTGCGCCGCGGCCATCGGCGAGGGATCGATGGCGGTGGCGCTCGTGCACCGCCGGCTGGCGGAGGTAGGCGGTGGCTGACCAGCAGGTGGTGGCACATCCGGACGCCGCGGCGTCCGCGGAGTTCGCTCGAGTCCCCTCCGACGAGCGGATCGCCAAAGCCGCAGCGGCGCTCGAACGCAACGGCATCCGGCCGCTCCTCGCCGCCACGGGCGCCGATGCGAGGGGCCTAGTCGGCTCCCTGCTCACCGACGGCGCCGAGGTATACAACAACACCTCCCAAACACTTGAGGCCATCGGCGTCGCCGACGACATCGAACGGTCCGGCCGCTACCAGCCGCTCCGGCTGCGGCTGTACCGGATGGACCGGGAAATGCAGGCCCGGGAGATGCGCACCCTGGCCGCGTCGCCCGACTACGTTGTCGGCAGCGTGCACGCGCTGACCGAGAACGGATCGCTGCTTATTGCGTCCGCCAGCGGCAGCCAGCTGGGCCCGCTGGCATCAGGTGCGGGGCATGTGATCCTCGTCATCGGTGCCCAGAAGATCGTCAGCGACGTCGCAACCGGGATGCGGCGCATTTATGAATACTGCTACCCGCTCGAGGACGCCCGGGCGCGGCGAGCCTACGGAGTTCCCAGCGGGGTCAACAACATCCTCATCATCAACAAAGTGATCATCCCCGGCCGGGTCACCGCGATCATCGTCAGCGAGCGCCTCGGCTTCTGATCACCTTGCTGGCGCCAGTGCCGCCAGCAGGATGGGCGGGTCGTAGCCGCGGCGGTGCACGACGCCGTCGATGAACAGGGGGGTGCCGACCACCTGGCCTGAGGCCAGGCCGCTGTTGACGTCGCGTTGGATCCGGCCCGGCACGGCTCCGCTGGCCCGGTCTCGGTCGAAGGCTGCGACATCCAGCCCGAGCTGGGCGGCGTACCGACGTAGGTCGCCGGCGGCTGCGGATGAAGTCACCCTCCTGCTCGGCGAACACAACCGCCATGTGTGCCATGCCCGTCGGCGTGCGCTCTGACTCACCAGCCTTGGATTTCGAGACGGGCCGGAAGTTCACCGCCGGCGGTGGTGAATGCGGTGAGAGTTGAGACCAGACCGTACCGCTCGCGTTCAGGCATGTTGTGTACGATACGGGCGATTTCCTCCCGGCGGTGCGCGGTGACCGCCTGCACCATCTCCTGCCCGCGTGGGGTCAACTCGACGACCAGTTCGCGACGCGAGGCCGGGTGCGGTCGGCGGTCGATCAAACCCTCGGTGACCAGCCGCTCAACCATGCGGCCGGTGGTGGAGCGTTGCACGTGAAGGAGGCCAGCCAGGGTCTTGATGTTGATGGCGCCGCGGACCGACAGAATCACCAGGGTGCGGAATTGCGGGATTGTGATCGTCTCGTCGACGCGAGCGATCGAGCGTGCCGAGATCGCCATCAGCAACCTCGATGCGGTCAGGAGTGCGTCGGTGATCGCATCCGGCGAATCCGCGACGGCCAGCTTGTTGCGAGCGGCCATCGCAGTCCTCCCTTGCCTCGGCCTTGGTGCTGGTCATCGGATCTGCCCGGTAACCAAGAGCACCAGCATGACTAGCTGGAATGTCACCAGTAGCGCACTAACCCAGTCGTTCTTCATCGGCCGTGCACCCGGATCTGATGTAAGCGGGTGCTGGCCAAGGCGAACAGTGATGCGATCTCGTTCGCGACTTTGCTGAAGTGTGCTGGCTGCACGATCGTGACGTGTGACGGCCAATTGACGGTCACGCTCGGTGAATTACCCGATGGGCGGAACTCCACACGGATACGGTGGCTTCTTCATCGTCACTCTGGGCACACAGTCGGCATAGCGTCCCTTGTTCGGGTCGCTGGCAATGGCGTACGCCGTCTG
>Ga0111538_10011922_pt1 | contig 11495 bp, 9 predicted proteins | sample SoiMethybrSBSTD1_FD_79669 | JGI IMG/M metagenome (GOLD analysis project Ga0111538, IMG submission 79669) | Bulk soil microbial communities from a Populus tree surrounding site in Tennessee, USA - Soil MetaG P. TD hybrid SBSTD1 (version 2)... | ecosystem: Environmental > Terrestrial > Soil > Tree...
GATCTCCACGATGATGGGGATCGTGCGAATGCGATCCAACAGCTCGGCCAGTCTGGGCACGCCGAATCCACGGCCGCGGAACGGATATCCGTCCGCGCTCTCGAACCGGAACCCGGCATCGACCCGCGCCAGCTCGCTGGCTGACATGGCGGACACGGGACCAGTCGCATCCGTCGTGCGGTCGAGCGTGGGATCGTGGATCACGACCACTTCGCCGTCGCGCGAGAGGTGGACGTCGCACTCGATCGCATCGGCGCCGAGCGCGACGGCGTGATCGAACGCCGCAAAGGTATTTTCCGGACGAATCTTCGATCCCCCTCGATGGGCGATCGCGCTGACTTCGTCCAGTGACAGCAGCCGACTCAACATAGAAACTGAAATCTGGAATCTGGAAACTGCAATCTGACTGAAATCGGGGAATCTGTAAACGCTCACTCCGGGGACTGATCCCAACCCGGAGCGATTCCCCGATTCCAGATTCCCCGTCAGATTGCAGATTACAGATTCCAGATTGAAGATTAGTATGGGTTCTATGGCACTTCCGACTTCTCTCGGCGCCCTTCGCGCGTCGATCGCCGCGGGCCGCACGCCGCATCGACCGGTGAAGGATGAGCTGCGTCAGAATCTCATCGCGCGGCTCCGTTCAGGACGGCCGCTGTTTCCGGGCATCATCGGCTTCGACGACACCGTCGTCCCGCAGGTCGTCAACGCGATTCTCTCCCGTCACAATTTCATCCTGCTCGGCCTGCGCGGACAGGCGAAGACGCGGCTGCTGCGCGCGCTCGTCGAGCTGCTCGACGAGGAAATTCCCGTCATTCCGGAATGCGAGATCCACGACGATCCCCTCGCACCGCTCTGTGCCGCCTGCCGCGCCCGGCTGGCGACCGAAGGCGACGATCTGCCGATCGCGTGGCTGCCGCGCGAACGGCGATACGTCGAGAAGCTCGCGACACCCGACGTGACCATCGCCGACATGATCGGCGACATCGATCCAATCAAAGCCGTGCAATCCGGCCGCCAGCTCGGCGACGAGCTGACGATGCATTACGGGCTGCTGCCGCGGGCGAACCGCGGGCTCTTCGCGATCAACGAACTGCCCGACCTGGCGAGCAAGGTGCAGGTCGGCCTCTTCAACATCCTTCAGGAAGGCGACGTCCAGATCAAAGGCTATCCCGTCCGGCTGCGGCTCGACGTCGCGCTCGTATTCACCGCGAACCCGGAGGACTACACGGCGCGCGGCAAGATCATCACGCCGCTCAAAGATCGGATCGGCTCGGAGATCCGGACGCACTACCCGCGCACCCGCCATGAGGCGATGACGATCACGGCGCAGGAAGCGTGGGTCCAGCGGCACGGTCCGAGTGTGACGACGCTTCCGGTGGAGATCCCGGACTTCGTGCGCGAGATCGTCGAGGAGGTCGCGTTTCAGGCGCGCACGGATCAGAAAGTGGACAAGCGATCCGGCGTGAGCCAGCGTCTGCCGATCACCGCGCTCGAGAACGTCGTCTCGAACGCCGAGCGCCGGGCGCTCGCCGCCGGCGAATCGATCGCCGTCCCGCGAGTGAGCGACGTCTATGCGTCGCTGCCGTCGCTCACCGGGAAGATCGAGCTCGAATACGAGGGTGAGCTGCGCGGCGCGGAACAGGTCGCGCGGGAAATCGTCCGCGCCGCGGTGGCGACGGTCTTCGACGGCCGCGCGGTGCAGACCGACACGCGTCCCGTCATCGCCTGGTTCGAGCGCGGCGGGACCCTCGACCTGTCGGACACGTCACCGGCAGCGCAACTCCTCGCTGCGGTCGACCCGATCGACGGCTTCCAGCGCGTCGTCCGCGCCTTCGGCACGGGCGATCGCGCGTCGAACGAGGCGCGGGCGGCGGTCGCCGACTTCATCCTCGAAGGGCTCTGTGCGCTGAAGAAGATCAGCCGGACCGACTCCGGTCAGCTGCATGCGTCGCCTGGAGCGTCGACGGCGCGCGAGCGGGTGGACGACCGCACGATTCAGTCGCTGATGGACGAAGACGAGGCGCCCGTGAAGGGGAAGAAGAAATACTTTAACTAGATGAAATACCGTTATTCGCGCTACATCGCCGATCTGGCCAACGAGATCGATCTCGAATCGCTCGTCACGCGGCTGTCCGACTTGCTGCTGGCCAGCGGGTTCAACACGCCGTGGGATCCGCGCAGCGACGACGACCGGAGCATGCAGGCGCTGCATGACGCGATCCTCGACGCGCTGCTGAACGGCGGCGTGCTGTCGGACGAGATGCTCGAGCGTCTCATGAACGGCCAGATGGACGAGTCGAGCCGCACCGACGCCACGGGCCGTCAGCGAGGACGCGACCAGCTCGAAGAGCTGGTCCAGCAGATCATCGAGAAGCTGACCGAGCAGGGCTACATCACGATGGCCGGTCCGCCGACCAAACAACGCTTCGACGGACCGGGCGGCGAGGACGCCGTCAACTCGCGCTTCGAAGTCACCGACAAGGCGCTCGACTTTCTCGGCTACCGCGCGCTCCGCGATCTCCTGGGATCGGCGGGCCGAAGCAGCGCCGGCCGCCACGACACGCGCGAGCTCGACAGCGGGATCGAGGCCGGCGGTCCGCCGCGCCAATATCTGTTCGGCGACACATTGAATCTCGATGCGGCGGCGACGGTGTTGAGTGCGGTGCAAAGGAGCAGCGCCCGCGGCCCGCGCGACCGAAGCGCGCCTCTTGTTGACCTCACCTACGAAGATTTGATGATCGCGCAGGGCGACTATCAGAGCTCGTGCGCCACCTGTCTGCTGCTCGACTGCAGCCACAGCATGGTGCTCTACGGCGAAGATCGCTTCACGCCCGCCAAGCGGGTGGCGATGGCATTGTCGAACCTCATCCGCCATCAATTCCCGGGCGACGCGCTGTCAGCGGTCCTGTTTCACGATTCCGCGGAGGAAGTGCCGATCAGTCAGCTCGGCCGCGTGCGCGTCGGGCCCTACTACACGAACACGCGGGAAGGGCTCAGGCTCGCGCGCCGCGTCCTCGATCGCCAGCGCAAAGACATGCGGCAGATCATCATGATCACCGACGGCAAGCCGTCGGCGGTCACGCGTCCCGACGGCCGCATTTACCGCAACGCGTTCGGCCTCGATCCGTTCGTCCTGCGCGAGACGTTCGCCGAGGTCGCCGCGTGCCGCCGGTCGGGCATCATGATCAACACGTTCATGCTCGCGCGCGATTACGATTTGGTGGCGTTCGTCCGGCGGGTCGCCCGCATCTGCCGCGGCAAGGCCTATTTCACGACCCCTTACACGCTCGGCCAATACGTCCTGATGGACTTTCTGTCGAACAAGACCCGGACGGTGCACTGAGCGGAAGCTCGAAAGCTTGAAAGCTCGAAAGCTCTGGCCCTTGGCTTCCAAGCTCTCCAAGCTTTCGGGCTTTCCAGCTTTCGGGCTTGCCAGCTTCCCGGCTCTCCCGGCCAGTCCCACTGTCCGCTCTGCCCGTCACCAGACACTTGCTCCGGAACTCCCTACCCCGTATGCTCGCCATCAGCAGCAGCGGCGGGCCGGCCCCCCTGCAGTTGTTTGCATTTGAGGAGCGTGGCGACGCTCAGGAGGAACTCCATCATGTCCCGAAAGCTGGGTCTCATTGGGATCCTGCTCGTGTTGTCGGCGGCTGTGACGACCCCCGCGTGGGCACAGGTCCAGACCGGCAGCATTTTCGTGAAGGCCACCGACGAACAAGGGGCGTCGGTGCCTGGTGCCAACGTGACTCTGACGAGTCCGATCCTGCCGCAGGCCTTGGTCGGAGTAACGGACTCCACCGGCTCATACCGATTCCCGTCGCTCGGGGTCGGCACCTACGCCGTCAAGGTCGCACTTGCCGGCTTTCAGACCGTCACACGTGAAGAAGTCGTCGTGCTGCAGGGACAGACGGCCACGCTCGACTTCTCGCTGAAAGTCAGCACGGTGTCCGAAGAAGTCACCGTCAAAGGCGAGACTCCGGTGGTCGACGCGAAGAGCGCCAACATCAATGTCAACCTCGACAAGAAACTGCTCGACACGACGCCTGGCGGAAAGGACATCTGGAACATCCTCGAATACAAGGCGCCGGGCGTCGTCCTCGACACGCCTGACGTTGGCGGCAATCAAGGCGGCTTGCAGCGCGGCATGACGGCGCGCGGTACGCCGAACGGCCAGAACACGCAAATGCTCAACGGCGTCAACGTGAACGACCCGGCCGCGCAAGGCTTCGCGATGATCTACTACACGCCGAGTACGTTCGAGAACATCCAGGTCTCGAGCGGCGCGCAGGACATCTCGGTCGGCACCGGCGGCATCTTCATGAACATGGTGACCAAGAGCGGCACCAACCGGTTGTCCGGCATGGGACTCCAGACCTACCAGGGTCAGGAAACGCAGTGGGACAACATCGATACCGCGCTGAAGAACCAGGGCTTCCGGCCCGAGGCCAACGCGGTCGACTACATCACCAACACGAACGGACAGGTCGGCGGTCCCATCAAGAAGAACAAGGTGTTCTTCTTCGCGTCCGGCAACTACCAGTCCACGCACGTGAACGTGCCGGGGTTCCCGGCGGTCAGCAGCATCCCGATTCTGCTCGGGGGCACGAGCGACCAGGACACGACGGACATCGGCGCTGGCTCCGCCAAGTTGACGTACCAGGCGAACACGAGCAACCGGTTCGAGGGGTATCTCGAACGGCAGCAGTACGACAAGCCGAATCGCGGCGCTAATGCCTCGACGACCCAGGATTCGGACTCGAAAGAGTTCGACTTCTTCAACGTCGCGCAGATCGCGTGGAACACGGTGCTGACCGATCGGATGTTCGTCGACACCAAGCTCAGCTACAACAACACGAAGTTCCCGTTGTCGCAGAAGACGGGCCTGCAGCCGCTGAACGACGATGCCCAAAACATCCTGTTGCGGAACCGGAACAGCACCGCGATCATGTTCAGGCGACGGCTGCAGTTCGTATCGAACCTCCAGTACTACGTGCCGCAGTTGCTCGGCGGCCGGCACGAGTTCAAAGTCGGGTTCGACAACGGCTACACGCCGGAGAACGTCGACACGTATCGCGTCGACAACGTCAATCTCGCGTACCGGAGCGCGGCTGTCGGTGCCAATCCCGCCGGCCCGACGACGGTTCAAATCTTCAACTCGCCGCTGCACGTCGAGCGCGCCGTCATGACCACGGCGATCTACGGCCAGGACTCGTACGCGATCGGCCGGCTCACCGTTATCGGCGGGCTCAGGTGGGAGCGGATCGAAGGCTACCTGCCCGCGCAGACCACGGGCGACAGCGAGTACTTCCCGGATGGGCTGGTCTTCACAGGTGTGACGATCAACAACGTCGTCCAGAACTACACAGTGCGGAAGTCGTTCCCGGAGGTCCGCCACGACCCGCTGTGGCACAACTTCGCCCCGCGCTTCAATGCGACTTATGACCTCAACGGCAACGGCCGCACGGTCATCAAAGGGTCGTGGGGCAAGTATCTCGACCAGATCAACACGGGCACGCCGCCCAATCCGAACGCGAACATCAACCAGTTGTATGCGTGGAACGACCTGAACAACGACCTGGTGTTCCAGCGGGGGAACGCGGTGTGGGACGGGTTGAAGTACGTCGGCGGCGAGTTCGGCGCGCTTTCTCAGACGAACAACCTCGCGGTTGCGATCTTCGATCCGACGCTTCGTCGTCCGTTCCGCGAAGAGACGACCGTCGGCATCGACCGCGAGCTGTTCCCGAATATTCGGGGCGGCCTGACCTACATTCATCGCCGCGAGCGCGACGTCCAGGGGACGGTCGATCAGGCCATCTCAGATTGGCCCACGCTGTACACTCAAACGCCAATCACCGAGCCCGGGCGTGACGGCTGCTTCGGCACAGAGACCACGGGCGGATGTCTGAGTGTGCCCAACTCCGCCGCTGACAATCAGCAACTGACGGTCTATTCGCTGAATACCGGCGCCGTGACGAATCCGGTCACCGTCAACGACGATCGGCTGGCCGTGCACTACAACGGACTCGAGGCGACGGTTGAGAAGCGGTTCAGCCACGGCTGGACCGTGCTCGGCGGATACACGTTCTCGAGTTCGCACGTGGAACTGACGAGCTTGTCGAACCCGAACAACGCGTTTGTCAATGCTACAGGCGAAACCAACCTCGGGCGTCGTCACCAGTTGAAGATCAACGGCTCCTACACGCTGCCGTACCAGATCGTGACGGGCGTCGAGTTCCGCATCCAGTCGGGGCTGCCGATTACTCGGACATACACCGTCCCACGCTGCACCGGGAGCGTCACGACCAACTGCATCAACCAGAACAACCAGTCGGTCAACGCCGAGCCCCGAGGTTCCGAGTTGCTGCCGGTGCTCAGCACGCTAGATGTCCGTATGGGCCGTTTCTTCACCTTCGGAGGCAGCCACCGCTTTGAAGCCACCATGGACGTCTACAATCTGACGAACGCGAATACGACGTACAGCGTCAGGACCACCACGGGCCTGACGAACATCCGCGTCGCCGGCGATGCAAACGCTCCACAGACGCCGATCCAGACGTTCCTGTCGCCGACGGGCGTGCTCGGACCGCGGATCATCCGCTTCAACTTCACGTACTGGTTCCACTGATCACCAGTTCGTGCGCAAGTACACGAAGGGCCGGCCGACGGGCCGGCCCTTTGAAGACCTCGGGTTTCGTTGGCTCGATCTCGACAGTGAGTCACCTGTCGACAACGAAACCCGAGGTCTTCAACCTGTGGAAAAAACCCCCGTCCCCCGTCGGGTGGCGATCTCGCGAATCACTCTCTGGCCGTGAAAACGGCCGTTCTCGATGAAGATGCGGCCGCTCTGGCGCCCCGCGACGACCGCGCCGGCGAGAAACAGATTCGGCACCGTCGTCTCGAATGTCTCGGGATCGTGCACGGGCGCCCCTTCCGCTTCGTCGATTTCCGCTCCCGCCATCCGCAGCAGCGTCGTGTCGGACCGGTATCCGGTCATCAGTAACACCGCGTCGGCCGGCTCGACCGTCTGAGCCGCGGGCGGCGGCGGAATCTCCGTCCCGGCCGGCGCCAGCACGATTTCTGCGGGCCGGATTTCGATGACGCGGGTCAGGAACCTCGCTTCGATCGCGCCTTCCTTGATGCGATTCTCGATGTCGGGCTTGACCCAGTACTTGATCGAGTCGCCGAGGGCCGCGCGGCGATGAACGATCAGGACTGACGCCCCCGCGCGATACAAATCGAGCGCGGCCTCGGCCGACGAGTTCTTGCCGCCGACGATGACGACCCGCCGGCGATAGAACCCGTACGGCTCCTTGTAATAGTGCGAGACGTGCGGGAGATGCTCGCCCGGAATGCCAAGCTCGTTGGCGACGTCGTACGCGCCCGTCGCCAGCACGACCGCCGACGCCGTCCAGTCGCGATGCGGCGCGTGCGCGCGCTGCGAGCGGACGTGAAACGTCCCGTCCGGCTTGACGCTCAACCCGACGACCGGCTCGTATTGCGCGACCTCGAGATCGAACGCGTCCGTCACCTTGCGGTAGTAGCGCAGCGCCTCGGCCCGCGTCGGCTTCTCGTACGGACTGACGAACGGCACGCCGCCAATCTCGAGCAGCTCCGGCGTCGTGAAGAACACCATGTGCGTCGGGTAGTGCAGGAGCGAGTTGACGAGCGCGCCCTGCTCGAGGACCTGATACCGGAGTCCGTGCTGTTTCGCGGCGATGGCGGCAGCCAGACCGGCCGGGCCGCCGCCGATGATGATCACGTCGAGAGTCACGTCAGACATCGTACGTCAGAAAAACAGACGCGTCGGTCATCGCGCGTTGTAATCGATCCGGAGATTGCTGACAATGGCGATGGCTCGGCCGGGCGCGTCGAACGGCTCCTTGCCGGCGCGCGTGGTGATATCGAGCCGGACGCCGACGATGCCGATGGCGTTGACGCCGGCGGGGATCGTCACACGCACCGCCTCCGGTTCACTCGGCGCGACCGCCTTGATGCCGCCGGGGCGTCCGCCGCCGCCAATGGTGTCGAACAGGTCCTCCCGGCTGCGGAACTCACGCATCACCGCAGCCTGCTCGATCGTTTCACCCGTCGGCTTCAGCACGGCGACGACCGCGAGATGCCTGGTGAACGCCAGGCTCGGGTCGAGCGTCACGATCGGCACGAGAAACCGATTGTGCAGATCGAACAGCAGCGTCGCGGCGCCGATGTGCGCCGGAATCGACATCGACACGCTGCCGTCGCCCGAGCTGGCGATCACGACGTCGCAGAACTGCCGCTTGGTCCTCTGGCCCACCCCGAGGTCGGCCGCGCACTTCACGTCGTTCGACGTCCGTCGTCCGCTCCGCTGCGGCGAACCCGACGCCAGCGGCGCCGCCGTGAGCACGGCGAGCAGGATCGGCAGCCAGAGGCGGCACATCCCGGCGAGTATACAAAAAAGACTGCGATGACCCGCCGCCGCGACGGACGGGTACCATGGGGTGATGCCCCGCTATCCGCAGCGCATCGTCTGCCTCACCGAAGAGACGACGGAAACCTTGTATCTGCTCGGCGCAGGCGATCGCGTGGTCGGCGTCTCGGGGTACACGGTGCGGCCGCCGGAAGCGCGCGAAAAGCCGCGGGTCTCGGCCTTCATTCACGCGCGATTCGACAAGATCGCCGCGCTCAACCCCGATCTCGTGCTCGCCTTCTCCGATCTCCAGGCCGACATTGCCGCGGAATTGATCCGGCGCGGCTGCAACGTCGTCGCCTTCAACCAGCGGAGCATCGACGAGATTTTCCAGATGATCCGCATGGTCGGCGGTCTGGTCGGCCTGGCGGATCGCGCCGATGCGCTCGCAGATCGGCTGGAGGGACACCTCGATCGCATCCGCGCGTCGGCGGCGCGCTTTCCGCGGCGTCCTCGCGTGTACTTCGAGGAGTGGGACGACCCGTTGATTTCCGGCATCCGGTGGGTGGACGAACTGATCGAAATCGCCGGCGGCGACACCGTCTTCCCTGAACGACGCGCGGCCGCACTCGCCAAGGATCGGATCGTGTCGCCCGACGAGGTGCGGGCGGCGGCGCCGGACGCCATTCTCGCGTCGTGGTGCGGCAAGAAAGTCAACAAGGCGCGGATTGCGAACCGGGACGGCTGGGCCACGATCCCGGCGGTCGACCGGGGCCACATCTACGAGATCAAGTCGACGTACATCCTTCAGCCGGGACCGGCATCATTGTCCGAAGGCGTGAGGCAGGTTCACGCGCTCCTCGGCCGCGTCGTCGGCGTCACGCCGGACGAATCACTGCATCCCGAAGAGCGGCTCGATGGGTAAATGCGGCGGACTTGGGAACCAGTCCGCCCTACTCTGGCACGCACCCGATGCCGAGCGACACCGATTCGCGCATCGGCATGGTGCCCGCACGGTAGCGAATCAGCTCGAGGAACTCCGACCGCGTCCGCGCGTCGTGGTGGAAGACCCCGAGCATCGCGCTCGTGACCGTCACCGAGTTCTGCTTTTCAACGCCGCGCATCGCCATGCACAGGTGCGTCGCCTCCATGACGACGGCGACGCCGAGCGGGGCGATCTTGCTCTCGATGGTCGTCGCGATCTGCGACGTCAATCGCTCCTGGACCTGCAGACGCCGGCCGAACGCATCGACGATGCGTGGGATCTTGCTCAGACCGATGACGCGTCCGTCGGGAATGTACGCGAGGTGGCACTTGCCGAAGAACGGCAGCAGGTGATGCTCGCACATGCTGTAGAAGTCGATGTCCCGGACGATCACCATCTCGTTATACTCGACGGTGAAGAGCGCCGAGTTGATGAGCTTGTCGATGTCCGTCTGGTATCCGCTCGTCAGAAACTGTAGTGAGTTCTCGACGCGGCGCGGGGTTTCGCGGAGGCCCTCGCGCTCGGGATCCTCGCCGATCTCGGTGAGCAATTGTCGAATCGTGTCCCGCATGTCCGCATTCTACCTCGCAGTTACAGGCGTCCTGGGCGCGGCTCTTTTCGCACAATCACCCAACCCCGACGAGCTGTATCGACAGCGCGAGAACATGACGCTCGCCCGCCAGGCGGCGGACATCTGGGGCGCGCGCGCGGAGGGCGGTCAGGATTTCGAAGCCGCGTGGAAGCTCGGCCGTGCCTGCTACTGGATCGGCACGCACGACGAGGAGTCGCGTCGCCGCCCGGCGCTCGAGCGCGGCGTCGCGGCCGGTGAGCAGGCGGTCAAACTGAAGCCGGACGCGCCCGAAGGACATTTCTGGATGGCCGCCAACATGGGCGCGCTCGCCGAATCGTTCGGCATGGGCCAGGGATTGAAATACCGGGGCCGGATCAGAGATGAGCTGCAGCGCGTCCTCGCGATCGATCCCGGCTGGCTTCAGGGATCCGCCGATCGCGCGCTGGGCTGGTGGTACCACATGGTGCCGGGCCTCTTCGGCGGCAGCGAAAAGAAGGCGGAGGAGCATCTCCGGCGCGCGCTGACGTTCAACCCGAAGAGCACGGCGACGCTGTACTTCCTTGGCGAGGTCCTGCTCGAGCAGGGACGCAAGGCCGACGCGCGCGCGACCCTTCAGCAGGTGCTCGACGCGCCCGACGATCCGGACTGGATCCCGGAAGATCGCGATTTCAAGCAGAAGGCGGCGGCGAAGCTGAAGACGATCAAGTGACCCACTTCGAAGTTCGAAGTTAGTACTTGTAGAACCCTTCGCCCGCTTTGCGGCCGGTCTTGCCGGCGAGCACCATGCGCTTGAGAAGCGGCGGCGCCGCGAACATCGGATCCTTGTACTCGTCGAACATGATGTTCGCGATGTAGTACGTCGTGTCGAGGCCGACGAAGTCGAGAAGGGTGAGCGGCCCCATCGGGTGGCCGCAGCCGAGCTTCATACCCTTGTCGATGTCCTCGATGGTGCCGAGGCCGCGCTCGTAGCAGCGAATGGCGTCCAGCAGTTACGGCACGAGGAGCCGGTTGACGATGAATCCCGGCTTGTCGGGGGCCGTGATGGGTTCCTTCCCGAGCGAACGCGAGAAATCCATGAGCGACTGGTACGTCTCGTCGCTCGTCGTGAGGCCGCGGACCACCTCGACCAGCTTCATCAGCGGCACCGGATTGAAGAAATGCAGACCGCCGAACCGGTCCGGCCGCTTCGTCCGCGCCGCAAGCTCCGTGATGCAGAGTGACGACGTGTTCGACGCGAGAATGGCGTGCGCGCCGACGACGCTTTCGAGCGCGGTGTAGCCGGCGCTCTTCTCGTCGATGTTCTCGATGATGGCCTCGACGATCAGGTCGCACGACGCCATCGCGCCGAAATCGGTCGCGCCCGAGAGATTGCCCAGCGTGCCGTCTCGCTGCTCCGTCGTCACCTTCCCTTTGGCAACGCCGTCGTCCAGAAACTTGCGAATGCGGCCGAGCCCCTTGTCGAGGAGACCTTGATTCACTTCACGGACGATCGTCTTGTAGCCTGACGCCGCGGACACCTGGGCAATGCCCGCGCCCATCAGCCCGCAACC
>Ga0111538_10011925_pt1 | contig 11493 bp, 9 predicted proteins | sample SoiMethybrSBSTD1_FD_79669 | JGI IMG/M metagenome (GOLD analysis project Ga0111538, IMG submission 79669) | Bulk soil microbial communities from a Populus tree surrounding site in Tennessee, USA - Soil MetaG P. TD hybrid SBSTD1 (version 2)... | ecosystem: Environmental > Terrestrial > Soil > Tree...
CGGCGAAGTCGATCCCGACGACCCTCGGAATGCCGTGATTACCGACGTGAAGCTGGCGCCACGCAACGCGCGCGGCAAGGTCGAGTACTCGATGGACATCTTCATCCTCCGGCCCATCGACCTGACGAAGGGCAATCACAAGCTGTTTCTCGATTTCAACAATCGCGGCGACATGCGCGTGGCCGCGCTCAACGACGCCGCCGCGAGCAACAATCCGACGAAGGCCGCGCAGGCCGGCACCGGCTTCGTCATGAACCTGGGCTACACCATCGTCGGCAACGGATGGGACGCCGGGGCGTCCAGCGACGATGACGGGATGACCATACAGGTTCCGATCGCCAGGAACCGCGATGGCTCGAGCATCACCGGGCCGTCGTACGAGTACGTCAACTTCGACGATTCCAGGGGCGTGCGGTATGTGCTGACCTACCCGGCGGCCACGCGCGACAGATCGCAGGCGACGTTGACCGTGCGCGCGCGCCTCGACGACTCTCCGTCGAAGGTTCCCGAGAGCGGATGGGAGTACGTCGACGACAAGACGATCCGGTTGCTGCCGGCCGGCACTCCGTTCACGCAGAGCCACGTGTACGAGTTCGTCTACACCGCCAAGGATCCGGTGGTAGCGGGACTCGGGCTCGCCGCCACGCGCGATCTCGTCTCCTTTCTCCGCCACGCGGTGAAGGACGAGGCCGGCAACGCGAACCCGCTGGCGGGCGATGTGCGCAACACGTTCAGCTTCTCCATCTCTCAGCCCTCGCGTGCGCTCAACGATCTGCTCGCGTTGGGCTTCAACGAAGACGAGCAGGGCCGACGCGTCATCGACGGCATGCTCAAGTGGACCGGCGGCGGCAGCGGCGTTCAGATCAACTACCGCTTCGCGCAGACAGGACGCACCGAGCGGAACCGGCAGAACCATCTCTACCCGGAAGGTGTGTTCCCGTTCGCGTATCCCGTGCTGACCGATCAGCTGAGCGGGAAGACTGCGGGACGCATCGCGCGCTGTCAGGCCAGCAACACGTGTCCGAAGATCGTCGACGCCAATTCCGCGAACAAGTACTGGGTGAAAGCCGGATCGCTCCTGCACACCGACACGCGAGGCCTCGATCTGCCGGATCCGGACACCGTGCGCTTCTACCTGATCTCCGGCCTCTCGCACGGCGTGGGGAATGTGACGAGCCGCGGGCAGTGCCAGCAGTTTCTGAACCCGACGAGCCCGTTCCCGGCGCTGCGCGCCCTCCTCATGGCGCTCGATCAATGGGTCGTTGCCGGCACGGCGCCGCCGCCCAGCCTGGTGCCACGACAGAGCGACGGCACGGCTGTCATGGCCGTTCCTCGCCCCGGTCATCAGACCGGCATCGTGCCGGCAGAGGCGCTGGGCTGGCCGGCGATTCCCGGCGTGACGTATACGGGCGTCATCACCAGCCGTTACTTCCTCGATTTCGGCCCGACGCTGGGCGAGGGCCTCATCGCCCGTTACCCGCCGGCGCTCTCCGGCCGCACCGCGTATCCGCACTTCGTCTCCAGAGTGGACCAGGATGGCAACGAGGTTGCCGGCATCCGGCTGCCGCCGGTTGCCGCGCCCATCGCAACCACGACCGGCTGGGCACTGCGTCGCGACGGCTTCGGTGCCGACGAAGGGTGCGAAGCCAACGGCCAGCACATTCCTTTCACGGTGACGAAGGCGGCGCGACTGACCGCGGGCGATCCGCGCCTCTCGCTGGAGGAGCGCTACGGCACGCACGACGGATACGTCACCGCCGTCACGAAGGCTGCCGAAACGCTCGAACAGCAGCGGTTGCTGCTTCGCGCGGACGTCGAGGCGTACATCGACCAGGCGCGCGCCAGTCAGGTGCTGCGATGAGAACTCAAAGGGAGGCCAAATGCGGGCGACGATCGTTCGTACGGTGAAGTGGGTCCTGGTGTTGTCCGGGCTCGTGAGTGTCTTCGCGGTTCGCGGCTCGACGCAGGGTCAGCCCGATGCGCAAGGGTTCCTGCGCGTGTCGCCGGAGCAGGTGAAGTGGACGACGAACCCGAAAGAGCTGGGCGTGCAGCGAGCGGTCATTCAAGGTGACCAGAGCAAGCCCGGCATCTACGTCGTCCGCATCAAGTTCCCCCGCGGGGTGATGAGCCGGCCGCACATCCACAAGGAGGACCGGCACGCCATCGTGATCCAGGGCACGTGGTACACGGGCACGGGGAAGGATTTCGCGCCGGAGAAGACGGTTGGCCTGAAGCCCGGGAGCTACATGCTCCATCCCGGCGGCGAGCCTCACTTCGACGGCGCGAAGGATGAGGAGGTGATCCTGCAACTGATCGGCTACGGGCCCACCTCCACGACGTACTTCAAGCCGGAGGACGGTGAGTTCGGGCGGATCAAGTAAGCGTCCTGCTGAGGCCGCGCGTCTGCTGCTGAAGCTCACTCGAGTCCGGCAGCTCGTGAGCCTCGAGATAGAGGCTCGATTCGAGTGACGCTGTGGATATAGTCCGGCACGGAGGGATGGCATGAGCAGAACAGCGACAGCGGCATTGGCGCTCGTGGTCGGTTTGGCGGCAGGCATCCCGCTGGGCGGGCGGCTGATGTCTCCGGCCGCGGCGCCCGCGGCCTCTGCCCCTGGCACGGCTTTCTCCGCGGTGGCGAACGCCATCGGTGCGCAGGACGTCTCGGGGCCGTACGAGGTGGTCGAAGGGTGGCCGCAGGATCTCAGCACGCTGCCGGGCCACGACAAGTGGACCTATGGCGGCGCGCGCGGAATTTTCGCCGAGAGCCCCAACCGCGTCTTTCTGCTTGGCGGCGGCGAGCTGCCGAAGATCGCCCGTCCGCAAACGCGGCTGTTCCCCGAGATCGGTCCGAACGTGCAGTTTCCACTGGCCGGATTGCCGTGGCGCAACGCGAACACGGCCTCGCCGCCAGGCGCCGGCGGATCCGGCCAGGACCCGGCAAAAGGCATGGAGATCTGGCGAGGGGCGTCACCGCCGTACCGCGAGCTCGGTGTGGACTCGCGCTGGGAGCACTCGCTGGTGGTGGTCAACGCCGAGGGTCGGATCGTCGAGGAGTGGACGCAGTGGGACAAGCTGTTCAAGCGTCCGCACGCGGTGTACATCAGCCCGTACGACGCGGAAAAGCACGTGTGGGTCGTGGACGACCACACACATGCGATCTACAAGTTCACCAACGATGGCAAGCGGCTGGTGCAGACGATCGGTACGCCCAACGTTCCCGGCGCCGACGGCACGCACTTCAACCGGCCGACGTTCATCGCGTGGCTGCCCGACGGCAGCTTCTACGTGTCGGACGGCTACAACGGCACGCGCGTCGCCAAGTTCGACGCCGACGGCAAGTTCCAGTTCGACTTCGGCATGCGCGGCGAGCCCGGGAAGGAGACGCGTCCGGGTTACATGAACAACGTGCACGGCGTGGCGGTCGATCTCGAGACGAGGCGCGTCTTCGTCAACGATCGCGACAACCACCGCATCCAGATCTTCGACGAGAAGGGGAACTACCTCTCCGAGTGGAAGATCGCCGTCAGCCCTTCGAGCCTCCACTTCGTGCAGATCGGCGCCGACCGCGCCGTGGTGACCTTCGACCGCAACACGCACAAGATGCTGAAGTACGACCTCGATGGCCGCCTGTTGTACGCGTGGGGCACCGTCGCGGATTTCCCCGGTACGCTGTGGGGCGTGCACGGCATGAGCACCGACCAGGAAGGCAATCTCTATGTGGCGGAGGTCGATGCCGGGCGGTTCCAGAAATTCCGCCCGCGGCCGGGTGCGAACCCGGCCTACCTGATTGGCAAGCCGGTCTACTCGGCCTGGAAGTAGCTGCCGAACACGGCGTCGTCGTCTTCTCTTATTTCTTGCTGCCCGCAAGCGGCGGACTCGGCGGCTCGGCCGGTGGAGGGTCGATACGACGATGCTCCATCGTCTTGTCGTGGTTATCGCAGAACGCTTCCAGGATTTCCGTGTCGGCCTGAAACGTCAGCTCTGTCGCCACCGTCCAGGGCTGGAGGAATGCCTTCGGATCGTCGATGGTGATCGACAAATCGATATGGCCGAAGTCTCTCCGCCGCAGCCGCTCGGTCACTCGCAGCGCGTCGCTGTGCGGCCGGCCCACTTCGGTGTCGAGCCATCCACCGTCCTTGAACCCGCTCGTCTCGATCACGAAGACGTCACCCTCCCAGTGGCCGACTGAGTAACCGAGCCATGTCGGTTCAGTCACAACGGGTAACGCACGTCCGTCAGTGAACACCTGGCGGAACATCAGCCCCGTCGCCGTCTCGTGGAGGAAGGCGGTGATCGCCGGCGAGGACATGATTCGAAACGTGCCGACGACGAAGTAGATGCGCGGCATCCCGGGTGGCAGGCAGTAGCCGAAGGGATCGTCCACGTGCTGCCGGCGCTGCCGCTGCTGTTGAATCGCCGCGGCCCACGGTGTCATTCGCACCGCCGATGCAGGCAGGCCCTTGGCGAGATCAAAGAAGAGACGCTGGTCTGCCGAGCAGTCCAGACAGGGAGTCGCCCACAATCCACTCAGATCCGGCCTGCCGTCAGCCGCGCGTGGCGCGGGCGCGGTCAGGTCGGGTTTCCCGTCTGCCGTGCGGGGGATGCCCGGTGTCGGGTGATTGAGCCACTGCGCTGCAGCACTCACGGTCGTCAGCGCCAGCGCCATCGCAGATGCCATCGCCTGTCGCCGCATGCCGCCTCCAATCAGCCTCGCCCGCAGAACCGGCGGGGCGTTTGGATTATGACCCGAGAGCCCGATTCAGACTCCTGCCGTGACACCACGTCATCGCACGGCCGCGATGCGTTCTCCGGCTCGAACTGCTGGAGCTGCGAGTGATGCGTTCGCATTCCTCACGACGCCCGTTCGCTCCATATCCGCATCACGTTGATAGGAGAGACAGGCCGTAAGGGTTGCACTCCCGGATCTGTCAGGAGGCAGTCATGACATCCAGAAAGACTCTGATCACGGCTCTCGCACCCTTCGGCCTGGCGGCACTGCTCGTCGCCGCCGTGCCCTCGGACGCCCACGCGCTCTGTGCCGCGCAGCAGATGGAAGGCACCTGGACCAACACCAACCCGTTCACGACGGGCATCACTCGCATACAGGTCACGTTTCCGTGCAACGACACGAATACGTCACCGCAGTTGCCCGCCACCGTGCACGCGTGGGGAAAGTGCAGTCCGACCGACTGCGACTGGGGCGAGCAGGCCATCACGTATACGTTCTGGTCGGGAGCCATCGCGCAGTACACCCACGTCGTTGCCACGTACGACCAGGGCTTTGCGCGGAAGACGCTGCGTGTCTTCCTGCTCGAAGACGGCCGTCTGTTCGTGTTCAGGGAAACGCGCTACACCGACGGCCGCCGCGACTTCAGCAAGGGCGAGTTCTTCGTGAAATAGGGCGCTCCTGGCTGTCATCGCGGCCGCTGGCTTGACATTCCACGGATCGCGAGCATGATCTCTTCGACCTGGCCGCGCGCCGCGCGGTCAGAGAGAACTGCTCACCAGCCGAGGGTTCTGCCGGACATCAGGGCAGAGTCCCCGGCCGGCTTGGGAGGAGGATCGAAGATGATCGGCTCAATCGCCCTCACGCTCATGGCGGCGGCAGCCACGGCCACACCGTGCGAGAACCTCACGAGCCTCAAGCTCGAGAAGGCCACGATCACGAGCGCGCAGATGGTGCCCGAAGGGCCGGCGCCGGCGCGCGGCGGCCGCGGCGGCGGCAACACGCAGCAGACGCCGGCCACGATCCCGGCGCACTGCCGCGTGCAACTCGTACTGAAGCCCACATCCGATTCGCTCATCAACATGGAGCTGTGGCTCCCGCCCGCGGACAAGTGGAACGGGAAGTTCATGGGCGTCGGCAACGGCGGCTTCGCCGGATCAATTCAGGGGCTGTCCAATGAGATGCCCCAGGCGCTGCGGCTCGGCTATGCGGCGGCCGGCACCGACACGGGCCATCAGGAACAGGGCGGCGCATGGGCGGTCGGTCATCCCGAGAAGATGATCGACTTCGGCTATCGCGCCACGCACGAGATGACGCTCAAGGCGAAGGACATCGTCAAGACCTTCTACGATCGGGGTGCGCAGTATTCCTACTTCAAGGGGTGCTCGACCGGCGGACGCATGGCGCTGATGGAAGCGCAGCGCTACCCGGACGACTACGACGGCATCATTGCCGGCTCGCTCGCCAACCGTCACATCCACATGTGGACGGCCGGCATCGAGCGGAACATCAGCTTGTCACGCCACCCGGAGCGGGCGATCTCGGCCGGACAGGCGACGCTCGTGAACGACCTGGTGGTGAACTCCTGCGACACGCTGAAGGAAGGCTTCCTGAACAACCCGCGCGCCTGCAAGGTGAATTTCTCATCGCTCAAGTGCCAGGCGGGACAATCCGGCGAGTCGTGCCTCACCGACGCGCAGATGAAGACCGTGGAGACGTTCTACGGCGGGGTGAAGAACTCGAAGGGCGAGCTGATCTTCTCGGGGCAGGCCCTCGGCAATCCCATCAGCGCCCAGCAGCCGACGAACCAGGCGCCTGGCGGCGTGTACGATCTCGTCCGCATCGCCTACAACGATCCGAACGTGGACTGGCAGAAGTTCGATCTCGATCGCGACATGAAGTTCCTCGACGAGAAGATCGGCTACGTCGATGCGGTGAATCCCGACCTGGGCAAGTTCAAGGCAAGCGGCGGCAAGCTCCTGATCACGCACGGCTGGTCCGACACGGGCATCACGCCGGAGACCTCGATCTGGTACTACGAGCAGGTGCTCGACAAGATGGGCAAGAACCAGGGCGATTGGCTGCGCCTGTTCATGGCGCCGGGGATGGGACACTGCGGCGGCGGGCCGGGCGTCAACACGTTCGACTCGATCGGTACGCTGGAGAAGTGGGTGGAGAAAGGGGTCGCTCCGGACACGATGATGGGCACCGGTGCTCATGGCATGACCCGTCCGCTATGCCCGTATCCGCAGTACGCCGAATACAAAGGCAGCGGCGATCTGAAAGACGCCAGCAACTGGTCGTGCAAGGCGCCGCGCTGATGACGGCCCGGGAGCCACGGCTCTTCGTGTGCCGATGACCGAACCAGCGGAGTGAGACGTGAAGCGACTGGCGTTTGCGGCCTTGATTGGTGTAACGACCGCCCTCGTGCTGCCCTCGTCGGCGCAGCAGGGGCGGTCGATGAACTGGCCGCTGCACAACCTCGATCTCGCGGGCAGCCGTTTCTCGACCCTCGACCAGATCAATACCTCCAACGTGAAGACGCTGACGCCGCGATGGCTCTTCCAGCACGGCGTCATCGACGGCGTCAGCAACCAGACCACGCCCATCATCGTCGACGGCGTGATGTATGTGACCGACTCGCGGGGCAGCGTGTACGCCGTGAACGCGTCCGATGGCCACTTGCTGTGGACCTATGACGTCACCAGCCTGCTTGGCGGGGGGCGAGCGGAGGGGTACGTCTTCCGCAACCGCGGCGTGACCCATGCCGACGGCGTGGTCTACGTTGCCGGCGGCTCGTTCCTGTTTGCGCTGGACGCCAAGACCGGCAAGCCGGTGCCAGGCTTCGGCAAGGACGGTCAGGCCAGTGTCATCCTGGACGTGCTGAAGACGCGATACCCAGATGCCAAGACGGCGATCAGCATGGGGTATTGGTTCACCACGGCGCCGCAGGTGTACAACGGCGTGCTCTACATCGGGAGCACGCGAAGCGAGAGCCACATTCCCGGCGGCCATGTCTTTGCCGTCGACGCCAAGACCGGCAAGGTGCTCTGGCACTTCAACACCGTGCCGCAGGACGAGAAGGATCAGGGATGGGAGATTGCCGGCCCCACGTGGGTCGGCGGCGAGCGCAACGGCGGCGGCATCTGGGAAACACCGGCCATCGATCCCGAGTTGGGACTGCTGTACGTGGCTGTCGGCAATCCGTTCGGCGACAGCCGGAAACGCGCCGGGAGAAACCTGTTCACCGATTCGATCGTCGCCCTCGCGCTCGGTACCGGCAAGCTCGCATGGTTCTTCCAGCAGACGCATCACGACGTCTGGGACTACGACTCAGGCGGTCCTCCGATTCTCTTCGACATGGACGTGCGAGGCAGACGCGTCAAAGCAGTGGCTGAGGCAAGCAAGAACGGCTATCTCTACATCCTGAACCGCGAAACCGGCGAGCCAGTCCATCCGATCAAAGAAACGGCCGTGCCGACGGAAACCACGCTGCAGGGTGAGCAGCCGTGGCCCACGCAGCCGATTCCACACACGGCAGCCGGAAAGCCAATGAGCCCGGTGTCTCCGATATTTCCGACCGACATCCCGCCGGACCGCCTCGCCAAATTCACGCCTGTTCCGATCTTCACTCCGCCGGCGCCGAACTACATCATCGCGCCCGGAATGGGCGGTGGCGCAAACTACGGGTCTCTGTCGTTCAGTCCGCGCACCGGCCTTCTCTATGTGAACGCGATCGACGATCCGCTCAATTCCGGGCGTCCGCCGAAGGGCTACTTCTCGGCCTTCGATCCAGCCACCGGCGAGCTCGTGTGGCAGCGCATGTACGACGGCTACGGGCAGGCGGGATCGGTTGCCACGGCCGGCGGCCTGGTCTTCGTCGGCAGCGGCAGCAATACCGCCGGCTACTTCTTCGCCTTCGATGCCAAGAGCGGTGACCTGCTGTGGAAATTCAACACCGGATCGGGCGTGTTCGGCTCGCCCTCCGTGTACATGCTCAACGGCGCGCAGTACGTCGCGGTGGCATCGGGCGGCGGCGAGCGAGGCCGAAGAGGAGGTGATCTCATCCTCAGCTTCGCGCTGCCTGACACGCGGTAAATCCGCACGAGACCATTCCCCTTTTAGCGCTGCCTCAACCACTCCTGTCTGCCCGTGTGTCGCTGCTTTCCGCAGCGGCAGGACAACGACGCTTGCGCAGCTCGAGCGTAGCGCGAATAGGCATCCACTTTGCTTCGGCCAGGGGTGAGGTGACTATGCGGGACTTGAAGAAGCGATTCCTGGAAAACGAAGAAGGCGCTATCGGCTACATCGTGGCGTGGTTGATGGGTGTGCCGGCAATCGTGCTGTTTGCGATTTTTCTGCTTCGCGGTTGTAACTAGTCGAGGGCTCCGCCCGTGATGGTCCCGCGAAGGCTTTGGCATCGATTCGACGTGAAAATGTGCTTTTGCAGGAACCTGCGGATGTGCGCTTCCGTATCCTGAAGTAATGGCGTCGACGGCGTTCTCGCTCCTCGCGAGCGCCGTTCGATGCATCGCTCGTGCAGTCCGGTCGATCCTCAGCGACTCGTCCGGCTCCGTTCGAGTTCCTCGTCGTTCCATTCACCACCGACATACGCGGCCAATTCTCCCGAGAGGGGGATGGCGCGTGCAGCTGTGTTCTCTCCTGCTCCGTCGACGCCATGGAGGCGATGAAGGAAATCAATCCGTTCAACGCACGGCGCAACGAGAGTTACGCGGAGGCGATCAACAACCGCGGACAAATCGTCGGCGTGGGCTTGCTGCCGAGCGGCGCTGCCTTCAACGGGTTCATTTACCACAAGGGCTCGAGCGCGAACATCGGCACCCTTCCGGGCGGACGCTACAGCGAGGCCGTGGCCATCAACGACCACGGAGAGGTGGTGGGACTCGCCGATGAGCCGTATGACGATTTGTGTCCGAACATCATGGGATTGTCTGTTCCCTGCGTGAAGTATGCGCAGCGGGCCTTCTTGTACAAGGATGGCGCAATGACCACGCTGAACTCGCTGCGCCCACGTGAATCAGGGTGGGACCTCAGCTGGGCATTCGACATCAACGATCGGGGGCAGATCACCGGATACGGGATGAGGAACGGAAAGTTCAGGACCTACGTCATGACGCCCGTCAACGGGAACAAGGACGTCGTGAAGGCCGGTAGCGTTTCTCGTTCCACCTCAGCGCTGAAGGCGTTGTCAAGCCTCGGTGAGCCGGTTGTCGTATTCGCTAACAACGCCGGTCAGGTCTGGGATTAGAATCCGTTCCAGGAGGGCGTCACGATGAAGGCCTTGCTGCCGGTATTCGTCATTTTCGCGCTCGTCTCGGGTGCGGTCCCGCTGTCGGCGCATCACTCGTGGCCGGTGAACTTTTCAAAACTCGTGACGGTGAAGGGCACGGTGATGGAGTTCGCCTGGGAGAACCCGCACCCAATGATCACCCTCGAGGTTCGCGCCGACGACGGCCAGATGGAGAAATGGCTGATCGGCGGGCCCGCCCTCAACCGGATGGAGGCAAACGGCTGGACCAAGGGAACGGTGAAGCCCGGCGACGTGATTACGGGCACCGGCTACCAGTTTTCTGACGGCCAGAAGATCATCAGGCTCGAGCGAGTGGTGCTGCCCGACGGGAAGGAACTGAAGCTTTACGGGCGCTAGCTGGCGGCTGCGTCCGATCGCGCCGACCCTCTCGACAACCCGGGCCTGTTGAACGCGGTGGAGGTCTACGCGGCGGCATCGCATGAGTGAGAAGTACGACGCGATCGTCATCGGCGCCGGCCAGGCCGGACCGAGTCTGGCCAGGCGACTGTCCGGCGCCGGTATGTCCGTTGCCATCATCGAGCGCCATCAGTTCGGCGGAACGTGTGTCAACACCGGCTGCATCCCCACGAAAGCGATGGTGGCCAGCGCGTACGCCGCGCATCTCGCGCGACGCGCCGGTGACTTCGGCGTGGCCGTGAGCGGCAGCGTGCAGGTCGACATGAAGCGCGTGAAGGCGAGGAAGGACGAGATCTCGGAACGCTCCCGCCTGGCCGTCGAAAAGGGACTGCGAAGCCTCGAACGCTGCCATGTCTATACCGGTCACGCGCGATTTCGCGGCGCCCGCGACGTCGAGGTCTCGGGCCAGGTACTGAGCGCCGACCGCATCTTCCTGAATGTCGGCGCGCGGGCATCCGTGCCCTCGATGCCTGGCCTCGACGGAGTGCCGTTCCTGACGAACAGCTCGATGATGCATCTCGACGAGGTGCCGCATCATCTCGTCATCGTCGGCGGCAGCTACGTCGGTCTGGAGTTCGGCCAGATGTTTCGCCGGTTCGGCTCCGACGTGACGATCGTCGAGATGGGGCCCCGGCTCGTCCATCGCGAAGACACTGACATCTCTGCCGCCATTCAGGACGTGTTCACCGGTGAGGGCATCAATCTTCGTGTGAATGCCAAGTGCATCCGTGTCAGCGGACGGGCTGGCGCCGTGGCTGTTCACGTCGATTGCGAGGATGGCAGTCCCTCCATCCAGGGCACGCACCTCCTCCTCGCGGCTGGCCGCCAGCCGAACACGCACGATCTGGGACTCGAAAACGCGGGCGTGTCACGCGACGAGCACGGCTACATCACGGTCAACGATCGGCTGGAAACCAGTGTGCCCGGTATCTGGGCCATGGGCGAGTGCAACGGCAAAGGCGCGTTCACGCATACTGCTTACAACGACTTCGAGATCGTTGTCGCGAACGTGCTCGACGGCGCCGACCGGCGCGTCACA
>Ga0111538_10011926_pt1 | contig 11493 bp, 10 predicted proteins | sample SoiMethybrSBSTD1_FD_79669 | JGI IMG/M metagenome (GOLD analysis project Ga0111538, IMG submission 79669) | Bulk soil microbial communities from a Populus tree surrounding site in Tennessee, USA - Soil MetaG P. TD hybrid SBSTD1 (version 2)... | ecosystem: Environmental > Terrestrial > Soil >...
ACGTCCTGGTTGAGCTGGCTCACCGGCGGGGGCTCGCTCTCCAGCACCTGGAAGAACACGGCGTGCAGCGAGTCGGCGTCGAAGGCCTTGCGGTTGGCCAGCAGCTCGTAGAAGACGGCGCCCAGCGAGAAGACGTCGGAGCGCACGTCGGCCTTGTCGCCCCGCACCTGCTCGGGCGACATGTAGTGCGGCGTGCCCATGACCATTCCCGTCTTGGTCATGTCCGAGCTGCCGCCCAGGCGGGCCAGGCCGAAGTCCACGATCTTCACCTGGTTGTTGGTCTGCACGTGGATGTTGGCCGGCTTGAGGTCGCGGTGGACCACCTCCACCGCGTGGGCCACGGCCAGCGCGTCGCAGACCTGCTCCATCAGGTCGAGCTTCTCGGAGAGCGACAGCGTCTTCTGCTTGATGAGGTCCTTGAGATCGCAGCCGCTGAGCAGCTCCATGGCCATGTAGACGCGGCCCTGGTCCTCGCCGAAGTCGTACAGGGTGACGATGTTCGGATGGGAGAGCCGCGCCGCCGACTGGGCCTCGCGCAGGAAGCGGGCCCGCAGCTCCGGGTCCTCGCCGATGGCGGCCGTCATCGTCTTGATGGCGACGTTGCGGTTGAGGATGGGGTCGAGGGCCTTGTAGACCTCACCCATCGCGCCCTGGCCGATCTTGGCGACGATCGTGTACTTGCCGACGCTCTTCAGATCCATCGACCTTTTTGCACCGGGGGAGGTGACACCGGAGGGCAACACTGCGGGCCCGAGGCGCGCCCGCAAACCCCGGAATCATAACACGCGGCCCCCCGGCCGGCCCGAGGCGGCACGGGCCCGCGTGCTACGATGTGGAGCCTTGCCCGCCAGCCAGTCGGCCAACGCCCCGCCCCAGGGCGCGCTCCTGGCCGAGGTCATCCCCATCCTCGGCGAGGTCAACGCCGCCCTCGATCCGGACGAGCTGCACGCCGCGCTGGGCCCCCTCCTGCGCCGCCTGGTCGACCACCGGGCGATGATGCTCTACCGCGCGGAGCCGGACGGCGCGCTGACCCTGGCCTTCGCCCTTCCGCCCGGGGCGGAAGCGGGCCGCCTGGCCCAGGGTGAAGGCTTCCCCGGCGCCGCCGCCGCCGGTGCGGCGCCGCTGCTGGTGGCCGATCACGGAGACCGCCGCGATGGCCAGGTGGTCCTGGACGTGGCCGTGCCCCTGCGCCAGGGCGACCGCCTGGTGGGCGTGCTGCACCTGAAGGTGCCGGCGCCGGCCCTGACCGGCGAGGTGCAGGGCGCGCTGGGTGCGCTGGCCTCGCCCCTGGCCGTGGCCCTGGCCAACGCCGCCCGCCACCGCGAGGCGCGCTGGTACGCGGGCCTGCTGGCCACGCTCTACGAGATCGGCAAGGAGACGGCCTCCATCCTGGAGCTGGACGAGCTGCTCACCCGCGTGGCCGAGGTGGTGAAGCGCGTCATCGACTACGAGATGTTCGGCATCCTGCTGGTGAACGAGGACGGCGGCGACCTGGTGCTGCGCCGGTCGGTGAGTTACGGCGCCATCCCGGAGAAGACGCGCATCCGGCCCGGCGAAGGCCTGTGCGGGGCGGCGGTGATGAGCAAGCGGCCGGTGCTGGTGGGCGATGTGAGCAGCGACCCGCGCTACCTGAACCTCATCCCCCACACGCGCTCGGAGCTGGTGGTCCCGCTGCTCTACAAGGACCGCGTGGTGGGCGTGTTCGACCTGGAGTCGAGCGAGCTGGACCGTTTCACCGAGGAACACCTCAAGGTGCTGACCCCGCTGGCCAGCCAGGTGGCGGTGGCCATCGAAAACGCGCGCCTGGTGGACGAGCTGGTGGAGCAGAAGCGGCGCCTGGGGCACGAGATGGCCATCGCCCGCCGCGTGCAGCACGGGCTCTTCCCCGAGGACTGCCCGGACGGCCCGGGCTGGGAGGCGGCGGCCGAGTTTTCGCCCGCGCGCGAGCTGGGCGGCGACCTCTACGACTTCTTCGACTTCGAGCAGGGCGTGCTGGGCCTGGCCGTGGGCGACGTGTCCGGCAAGGGCGTGCCGGCCGCTCTCTACGGCGCCTTCGCCTCCGGCACCGTGCGCGCGCGCGCCTTCGAGCGGCTGGCCCCGGCCGGCCTGCTCTTCCGCGTGAACCGCACGCTGCGCCGGCGGGGGGTGGAGGGCCTCTACTGCACGCTCTTCTACTGCGTGTTCGACTTCCCGGCCGGGCGGGCGCGCATGGCCAACTCCGGCCTGCCCTACCCGCTGCACTACCGCTCCGAGACCGGCACCAGCCAGCCCATCGACCTGGCCGGCGTGCCCCTGGGCGCCTTCGACGGCTCCACCTACGACGAGCGGGAGGTCCTCCTGCGCCCGGGGGACGTCTTCCTCTTCTATAGTGACGGCGTGGCCGAGGCCACCCGCGAGGGCGAGGAGTACGGCAGCGCGCGGCTGGCGGCCGTGCTGGAGAAGAACGCCGGCGGGCGCGCCCCCGCCATCGCGGAGGCGGTGGTGGAGGACCTGTACCGGTACCTGGGACATGAAGAGCCCTCCGACGATCTCACGGTGGTGGTGGTGAAGGTGCGCCCATGAACAGCGGACCCAGTGCCGAAGACCGGCGTCGCCACCCCCGCATCGTGGTGGACGTGCCGGTCCGCCTCACCATCGGCCATCAGTCGGCCCCCGGACGCCTGCGCGACATCTGCCGCGACGCCGCCCTGGTGGAGGTGCACCGCCCCTGCACCATGGGCGAAGAGGCCGTGCTGTCCTTCGAGCTGGCCGAGGAGGACGGGCCCATCCAGGTCTCGGGCACGGTCATCCGCATCGCCGAGGGCGTGGGCGACGCGCGGGCGGTGGCCGTCCTCTTCCGCAACGTGCAGCCGGCGGCCGAGGGCCGGATCGAGATGTTCCTGAGCCGGCAGACCTGACCGGCTTTTCTCTCCGGCCTGCGCCCCCCGGCCGCGTCAAAAGAGAGAAGATGGTGTCGAAGGGCGCGGCTCCGGCGGGCCAGAGTCGCCACGGCCCCCGTCGTGGCGGACCCGTCGCGGAGCAGAGCGGTCGCACGACCGGCGAGTCAGCATCTTACCGCCAGTGACCGGCGTCACTGGTGAAGCGCGGCCCTGGCCACTATGCTTTGGGTTTTGTCTATGGGCGTCTCCGCCAAGGCCGGCCTGTCCGCGTTGCTCCTCCTCCTGCCCCTTGGGCTGGAAGGCCAGGCATTGCCACGCTTTACGGGCGGGAGCTCGCTGGTGGTGCTCTCGGCCACCGCCCTCGACAAGCACGGCCGCCCGGTCACCAACCTGCGCCAGGACGAGTTCCGGATCACGGAGGACGGCAAGCCACAGCCCCTGCAGCACTTCAGCCAGGGGGTGACCGCTCCGGCCCGGGTCCTGTTCCTGGTGGACGCCAGCGGCAGCATGAGCGCCGACCTCAAGGCCACCAGCACCCGCATGGCCCTTGTCCAGCTCCTGAGGGCCCTGGCCCCGGAGGACGAGGCCGCCCTGGCCGCCTTCGATCATCGTTATTGGGGGGTGGTGGCCTTCACCAAGGACCGCCAGGCCATCGAGACGGCCTACTCCGAGATCGAGCCCTTCAGCTCCACCGCCCTCCACGACGCCCTCGACCACGCGGCCTCGGACCTGGCCAGCCACGGCGAGGGGCGGCGGGCCGTCGTGGTCATCACGGACGGCGTCGATACGGCCAGCCAGGCCAAGGCCGAAGACGTGATCGCCCGCTCCCAGGCCCTCGACGTGCCCATCTACGCGGTCACGGTGCTCTCGCCGCTCGACGACCCGAAGTCGGAGCGCTTCGTGGGCAAGGACCACCCGCCCGGGGCCGCCGCCTCGGGGGCCGAGGTGCTGGAGCGCTACGCGACGCTGTCCGGCGGGGCCGCCTTCGTGGTGAGCGAGTTCGGGGCCCTGCAGCGGGCGGCCCAGACCATCACCGGCGAGCTCAAGCAGCAGTACCGTCTGGGTTACGATCCACCCTCGGGCCCCCGTCGTTTCCGCCGCATCCAGGTCACCACCACCCGCAAGGGCGTGGTGGTCAAGACCCGTGGCGGCTACTTGCCGTCATCTTAAATGTCGTATTCCTGGGGGCCGCGGCCCCCGGCGGCGGGCCCGCATGGTCCGCGGAGGAGGATAGAGCGTGAAGTCGATCATCCTGCCGTTGCTGGTTGCCAGCGTGGCCCTCTCCGGCTGCGCGACCAAGAAGTACGTGGCCCGCGAAGTGGGCGCCGTGAACGCGAAGGTGGAGTCCCTGTCGACCGAGGTCGAGAAGACCCAGGAGCGCACCACCCGTAACGAAGTGCGCATCGACGAGGTCAACAAGATGGCCGAGGCCGGCATCGCCGAAGCCAAGGGCACGGCCGCGCAGGCCATGACCAAGGCCGAGGAGGCCGAGAAGGCCGCCAAGGGCAAGCTCATCTACACCGTGACCCTCTCCAGCGACAAGGTGACCTTCCCCCTGAACCGGGCCGAGGTGAGCGACGACGCCAAGAAGCTCATCGACGAGGCCATCGCCCAGCTCAAGGCCGAGAACCGGGGCGTCTACTTCGAGATCGAGGGCCACACCGATTCCAGCGGGCCCGAGATGTTCAACAAGAAGCTCGGCGAGGACCGGGCCACGGCCGTGCGCAACTACCTGCACGACCAGCACGGCATCGCCCTCAACCGCATCGAGGTCATCTCCTACGGTGAGGAGAAGCCGGTGGTGGACAACAAGACCCGCACCAACCGGGCCCAGAACCGCCGGGTGGTGATCAAGGTCCTGGAGTAGGGAATCAGGGGCCCCTCCCCCGCGTATCAGGGGAGTGGTGACGGCCGGGCGCCTTCTCCCGGGAGGGTGGCGCCGCGGGCCGTTGCCGCAGAACGGGCCCTGGACGATCGGGATCCCGGCGCGGCCGTGCGGGGGGGCACCTTGCCGGCCGCGCCGGAACCAGGGCGGAGCACGAACGAAGACGTCCTCGCCGGCTGGAGTGGACCGCATCGAGGCCGACCTGCTGGCCAAGGCCCGGGGCGGGAACCTCTTTGCCTTCGAGGAGATCGTGAAGCGCTACCAGCGGCGGGTGTACGCCACCGCGTTGCGCATCGTGCGCCGCCATGAGCTGGCCGACGAGGTGGCCCAGGAGGCGTTCCTGCGTGCCTTCGAGTCTCTCGGCCGCTTCGACCTGGCCCGCCCCTTCGGGCCCTGGATCTGCCGCATCGCGGCCAACCTGGCCATCAGCCACGTGCGCTCGCCAGTGGCCCGCGAGCAGCCGCTGCCGGAGGAAGCCCCCGAGCCCGCCTCCCTCGGCCCCAACGCGCTCGACGGCCTGCTCGACCGCGAGGCCGGGGCCGTGCTCGACCGCGCCCTGGCCGAGCTGCCCCCGGAGCAGCGGGCGGTGTTCGTGCTGCGCGTGTGCGAGGACATGTCGTACCGCGAGATCGCCGATGCCCTGGGCCTGCAGATCGGCACGGTCATGAGCCGGCTCTCGCGCGCCCGCGAGCGCCTGCGCGAGAAGGTGGCGCCCTACCTGGGCCCGTCGCTGCGGCGGGCCGGAGGCGAGGCCACGTGAGCGGGACCCTGCCCCTGGACGGCCACGTGGGTGAGCAGCTCTCGGCCTACCTCGACGGCGAGCTCCCGGAGGCGGAGCGCGTGAAGGTGGAGGCGCACGTGCGCGACTGTGTTCCCTGCTCCCAGTGGCTGGACGAGCTGCAGGCGGTGGACGGCTGCGCGCAGGAGATGGCGGTGGAGGCGCCGGCCGGCTACTTCGAGGCCTTCCCCGGCCGCGTGCGGGCCCGCCTGGTGGCCCGGCGGCGGCCGGGGGTGCCGGTGTGGACCTGGGCCGCGGCCGCGGCCGTGCTCCTGGCCGTGATCACGCCGCTCACGCTGCGCGAGCGGGCGGCGTCCCCGGCCCGCTCCGACGCCGGCCTGCAGGCCAAGATGGAGACGGCGCCCGCGGCTCCGCCGTTGCGGGCCACACCGACGCTCCCGCAGGAGGAGGTCGTCGTCACGACCGCTCCCACGACCGCGCCGGGCGCACGGGAGAAGCTGCGCACGGTGGCCCCGCCGGTGGCCCCGCCGGCGCCGGCGGCGGTTCAGCAGAACCAGGCCCGGCTGGCCGAGCGGGACGACCTGACCGTGCGCTCGTACGGCTACGCGCAGCGCGGCCGCGACGAGCAGGCGGCCGCCAAGAAGGAGACCGAGGCCGAGACGCGCGACGACAGCGCGCGGGCGGCCGAGGGCTTCGCCCGCCAGGCGCGGCCGCAGGATGCTCCGGGCCAGGCCGCGGCGGGTGCGGCCATTCCCACGCCCACGCCTCCGCCGCCGCCGCCGCCAGCCGCCGCACCGGCGGCCGCGCCCGCTACCGCCATTCCGGAAGGGGTCGAGGGGGCCAAGCGGGCCGAGGTGGGCGGCCTGGCCGACGCCAAGCCGGAGCCGAAGACGAAGCCCGACACGGAGCAGGGCGTGGGCTTGCGCCGCAAGGGAGCCGTCTCGACGGTGACCGGCGCCGGCGGCCGCGACTCCTTCGAGGAGGCCCAGGCGCCCAGCAAGGACTTCGACGCCCTGGCCGCGCGCGAGGCCGCCTCGGCCGACGAGTCGCGCCGGCTCTACCGCGACTGGTCGGCCTTCGCCGCCCGCCACCGCGGCACGGCCGAAGGGGACGAGGCCCGGGTGCGGGCGCTCGAGGCCCTGGCCGCGGCCTGGCGGCTGGGCGGCGCGCCCGCCGACCGCACCCTGGCCCGCGCCCTGGCCGAGGCCTACGTCAAGGAGCCGGGGCCGCAGAAGGCGCGCGTGCGCGCGCTGCTCGACGAGCTCTCCCGCTAGCCCGGCTTTCCCGCCGCCTGGCGCAGCCGGCTGTGCCGGTAGCCGTACACGAAGTAGACGACCGCCCCCGCCAGCAGCCAGTACAGGAACCGGTGCCACGAGGGCTGCGGCAGGTAGGCGATCAGCAGCAGGCAGGAGAGCACGCCCAGGATGGGCACGGCCAGCGCGCCCAGCGGGACCCGGAAGGGGCGCGGGCGGTCGGGCTCCCGGAAGCGCAGGATGGCGATCCCGATGCAGACCAGGATGAAGGCGAACAGCGTCCCGATGTTGGTGAGATCCAGCATCGCCTCCAGCGAGGTGAAGGTGCTGAGCACGGCCACCACCAGGCCGGTGAGGATGGTCGTCACGTGCGGCGTGCGGAAGCGCGGGTGGATGCGGGCGAACACGGGCGGGAGCAGGCCGTCGCGGGCCATGGCGAAGAAGATGCGCGGCTGCCCCAGCTGGAACACCAGCAGCACCGCGGTGTGGGCCACCACCGAGCCGAAGGCCACCACGCCCACCATCCAGGTGGGCATGTTCACGTGTTTCATGGCCAGGGTCAGCGGCTCCGCCTGCTCGCTGGAGACCGTGCTGCGCAGGTCGTTGTACGAGATCATGCCCGTGAACACGGCGCCCACGATCACGTAGATGACGGTGCAGATCACCAGCGACCCGATGATGCCGATGGGCATGTTGCGCTGGGGGTTCTTCGTCTCCTCGGCCGTGGTGGAGATGGCGTCGAAGCCGATGTAGGCGAAGAAGACGAGGGCGGCGCCGGAGAAGACGCCCGGCCAGCCGTTGGGCATGAAGGGGTGCCAGTTGGCCGGGTCGACGTGGCTGAAGCTCACGGTGATGAAGAAGCCCAGCACCACCAGCTTGACCGCCACCATGGCGAAGTTGAAGCCGGCCGACTCGCGGATGCCCCAGACCAGCACCACCGTGATGGCCATGACGATGGCGAAGGCCAGCACGTTGCAGACGAGCGGCACCCCGAAGACGTGGGGCGCCTGCTCGATCAGCCACGGCATCTTGGCCTTGGCCGTCCCGTAGTCGATGGCCAGCCACTGGGGGACGTGGATGCCCATGGTGGCCAGCCATTCGCGGAAGTAGTTGGCCCAGGAGATGGCCACGCCCACGTTGCCGATGGCGTATTCGAGCATCAGGTCCCAGCCGATGATCCAGGCCACCATCTCGCCCAGCGTGCCGTAGGCGTAGGTGTAGGCCGAGCCCGAGACGGGCACCATGGCCGCGAACTCCGCGTAGCAGAGGGCGGTGAGGCCGCAGACCACCGCCGTCAGCACGAAGGAGAGCATCAGGGCCGGCCCGGCGCCGGGCCGGTGCGCGTCGCCCGCCGCCGCCGTGCCGATGGACGCGAAGATGCCGGCGCCGATGATGGCGCCGATGCCGAGCGCGATCAGGTTGACGGGGCCCAGGGTGCGGCGGAGCTGCTGGCCCTCGTCTTTGGTCTCGTCGATCAGCACGTCCAGCGACTTCGTCTGGAACAGCTGCTGCAGTGGCATGGGGCGAATGATAGGTGAGGCGCCGCTGCGCGTACAATGCGCCTTTCAGGAGGACCCTCGTGCTGGTCGTCATGCGGCAGGACGCCACCCAGGAGGAGATCAAGGGGGTGGTGCGGGCCATCGAGGCCCGCGGCTTCAAGGCCCACCCCATCCCCGGCGCCTCGCGCACGGCCATCGGCGTCACCGGCAACCGGGGGGCGGTGGAGGCCCCGGCCCTGGAGAGCCTGCCCGGCGTGCTGGAGGTCATCCCGGTCACCCACGCCTACAAGCTCGTCTCCCGGGAGGTCAAGCCCGAGGACAGCGTGGTCCACATCGGCGGCGTGGCCGTGGGCGGGCCCGGGCTGGTGATCGTGGCCGGCCCCTGCGCGGTGGAGTCGCTGGAGCAGACGCTGCGCGTGGCCCGCGAGGTGAAGAAGGGGGGCGCCCACCTCCTGCGCGGCGGCGCCTACAAGCCCCGCACCAGCCCCTACGCCTTCCAGGGCCTGGGCGAGAAGGGCCTCGAGATCCTGGCCGCGGCCCGCGAGGAGACGGGGCTGCCGGTGGTCACCGAGGCCCTCGACAACGAGAGCCTGGACCTGGTGGAGAAGTACGCCGACGCCATCCAGATCGGCGCCCGCAACATGCAGAACTTCTCCCTGCTCAAGCGGGCCGGGCGGGCCCGCAAGCCGGTCATCCTCAAGCGCGGCATGTCGGCCACGCTGGAGGAGTTCCTCATGTCGGCCGAATACATCCTGGCCGAGGGCAACTACCAGGTGGTGCTCTGCGAGCGGGGCGTGCGCACCTTCTCCGACTTCTCGCGCAACACGCTGGACCTGGCCGTGGTGCCGGCGGTGAAGAAGCTCTCCCACCTGCCCATCCTGGTGGACCCCTCGCACGGCACCGGCCGCCGCGACAAGGTGGCCCCGCTCTCGCGGGCCGCGGCCGCGGTGGGCGCGGACGGCGTGATGGTCGAGGTGCACCACGACCCCGACGTGGCCCTCTCCGACGGCCCCCAGTCCATCACGCCCGACATGTTCGCGGAGCTGGTGGGCGAGCTGCGCCAGATCGCGCCCGTCATCGGCCGCCGCCTCTAGGGCCGCCGGCGGCCGCGCTCAGCGCAGCTCGATGACGTGCCGCTCCATCAGGCGGGCGAAGATGAGGAGCGCGTCCTCCTCCGGGATGGGGCACAGCTGCAGGATGGAGCGCACGCTCCACTGGCCGTTGACGCGCGAGAGCACGAAGCCCTCCTGGGGGTCGATGTCGAGGTCGGTGAGCTCGCTCAGGGGCACGGCCAGGTGGGGCACCTTGTCCAGGGACACGGTGCGCGTGGCCCGCAGGCGGCGCCGGGACTCCTCCGCCGCGCGCCGGCCCTGCTTGGCGTGCTGGTTCAGGGGGTCGAGGGCCAGCACCGCCTCGTAGGCCTGCATGGCCTGCTCGTAGCGCTTCTCGCCGATGCGGGCGTAGGCCGTGCTCATCAGGTCGCGGATGGCCTCCACCGGATCCGAGACCTCGGCGCTGTCCTTGTCGGCGGCCACGCTCAGCAGGCCCTGGCCCAGCAGGGTGTAGAGGAGGCTGGCCCCCTCGAACTCGCTGCGCCGCATCTCCAGGGAGATCTCGGCCGCGCTGCGCCCGCCGGCGGCCAGCTCCAGCGCCTGCGACTCGGGGGTGCCGGCGGGCACGAAGTCGGCCCCGTCCAGGACCTCGAAGGTGGTGTGGGGGGAGGGGATCTCCTTGCGGATGCGCCGCCACTCGTCGAGGCGGCGCGCGCCCTCCAGCACCAGGCTGGTGACGGGCATGTCCAGGAAGACGTGCACGTCCTCCTGCAGCTCGCCGTCCACGAACTCGAAGCGGCCCTCCGTCCACAGGAAGACGTCGTAGATCGACTCCTGGGCCTTCTGCTCCAGCAGCAGGCGCAGCTCGTCTTCGTCCAGCAGGCGGTCCTCGATGAGCACGGTGCCCAGCGGCACGCGCCGCTTCTCGTGCTCGAGCATGGCCCGGTAGAGCCCCTCTTCGGTGAGGCGGCGCTGCCGCACCAGGTGCTGGCCCAGCGACTCGCGGGGGTCGTTGGACCAGGAGGTGTAGACGACGCCGTCGCGGAAGACGATGCGCTTCTCGATGGAGCCGCGGCCGAGGTGCAGGGTGCCCGTCTTCCGGCCCACCGAGACCCATTGCAGGATCTCCGGCAGGTCCATCGTGCGCAGGTTGCCGGAGAGCCCCATCTACGGCTCGGGAAGGGTCAGGCCAGGTCCCAGCGGGCGTCCCGGAAGAGGTAATCGCGCCAGCTGTCGGGGGCCCGCTGCGCGGACAGGCCGAGGCTGAGCGAGGGCAGGGCGGGCGGACGGCGGGGCCGGCGCAGCAGGCGGAAGCCGACCTCCTCCGGCGTGCGGTCGCCCTTGCGGCGGTTGCAGGGGATGCAACAGGTGACGATGTTGTCCCAGCCCTTCTGGCCGCCCCGGGCCACGGGCACCACGTGGTCGAAGGTGAGCTGGGCCGGGGGCAGGCGGCGTGTGCAGTACTGGCAGCGGTGGTCGTCGCGGGCGTAGACGTTGGCCCGCGAGAACGGCACGTCGGCGAACGCGCGTTTCATACGGACGTGACGGAGCAGGCGAAGCACCGAGGGGAGCTTCAACCGCACCGTGACGCCGCGTATCTCCCGTTCGTAGTTGGCGATGACCTCGACCTTGCCCTGGAAGAGCAGCGTCATCGCCTTCTGCCAGGGAACGATGCGCAAGGGCTCGTAGGTCGCGTTGAGCACCAGCGTGTGTTCCATGACGTAGATGGCCGTTTCCCAGGCATTGTGCCACGGGGCAAGGGGGTGTCAAGGCGCGCCCCGGTCAGGGCGTGGCGCGTGCCTCGCGGACGATGCGCAGGTACTCGCGGGCCTTCTCCGTGACCTGGGCGGCCTGGCCCTCGCGCACGGCCTTGGTGTCCACGAGGTCGGCGCCCACGCCCAGGGCCAGGGAGCCGGCCCGGATGAAGTCGGCCGCCGTCTTCACGGAGACGCCGCCGGTGGGGATGAGGTCGATGTGGGGCAGGGGGGCCTTGAGGGACTTGATGTAGGAGGCCCCGCCCAGGGCGCCGCACGGGAAGACCTTGACCACGTCGGCGCCCGCGCTCCAGGCCGCCACCACCTCGGTGGGGGTCAACGCGCCCGGCATCACCGGCACCGAGTAGCGCCGGCACATCTCGATGGTGCCGCGGTCCAGCGCCGGGCCCACGATGAAGCGGGCGCCGGAGA
>Ga0111538_10011934_pt1 | contig 11489 bp, 8 predicted proteins | sample SoiMethybrSBSTD1_FD_79669 | JGI IMG/M metagenome (GOLD analysis project Ga0111538, IMG submission 79669) | Bulk soil microbial communities from a Populus tree surrounding site in Tennessee, USA - Soil MetaG P. TD hybrid SBSTD1 (version 2)... | ecosystem: Environmental > Terrestrial > Soil > Tree...
CGCTCAAATTGAGAACGTTCTCTCCGTTACAGCAGGAGGAGGATAAACATTAGTGTATGCAAGTTACGTCGTTACTTAGCCGCAGCGAAAAGCCGCACGATCACGATCATGATCACCATGATCACGACCATCATGAGCATGATCATGATCATCTAGGCAGCCATGAATCGTGTTCCGTTTGCGGGCACGATCACGAACACACTTCGGTGCGCGTGTTCCAACTGGCGATCGGGATTCTCTTTGTTATCAACGCGTATCTGGTCGATTGGCTGGTCGATCAGGCCACGATGGTGGCCAGTGCCAGCGCGATGCTTGGCGCAGTGATTCTCGGATACCCGATCATGCGGACTGCGTTCAAAGATTTGAAGCGCGGCGTACTGAGCATCAACGAGTTGGTCGCCATTGCTGTGCTCGCGAGTTTTGCTTCGGGCGATTACAAGACCGCGGGTGTGGTCGCATTTTTCATGCTGGTGGGCGAAATTATCGAGACCAGCACCGCGGCGCGCGCGCGCGATTCGATCGAATCATTGATCAAGCTGACGCCCACGAAAGCGCGGCGTATCACGCGAAACGGTGAAGAGGAAGTCGCCGCGAAGGACCTCGCCATCGGCGATGTGATTCGGATTCGCCCCGGCGACAATGTTCCTGCTGACGGCGTGATCGTGAACGGGCAAGGCTCTTTCAACCAGGCCAACATCACGGGCGAATCGCTGCCTGTGGATAAGAAAAGCGGCGACGATGTTTTTGCAGGCACGCAGAACCTTACCGGTGTGCTCGAAGTAAAAGTCTCGCGCGCCGGCCGCGACACGACGCTCGGCAAAGTGCGCGAGCTGATCCTGGCGGCGGAAAAAACGAAACTGCCGATCATGCGGATCATCGATCAGTACATGGTTTATTACACGCCGCTGGTGCTGGTGCTCGGTGCATTGGTTTGGGCGTTTACGAAAGACTTGAACCGCGTTATTTCCGTTTTGGTTGTTTCTTGCCCCTGTGCATTCATTCTGGCCACGCCAACTGCGATGGTGGCTGCGCTGTCTGCTGCGGCGCGTTTGGGAATTCTGATAAAAAACGTCAGTGATATCGAACTCGCCGCGCGCATCAACGCGTTCATCTTCGACAAGACTGGAACCCTCACGACTGGCAAGCTCGCCGTGAGCCGGCTTGCGCCCGCCAGCGGTGTTGCCCCGGCTGAATTATTACGCATCGCAGCATCGGCCGAAAAGTACAGCAATCATCCTACCGCCAAAGCGCTGGCGCAGCTCGCGCAGGAAGCCGGTGTACCTTTGTCTGAGCCCACGAATTTTGCTGAGACTGCCGGTCGCGGCGTGAAAGCGCAGGTCGAAGGCAAGGCGGTGATGATTGGTCGCGCACAGTGGCTGAAGGACAACGGGGTAGGGGACGATTTCGTGAAAGCCGTGGACCTCAACGAAACCGAAGGATTCAGTCTTATATTTGTCGCAGCGAACGGCAAATTCATCGGCTGGCTTGGATTGGAAGACCAGACGCGCGCAGAAGCGCGCGAGTCGCTCGCCGATCTAAAGGAAGCGGGCGTGCGCCGGATCGCCATGGTTTCCGGCGATCGCCAGCCGGTCGCCAGCCGCGTCGCGCGCGAGATCGGTTGCGAGGAAGTGGCGGGCGATTGCCTGCCGCAGGACAAAGTCGATTATGTGCGCAAAACCAAAGGACGTGGTTATCGCGTCGCCGTGGTGGGCGATGGCGTGAATGACGCGCCGGCGTTGGCGGCGGGCGACATCGGAATTGCGATGGGCGCAGCCGGCAGCGAAGTGGCGATTCACAGCGCGACGATCGCGTTGATGAACAACGATTTGCGGCGGTTGCCTTTCCTTGTCCGGCTGTCCCGCAGCACGCGCGGGGTGATCAATCAGAACTTCCTGTTTGGCGTCGCATTTATCATCGGCGGCCTTGCGCTGGCGGCATTTGGAAAGATCAACCCCATCGTTGCGGCGATTATGCACAATGCCGGTTCGCTGATCGTCATCTTCAACAGCGCGCGCCTCGTGCGGCAGGGTGAAGAGATGGAGCCTTACCAGGCGCCGGTGAAACCCGCCGCACCGACTGACACCAACGGCAAATACGATGCCCCGGCACAACTGGCGCCGCAGACAGCCTGATGAACAATTCTGCAGAGGTGGTGATATCGGTTCGCGGGCTGACGAAGGTCTTCAAAGATTTTTGGGGACGGCCGAAGGCGCGCGCAGTGGACAACGTGGATTTTGAAGTGCGCCGTGGCGAAGTTTTCGGCCTGCTCGGACCGAACGGCTCCGGAAAGTCTACGACGGTCAAATTGCTGTTGGGACTCCTCTATCCCACGCGCGGGCACATCGAGGTGTTTGGACGTTCGCCGCGACACGTGGCGACGAAATCGCGCATTGGGTATCTCCCTGAGGAATCCTACCTCTATCGCTACCTCGATTCACGCGAGACGCTGGATTTTTTTGGAAAGCTCTTCAGCCTTCAGTCGAAGGAACGCGACAACCGCATCGAACAACTCCTGGACATGGTTGGGCTCGCTCAAACGCGCACGCGCGCCGTTGGCGAATTCTCGAAGGGCATGCAGCGCCGCATCGGTCTGGCGCAGGCGCTCATCAACGATCCTGATCTGGTCATTCTGGATGAACCCACCTCGGGCCTGGACCCGATCGGTTGCCGCGAAGTCAAGGATCTGATTCTGGCTCTTGCCGCTCGCGGGAAAACGGTGATTCTGAGCAGCCATCTGCTGTCGGACGTGGAGGATGTTTGCGATCGCGTAGTGATCCTTTACGGCGGGCGCGTGCAAGCGATGGGCACGTTGAAGGAGTTGCTCAGTAAGCCGGATGTGATTCGCATTACCACGCCCGTGTTGCCGCGCGAAAAGCTCGAACGCGTGCTGGAGATCATTCGATCGGACGTGGCCGCGGAGAAAATTCGAATCGATAATCCGACGCAAAACCTGGAGAGCTACTTTCTCGACGTGGTACAGAAAGCGCGTGAAACCGCCGAGACTTCAGGCGCGACCTCGGGGCATAAGGTGGCGGCGTACTTGCGCGGCGATGGCGACGCAGCCGCGCGCGAAAAAGTCCTTGAGCGCCTCACCGCCCCGGTGGCGCCTAAAACTTCGCCCGCAAAAGGCCCCACTCCGGCACCGGCGATGGACGAAGCAAAATTGAGCGCCCTTGCCCGGCCGGCGTCGACGCCCGAGCCTGCACCAGAACCGGCGAAGCCCGTCGACCTTTCAGAAGCGAACGAGAAGTTGAAGGCACTTACAGAGAAGAAGCAATGAGCCGCATTTTCGCCATCGCCCAGCTTACCTGGAAGGCGGCTTTTCGTTTCCGGCTGTTCTGGGTGCTGACGACTTTGTTGCTCGGCAGCGTCATTCTCCTTCCGCTGCTCATCAAACACGACGGGACCGCGCGGGGCTTTACGCAAATCCTGCTCACGTATTCGCTGATCACGATCACGGCGCTGCTCGGTTTCGCGACGTTGTGGCTGGCTTGCGGAACGCTGGCGCGCGACATCGAGGAATGCCAGATGCAGGTGGTGGCCGTGAAGCCGATTGCGCGTTGGCAAATCTGGCTGGGCAAATGGCTCGGCATCACGCTGTTGAACGTAATCCTGCTCGCGATCGCAGCCGGCGGCGTTTATGGCCTGCTTCAGTATCGCGCCCGCCAGCTTCCGCCGGACCAGCAGCGCGTGCTCCGCAACGAAATTTTTGTCGCGCGCGCGGGCACCAGGGAGAAGCCGCCGGACATCGACAATTACGTCGAGCAGGTGTTCCAGGACCGCATAAAGGAGACACCCGTGCCGTTGGAGGACCAGCCTGCGGTGCGCAAAAGCATTCGAGAACACCTTCTAGCGCGCCTTCAAGTCGTGCCGCCCGGGTTTCAACGCGTCTGGAAGCTTGACCTCGGCCTGCAAAAGAATTTTTTGAAAGGCCAGCCCCTGTTCGCGCGGGTGAAATTTTTCGCCGCGCAAACTAACGTGCTGGGAACATACCTCGGCACACTGACGTTCGGTGATCCGCAAAATCCAGCCGCGCGCGTTGTGCCGGCGAGTTTGGCAGCGGAAACGTTTCATGAGTTTGAAGTGCCCGCCAACATCTTCGATGGCCAGGGCAGGGTGACGATTGCGTTCTTGAATGAGTCGAGCACTGCTTTGTTGTTTCCATTGGATGAAGGGATGGAACTGCTATATCGCGAAGGCGGGTTTGCGCTGAATTTCGCGCGAGGGGTGCTGATGATTTTGTTCTGGCTGGCATTGCTGGCGGCGCTGGGGCTCGCAGCGGCGAGCTTTTTGTCGTTTCCCGTGGCGGCATTCTTCTCGTTTACCCTGCTGGTCATTGTTCTCTCCAGTGGCACCCTTTCGATGGCGGTCGATGAGGGTTATATCATCCGTCCGAGTGACGACATGAGCGCTGCGGCGAGGTTTTTGAACAGCGCCCTGATGAACTTTTTCAAGGGTGTGCTTGCGCTCGTCCATGTTGTGCAAACTTTTTCTCCGGTTGATGCGCTGAGCACCGGCCGCAGCATTACGTGGTTCCAACTGGCGCGCGGCTTCGCGCAGGTGGTGCTGCTCATGGGCGGAATCATGGCAGTGGGCGGCATGTATGTATTCACGCGCCGCGAACTGGCGACGGCGCAGGGCACGCAATGAACCGCAAAGCATATAAGTTTCTTTTGCTCATTTTGGCGGTTGCACTGCTGGCGGGCGCAGGCCAATTCCAGCGACTCGTCAACCGTGAGCGCACCGCGCCCGAGCTGGGCTTGACCCGCGTTGCGGACCTGGGCTCAAACGCGCCGCCGGTGCTTGCGTTCAGCACGGTCGCGCTGGGCGGCTTTCGCGGGATCATGGCGAGCGTGCTGTGGATCCGGCTGAACGAATTGCAGAACGACGGCAAGTATTTCGAAATGGCGCAACTCGCCGATTGGATCACCAAACTCCAGCCGACCTTCACTCAGGTTTGGGTCGTGCACGCATGGAACATGGCGTTCAACGTCTCAGTGAAGTTCTCCGATCCGGCCGACCGCTGGCGCTGGGTGCAGCGCGGCATTGAACTGTTGCGCGATTCCGGGTTGCGTTACAACCCAACGGCATCCCTGATGTATCGCGAACTGGGGTGGCTGTTCCAATTCAAGCTGGGACAAAACCTTGATGACGCGCATCGCTATTACAAAACCGTCTGGGCCAAAGAAATGACTGCACTGTTCGGCGGCGCACGTCCGAACTTCGACGAGCTTTTGCACCCCTCCACGCCAGAGGCCAAAGAACGCCTGCGCGTGCTTCGGGACAAATACAAGATGGATCCGGTGATCATGCAGGAGGTGGACAAACTTTATGGCCCGCTGGAATGGCGGCTGCCGGAGGCGCACGCGATTTACTGGGCGACCGTCGGTCTCAAGAACTGCAAGGACACGGACCTTGTTACGCTGCGGCGCGTTGTTTACCAATCCATGCTGCTCAGCGTGCTGCGCGGGCAGATTCTTTACTTCGATACGGACGGCACGCCAGTGACGGGGCCGAACATGGATCGGGCTGAAGTTGCCAATCAAGCCTATTTGCGCCTGAGCGCCGACGATGTGGGGCAGAGGTCTTCGATCTTCATGGCGCATCGCAATTTTCTGCGTGAAATGGTCTATCACTTGTACACTTACAATCGCCTCGCGGAAGCGGAAAAATGGTTTAAGGATTTAAAGCAACGATATCCGGACGCGGTTCGGGGCGACCCAACTATGGAGGAATATGCCCTCGCTCGATTTACGGAAAACGCCGCTGATGTGGCTGGCGACCGCGTAGCACTCGTGCTTACGGGGCTTATCCATCAATACTATATCAGCCTGGCATTGGACGACGACAAACGCGCAGCAGGGTTCCATCGCATGGCCGAACATCTTTACAAGTTGAATGAAAATCGCATTCGCACCCGCTATGATCCGTTGAAAACGCCGACTTTGGATAAGCTCAAAGAAAGTTGGCTGAACCAGGTCCTTGACCCCAGCAAAGAGCTCTTGCCGCCGGACTTGATCCTGCGGTTGCGAACGCGCCTCAATCTGCCTGCCGACCAAAAGCCCAATCCGAGCAGCGAGGCGCCCAAGTCTGCTGCGAGCGCGGAGGCTAAGCCTTGAACGCGCGTTTCACAAAATCGCGGATCACTGAGAACTCTTCCTCGCCCGCGATGGTATGCCCCTTGTGGAATTCACGCCATTCGATGTTCAAGCCCGCGGCCTTGAGAAGCTCCACCTGCTGTTTCACGTCATCGAACGGGATTATTGGATCCGCCGTTCCATGGGTAATCAGGAATTGCTGTTCGCGCGCGACGGGCGAGAGTTGGTTGAGCGCCTGCTTTTCGTTATGCACGTAGCCGCTGATTCCAACCAACCCCGCCAGTCGATGGGGATAGCGCAAGCCGGCTTCCCAGGTCATCAGGCAACCTTGTGAAAACCCGGACACAATTGTTGTTTCGCTCGGGAAACCTTTTCCCCGCAGCTCATCGAGCAATGCGAACAACAATTTCCGGCTCCGCGAAATCCCCGGCTCCGGGTCACCCCCGAAATCGTACCACGAAAATCCCTCATAATAGCGGTCCGGGGCATTCACCAGCAGATAGTTCAGCCACGGCAATTTCATCATGTGCGGGAGAGCGCGAAAACCCGCGATCGAATCTCCCAGGCCATGCATCACCAGCATCAGGTGCTTGGACCGGCGCTCTTCAGCTTCATGGAATTCTGTCTGCAACACGGCCCGAATTCAGTACACACGAATTTGCGGCGAGCAAGCACCAAGCACCAATACCCAGGCACCAGAGAATACCCAACCCCCAACAAAGAATTTTGAGTTTGGGCTTTGGTGCTTCTCTGGTGCTTGGGTATTGGTGCTTGGTGCTTTATGACTGGACTTGCGCATGACCACGCCCGCTCTCCAATCCGCTCGCGACATCTACCTGCGTATTATCGCGAATATCGAGCGCGTGATGCGCGGCCAATCCGCTTCGCTTCCGCGCATCATGGCGGCGTTTACGACCGGCGGACACGTGTTGCTTGAAGATTATCCCGGCACGGGCAAGACGACACTGGCGAAAGCGCTCGCCCGTTCCATCGATGCGCAATTCAAGCGCATCCAGTTCACGCCCGATCTTTTGCCTTCTGACATTTTGGGTGTTTCAATTTTTGATCAACGCGAGCGCGTGTTCCAATTTCACGAAGGGCCCGTGTTCACCAACATTCTGTTGGCGGATGAGATCAACCGTGCTTCGCCCCGCACTCAGTCCGCGCTTCTGGAAGCGATGGGCGAAAACCAGGTCAGCATCGATGGCCAATGCCGTCCGTTGCCGGAGATTTTCTTCGTCATCGCGACTCAAAACCCGGTGGAGTTTCGTGGGACGTATCCCTTGCCTGAAGCGCAGATGGATCGCTTCGCCCTTCAATCGCAGCTCGGCTATGTTTCCCCGGAAGACGAAGTCGCGATTCTCTCTGACCAGGCCGATTCTCATCCGGTGGACGAACTGCGGCCGTGCGTGAACGTCCAGGACATAGTGCGACTGCGCGAAGCCGTGAAAGGCGTGCGCATCAGCGATGAAATCAAACGTTATATGGTCGATCTGGTCGGCGCGACTCGATCGATGGCGGGCGTGCAACTTGGCGCAAGTCCCCGCGCCTCGCTTACGCTCATGAAAGTCGCGCAGGCAATGGCTTTATTTGAAGGCCGTACGTTTGTGACGCCGGATGATGTTCAGTCGATCGCCATCCCGGTCATCGCTCACCGCATCCTGCTTGATCCCCAATCGCGCTTCTCCGGTCTCACCGCCAGTACCATTGTCCAGGATGTGCTGAAGAAAGTTCCAGCGCCGGCGTAAATGACTATTTCGCGCCGAACGCCCAAAGGTGCGATTCCGTGCGGACGTAGATCTTATTGTCAACGATTGCCGGTGTAGCCTGGATGCGTTCTCCGATGCGATTGCGGGCTTTCACATCGAGCGTGTCCGCTGCTGCAATCACGGTGACTATGCCGCGGGTGGACCCCAAAAATATGTGGCCGTTGGCAGCGATCGGCGACGCGTAATATTCCCCGTCAGCATTCAATCGCTCCTGTTCGAACAGCGTATCACCGGTCTTGGGCGAGTAAGCGGTGACGCGGCCGCCGTCCTGCACGGCGTAAACGCGGTCGCGATAAAAAAGCGGCGAGGCCACCGGCGCCACGCCGCGCTTGTTTTTCCAAACCACATGCGTGGTTGTGACGTCGCCGGACTCGGGCGTTCGCAGCGCAAAGATCCCGTGCTCGCCACTGCTGATCAAAGTGGTCATCCGATTCCATTCGGCTTCGTCGATTTGCCCGTCGTGGTTTGCATCCCCGGCCTTGAAGCCTCCGTGATCCCGCAAATATGCCGGTGCCTCGTCCCATGACATTTTGCCGTCGCCATTTGCATCACCCTTCGCGAGCATTTCCGTGAGTGTAGGCATCTTCGATCCTCCAAGCGCCCGCGACATGACGTAACATCGTCCATCGCCGAGCACCGGCGTCGGCGCGACACTGATCGCTTCCAGACCTCGCGCGGACCAACGTTCCTTTCCATCCGTGGCGCCGTACCCTACAACGCGTAAACTGCCGGCGATCACAATATCATTGCCCCAAAGGATCGGCGTGGTGTAACCGCTGAGAAATCCCGGCCGCGGCGTTTCCCAAATCGTCTTGCCCGTGCGGGGATCGACCGCGATCAAAAACGATTTATCGTCCTGCTGATCGCAGTTCATGATCAACCGGCCTTTGATCACCGCAGGAGAAGTGCCACTGCCATTGATCACGTTGCCGATCGGCAATGGCTTGCGCCAGAGTTCATGACCCGCGAGGTCATACCCAATCAAGCCGTATGAGCCGAAATAGGCGTAAACGCCTCTGCCATCAGTAGCCGGCGTCGCCGAGGCAGGGCTGCCTTCCGGATGTGTCACTTCGATCTTTTCCGTCGGTGCAACCTGCCTCCAAAGCACCTTCCCGTTCTGCCGATCCAGCCCCAAGGTCACGAGCTTGTTTTCCTCTATTGCCGTCAGGAAAATGCGGCTTCCCCAAATGCATGGCGAGGAAACGCCCTTCGGCACTGCAACTTTCCAAAGTAAATTCGTGTCCGGTCCAAACTCAATCGGTGGCTTCTCACCTTCCGCCACTCCTGAACAATTCGGCCCCCGAAACTGCGGCCACGACGGTTCCGCCATGGTAACCGTGCACACCAGCAGTAACCCGAGATATTTCATGGCCCTTCACCTACCACCCCCGATGCCGGAGGGCGAGCGCTTTGTGCCGCGTGGCGCCCGAACACCCATTTTTTCCACTAAACTTGCACTTTAGGCGCATTTTCTGCCCGATTCTGCGCTTTTTGCCGCCCGCTTTGGCACCCGCATTGCTCCGATTTTCGGCCGTGCTGAACGTTTTGAGGTCTAAAACCCGCGGTGCGCCGCGGGTTATTGGCATTGAATTGGGTGGTCTCACCTCCCGTGCCGTCCATCTTGAACGTTCGGGCGACCAACTCAAGGTCCTGAAATTTTCGGTCCGCGAGTCCCCACTGAAGGACCCAAATCTCACCCCCGCGCTGCTGGCCGAACATTTTCAGAAACTCACCAAAGACCTTCAGGCGAATACGCGGGACATTGTTGTTTGCCTCGGGATGGAAGAGGCCATCCTCCAGCGCGTCCAGATGCCGCGCACATCCAACGAGGAACTGCGCCAGATCCTGAAATTCAGCGGCACAAGGTATTTCCCTCAGGACATCAACAATCACGTGTTCGACGTCGCGATCGTCAACAGGCCCAATAGCAATCGCGCCGCCGTCGAGCCACCCCGCGTCCGCACCCAGGCAGAAGTCCTCGTCGCCGGCGCGCGCCGGGATCTCGTGGAGTTGGTGCAGAAAGCCGCAAAGATTGCGCGTCTGCGCGTGAGGCAAGTTTCGCTGACCATGATCGGGCTTGCCGATGCCCTGCGCGTCGCCATTCCAGAATTGTTAAGCCAAAAGCCAGTCGTTGTCGGCAAACTTGGTTTCACCTATGCGAGCGTCACCGTCCTGCTGGAAGGCGTTCCGGTCTTCACCCGCGTTCTGGATATCGACGGCGAGCAGCTCAGCAAAGGACTCAGTGAAGCTTACAAGGTCCCGCGCCACATCCCGGAAGATTACCAAATCGATTACATCCGTAGCCGCCTGAAGCTCGTCTTTGCCCGGCTGGTGCAGGACTTCAAGTCCGCCATGGATTTCTTTGAGTCCGAGTACGAACAGAAAGTCGCGGCGGGATTCATGTTTGGCGAGTTGGTCGTGTCAAAGCTCGCGCTGGAGACGCTTCAAGACCTCGACGTTCCTTGCGCGCAATTCGACACCCAAAAGCTTTGCATGCTCGAAGCTTCGCAAGAGGAGACCACATGGTTTAGCCAGGAAATGCCGCAGCTTGTCGCTGCAATTGGCAGCGCTGCCGGCTGGCTTCGCAAGGACCGCGTTCCGTTGAACCTGATTGCCGAAGAACTTGAAGAGCGCGCGCGTCGCCGTCGCGATCCCGTTCGTTATATGGCCGTCGCTGCTTCTTTCATCATTGCCGCGCTGCTCTTCTGGACCGTCCAGTTGCGCGTCCGCATATGGGGTGTCGAACGCCAGCTCAGCAACAATTCCGCTGAACGGGTCGAATGGGAGCGCCTGCGCCGTGAAATCAGCCTCGCCAAAGGCCGGCTCGCCGAAGCCAACCAGACGTTCGGTGCCTTGGAGACCCATTACACCAATCGGTTCGTTTTCGCTTCGGCGCTCAACGCTTTGCAATTTGCCGCCACGGACCAGATTCAACTTACCAAACTTACTCTTCAGCATGCGATCGTGAACGTTGAGTCCAAGAAAGCGATTGTCGTCGACAAAACCAAAACCATTCCGCGCAAGCCGGGTTATTCTACGGAAAAGGTGAGTATCCTCATTCAAGCGAAAAACTTTGGGGGGCCGGAAGAGCGCGAGAAATTCATCGAGAAGATCGCCTCGCTTCCTTATTTCCAGCAGGCCTTGCGCAAGGATGAGCCGATCATCCTGCGCAATCACCTCGCGCGCCAGGTTGATCCGCTCGATCCAGGCAAGACTTTCAATCTCTTTACCATCGAATGCGTGTACCCGGACAAGATCGTCGGCTATGACTAAGCCCAACAGAGTTCAAAAAGAGCGCCTCGTCTTTATCGTCACGCTGACGGTGCTGCTCAGTGTCATCCTTTATCAGATGGTCATCGCCCCCGCGAAGGACGTTCTCCAGGTCCGCGCGCGCCTGTTCAACGATTGGGAGCAAGCGCAACGCGCCGGCAAAAGCCAAAGCGAAGTGCTCGCCGGCCTCGTTCGCGATTACGACGAAGCAAATGCCAAAATTCGGCATGCGGAGACCAGCGTCGCCGCCGGTGACCCTTATCGCTGGCTGATGAAGACGCTTCCGAACTTCTACGAAGCCGATCCTGTTGACTTGCTCAATTACGAGCCCCCTGCCATCCACGATTGGCAA
>Ga0111538_10011936_pt1 | contig 11489 bp, 6 predicted proteins | sample SoiMethybrSBSTD1_FD_79669 | JGI IMG/M metagenome (GOLD analysis project Ga0111538, IMG submission 79669) | Bulk soil microbial communities from a Populus tree surrounding site in Tennessee, USA - Soil MetaG P. TD hybrid SBSTD1 (version 2)... | ecosystem: Environmental > Terrestrial > Soil > Tree...
CACAACGGCCAAGCCAATTGTCGCCGCTTGCGAATCAGCAGTTCCGTCGTTGACTTTGAACTGAAAGCTGTCCCGCCCGATATAATTGGAAGAGGGATGATAAGAGAGGTTCGGAGGAACGCCTGAAAGCGTCCCGTGGGCAGGCGGATTCAAAACGGAATAAGTCAAGGCGCCGCCTTCGACATCCTGACCGGACAAGACTATCGGAATCGTTTGATTTCTGAGAAGAGCCGTTTTCGGGGCGATCGCCACTGGTAAATCATTTACCGGCTGAACATCGATCGAAATTGTCGCCACATCCGAATCGAGCATGTCATCGCGCACCTTGTAGATGAAACTGTCTGGGCCGCTGTAGTTCGCATTCGGCCGGTAAAGGATACCGGGAGGAGTTCCGGAAAGGTTTCCGTGCTGTGCTGCGCCCACAAGCCAGGTGATCGGACTCTCGGTTGTAATACTGCCGGCGAGTGAGATAGGCAATGTGTCATCTTCGGCGATGACAAGCGATTGTGAGGCTGCATTCGGAGCAGGCAAGGTGAAGTCTTTATCCGCCGTATTGGAGGTCAGCTCTACCGGATTGGAGAATGTCGGCGTGGCGGCATAGCGCCCTTTGACGGCAATCAAGCTGTAGGACCCTGGCGGCAGACCGGCCAACAGGTATTGGCCGTCGCTATCTGTGTAAGTGACAAGGGTCTCTTCGATGTAAACACGAGCGCCTTCGACTGGACGACTGCCAACCGTCACGCGACCGCTGATGCTGTAATCGTCTGTGTTGCCAACGCGAATCACCAGAATGCGACTGGCAATTCCACTCTTGCGATCGGTGACGATGCAACGGGCGAGGTAATATCCGGCTTTGTTCCAACTGTTGGCCACTGCCGGACCATTCGTCGTCGTGTAATCATAAGGACCGTCGCGAAATTCCCAGTAATAGGAAAGCGGATCGCCGTCTGCGTCCGAAGCCGTGGCGGTGAACGTGACTGCTTCATTGACCGCAACGTTCGTCGTGGTCGCAGAAATGCTTAAAGTCGGAGCACGATTTTCTGGAAAGAATCCCAGGTTAATCTCGACATCCATCCAGCGAGGACTATTAGAAGCGATCGCCACTGGAGTAATGTGAATTCCTTCCTGTTGATCGGAAAAAGTTCTGCCAAGGTGAAGCGGCGCATTCTCGATGTTTGCCGCCAGGTCCGGATGAGTGTCAAGCAACTGCGTTCGGGGATTGCCCTCTGCCGACGGAGCCCAATTCAGAAGGATGCCGTTGGCAGTCCAGCGCTCATCAATAGAGGGAACGGGGATTTCTCTTTTTTCGATCCAGTAATCACGTTCCGCGTCTCTGCTGATTTTCAAGGCGTAGGTAAGATTGGTTTGAACGGAGGGTGTATCGAAAGGGTAAAGACGATAAACTCCGTTGCTAACAATGGTTTTCACCTGATTCTCTGAAAGCCAGCCGAGCAAGCGTTTGCCATACACGCCGAAATGTCCGACGGAGTTTCCCATCACGTCGAAAATGTTCCCGTACTCGATATGCGTGCCAGGGCCGATGATCGAATCGTTGGTGGCCATCCAGCGGCCGGCATGATTCAGGCCATAGTTGTGACCGAACTCATGTGCGACGATCCGCCACTGGTCCGAACTCAATTTCGCGCCTTTCGATCGCAAGTAACCCCAGCTGTTACCGCCCTGGGCGAAAACACAGTCGAGTTCGTAATTGTCGGTGTCGTACCCGATGGATCTCGCTAAAGTTCGCGCATCAGGCAGAAGGGCGTAGTCGAAAGGAGCATAGTAGTTCCTCGGGTTCGGCAGCTGCAGGACAGGGGTAAACGTCGTCGACAGCGATGTTTTACCATAGGAAACTTCGAAAAAATAATTGCTCACAGCCATCATCATATTCGCTGCCTGCGTTTCCGAGATGGGCTCAGAACGGTCGTCGGTGAAATTAACCCGCATAAACAGAACGCGCCTGGGGCCTTCGGTCCAGCCCATGGCGCTGGCTGTTGATGCGTCGAGTGCCCGTGCTGTTTCTGTTCGTTGGGTGAATGGCAGTCGATCATTTTCGCATTCGTGCCTGGAAAACTGGGCCGCCCCATCGACAAGCGATGTCATGAGGAAAGTAATGGCAATAAATCCCACGAATCGACGCATACGACGTCTTGACAGGGACGCCGCGCAGTCGCGGGCATATAGGGTACACACGTGAAAGAGTATCGTTGAAACCCGGGGGCGAATTCAAAGAGAAAAGGTCTGCGCGGAACGATTCGTTCCCATCATAAAGAGTATCACGAGGGGCAGGCCTGAGTATGTGCGGCAAAGCTGTTTCGCGCTCGCCCAAAAAGGCGAGATCGACTCAACGGTCGTCGCGAGTATTTACTAATGACACTTCTGAGTGGCGAGCTCCGTCTAGCCGGTAACGCGTCCGCACCTTACCAGCGCACTTCGCTTTATGCCCGGCCTGCCTTCAAGGTTGCGGAACGTCGTCCTGCCTGTGCCGCTCAGATTTTCCCGCGCCCGCGCGGGGGAAGCCACAGAGGCTGACCACCCCTGCGCCAGCGACTTTAGTCGCGCCGCGCGCTCCGCGGGAGCGTTCACGATCGCGGCCATTAAGCAGTCGAGAGCTGTGATTCCCCGGGGAGAGCTTTCTCATATGTAAACCTGGGGATGAGAAGCATCGCGAGAATGAACACAGCGATCCCTGTGGCGGTGATCAGAATACCCTGGAGACGTGGATAGATCGCCGCCAGCAGCGTCAGCGCGAGAATGGCCGTCGCGGGCAGAACGATGCCGATGAGCGCAAGGCGAAAGCCCATCATCGTGAGGGAGCGTGCAGCGATGACGATCAACACAAGCGCAGAGGACGCAAGGATAGCAGCCGTCAGCGGAATGAACTCCTGGGCGAAGTACATCAATGGGTAAGCGCCTGTAAACGTTCCCATGATGAGCACAAGCATCCAACGGTCAAAGTTCCGGATCGCAAAGGCGTGAGCGACGAGCCCGAGTACCAGGCCAAAAATGACCACGCTCGAGGGACCGAGCCACGTGAGTTGGCCCAGGCGATCGATCGGCGCGATACCCAGCACGTCGAGAGCGATGGGGCGGCCAAAGAGCAGTCGCTTATAATTCCATGTATACACTGTTTTGCCGTTGGCGCGGACGTACTTAGTGGGTTGCAGCGAGAGTTCGAGCATGCGGACATCCGAACCGACGGCCGTGAGATCAATGTGGAAGGTGTCGAGCACCGCGCTGGGCGGAGGCCTCAAGGTGTAGAGGCCCTTTCCGACGGCGGAGTAATCAATAGTCATTGGCGTAGGTTTAGTGGGCAAGGCGCCGAACCAAACGAGTTTGTCGCCACGAATTTCAACCGAGTCACTGGGGCGGGAGTTGACCGTAACCACGAGGTCGGCCAGTGAAATAATTTGCGGAGGCAATGGCAGGAGCACTTCGCAATCGCCGGCGCGTCCAGGATTGGACGCCTGGAATTCGGATTTGAGATGGGCTGTGTAGATGGATTCGGGTTCGGCGGTGCCCACACTTAATTGCGGTTTCAGTGAGACTGTCGCCGCGAAAGTCTTGATAATGGCTGGAGGCCGCTCGGGTGGCGCCTGCGCGCTGCCGGGGTCGGCCGGCCGCAACAGAGCCGGGCGATCGGTAACAGCCGCGTTCATGCTGGCGCGCAGCGCCTTCTTTTTCGCGGTGGAAAGAGCCGGCAGGAGGAGCCCGGCGATGATGGCAATGATCGAAATGACAACGAGCAATTCGATAAGAGTGAAAGCGCGAGGACTGAGTTTCATGCGTCACCTCATGGGTTCTACATGCAGAAGTTTAGAGCATGGGCTCTGCCATAGGGATCTCGCATCGAAACAGGGTCGATTCGTTGCGCTGGCCAAAAGGGCGCGAGTGAATATCACGCGGACCGCGTCACTTTCGCGCTTTCGATACGGGGAACGCGAAGCCGATGCGCCGTGCTCTTGTTCGGACGACACTCCTCCCAGGCAAGATCGAATCTTCGTGAAGCACTTCGAGGTCTCATGAACGCGCCTTGAACGAGGAGCTGCGCTGAAGTATCCTTGGCTGGACCATTATTGCCGTGCAGCGAATCATATCTCTCTTCTGCTTTGCCCTTGCACTTGCCGTCGCGTCTTCGGCCCGAGGGGAAGCGATGCTGCAACTTTTCAATCTCACCTGGAATGAAGTGACTGAGAGAATTCCCGAGATTGCCGAGGCTGGTTACACGAGCTTGTGGCTGCCTCCCCCCACGAAAGGTGGCGGCGAACTTTCGATCGGCTACGATCTGTTCGATCCTTTCGACCTCGGCGACAAGGACCAGCGCGGCACGGTGCGCACGCGCTACGGCACGAAAGAGGAACTCCAGCGGATGGTGATGATCGCCCATCGCTTTGGCGTGCGCGTTTACTTCGATAATATCATGAATCATCGCGGGCCGGATGTGCCGGGCTACAACTCCAGTGTCCCGACCAATCTTTATCCGGGAACTGTGCCCGGCGATTTTCATCTGCGCGTCACGACCGATGGTTTCTATCGCAACGTCAGCAACATTCGGGATTACAACAGCGTGTGGCAGGTCCAGAACCTTAGCCTGCTCGGCCTCGTGGACATTGCGCATGAAAGTCCGAATGCCAATTTCGGGCTGACCGAAGGCAGCAGCGCCCCCAAGCCGGTCTTCGTTCGGCATGCGAACAACCCGGAGTATTACGATCTGCATCCCACGCTGGGGCGCGTCGGGTTCGGGAACGTAAGCCAGGCGGTGCTGAACGCGAATACCAATTTTTATCGGGAGGACGTGAACGCGTACTTGCTTCGTTCGATTCGTTATCTCTTCGACCAGGCGAAATGCGATGGGTTGCGGCTCGATGCGGTGAAGCACACCCCTTCCTGGTTCTTTGGCCAGCAAACCGGCACGGATCGCGACCAGAGCTTCGACGGCTACGCCGGCAATGCGCAGTTGGAGTTCAATCTCGCCCATGCCTTCGCCGACTCGAACCAGCGCAACTCCAATTTCGACAGCGAGATGACCCGCAACGATGCCCTGATCTTTGGCGAGCATCTCGGGGAGCCGCCGGGTTTCGACGAGTATGTTGATGCGGGCATGCGGCTGCTCGACAATCCCTTGCGCAATCACCTCAATAACGTCCTTGGAAATCCGGGGGCTTCGCTCTCCGGCCTCGATCAGCGAGACTCGGGCGGTTTCAGCGCGAGCGTGCGAGTCATGCACGCCCAAAGCCACGACAACGATTTCGCCGCGCGCCGCGAACTGCAAAATGCCTACTACTTCTTGCGGGAAGGCATCCCCCTGATTTACTCGGATGGTTACGTCAAATCGCCCTCGGGCGGTGGCACTCCATTTCCGCGCCACGCGAACGCGCCGTATCTTGGGCAGTTCGGCGACCGCAAGATGCCCGACCTGGCCTACATCCATCACCAACTCGCGCGCGGCGGCACGCGCCCCCGCTGGAGCGACAGTGACATCGTTGCGTTCGAGCGCTACGACTATCGCGAGGGCAGTTCCGCCGCGCCGCAGGACCAAACCGTGGTGCTGTTCGTAATGAACGATAACTACGGCAATCCCGGCGACATCAGCTTCGACGACGGTGTGAGCCAGCAGACGTCCGGTACTTTCTACGAATGCTTTCCGGCCGATAACTCGCGTGGACGGGGTCTCGTAGTCGGTTTCCCTCCCGGTTCGGTCCTTGTGCAATTGGCGGATTCGCCGGGAAGGTCGCGCGCCTGCTCCAAACTGCTCGTGCGTCAGGCGACCAACTCCCGCTCTGAAGCCGAGGCCACGAGCAATGATGCGAATCCAGTCAATCGCCGGATTTATGTTGGTTCCCAAACGCTGGCTCCTGGCGGCGGCGCGATCGAATTGAAGGTCCCGAGCGGCGGTTATGTTGCCTACGCCCTGCAATGGCCCGAAGCGAGCCGCGCCAACCTGGAAGACGCGAGCCAAATCCGGCAGGCAGGCATCGAGGTTCCCCGCGTGACGGTTCTGCGACGTGACGGGCGCGACGGCGATTCGGCTTTCAATCCACTTTATCCCTTCAAGATGCGCGGCAGCGTTGACCAGTTCGGCAACGTCATTCGCGGACAGAATGTTTCGAACCGCACTTACGCCATCGATATTCCGGTGGTCACCAACCCGGCGCCTGTCGATATCCTGGTGCGCACGGACGCCTCGACGGAAACCGTGCTGATCAAACTCAACGGCGGCCTGGACCTCAACAGCCACATGGCGCTCGGGCCGACCAACGCCTTTGATCTGCGCGACAATAAGCCGGGCGCGGCCACCGATGTCTTTCTCGGCTATGAGCAGGCGGTGAGACAATTCCGGCGCGGACCCGAGAAATTCGCCGCCACGAATATCGCCCGCAACACGGTTGTGGCCACAAATGCAGAGATGTTCCAGTACACGATTGGCGGCAGCGGCGCGGTGACCCTCGGCAGCGATACGGGCCCCGATACCGACACGCAGACGGCCGACTGGATCTTTCACGATCCATCGCGGCAGGTCACCCTGTCCACGAACACGCTTTCTACCCAGCGGATTCCTCTCAATCCGGGCGCCGCCCAGCCAGTGGAGATATGGGTGAAGGTTGGCTACGAGTTCGATGTTGATCGCGGGTTTATCTACTACACGACCGACGGATCGACTCCACTCGGTTCCTTTGGCACGGGTGTCGACACGACGCGTGTTGTGCCATTGGCGTTTGGCGGCGAAGACGCAGCCAACAGTACCATCGACTGGTGGCGCGCAACCATCCCCGGTCAACCCGGCGGCACGGTCCGATATCGAATCGGGTTGTTTGACGCCAATGTGTCTTCGGCCATTTCAGATTCGGATGACGCCCGGCTCTACGGGCAGACTCGTTACGCCATCACCAACTTCGCTCCAGCGACCGCGCGGGTCTGGCTGCATAACAACCTCAACACGAATGATGCAGTGACCGGGTTGCAGGAAGGTTTTCACATCCTGCGCGCGCGGGCATTTTTGCCGCGCAGCAACAAATCGAGCGTCTTCAACACATTTCTCCAGACGTTCTATTATGACGCGGCCACGCCCAATGGCGCGATCGCGTTCCCGCAGGCGGGCGCCACACTGCGCAGTGTCGATTATGGAGTGGTGGTGCGCGCCGATGAGACCGTCACGGACGTCGAGTATAACATCACGGACGGCGATTCGAATAACGATGACGCGCTCACCGGCTTTGCCAACGGCAACGGGTCGAGCAATGGCGCGCCCGTGTTTGCGCGCGCCGCCCGCGTTTCGCCGACATTGTCCGTGACGCAGCAGCATCCCGGATTGCCGCAGGAGTATCGCTTCACGTATTTCGCAGTGCCGAGCAATGGCACCGCCACCATCACGGTGCGATTGAAGGAGATCACCTCTGCCACCTTCAGCGATCATTTTGGTGTCTTGACGCGGACCGTGAACGTCGCCGCGCCGCCGCAAACGCTGAGCATCGCCTTTCCCGCGTCAAATGGCGAAACCATCAGCCTGAGCCAGAACGGTTCCTATACGGTGGTCACACGGTTCACTGACACGCTCACTGCCAACAGCAACCTTTTCAGCATTCTGATCGACGGCGCATTTCAGACGCGAACGCGCTATCGATTCCAGGACCAGACGGGCGGCGATGGCAAAAACGAATTGCGCTTCGATTGGAGCGGGATGACTTCCGGCCAGCATTTCATCCAGGTGCTCTTCAATGGCGATGGCTTGAACCTCGAAGCCTCCCGCCTCGTCAACGTGACCGTCACGGGCGTCACCGATGCCGACGGGGATGGTTTGCCCGATAGCTGGGAAACGCAGTTCGGCCTGGACCCGAATGACTCCACGGGCGTGAACGGCGCGAATGGCGATGGGGATGGCGATGGTTTTATCAATATCCAGGAATATCTCGCGGGCACGAATCCGCAGAATCCCGAATCTCTGCTGCGCATCACGCAATTGAGCAACGGCGGCCGGCGCGTCACGTGGGAAAGCGTGCCGGGCCGGAACTACCAGGTTTATTCGGCGCCCGAGATCACGTATGCCTTCGAACCGATCAGCGCTGCCATCACCGCCTTTCAAGGCACGACCAGCTACACGAACAATGCCCCACTCACTGCGCGCGAGTTCTACCGCGTGCGCGTGTCGCAATGACGCGTCAGCGCTGAAGCCGCCAGCGCCAGGCATAACTGTAAGGACTCGATAAAGGGACGTCCATCTGACTCGCTCCGTATAACTTCGACGTCGCTTGCTGTAGAATTCCTGCCTTGCGTAAACACCCAAGTGGCGATGCGCTCTCAGCCACGGCCCAGTGCGCAACAAGATTTATTCTCCCAACCTGACACAAGTTCAACCGGTTCCGCTGATCTTGCCGAACTCGGTCAACTTCTCAGAAGGGCCTTTGAGATTTTCAATAAACTCTCGGCGGGACAAAGCGAAGCAAAGAGGCGTGCTAGAAAACCATCATAGGGAGTAGCTGCGTCCGTTATCAGCCTTTGTTCTGCTATTCCGAATATACGCACACGCCAGATGTTCAGGTGGAGTGTCGCACGATTAAGGGTCGTCTCGATAAATCGGAAAGCGAAAGGGGTCGGCCGGAACGAAATTAACCTCACGCTGTCTCCGTTTATCAAAACATGGTCCTGTTTCCGCCTGCTCACGTTGCTTCTCCCGTATCCCTCGTTAAGCCAGACGAATGTTGTCCGCGTCTCCGGCATGTCTAATCCGTATCTCGCCGGCATGCCCACCCGTGTTCAGATTCTCTGTGGTTGAACTGGGGTTCAGTAATTGAGGTTTGAGCCAAAATCAGGAATCCGACCCGCCTCTACGTCTTTTTTCCAGAGGTCGAGCTTGTCGGTGTCGCTCCAGAACTTCCGGCACAACTCGAAATATTGAAGGACGGTGGCTTGTTCGCCGCGCTCCAAAAGGTCCTTGGCCAGACCCATGTTCGGACCAAAGCTGCTCAAAACCGGCGCACTCGTAGCCTGACCCGCCGCCAGTAAGTGTTGCTTTGCATCTTCCAAGCGTCCTTCGTCGGCGGCGATGCGCCCCAGGACCAGGTTTGCGTCGTGCACGATCTCTCCATTGGCCTTCTGCGGTGCGCGACCGCTGTATTTTTCGCGCAAGAGCAGCGCTTCTTCGGCAAAACCGCGTGCCTCCTCGGTACGTCCCATGCCCAGGCTGGCCTTGGCGGCGGTATTGAGCGAGAGAAACCGCACGAACTCATTAGTGCCGTTGTTCACCTCGCTGAGTGCCCTGGCGTGAATGTTAGACAGGTGGCTCTGCATGTGCAGCCACTCCGGACGAACCCGCACCGGAGAGGCGCTGGATGGCAACACCGAACGGATGATTTCCTTCACGCCCGTGGGTTGGGCGGAGCGCGCTTTGGCCAGACTCTCGCGCAATTCCCGATTTTCATGCCGCAATTTAATTAATTCCAGCCGTTGCGCCTCGGACTGATTCATAGCGGATGCGGATGAGTTTTCCAGGCCGGCCGCGAGTGCGCTTCGGAGGTCCCACTGCAACGCGGCCTGCTCCCGGTGTAAAGTGCGGATGGTCCGTGCCTGCCAGAAGATAATTAGAACGGCAATTACAGTTGTTGCGCACAGGATCGTGATCAACAGGCGGGAACCCTTCATGACTCTCGAATCTCCACCAAACGCCCCAGCCAGACGGTTCTTTGTTCGTGCTGGCTCGCCTCATTGATCGCTCTTTCCGGAATTCCGCAAGATTAATTTGTTGCACGGCGTGGAAGGTCTCGAAAGCCGGGAGTTTCTCATGGACAGCATGTCTAATCCGTATCTCGCCGGCACGTCCGATGGTCCCACCGCGGGCAGCGGTGACTCGGCCCCCGGCGCAGGCCCTGAAACGCTGGTCCGATATCTGACAAGTTGCTAATTACTGGTTGCTTCTGTCGTCCCCTCAAGTTTTTCCATTTTTTCTTTATGATATTGCGTCGCGGCGAGGTGGCGGGCGTAATATTTCTTGAAGACTTCGAGGAAGGGAACGCCGCCCGTACCAAAGAGATTTTTCAGGTTCACTTTCCGCTTTTGCTTTCCGTCCTCGCCGGCGGGTCGATAATCAATGATGAGTTGTTGTTTGCCGAAGCTTTCGTCCACGCGACAGCCTTCGATCGAGGAGAAGAAAAGCGGCGAGTCCCAGCCAGAGAGCACCAGTTTATCGTGGTCCAATGTGCCCCTAATGTCATGTGAGCCGGTCAATTGCACAGGCGGGAAATATTTGGCGACGTGTTGCGCCTCAGCTTCTCCCTCCGGCTTGAAGCGCCACGCGAGGCTTTCCTGGTGGGCGCGCTGAAAGAATTCCTCGAAGGCTTTCCATTCTTCCGCCTCGATGTCGGCCGCGCCGTCGATGTCTGAAAACCATGTCTCGCCGGCGGCGGGCAAACTCGCTGGAGCGCTGAGCACGGTGTCCGGTTCGAGGCCAAGGTTCTGGAGTCGATTGACCAGGGGCGGGTGCGAATCGAATGGGTGCGGCGTATCTGATTCCTTCAGTTCGCGACTGGCGATGCAAGCGGCCATATAATTGGGAAATCCACGTTCGACACGTTGGAATACATCCATTGTCTCAACGTTTTCATCCTTCTCAAAAAGAGTCTTCTGAACATTTTCACGGTAGCGACAATAGGCGCTCACTTTGACCAACGCCTGCGCCATGTCGGCAGACGAAGTAAGTTCGGAGCCGATGGAGTCGGCGCGGAACTCACGTTCGCGGCGGATTTTGTTCAATGAAAGGTGAAACAGATTCCAAAACAGAAGCATGAAGTAGAACACCGGCCGGGAAAGGCCGCCCTGATAGAGCGCTTCCAGGTAGTGGGCATACCTTCCCAGGAGCGGTGAAATACGGCGGGAGTAAATTGTATCGTCGCCGCTGAAATGGGCCAGTTCATGGGCGAGAACAGCCTCAGATTCGCTTCGGGACAAAGCTTTCAGCAGGGAAAGGCTGACGAAGAGAGTGCGGCCAATACAGTGTTCATCTCTGACTTTGATCGGGTGTTCGGTAACGAAGAAGTTGTCGTCGATGCCGACGAAGATATTATCCGGTGGCGCGATGCCAAGCTTTTGGGCCATTTCGGAGACACGCGCCCAGAGAGAGGGCGCTGCTTCACGTTTGAGCAATCGGCCAACACATTCAGCTTCCGTGGGAAGCTTTCGAAAAATGGCTTTGATTAGCAGAAGCGCCGCGCACAACGCCAGGATACCTGCGACGGCAATCAGTTTGACGTAATAGTGCTCAAAGAAGAAGGCCGTCACCCAAAAAGACAACGCGACCACCAGCGCGCCTTGTCCCAGGACTTGCACGACCGCGAACGGCCGCAGAATTATCCAACCGGAACGCAGGCTCCAATATAAGGCGGGCTGTGATCGAAATGAGTAAGCGACACCAATGCTGGTCGCAATCAAGGCGGCAATTCCGGTGAACAGGCAAAGAAGGGCGATTCGCTTCATCCAACGGAAAATCGCATATCGTGTGC